>Ga0308018_10000096_pt1 | contig 44564 bp, 67 predicted proteins | sample Neamet282_FD_203130 | JGI IMG/M metagenome (GOLD analysis project Ga0308018, IMG submission 203130) | Marine microbial communities from water near the shore, Antarctic Ocean - #282 | ecosystem: Environmental > Aquatic > Marine > Unclassified | place: Southern Ocean | collected 2014-10-01
AGTTCTCCTCAGTTGAAAGCTCTAAGACCCATTCATTATAGAGTTATATCGTTGCATCTGTCAGGGCTGAAGAATACAGATATATCTAGGCAGTTAAATATACATCAGCAGACAGTAGTAAATGTAGTGCATTCCCGTCTAGGGCGCGAGGCCATTGAAGGCGCAATGGAGAAGTATTATGATGAGTTTTATGAACTTGCCCCGAAAGTAGTTAAGACAATTAGGCAAACACTTGATGATGATCAGAATCCAGATTTGCGGCTAAGAGCAGCTAGTATGTGGCTCAAGACTTCAGGCTGGGAAGGTCGTAAAAAGAGTGTTCAAACTAGCGAGGATAAAGTAAAGAACATCCTCATACAAGCAAACAACGTACAATTAAATGGTTAAATATGAGTGCATTATCTAGAGCATTAACTAAAATGAGTAGGTATTTAGGCAATCGTACTGTGTCTACTAGAGGCAAAGGTATGCCTAAAGGTACAGGTATGAAAAGAAGAGGTTCAGTTACACATCTAAAAGGTGGGCAAAGAGTTTTACATAAAGAGGGAGGTGGCACGTCTTTTCTAAAAGGTCATTCTAAATTAGGGGTTAGACGAGGAACTAAGCTTGCAGGAGGCGCCGCAGGTGGCAGTGCAGTAGTAGCAAGTTTAGCCAATTCAGAGGGAGCGAAGCCAACTAAAACAAGTTCTGCGGTTTCAGCGTTAAGAAAAGTTGGCAGTCAGCAAGGTATTAATAGCGACATATCTAAAATATCTAAGTCTGGGTATCATACATATAAAAAAGGAAGTAAGTCTGCAAAGATGTTTCAAAAAGGCTATCAAAACGCAAAGAAAAGTGGTGCTAAGTCATTTACGTGGGGCTTAACTGGGAAATCTTATAAAGTGGGATAATGAACAATAGATGGCTTCCGGAGGATTATGGAACAACACATGCCGAAGCTATTGAGAAGTTTTTAAAAGTAAGTAATAAAAGTGGCTCGACTGTTAATTTTGTACCAAATGATTCGCAACTTAGAGTACTTAGGAATTTAAGCGGTAGAGACATAGTACCGAAAGCAAGACAACAGGGCATATCAACTCTTTTCTTAGCTTGTTTCTTTTTAGATTGTCTTGTGTACGATAACTTGCGGTGCGTTGTGATAGCACATGATGCTGATTCAACTGAGCGGTTATTTCAAAGAGTGCGATTCTTTCTTGAGAATTTTATAGGTGATGAGATTGAGACACTTAGTAGTACAAAGAGAGAGATTAGATTTGTAGCAACTGGCGCTACGTTTTACGTTGAGACTGCCGGGAATACTAAGTCAGGTAGATCTGGTACTATCAATCGATTACTGTGTAGCGAAGTTGCTTACTGGCCGGATCCTAAGGCGATGACAGCGGGTCTTTTGCAGAGTGTTCCGGCAGAGAACTCGTTAGTAGTATTTGAGTCAACTGGGAATGGGGCGCAGACATGGTACCACAGAAGATGTATCACAGCCGCTAATCCAAACTCTCAGTATACTTTGCACTTCTTAAATTGGAAAGATTTTTCGGAGTACAAGCTTACGCTCAACAAGGATGAGGAAGAGATGGTATATTCTACTCTTGACGCATCCATGGAGGAACCAGAAGTCCTTGCTGAGCATAGTTTATCGGCTGGTCAATTAGCATGGCGACGTGAAAAGATAGATGAGATGGACGGAGACTTAGGTCTCTTTCGGCAAGAGTATCCACTAACATTAGAGGAATGCTTTAGAAGCCGAGGTCAATCATTCTTTCACAGAGTCTACTTTGAGGATATTGGTGATTACTGGGAAACACATGAAGAGTCTTTTAACCTTAATAGAGATACACGTCATCCTATTCCTAGTTACCATTATGTGTTGGGGGCTGATGTTAGTGGTGGTGTCGGTGGAGATTATTCAGTCGTTGAAGTCTTATGTTTGGAAGAGAAGAGGCAAGTTGCAGAGTACGTTGATAACAACATAAGTCCTGATGCCTTCGCCGATATCTTAGTATGGATTGGCAAAATGTATAACGATGCTTGGATTAATGTAGAGACTAATAACCATGGTGGTGTAACAGTCACAGAGCTTTTACCTAAGTACCCAAGGAATTGTATATTTAGCTCACCTACATTATCTAGTGCAGTATATGGAGTAGGTACTCAGACTACTAGATCAAGTAAGTTAAGTGTTATTGGGCTGTTAAGAAAGAACCTAGCAGAAGGATTTGTAGTAGTTAGTGATTATCTAAGAGGAGAGCTTAGCTCTTTTATTGAACAACCTGTAAGTGATCTTTCAAGTAGACTGCAAGCATCTGCGGGTACTCATGATGATGCAGTGATGGCTTTTGGAATGGCTAATGTGGCAAGAGTAAATTTTGAGGAATATCTTGCATACCAAGGAGAAGGTCTTATTAAAGTGATAAACCCAAAGGCAGATTTTACTATGCGAGCTATCTTAGATGAAAAAAGAAACGGAGGATATCCTTGCAACTCAGGCTTACTAGAGTATAACTAATGAGTGGAACTTTAGTTAGAAAAAGTGCTAGTTATATGGTTAAAGCTTTGCAGGGTTTTGCTAAGAAGAAGAAACAAAAGTTACCTAAGAAAAGAACTAGGTCAGAGCAAACTAGACTAGAACAGTTAGAGCAAGATTTTAAAGATAAGTGGAATGTGGGTAATGCTGAGATAAAACTTAGAAAACTTTTAGGACATAAATACAGAAACTAATATGAGTGCTGGTTTAAAATTAACAAAAGCGGCTATCTTAGCTTTGCTCAAAAAGAAAAGAAAAGCTGGGCAACTTCTTGAGGCGGGCGCAAATCGAAAGAAAGGTACTTTAGAGAGAGCCCATTTAAAGCGAGACGGTGATGTACGAAGGATGCAAGGAACAGGGAATAAACCCCAAAAGCCATCTGACAAAGAGAAGCAACGATTCCAGTCTAATGATATATTTATGGATGCTTTAGACCAAGGTGGAGCAAGCAAAGCTGTTGCAAACCTTCGTGCCAAGAATAGAAAGCAAACACTTAGTCTAGCTAAAAGATACAAGAAAAAAGGCGGTAAACTTAGTGATTACAAAGGAAAGAATAAGGTATACGAAGAAGTGTCGGCTTTAAGAAAAGCAAAAGCAGAATATATAAGATTATATAAAAAAACAAATAAATGAATGTTCTATTTCTCAGTTGTGGGCAAGGTCTAAGCTTAGCTTCTAGATTGGCACAAGAGGGTCATAACGTCAAGACGTTTATACATAATGACGAGGCGAATACTGGGGCTGGCATCTATGATAGAATATCTTCGTGGAAACCTTATGTAAATAACTCAGATCTTGTTATTGCAGATGATCCTTATTTTGGCTACAGAGAAAGTAGATTCGAGAAAGCACCTACACAAGTATTAGGTATCAGTAAGTTTTTTACAGCAGGTAATCAGAACGCTGATAACAAAGTTGCTTTAATGAAACTAACTGGGCTAGAGTTATCTCCGAAACGTCCAGACTATTACATAGAAGCATGGTGGAATGGACGTAAGTGGTGTACTCCTTACATACAGTTAAGCTATCACTGGAATCTTATATCAGAAACTCTAGGTCCTAGACTTGGTCCTATGTGTACTGTAGCTAAGACTGTGCTAGATTTACCACAAGCTATATTTGAGGGATTACGAAATCTAAAGCCTATCTTTGAGCAGAACAGGTATAGAGGCCCTGTAAGACTAGGATTCGACGGTCGAAAATTGGCAGATATGCACGTTGGGTTCTCCTTTGATAGCACAGAAATATTTTTAGAAGGAATGCAACAAGATCCGTTAGACATACTAATTGAGCTGGCGGGAGGCGTTAGATCAGATCTTAATATGATTGATGATGTATATGTTTCTATGCGGTTGCAACGAATTGGATGGCCTACTACAAAAGATCATGAGATTAAAGGTTTGTTTGAAGCTAACATAAAGCATTGTGGTTTAGTTAATGTTAAGTATGAGAAAGAGCGGTACTATGCAACACAGACGTTTGGACCGATACTTAAAGTAACAGCTAGAGGTGAGACTTCAAAGAATGCTTTTACTAGATGTGCCAGAACACTAAGAAATTTAACACTACAAGATGCGGTGTATCGAAGTGATTTACTAGATACATATAAAACTAAAGATTACCCAAAGTTTAATGAGATAGCGAAGACATGGAAGGATACCAAAGCGGTAGGCCCGACGTTGGCTGGTGGGAAGACCAAATCAATGCAGGCATAAAGTACCGAGAAAATTGGACAAGTGAAGCTAAGTGGCCGATGTGGCAAGCATTCTACAGAGGTGACTATCACGAATCTATTTTACCTAAAAATGTTATCTTTATGATGCTTAGGATGATGACTCCTAGGATTTACTTTCGTAATCCAGGAATATCAATAACTCCTAAGAAGCCAGGTCAAGAGGCTACTGCTGTTGCAAAGATCATGGAGCGTGTGTCTAATCAAATGATGATACACATGAATGTTAAGGTCGAGAGTAAGAGGCAAGTACAGAATGCTTTCTTCTGTGGGACAGGCATAGGTAAGTTTGGCTTTGGGGCTGAGCATAGTCCGACACCTGATGAAGAAGGTACTTTTGCTCCCATCACTAGATCGGGAGGCAAAGTTGAGTTTACACAAGGTATTATGGATAACATGCCCTGGTATAGAACACTTGACACAGGTAACTTTGTTGTGCCTTGGGGTACTGATCGATGGGAAAACACATGGTTTGTAGCAGAGAAGATTAGTAGACATGTAGATGATGTTGTCAATGACACAAGACTATCGCATAGAAAAGAGATACAGGATAGAGCTTATAAGAATAGAAAGAATTATCAGACACCATTCTCTGAGACTATTACAAACAACCCTAGAGAGACGGTAGATTTATGGGAAGTAAGAGACAAGAGATCTGGTAAAGTATTTATAATAGCTCCAACAGTTACAGACAAAGTGCTGTATTATAATGATGATGAGTTGCAAGTTAATAATGGTTTACCTTATTTTCCAATAACATTTAATCCAGATAATGATTGTTTTTGGGGTATACCAGATATAAAAATCTTAGAGCCTTTTCAGCGTGAGATTAATGAGATTAAGACGCAGATGATGAGGCATAGACGATTGTCTATTGTTAAGTTTATTGCAACAGCAACGGCTATTAGTGAAGATGAGGCAGCCAAATTACTTGATGAAGACGGACCCGGTCTAGTTAGGGTTCTAGATATAAACGGGATCAAGAATATTGAGGTAGCTCCAATTCCTGATAGCCTTCATAAAGCTGAAGACAGAATAATGACTGATGTGCGTGAGATTATGGGTATGTCTCGCAACGAGTCAGGCTCATTTGGAGAGGGATCAGCCGATAGAACAGCAACAGAAGTAAAAGCTATTAGAGAAGCCGCAAGTATTCGAGAAGATGAACGAAGAGATTCTATTGCAGATGCTCATGTAGGTATGGTACGTCTGATGCACGAAGTTATATATAAGTATTGGTCTGAAGAGCAGGTAGTACAGGTAGTAGGTCCAGATCAACTGCCAGTGTGGGTATCTTTTGTGGGAAGAGAACTTGCCGGATATAAGTTCTTTATTAAGATAGATCCAGATCAGTCTGTTAGTGAGACAAAAGGTATCAGAGAAGACAGAGCGCAAAGAATGTATGGTTTGCTAAAAGATAACCCTCTAGTCGATGCTACTAAATTAACTAAATACCTATTAGACAATATGATTGGAGTTCAGTTTGATGATATGCTTCAGCCCCAAGAGGGTGCCGGAGGTAGTCAAGAGAATCCAATGCCAATAGGTCAATTTGCACAAATGCAACAGCCAGGAGCCGGAAATGCGTAGATATAAAGGACAACACAAAAAGAGCCATAAAACAACAGCAAGGTCACATTTGCATAGTTTTCGTAGTTCATCTCATGCGGTTGCGTGGAATGATCCGATCTCTAATGTAGTGAAAGAAAAAGCCGCTGAACAACTAGAAGCTATTAAGGCTTTTACAAAAGTAGCAACAAAGACGGTAGAGAAAGTAACTAAAGCTAATCATAAAAAAGGTAAGTAATGGCTAGTCCTGAAGCAGTTCAAATGCTAAAAGAACTTCACGCTATGGCAGATCCTAATCGTGTGAATGACGAGAAAGATGTTGGCGCAGTGATGGAGTCTCAATATGCCTACTTCAGGGCGTTAAAGCAATTAGCACAGCAAGATCCAGAGTTAGAGCAACGTATACCAGAGTATATCAATAATAACTTTGAGATAGCAAATGATGCTAGTAGCATGGGCATTAAGTCTGGTAAACTCAAAAGCTTTCTTGATGAGAGAGGCACAGAGACTCTACAGCAGATAGCGCAAGAAGCGGATGCTAAGCAAATACAGCAAATGCAAATGCAACAACAGCACCAGCAACAACAGCAAATGATGGCGCAAGTACCTGAGATGATGTCACAAGGGAGTTTGCGATAATGCATCCTCAAAAATCAGCATTTAATAACAAGGAAACAAAAAGCTCTGAGCTAGTTAAGAAAGGTAATAAGATAGGAGCTAAATCTGGTTCTACTGCTGTTAAAGCTCTTAAAACATTAGGAAAATTTATGTGGAGCGCCCCAGCTATTGAGTCAGCATTTTTTCTTGAGTCAAAGGTAGCAGGTACAGATAGATTTGGCAGAGCATTAGATACTCCTGATGGATATAAGAAAGCTTTAAAAGATGATGAATTCTCTAAGTATTACTTAAAGCATGGCTCATTTCCAACAGCAATTGCCTCAGATACTGTTAATGAGGGTGCTGTTATGCATCAAATAGAATCAAAGATTAGGCAGAATAGAATGGCTCAGTTAATACGAGGAGAAGCTGGTAACAAAGAAGCAACACCAGAGCAGTTAGAGCTAGAGAAAGAACATAATGATTTTTTGAGCCAGTATGGATCTCAGCATGGTGATGAAAATGCTAATAAACCAATTCAATCAATATTTGATTTATAAAGAGAGGAGGGGATCTTATTAATGCCATCTTATGATTATCATTGTCAAGGCTGTGACAACGTAGAAGAACGATTCGTTTCCTATACAGAAAGAAACGAACAAAGTTGTTTGGAGTGTGCAGATACTCTAACCATCGCTTGGGTGAAATCCCAAGCACCTGTTATCTTCCGAGAGGATAATTATCAAATTGGTGTCGACAGCAGAGCCGGCACTCAGATCTCATCTAAGCGGCAATTGCTTGATCAGATAAAGTATGCAAACGATAGTAATCCAAACCCAGTAACTTTTGCAAGTGAATTTTATGGATAGTAAAAAAGTAGTAAACGATCAAGAGAACATCAAAAGGTTGAAAGAGGCTGAGAATAAACCTCCTTTTGCCACTATTAATGTCATATATACACCAATAGGTGGTGGCTATAATCTTGATATTAAGTGCAGTAACGCACACCTGATTGGAACCGGCAGATCTGAGAGGATCGCTAGTAAAATTAGAAAAGAAGTACACCGTCAACGGTACCATCAAATGGCACCTGAGGCACTCTAGATAGGAGAACAAAATGGCTGAAGAAGCACAAGGAACACCTTCGATGGGTGAATTAATGCAGTTAGTACAACAGCAAGGGCAACAAATCGCGTCATTGAGTACGCAGTTAGAGTCCGCTGGAGAACAAATGACTGCCTATACTGATGCATTGTCGCAGGATCAAGAGTATGAACCTGACAACGCGCAAATGTCTGAAGAGGAATTAGAAAGTATGACAAATGCACAGCTAATGGGCCACATTGAACAACGTGTGGGCAATGCTATTCAAAACGCAGTAGGTTCAGCAATGGAGCCGGTAAGTAATGATCTTGCCGCAACTCAGCAGTATATGCAGAATAATAATGTTAATTCGGAGATTAATCGGATGTCTAATCTTCATACAGACTTTCAGCCTTTGGCGAATGATATTGCAGATATTATTCAACAGAGATCCAATAACGGTTATAACATCTCAATGGAAGATGCTTACCATATTGCAAGAGCTGAACATCCAGATAAGGTTGCGAGTATCCAGAAAGAGCTTAGTCCACAAACACCTTCATTGGGAGGAGGTTTGTTACCGACAAGCAAAATGATTGGTGAAACAGGCGAGGGCCAAGATATGGGCTTTGACGAGGCAATGCAAAGAGCTTTTCAAGAAGAGGTCACAGATCAAGGCTTAAATAATCTATTCGATGAATCTGGAATAGCTATATCAGAATCATCATAACTTTAATAATAAGGTAAATTATGGCTACTGTTCGTTCAAGAACTGAGGCGTTAGACAGCTTGGCTGTCAGCACATGGCGCCACATGAAGCAACGAATTGCCGATCAAGTATTTAATGAAGTAGTATTCTTCGCATACTTGAAAAGTAAAGGTAAGTTGCAGACCCATCAAGGTGGGAAATACATAGAAACTCCGGTTTCTTATGCAGAAAATGATACGGTTGGTTGGATTTCAGACCAAGATGCGGTTAATATAAATGATATTGATCCGCTAACGACTGCTGAGTATGATTGGCGTTATCTAGTAGCTTCGGTTACTCGTTCGCAAATTGAAGAGCAGAAGAACCGTGGTAAGATGCAGATCATTAATCTGCTGAAACATAAGATGGAAGTGGCACAGAATTCACTTGTCAAAGAGATTGAATCTAGACTCTATAGTGGGTCAGATGCAACTGGCAAGGCGATGGAAGGGCTACAACATCTAATTCAAGATGATCCAACTTCAAGCACAACAGTTGGTAAAATCAATCAAAGCACAAGTTCATGGTGGCGTAATAAAACGCTAAACTATGGTACTAATGCTAACTTTGGTAATAATGACAGCCGATCATCTGCTGGTGCCAATGTGTTTGGTGCGGCTCACGCATCCGGTCCTGATAAAGGAATTGTTGCAATGCGAGAGATGAAGGACACTTGTTCTAAGTCTCTTGGTAATGAACGTCCTGACATTATCTTGACTGACTATAATATTTATCGTGCGTATAACGCCTCGATAGATGATCACTTGCGTATTGTAACACAGAAGGTTGGTGACCTTAGTTTTCAGACACTTACGTTTGAAGGCTTGCCCATTCTTCCATCGGATAATTGCCCGAAAGATACGTCAAGTTCTCTCACAAACGGAACATTTACAGCTACTAATCCTGGTAGTCGTATCTATATGCTTGATACAGATCATATCTATGCTTATTATGATCCAGGCATGTATTTCGACATGACAGAATGGAAGCCTGTTCCTAATCAATTGAAGCGCGCGGCTCAGATAGTTACAGCAATGAATATGATTGCTTGTAGCCGTCGGTCAAGTGCTGTAATACACAACTGCTTCACGGCAGCTGAAGGTTCATAAGGAGTAATTATGGCGAACACATATACCCTAGACGACAAGGGTCAAAAAGTCGTATGGTCGGGTGCTGTTACTGATGTGCATACTAATCAGAAAGAAGTCATTGGTTCGACTCGCTTTCATGGTATGAAAACATATCGGTATCATAAATTCGATCAAGGGGCTATAGCCGCTGTAGCTGGCAAGCTTGTCATGTTTAAAGCTACCACTCAGGATCTTGTTACATCCGATACGAGTGCTGGCGATACAACACCAGTAGCCGCAGGACTATTAGTTTCTGTGCCTGCTGATGGGCAATTTTGTTGGGTACAGACACGTGGTCCGGCTACAGTTAACCTAGCACTAGCAGGCAATGCCGCAGATGGGGATGGTCTCATTGCGGGGACAGATGGTGCTCTTACCATTCAGACAGCAGGTTCAATCGTTCCACCTTGTGCAGTAGCGTCAGATGCTAGTGCTAAGATGGTTTGGATGAACTGCGTAATGTAAGGAACCAATGGGAACTTTGACGCTAGGCGATATAAGAAGTCAGATCAAGCTTGCGCTTGGCAATCGTGAAGATTTAGATGAGCATATAAACTCTCTGATCAACACCTGTCAAATGCGTTTAGCTAGATTCTTTGACTTTGAGGAAATGATTTCTACGGGAGATTTAGCTATTGCTTATTCCGCAGATAGTCTAGCTGATGCGTCAATTTCCTTACCAACCTATACTAGAGATGTTCATAGCATCTCTATTATAGATGGTACGTCTTATTATAGTGTACAAGCTGTTGATAGACGTACATGGAAGACAAGATATTATAACGCAATAGTAAGTAGTACAACTAGTAGACCTACTCAGTATTGTGTTTTTGCAAACATTATTGAAATTTTTCCAGCTCCCGATAAAGCATACACGGCAAAGCTGAGAAGAAGTACATGGCCTTTAGATTTAACAACTGATGAAAGCAAGTCTCAGTTAAGCCAAAAAGATGATTTACTAATAGCTCTTACAATCTGTTGGACACTATTTCACTTAAATAATACAGAGAGAGCAAATGCTTACTGGGCTATATTTAAGTCAATGGTCAAAGAGGCTGTTGATTCACAAACAGTTAAACCCGATTTATATCAAAAGTTAGATTCTGTAAGTCCGATACAATCACAGTATTGGAAAGATCCTTTTGTAAGAAACCTAAGCTACGGATCATAAATGGCTAATAAATATCCAAATTCAGAGGCAACTCCAGCTAACACCGATGACGCGTTAGAAGGCCCGCAAAGGATTAGAGAAATAAAGCAAGCGTATAATGAGCGTTTGTCTAGAGATCATATTATAGGTGGTGTTACTAGCCCAGATGTAATTGCACAAGGGGCAGATAGTAATGACTCAGGGTATCATAGACGCTTAACTATAAAAGAAGAGACATCTGCTAAAGGTAGCGAAGCTAATACACGTTTAAATGGTAGTAATACTGGAATAAATGACAGCACTACAGCTAAGATGGCTGAAGTTTGGGTAGAAAAACATTCTGGCACAGGCGACGAAACTTCTATTTGTTTTATTGGAACTGAAGGGGCTGGAAATCATAGATATGTTGCAACTACTACGCAGACACAAACACTTACAAATAAAACATTAACTGCTCCAGTTATTAATGATGCAACACTCTCAGGAGGTTCTGGTAGTATAAATGGAGTTGCTATTGGGACACGAGCGGCAGATGCAGGAGCAGATCCCGCAGTAACAGCAGGTGCAGCGGCTGGTAAATTTACTACTCTTGAGTCAACAGGAAATACTATTATAGGCGGTGCAGATACAGATACACTTGTACTAAAAGCGGCTACATCTGGTCTTAGTTCAGATGAGAGTGGATATGCTGGAGCTAATAAATTTTATGCCGGACTTGCCGGTGAGGTTAGAATGTTTGCTGGAGGTTCTGCTCCTTCTGGATGGTTATTGTGTGATGGGTCTCAATATGTAAAAGCAGATAAAGCTGAACTTTACGCAGTTATAGGTGATATTTATAATGCGCCTGGTAATAGCGTAAATTCTGGCTCATACGCTAACTATATTGCTAGTAGTTCTTATTTTAGAGTACCTGACATGAGAGGTCGCATACCTATTGGGGCTGGAACTGGAAAAGCTTCTTATACTACTGCGGGTGCGGATGGGTTGCATCCCTCAGAAACTCTGACAGCAAGAACTCTAGGTGATTACGGAGCTGATGAGACTCATAAATTAACAGCCGGTGAAAGTGGAGCAGGACCGCACTATCATGCTGTAGATCCTCAAGCTCATACACATGGGGTAGCAACTTTTACTGATTATAATCCTGATCAGTTTAGTACACGGAATGGGATTACAAATAGCTTTTTTGCAACTAACGGCTCTACAACTGGCTGGAGAGCAGATCCAGTCTATGATACTACTTCAGTTACCACAACCATAAAAGCAAGTGGATCATTGGATACTACAGAAGCAGATGAGACGAATTCTAATGCTTTCAGAGTAGATAAGACTGACTTAAATTCTGGGGTAAAAGCCGCAAGCTCGCATACTCAGATGCAACCGTTTCTTGTAATGAACTATATTATTAAATACTAATGCTGACCAGAAACCTTAGCATAACACAAGGATGGTCTCAGGTAGATTTATCTGAAAGTTCTGACCCTAAAGAAGCACTAGCAAAGTATATAGAAGAAACAGATCAAAGGTTTAGAGATATTTTAAATTGGCTAGAAAGATTAGCAGTTCCAGAGTATACAACAACAGAAAGAAACTCAATAGATTCGCCAGAAAATGGGCAAATGATTTATAACAGTACAACAAATAGGTTTGAAATAAGACAGGCTGGTGCTTGGAAATACTTAACTTTAACTAATGTGTAATGGCTGAAGACTCAAAAACAGAACCAGTAGGAACGCAATACAAGTTCATTGATAGCTTTACTGAAGGTATTCGTAAAGATCAAAGATCTGATGCGTTGCCAGATGGTGGGGCTTTAGAAGCTAAGAACGTAACTATCAGAGATGGTATTGTTGCTGTTGATACAGGTTATGCTCAGTTTATGTCTGATATTGAAGGCTCTCCACAGGCAGTCTTTTCACTTAACTATGCAAATGGGTCTACTGATTTGATCCTTGTTACAACTGAGACAGTGTTTGAGAGATTGTCAGGTCAGTGGGTATATTCTATTGAATCTGATGGTACTAACATTCACAGAACTACGTTGACTGCCCTTTCAGCAAAAGATGCTACGGTTATTAATGTTGCATCTGCTACAGGTATGGCTGTAGGAGGTAAGATTGGAGTGCGATACTTGACTTCAGCAAACAACGCTATTACAGCTACTACAAAAGGAACAACTTCAACGTATCGAGTAGCGGGCGAAGTAGTAGTTAATGTTAATAATGTAATAGTAGTTACTGGATATTCTGTTGCTGGTTGGAACGTGGAGCAGACAGTTGTAAGTTCTACAGTAGCCGCAGGATCGACACATACTGATATTGTAACAAGCTTAAATAGCTCAAGTTTTGCTAATACTACTGCAACATCTCCTAAGCTTGAAAAGTTTGGCAGATCTCAAGAACACAAGACTACAATAGCTGGCATAAATTCATTAGCTATTACTTTAACAGATGGATTACCTAACAGAGCTTTAAAGCTTGCAGGTGTTATCTTACCAATAACATTGGCTGGTTCTTCTAGTTACATACCAGATCATGTTGTAGTACCTAACTGGAAGCTTGCAATAACAGGCAGTGTAAATGCATTACAAGATGGTACTGCTGTTGTAACTAATTATTTAGATAGACCGATATTAATATGTAAAGGGGCTGGTGGAACTACTGTAAGATTCATGTCAATGAGTAAGATTACAGTATCGCCTTTCTTAGATAACTCTGGGGATTTAACAACATTCAAAGCTAAGACTGTTGCATTATTTAATAACAAGCTGATTTTTGGTCGATGTAGCGAGTCTGGTAATAATTTCAATTCTAGAGTTAGGATGAGTGCCGCAGGACTCCATGAGAATTTTACGTCAGAAGATGGCGGAGAAGTATATGATCTAGGAGATGGTGACAGTAATATTCAATCTATTAGAGTTCTTGGCAAGCTTCTGATAGTATACAAAAGAGGTATCATATACCGAGGTGACTACATTGCAAGTGTCAATGCTTCTACAAGGTTTCAGACTACTATTACTAATGAGGGTGCTGTAAGCACTCATGCTGTTGTTAGTGTGCCTGGTAAGCATTATGTTGTAGGATCTAAGAATGTGTATGAGTATACTGGGGGAATGTCTTTAACTAACATTGGGGATCCTATTAGAGAGGATTTATTTTCTCCTAACAGGTTTGCTAATATAACAATGAAAGAATTTATACATTGTTCGTATGATCCAGAGTTGCAAGAGTTTTTACTTTTTTATCCAGAAGGTACTATTAGAGGAATGCGTAAGGCTTTCCGATATTCTGAGCAATACAAAGCTTGGACTGCCAGAGCTTATACACACTATTTTAATTTTGCTACAAGCTTTCGGTCTTCTGAAACACTAACTTGGGGTCAGTTAGAGCATCCGTGGACTAAGTATAATCAGCCATGGATTAGTGCTTTCTTTGTTGATGAGAAGTTGCATAGATTTTTTCTAGGGCAAGGCAAGTTCATTGGACCTACTGGCAATGTAGAAACAACGCCAAATTATGTATATGATGCTAATACAATGGCTACAAAAGATGGTCAATACGCAATACCATGGCAGTATGATACTAAAGACTTTTATTTGCCTAATAGTTTTATTAGAATAGATTTTTTAGATTTGTATACAAGAGGAGATGATGTTACATTATGGTACTCAGAGGATCTTGGTAATCTTTGGAATAGAGTTAGGGCACTTGAGCCTAAGAGTGCTTTAGGGCAAGAGCGAGTGCATTTAAACAAAGCATCAAAACGCATACGTTTTAGGCTTAAAGGTAGCAGTACAAATTTTCAACTTGGGTGGGCAGGATTCTCCTACACTCCCGAATTTTCTTGGTAATCTTCGACAGTCGAATATTGGAGTTATATGAGTTTAGGTGAACAATTTATGACAATGCTGGGAGCTACAAAAGGATCGTCTAGTACCCAAAGAGTAAATCAACAAACTGAAGGCCAGCAAGAACTTTGGCAAAGCACGTTAGATGATTATAAAAATTTAGAGTATAAGAGTGGTGGTGAGTACAACTCTGGCAAAGGTGAAGATGAGTTAGAAGGTTTTAAAAATACATCTTTTGACCAACTAAGAAAGCTAAAAGATGAAGGTAGACTTAGTCTTGATGGTTTAAATAAACTTAGAAATTATGGAGCAACTGCGGCAACACAAGTTAGACCTGACGTAGAAGCACTCCGTAATTCATCAGATAATGCATGGTCTGGCTATGATAATCAACTAGCAGAGACAACAAGAGAAGCTAGGGTAAAGTTGAATGAAGCTGATGTAGCCTCACGTCGGGGTGCAGGATCTACTGGAGGAACTGCGTTAGCTAGATTGGGTAAAGTAAATGTAGAGAATTATGGTAGAACAGTAGGAGGAGCGACTGCAAGAGCCGTAGAACAGTCAGCTATACAGAGACAACAGTTGCAAATGCAAGGCAGAATGCAAGCAGGTCAGCTTTCTCTTGGTGCTTCACAGCAAGGATTGCAGGGATTGCAAGGAGCAGGACAGCTTGAGTTAGGTCAATTAGGATTAACTGCACAGGATCTAGCATCTAGAAGAAACCAAGACTTTGGGGAAAGGCAGTTTAGTGCTAATAATGAAATGGATCGAGCAAGATACGGAGAGCAACAAGCACAATCTAAGAACTTATATTATCAGAATGAAGCTAATAATGCTAACCAATTTCAGCTAAACAGATTGAGAGATCAAACAGCCGCGGCTAATGTAAGAACATTTGAAGATGTTAAAACTATTAAAAAAGGTAATGCTGGACTAGGTGGTGCTCTCTTAACAGCAGGTGGAGCAATAGCTGGTGGATATCTAGGAGGACCGGCTGGAGCATCTGCTGGGGCATCTTTTGGAGGATCTTTATCAAGTCAATGGTCAGGTGGCGCACCAGACAATTATTCAGGAATGGTTAACGCTGGAGTGACAGCTTATAATTCTGGCGAAGGCAAGTGGGGAGGTTCTGGGTATAACCAGACACCAACTAATTCTGGTTATACTCAACCAAAAGGATACGGTGCTAACCCAAGTGGCGGAGAGTTTGGAGGTACTGGCAATTATGGGCCAGGTTCTTTTAATACTAGTGCTTCTTATAATCCGTATGATGATGGTTGGTCAAACAAGAATGTAATGAATGATGCACCTAGTTCGTATAATACATCAGGAGATCGTTCTCCTTGGTGGCTACAAGCGCAAGAGCAAGCATATCGTAACCATCAATTGAAGCAATTGCAATACACAGGTTAATCTATGGTACAAGTAATACGAGAAGAATCTGATGAAGAAGTTTGGCAAAAGCCCTTACGAGAAGCTATTGTCAACATAGGTAATTCATGGGCTGGTGCAACTGTTAGAAAGCAAAACCATGCCGCAGAGTATGCTAAGAATGCCGCTAACAGGGCGCATGAAACTTATATGAATCAGCTTAGGATTAATAGTAGTGAAAAGATTTCCAGTAATAATCTGAAAGCACAACAAGCTAGGAATAAGACGCTAGACGCACAGAATGAAAAGTCTTTTGCACTACAAGAATCAAAATTTAACCATACTGAAAAGCTCTATAACTACCAAAAAAATCTTGATCAAATTGATGTTGATGCAACAGGTGCTATTATAGAACTAGCAGACAGGCAAGCAGAATTTCGTATGAGTAAAACTGGTCTTATAGAGCCAGTACCAATAGAGAAAGCCTATTTAAAAAAGGCTATGGCTACTATATATAAATCTGCGGCTGTTGGTAATAGCTATCGTACTGAACTAAAGGGAAATAAAGAAAGGCAAAATGTTATAGCTGGTAGGTTACAAATGTTACAGTCTTTGCGTACAACTCATGGTGACGGTATTATTTCTAAGATGATAAATGGAGGAGAGGCTTTTGATGCTTTTAAGATAGCAGAATTGAGCGGTCAAAAGGGTACTGAGGGTTACGCTAAACTGCAAAGCCTAAGCAGAATAGTACAGGATGATGCGCAATGGCAATCTATACTAAAATCTTATAAAGTAACGGCCGCCTCAGGCAGTGGCGTTGATGGATTTAAAGGCAAGCAACTTGAAAAATTTACTGAGCATGGAAAATTTCTTGTCCAGATTGGAGGAGATGAAACTACAACTCCATTTAATATTGCAAACAATAGGCAAATAGGATTAGTTGATCTGTGGGGTAAGCAGACCAAAACGTTTAACAGGCTTGGAAGCTCTGACCGGACTGATTTAAAATCTGTTTTAGGTGCAGTTAATAACCTAGAATTTAGCATAGATTCAAATGCACAAAGAGGTCTTCTTCAAATTGGCTCGGCCTTTAGTAATTTTGCTCAAAAACATAGGGTTGTTTTTTCAAATCCAGAGGGTATAACTAACTCGATATTAGGAAGAGTGACAAAAGTAGCGCAAAATGGACCAGATAAAATACCCACAGAAGAGATTGACAAAAGCATCCATCGATTAATATTTGAAGAGGGTGATATACAAAATAAAGCAAAAGAAGCCAAAAACTTAATGAAAGAGTTTATAAGCGGGGCTAATTTATTTCAGGCTAATCGTCCTGGAATTGTCTCTGCTATAAATGGCGATAAACGTGACTTAAAAGGACTAAAAGCAGAAATTACTGACTATGATAAAGTTGTAGAGGCAGATGCTGATACAAGAAGAGAGGCAGAAGATACACCTCTTATAGGTAAGGTGAGGAAGCAGGGTATTATTGATAGTATTTTTGGTGACAAGCAGGCTTATGCAAATAGTGATATGCAAGATACTAAATCTGCTACAATACAAGATATGGTAAAAGAGGATGGACTTGCCGATCAACGTGTTGGCGGGGGTTTAGGTTGGTTAACTAAATCTGGAACAGTAAGCGAACTAAAAGGCAACGCTACTATTAATATGAAGGATGTTAATATAAGAGATGCTAATACAATTATGTTTGCAGGCAGATTAAACACGCCCGAGGAAAAATGGTATAATATGAAGTTTAAAGAGATGCGGAAACACGCTGCCGGAAGATATGCAGGTCAAGAAGAAAATAGAACAGGCAAAAGGCTAGGAGCTTTTTATGCATCTAATCAAAAAATGGCAGAGATTCAAATGCTATCTAATGCGACTGTTGTTAAGCAACTTTTTCACCCTGATGGGAGACCCAAAAATTGGCATAGTGGTGTAATGGTTGACAGGGCAGGCAGTACACCGCTAGACTACGATACAATTATGAATAGTGATATAACACCGGAAGTACGGAAACAGTTTGAGTTAATCTTTAAGTATTTAGCTTTAGATAAAAGTGAAAAAGATAACTTGTACGGAGAGACTGGTGATTATGATATAGGCGATAGACTGGCTAATTTAGCTAAAGCAACAGGATATGATTATGATGTAAGCACCAAAAAGACGAGCAAAAGAGACGGAGAATATAGCTTTAATATAAATAATGAAGATCATGCACAATATGGAATTATGCTATGAAAACATCAGACTTTGAGCAGATTCCACAAACTCGGCCTAACACTACTCCAAGAGAGCAGGAGATGTCTGCGTTTGAGAGGGCTTTATTAACGGAAAGCCCGCAAGACGATGGGCCTGGTTGGATTAGTAGGAACTGGGATAGGCTTGCTTTTAAGAATGCTAAGCCAGGAGACTCAATGGCTCAAAGCCTTTGGAAAGAAGGTAGTGAAGCTGGCTCTAGTTTTATGGCTGGACTTGCTAGAGGTGGTTATACTTATGCAACAGCCGCAAAAAACTCTGCTGAGTATATTGCAGATAAAGCCGGTTTACAGTTTGATGCAAAAGAAAATTTTTTAGCGGCAGCTCAGAATAAGTTTCAGAATATGCAAATGGAGCCTACAACAGAAGAGTGGGAAGATCAGTTATTTTATTTGCTAGGCCAGCTTGCTCCAGACGTAGCCACACTTGTTGCTGGTGGGGGCATTCTTGGAGCCGGACTATCACTGGGAGTAAGAGCCGCAGGTTTCTCTAAGAGTGCCGCAGGGATTGCAACTATATTAGGTCGCATTACAGGTGATGTAGCAATTAACACTACACAAGTATTAGCTCATGAAGCCGCACAGGCAGAGTTAGATGGGCGAGAGGCAGAGTATGGAAGAGCAGGTAAAGATGCTCTTGTTATGGCCGCTTTGATGAGTACAACTGGGAGAGCCGCGAAAGCATTTGGGCTTAGTCGTAAGTCTACATCAATTCTTACTGGTACTACACTAGGAGGAGCTACTTCTCTTTATTATGATGATGATGATCCTGCAAAAGGAGATGCAGTAGTTGCTAATGGAGTGCTAGGAGCTATGTTTGGATTAGCTATTCCGCAGACAAGTAGGGTTGGTTCTGCTGACATACAAGCATGGGTAAAATTAAGAAAACAAGCCGCTAATGTTCCTAAGACTATAACAGAATGGACACAAGCATATGTTAAAGAGTTTGCGCCAAAGACTCACGAAAAAGTTTTTGAGCATGAGCCTAAAAGAGAAGAGAAGTTGTATAGGGGTCATTGGAATGATGCAGAACACATGAGTCCTAAAGATGAATTTCTTTTGTTTCTGAGCCAAGCCAGCAAAAAGAATGTTTTTGGCTACAGTGATGCAAACATAATGCAACTAATAGCAGAGACAAGCACAGATCATCAGTTAGGTGCATACAAGCTAGTAACAGATCCTTCAAATCCTACTGCGCCAGGTGGTGGCAGACAACAGCCGTTTGAGATAAGAACTGGTACTAACAAAGCTATGCAACTAAAAGAGGCAAAAGTCTTGATGGATGCTATGAATGAGACTGATTCTGTTTGGCGGAAAGATCATCCTAGCTATGAGTCTAGAGTTGGTCAGCCAGATACATCAAAAGCTGGGCCACAGTATCAAACTAGACTTAATCTGAAGAAGACAAAAGAAGGCAGTAAGCAACGTAAAGAAGGTATTTTAGCAACAGATGCAGACAAGAAAAATCAAAAGTTACAAGCACATGAGCTAAGCTGGAAAGAGTATAGTGCATTAGAAGGAGATACGCCTCAGACGAAAGAGCTTCATAAGAAAGCAGTTATTGATGCGGGTAACAAGTATGATCCAGCGGAGCGCGGAAAGAAGAAGTCATGGCCTAACAAGGGTGCGTTAATTGAGCATGAATTGTGGGATGATTTTAGTTATATACACTCTAGACCTAAAGGTGGATTCAAGAAGCAAGGAGCCGCAGAGACTGGGCGCGCATTAGCTAACAGAACAAAAGAAACAATGCAGAGTAATGCTCAAGAGGCGCATGATGCTGTTAGAAAAGTATTAGCTGAAAACCAGCCTGGCTGGATAGATACTGTGTATAAGTGGCTTGTAGATCCGGGTGGTCGAATTCTGAATACTTTGGAAGAAAGAGGAATGGTACCAGTACGGAACGCATTACAGTTACAATCGTTAAAGAAAGGTAAAGTAGAGCAAAAACTTAGAGAGCTTGATGAGGGTCTTGATTTTTGGAGAATGAGTAGTGACGAAGATAACACAATAGCTTCTTATATATTCCTAAATGCAGAAGTTGACAATGTGAAAAGACTTGGGCATGATCCTGCTGTAGCAAGAAATATAGAACAAAGACCCGAGGTTATCGGCCCAGCTTTAGCCGCTTTGAGAGAAGATGCCGCTAGGCTTCCAGGAGGTTGGGAAGGTATGCAGAAGAAAATAACAATGGTAGAAAATGTATTTGCTGATATGTTTGAAATTATGGCAGATGCTGGTTTAGTAGGTAAAAAGACTTATGAAATACTAAAAGACTATAAGTATGTACCTATGAAGACTATTACAGAAGCTATGAAAAAGTACCAGAAGTATATACTTCAAGTGCAAAAGAAGAATGGTAAGTTAGATGTAGTTGATAATGCTATCCACGATTTGGCACAAGATGCCTCATTAAAAGGTAAGCATACTAACTTAGAGTCTCTTATGAAAGAACACATCTCTACGGTGTATTCGTTAGTAGCAAAGAATGAGTTATTCAGTGAGATGGTAAAGATAGACTCTGATTTATGGACACAAAAAAAGCCAGGCAAAAGATTGGGTGAGTCAGAAGATCCTGATGTAAATTACACAGAACATACTTATATGAAAGATGGGGAACCTACGCCTATCTGGATAGAAAATAAAATATCTTCTTTGCTAGATGCAAAAGCTGATGCGGGCTTTGATCCGAAAATGAAAGCAGTTCTAAGATTTATTTCTGGTGTACAACCTATCCAAGTGACAGCCGTAGCTGTTAACCCTGTATTTGCAGTGGCTACACATCCTCTTGACTTATGGAGTATTGCACAACATCATCAATCTTTGCCTAGTGTGCCTACTATAATTAAAGATATGTACATACATAATTCTGTTACAGGCGCAGTTCCAATGATTCAGAATTTTAGACACGCTTTTAACCGAGATGATGTGTACAAAAAGTATCTAGAGAATGATGGTGTTGTATCAACTATTGTGTCGCACATAAACTCTGATGAAATGTTTAAGACTTCTATAGACAAGATAGAGCGAGGTAAGGCAAGTCAGAAGTTTAAAAGAACTTGGAACAAATCTCTAGGGATATTAGGCAAGTTTGGTCATACAATGGAAATTGCCATGCGAATGACTGAAACTGATATGTTAGTTAAGACTGGCAAGTTTACACCAAAAGAAGCCGCACACGAATCTCTGCGAAGGTTAAACTACAACAGAAAAGGTCAGCTTATGACTATTGTTGACACGTTTATTCCATTTGCCAACGCACAAGCTCAGATACTAGCATCACAGTTTAGTGAGGTTAAAAACCGTAAAGCAATAAAAAGAACAGCTAGTACAATAGCACAACTTACAGCAGGTTTAACGATTACTAGGATTGCTATCGAAGAGAACTTTCCGGGCTATATGAAAGACATACCATGGGAAACTAGAATGCGTTATTGGATTATCCCGACAGGAGCCAAAGAGATAGACCATAAGTCTAAGCAGACAGAAAATACATACTTTAAGATAAAAAAGGCATATAATCCTTTATTTATGATAGTTAATGCAGGGCAAGAGATAGCTCTAGATTTGTATTACTATGGCAAAGATGGATTGCCACCTGGAGATACATTCCAACTTTGGTATGATGCACTTAAAGTTGCTAGCCCTGTTGAACTACAAAATAATATACCTCCTGTTATTAAAATGATGTTGGCTTGGACTGCTAACTCAGACGCAAGTGGTAGAGATGTATATAAAGGTCCTACTGTGCAGGCACGTGATGAGATAAACACAGAGTTATACGGAGGTAAGCCAACACAAGGTGGGGCTATAGCATTGGGAAATATTACTGGACTTAGCCCGGCTAAACTAGAGCAATCTTATAACTCGTATGTGGCGCAAAATCCTATAAGCTGGGTAGTTGGTAGTTTTATTGATACTCCTCAATACGCATCACAAAGTGCTATGTCTGAGATTCTTAAAACACCTGGACTGCGTACTATTACTGGCAGAACTAATAAAAAATGGGCTGAGTATGAAGCGGGACTTATTGCACAAAAAGTAGCCGGATCTTCTGTGTATCATTCTTATCATAAGAAAATTTTGCCTTATTTGTCTCGATTTTATAAACGAGATATAGGGCGCAAAGAATTTGCAAATTCTATCAAAGGTTTAATAAAAGATGCAAAGCCGGCTGATAAGATTAAAATGGAAGCTATGATGTCGCGGGAGATTAAAAGTCATGCCTTTCTGGATGCTCTCTTGAAAAAGTTTCCTGGCGATGCAGGTAATGAAATAGTCTATGATAATATACAAAATTATGCTTTCTGGACTGAACTGAACAAGATAAATGATCCTGAAGTTAGGGCTGAGTATTATTATGATAGGATGTGGGAGATAGATGATCCTTTTTGGCAAAAACAATTTGGAAAAATGGCGGCAGTTAGGGGTCTATTTCAAGATAGATTCTTTGCGGCTGCATATCGAAAACTAAAAAGAAAAGGTGAACAATGAGTATAATGACTAACTACCTTGAAGAGAAGTTAATAGATCATCTCTTTAAGACAACGGCATACAGCCACAGTAGTCCATCTGCATGGTTTGTAGGATTACATACTGGAGCATTTGGTGAGAGTGGTTCAGGGGGAAATGAAGTTTCTACTGTTGGTACTACTTATGCTAGAGTATCAATTACTAGAGGTTCAGGTTTTACAAGAGCGTCTGCTTCGGATGTAAGAACTGTCGAAAATGCAAGTGTTATTACTTTTGGCGTTCCAAGTGCAAATTGGGGGCTAGTAACTCATGTAGGTATATGGGACTCAGCATCTGGGTCTACTAACTTAATTATAGAAGCCCAGCTTCAATTCTCTAAGACTATAAACAATGGTGATCCAGCTCCTAAGTTTAATGCTGGTGAACTTAAATTCACATTTGACTGAGACTTAATATGGCAATACCTAGTCCACAACTCGCTACTGTTAGTGGGACTATTAGTGATCAACGCCTTGACATTGACGGAGCAGTTTGGCAACTCTCGACTAATAACAATGAAGCTGTAGTGCTTTATGGCATTACAAGTCATGCAGGAACTGCATATGAAATAGGGTATTTGAAGGAAAGGCCAGCGGCTCTTAACTTTTATGGAGGTAATTCGGCTCCTGCTGTTTCAAATGAGACGGCTGTAACTACTCTTGGCGCACTTGGCTCAAATAAGTTTTACATAGATTATGACAGAGCTTTTATACTATTTCCTAATGGTCATAACACCCCTGTAAATGTAACATACAAGGGAATGGGTTCTATCCAGAAGGCTAAGGATATTAACACTGCTATTGGTATTGCTGAGAAGTATCAAGTACATAGTTTTAGCTCAGATCCTACAACTAATGGAGGTGGTCACGCAATAGCTGAAGGGGATCTAGCTTTTGATTCAACTGCAAATAAGTTAAAAGTTTATAATGGTTCTGCTTGGGTGATTGCTGTTCTAAGCACCGCAGACGTAACAACAATAGCATCTAACGAAGCTGTCGCCATGAGTATTGCACTCGGGTGATTAATTAATAATAAAGGATAAATATGGCAAACGCATTTAAGAACGTAGTATTTAATGCTAATCTAGCCGCTAATACAGATAGTGGCGCTTTAGCAACTGTAGGTAACTCGACGCAAACTACTATAATAGGGATGACAATAGCCAATATTACAAGTGGTGTAATAAGTGTTGGAGTTAAATTAGTAAGTGGTGGGGCAGATACATGGATAGTTAAAGACGCACCAATTCCTACTGGTGGAAGTTTGGTAGTAGTTGGAGGGGATCAAAAGGTTGTCTTAGAAACTTCTGATGCCATAAAGATTCGTAGCAATACTGCTAATTCTATAAATGCTGTACTATCTTATTTGGAGATTACTTAATATGGCAAGTCTTGGAAGATCACCAGCATCAGCTCCGTTAACTTCCGCAGACATTCCGGCAGGAAGCGTTAGTGCAGTTAAAGTAGCTTCAGACGTTGCTACGCAAGCAGAAATTGATTTAAAAGCACCTTTAGCAAATCCTACATTTACAGGGGCAGTGTTAGGGACACCATTGAGTCACAGGAACATGATTATTAACGGTGGTATGCAAGTTAGTCAAAGGAATGGGACTTCTTCTTTTGCATTAACTAATGGTAAATTTGGTACTGATCGGTGGAAATATAATGGGGATTCTTCAAGACTTACTGCACAACAAGTTGCAGATGCTCCTGCTGGCTTTCATTATTCGCTTAAACTAGCTTCTGTTGGCAATAATAGTCCCGGCTCTACTGCTGGTTCTGGTATGTGGATGCAACTAGAAGGTGATGATGTTACAAGGTTATCGTATGGAACTAATTCTGCAAAAACTGTTACATTATCATTTTATGTTAAATCAAGCATAGCTGGAAATTTTGGAGGAGCGTTTTCTAATGGTGCTATGAATAGAGCATACCCTTTTACGTTTCCAGTAACTACATCTTGGAATCGTGTATCAATTACAATAGCTGGTGATACAACAGGGACTTGGATTACGTCAGGGACTGGTTACGGATTAAGAGTTATTTTAAACAGTGCATCTGGTTCTAATTTTAACGGAAGTAACGCTGGAGCTTGGGTAGGTGCAGACAGAAGAGATGTATCTGGTACTGTTCAGTTAGAGGCCACCAATGGAGCAACTTTAAATATCACAGGTGCCCAACTAGAAGAAGGTTCTGTTGCAACTCCATTTGAACATCGAAGTTTTGGAGATGAGTTAACAAGGTGTCAGAGGTATTATCAAATTGTACCTGCTGGAATGCACGGATTACCGGGCTTTGCGGCAAATTCCACAACAATGAAAATAACTTATCCACTTGCAGTACCTTTAAGGGTAACACCAACAACATCAATAATGGGGGCAGGGTCTGCGTTTGCTGTTGGTGCAGCGCGCGCATATGGTTCTGGCGCACCTACAATTGGTAAGTACGACCCACATATTTGTATTATTGGAATAAATAAGGTGGGGTTTACTGGTTTAAATAGTAATACATTTTATTCATTTTATACTGGATCAACTGGTACAACCTTAGACTCAGAGTTATAATGTATAAATTAATAGAAGAAGATGAAATTGTAATTTCTGTAACTAGACTTTCTGATAAATCTTGTATTCCTCTGGATATAGGTAACAGAGACTACCAAGAATACCTAACATGGGTTGCAGAAGGTAACACAGCAGAACCAGCCGATACTGAATGAACACACAGGTCAAAACCTTAACTAACTAAAATTATGGCATATTTAGGACAAGAACCCGGTCAGGGTCAGGCAGAGAGGTTTCTCTTCACTGCAACTGGTGCTGGCACAACAGTCACAAATGATGATGATGGCAGAACGATTGGATATACTCTGTACCAAGTCTCAGTGTATTTAAATGGTGTCAAGCAGGTTATTGGCGCTGGTAAAGACGTAGTGGCCTCTAATGGAAGCACGATAGTATTTGCTTCTGCTTATGCCTCAGGCGATGTTATAGAAATTATAGCCTTGTCTGCATTTAGTCCTAGTGATACTGTATCTGCAAGCGGCGGTACGTTTGCCGGAAGTGTTATTGCAGGAGGTGGCTTAGAAACAGACATCAATTCAAAAGTAAAGCAAAAAGGAGCATTCATGCAATCAAGTACACATCAAGCACTTACATTAGGAGCATAAAATGGCAATACCATCAGGACCAGGAACAGAGGTAATTAAATCTACACAAATAATTGCATTAACAAATAGTGTGCAGACGTTAATAACAGGAGTAGCAAATCATATTTATACTGTTCTTAGTATTATTGTGTGTGAAGCAGGTGATCAAGCAGGTGATCAAATTAACATTTATTTAACTGATTCAAATGGATCATCAAATCCTGCTTATATAGTTAGGAGTCAATCGGTAGGTGTAGCTGAAACATTTGTATTTAATGACAAATTTTCTTATACAGGCGGTACTCAAAAACTACAAATCATAGTAAAAACAACAGGCAATATGGATGTCCGTTGCACTTACATTGACCAAGATTGGAGTTAAACTATGTCAGGAATAATAGGAAATGAAGGAAGCAGGTCAGGTGTAATTGGACCTCCGAAAGGTCGTATAGTTCAGACAATAAAAACTATATCGACTGCTCAAATCACATTTTCATCAAACAACAATACATTTTCAGATATACTTCCGTCTGCATCTATTTACTTAAAAAATTCTGCTAATGCAGTTTTGATTTCTTGCGACTATAATTTTTCAGTAGGTACGGGGAATTATCCTGCTATTAAAGTACAATTATGGTTGTCAATCGGTGGCGGTGCTCAGAATGCACTAGTGACGCATTTTACTGCATACTCAGCAAATTCTAATACTAATGAAATGGCATTTGAGCCTATATTACATTATCATCTTCCTGCAACTTCTGCCCAATTAACATATAGATTGGTGGGATCAAATACATCAGGTTCAACTTACACTGGCACATACGATGGTCATTCTAATCCAACGTGGGCAGGTCACAAATCTAGTATGATATTACAGGAGATACAAGTATGACTGACATTAACTACCCAACAGCCTCAAATGCAGTAATTAGTTTAGTTCCAAATCATTCTGGTTTTAATATAGAAGATGAGAAAATTATTGCTTGGAATACTGCTGACGAAAAAACAGGAGTGGTTCAACCTACTCAAGCAGAAATAGATGCTGAATTAGTTAAGTTACGAGCTGAATTCGATGCTTTAGCTTATGCTAGGTCAAGGCAAGCAGAATACCCAGATTATGCTAGACAATTCGATATTTTATACCACTCAGGAGTCGCTGGATTAAAAGCTGAGTTGAAGAAAACTAAAGATAAATTTCCAAAAGGATAACAAATGACACGAGCAAGAGAAAATGCAGACATCCATGACGGCAGTACAGCTATTACTACTGTAGGGACTGTAACGGCAGGGAACCTGAGCAATGCTAGTATTGTTTATCCGAGCGGTCATGTTATAAATTACTGGGCAGTTGTTCGTACAACTGACGGAACAGGCAGAAGTCAAACAGTAGAAACACCATACGCCACCGTAAACTTAGGAGGTCTTTTACAAATTGGTGGAATTACAGCAACTGAAGGAAATAAATTTAGAGCAACATTTGGTGGTTGGGCGCATAACACCCACGCAGATAACACCTATTCAAGTTTATATCGGATACATGACGGAGCTAATAGATTAGCTGGTTATGAGTTTTATTATGATACAAATGATCAAAGTGCTCAAATGAATGCACCAATAAGTTTAACATCTGTATTTCAAGTTCCAGCAAATTTCACTAATAAGACTGTATATGTACAAGTTGCTAGACAAGCCAGCCACCCTGCCGGAACTTACTTGCAAGCAAGATGTTTAACTGGTTCGCCAAACTCTTCAAGCAGTTGTAATACTTTCCCCTTTTTTGAGTTAATAGAAATAAAGGCATAAATGAAAAACCCAACAAAGTTTGATGCAATTGTAAGTTTAGCAGGAGGTTCAATTTCTGGAGCAGTTGACGGCACTGATATTACATATAATTCAGGACAGACACCACCGACTCAAGCTGAAATTGAGTCTAAATTTTTAGAACTCACAGCAGAATTTGATGCTCAAGAATACGCCAGAAAACGACAAGCAGAGTACCCTACAATCGCAGAGTTGACAATAGCGTTATATGACGCATCCGATAAAGAAGCATTGGTGGCGAAACGTAATGCAGTAAAGCTAAAGTATCCAAAACCGTAATGAATGAAAGTTCACAGAACATTATTTGGAGGAGGTGGTAATGCCAGGGAGAATAGAAAGCTTCTTAACTTCTGGGCTAGGTTTATCATCAGTACGGCAAACTCTGTCACGTTCCTTGCGATACTATACCTTCTGTTTTTTGCAGAGGTTAAAGACTCATCAAGAGACTTGGTTAATATTTTACTTGGCGCGTATGTCGCAGTTCTTGCCAAGTCAACCGACTACTGGTTCAAGGATAAAAGGGATCCTGAACATGATGAAGAAGATACTTAAACTAATAAAAAGGAAACCATGCCAACCAAAAACAACATAGAAGCAATTGCAGAGCATCATCTAGTAAAGATACTTACACCGTTGCTATTAACTTTAGTAATAGGAAGTGTTACTTTTCTATTTAGCAGTATTATTGATTTAAAGAATGAAATGGTATTAATAGAATCTAAGAAAGATACCATTGAAGAGAAGATAGATGATTTAGATGACGATATGAAATCTGTACGAGAAATGGTAACTGATCTGCGTATTAATTCTGGACGTGAGCGTCGAGAGGATTTAAAGAAATATTAATGGAGAAAAGAATGTCAGTAAACAATATCTTGCTAGTGTTTGGTTCATTATACATTAGTTCTACGGCATGGCTTATGATTACAGTTAGTGATCTGTTAGGTGATGTTAAAGTTATAAGATTTCAAGTGGCTCAGAATAGCCAAGACCTTAAAGATTTAAAGGCAAGAGAATGAGAATACTTATACTAGTTATATTTTTAGGAGGATGTTCTATGGACAAAAGAGATCTACGCTTAGGTGTATGGAAGACAGGATCTGAATGGCAGTGTGTTGAAAAAGAACAGCCTTATAGAAATAGAGACTGCTAATGAGTCAGCAGGAAAAAGATCATTTAGATCGACTCAAAGAATTACACGAACAATATAAAAAAAGGAGATAATATGCCGTTCATAATTGCAGGAGTAGTTAAATCTATGGCTTTTAGTATGCTGGGAAACAGCGGAGTTATAGAGAAAGTAATCGTTTTGTTGTTAGAAACATTGGCTAAGAAAACAGATTCCGATGTAGATGACAAATTGGTTAAGCTACTTAAAAAATCATTGGAAAAGAAAACTGCTTAGTTAGCAGTTTAACTTTACCCATGTGGGTTGGCACGAGAAGACAATTCAATGGGCTAATTATAGGAGGAATAGCTATGATGATTACTAAGAATTTTAGTGTCGCAGAAATGGAGTGTAAGTGTGGTTGCGGGGCTTCTGATATGGATGAAGAGTTTATGAGACAGCTACAGGGTATTCGTGATGAAATGCAGAGGCCTCTTACTGTGACAAGTGCTGTAAGATGTGAGTCTCATAATAGCAATGTGTCATCTACAGGTAAGACTGGACCTCATACTAAAAGAAAAGCTGTAGATTTAGTTATCTCTGGCGCTGATGCCCTGAGACTCTATGACATAGCGAGAAAGCATGGAATGTCTGGCATTGGTCTATCGCAAAAAGGGCCACATAACAAACGGTTTATACACATAGATGCACTGTCTCCTGCTGAAGGGCCGAGACCTACTGTATGGACATACTGATATGGCTTTAATGTACGCAGATGGTGCTATGTTCCTAGGTAATGGGACTGGCACTAATGAGCAGACTTCTCTTATTGGGACTACGATAAGAACATTTGTCTCTATTTTGGCTGAGTCAAATTTACTGACAGCGTTAGCTAATAATAATACTGTATTAACAACTGAAATTACTTTTGCATCTATAGCAGGATCTGCTGATATACTGGCTAATAACAGCACAGTGCTAACTACAGAAATACTTGGAAAAGTTCTTGCTATTGATAATGTAGCTAGTATCTTAGCGGCAAGAACATTATTAACTATATCTATTACTGCGGCACTTGATGAACCGGCTATCAAAGACATTACACCGGCATTATCTATTATTGATTCTACTGATACATATGTGGAGTCGCGAATTGAAACAGAGGTTTTATAATGGCAACTAGAATTATTTATACAGGCAGAGATACTAACATAAAATATCAGTTGCTAGATCAGGGGGCACCTAAGGATCTAAGCAACCTTAACAAGATTGATCTTATTTTTACTAGTGCAGTGAAGGTATCAGGAGAGATTGGTACTACAACTCCATTGGATTTTTCAACAGTGCCAACAGAACTGACTCTTAAATTTTCTACTTTAAATATCCCTAGTGGATCTTACCCCAGTGTAAAGCTGGTTGTTTATGATTCGGATAATCCTAACGGTCTTGTATGGGGTGAGATAGCACTAGTAGTTCGGGATAATCCGTATACAATCTCTTGAGTGTCTGCTCTCTGGTCATGAGCGGAGCTACCGCATAGGCCTCTATCTTCTTTGCATATACGGTTGCATATCCGTATAGTGCGTGCCCGAGTGTTGAGCATTGCATAAAAGGAGAAGGGTAGAGTTCTCCTTCGTCGTTTATGCGGTAGACTCCCCAATTTGGATCATCAAGTTTTCGACTGTCGAAGTTCGCCATCATTCCCCTGTATAGGTTATCGTTCTTGTTTTTGGATCTACTGTGATGAGGTTCATATTCCGTAGAGCGTCCTCAATCTCTACATATGTAGACCAACTCATATCTTTATAGAAGTGCTTGAACAAAGTCTCGCGACCTACTATCTTCTTGCGTCCTATGTATTGTATCAGCTCATAGGTTAGCTGACCTTGGTCACTACGGCCGAGTCCCCCGAACACATTTGGCATTAGATGCTCAGTCTTCTCAAGAAGGGCTAAGGATCTTTCCCATGTTTTTGTAGTAATTTTGAGGCTATCATCTTGCGATGCTTGCAGGACAATGCACAACTTTCTCAAGTGTGTGGATCTTCTCTCACAATAGGCTCTGAATCTAGGGTCTTCAATAGGATACTTTTCGTTTTCCATATCTTTTGATTCTCTCAAGTACCACTGCTTGTAGACTTCTGCGGCATCTTTCTCGAACTCATAGTTACCCTGTAGCAGGGCTATCAGACCGAGGTCATGTATGAGAGCTTGCTTTAGTTTAACCTGTTCTGCTGTCACAGTAGGTAGAGGGATGTGCTTAGACTTATTGATCTCAGCAACAAAGATGCAACGACTTGTAAAGCCGCCCCCGATAGCCTCTGTAGGCAGCATTGTAGCCATCCAGTCTGGTGCGGTAGCTCCGAGTATGTTTAAGTACATTCCTAGTACAGCTTCTTCGCGTCTAGCTATTGTCTCGTATACCCACTTATCATGTGAGTCCCACCAGTCTGTCAAGTATCCTAGAAACTTATAGTTGCTGTGTCCTAGCAATGTGACAAGTTCTTTTGAAAAGCAAGTAAGAGAAGAGTGCATATGACACAGGCCCTGAGAGTCTATGTACTGACCTTCACTGTTCTGCATCTTAACTAAGAGTGCTTCTGGTGTAATAGCCTCACTGACTACAGGTATGTCTAATGACTTGAATATATCTTGGCCGATGTTTATCGCTAGGGACTTTCTAGTTCGGCCAGCAGATCCTACTAAGATAACAAACATATTTGGGTATATAGTTTCGAGGCCCCATTGCATTGAACACTTTCTTTGCAAGGCACCTGCAAGCATAGAGACTGCGGTCCATGTGTGATAGCTTGTCGGACTTTCTGTCTCTTCTGTATACTTTAAATATGCACTTACCCAGTCCCCTTTAATCACTCTAGGCATAGTGCTTCCTATTATTATGACCACGCAAGCACCCGCATGAGCGAGTGTGGCCTGATCGTAGGTGATCTTCACGAACTAGAGTAAATTCTCCGCAAGAGCATCTGCATATGTAATGCTTGTGTGAGTCTAGGTCTGTTGAGTAATGCTCTAGTATAGTTAGTCTTGTATACTGTTTACCTATTTCAGTTTGCATAGTTTTTCGACTTGAGCTTTAACATTGCTAAGAGTTGTTTCATACATCTTAGCGCCATCCAAGCCTACCTTTATATCAGTCTCGATATAAAACTTACGTTCAACGCCATTTCCATATGAAGTTAATTGTGGTTCTAATGCTTTTTGGGCTATACGACAGAAGTCTTCTAACTCATCTAGGTCAGTATAGCTGTGTTGAAATAAGAGAGAGTCATGCACTTGGCCTAATATCTCAGCTTTATGATCTTGCTCATAGATGTCAGCCATTGCTTGGTTAACTACCCACACACTACTAGATTGTGGTAAGTGAGCAACTGCCTCTTTCAATAACTTATCATCTATAGTTCCTATAAACTTGCGGGGCTGTCCTATAAGATTGACAACAGCATGAGACCTGTGCAGTTCAGTTCGTATCTCTTCCCACCAAGCAGGTAGTCTTTCATAAGCACTGAGGTATAGAGACCTAGCTCTATCACTTTCTTCAAGGGACAGACCGCTAGTCAGACTAAAGGTACTCGTGCCCATCATGTAGTTCAAAGCATGGTTAGACTTCTTCCCGACTTGTCTGCAACTCATAGTTCTAGGTATAAATGCATTGTGTGTACTGACATAGTCAAGGAATGGTGTACCGTCTATGAGCATTTCATTCCGTAGTCTAGTGATCTCTTCAGGGTTAGTAGTCTTTCCTAGGTTCTTATCTTCTGCTACTATGACATGATCTGGAAGTCCTGTGATTAGCTTTGCTGTGGACACATGAGGGTCGCGGTTCTCTTGCAATACTTCTATCATGTTTTTATCACCAGAGATGTAAGCAGTGAGGACCCATTCGCTCTGTCGTTTATCCATCTCTATGAAAATCTTGCCTTTGTCTGGGACTATGAATGACTTGAAGTTTTGGGGAAGGTTCTGTTGATTCATACCAGTGCCGAAGATAGTCTTACTGCTGGAAAGTCGACCCGTCTTCGTGCCCCTTGGATTATAAGAGCAACGGAATCGCTCGTCTTCATCGAATTTTATTTCTAGATATGTACCAACGTACTTAGATCGTTGCCTGAGTTGCTGAATGAGACTTGCAGAGTATAGAGGCTCTCGGGCTCCTGTTCCTTTAGCTAATCGTATCAGAGCATCATCATTCAGAGTTGGCTTGCCTTTGTTTAAGTAGGGCTTGATCCCTAGTACAGTGTAGTAATAGTTGAGGCATTGCTTAGGTGAATTGAAGTTGAGTGTGAGTAGTGGGTCACCAGACTCTTCTTGGACAACGCCTTGCAAAGATGCATCAAGATCTTTTATCTCAATTACTATACCTTCTCGTACTTCTGCTAAGACTTTATGATCTATTAATAAGCCGCGACACATGACGAACGTGAGGGCTGGATACATATTGACAGTCGTCCTGTATATGTCGTAAAAGATGCTCGGCTTTTCTATCCATTGTTTGATCTTGAGCCATACTTTGAGTGTCGTTATTACATCTTTGCAATTGTAGTGCAGGAAGCTAGTGCGATCCCCAATACCACCCTTCCAGTAGCCGCCTTCTTCTTTGTAGTAACGCTCATCAGTGTGCAGAGTAGTCAAGGTCCCGAGGCCCTTAGGCAGATCTGGATAAAGTATGTGATGTGCTACCATAGTATCGTCTATATAGCCTTTAACATAGCATCTGTGTCGGAAGGCTAAAAACCATATGTCGAAGATCAAATTCTGACCCAGCTTTGGGATTGTTTCATCTTCTAAGAACTCTGCACACATACGCCATAGAACTACCTCTTCTTCTATCGTTCTGTTATCAAAGTTAATACACATGGCTGTAGTTACATCAACACAGAAGCCGATGCAAAAGACGAAGCCATTAAGTGTCTCAATATCTACTGACACAGGTGTTCCGGCTTTCTTGCAATATGCTAGGAAGTCTTCTGCTTCTGTGATGGATGGGTTTATGTGGAATGTATGCTCAGGCTCAACGTAGACTGAATCTTCTGAATTAACTAGGGCTTTTTTAAAGTCCATGCTAGACATAAGACGTTCTGGAGCTTGAAACATTATATTTCCAGGAGAAAATGTCGGTAGAATCTTTCGCTCAATCTCACTGTTCCATGAAAGAGAGCCTCTATTGAATTTGATCCTATGATCTCCTGTAAGTGTAGCACAAGCAAACATTCCGAGAGGCACTATGATGTTACACTGTACATCTTTGAAGCGTTCTAGGACTTCTTCTCTTATTCTATTTCCTTGCTCAGAGAATGCGCCTTTGGTGTTGATGAGTCCCTTGTTTTCCTGCACATCATGACAGTAAGTAATGAAGCATTGATTGATGGCTATGCCCGCATTGTTAAGCAGTTGATGCAGAGTGTAGCCGGCTCGTCCACTAAGCAAGTCACCCTTGTACATTGCATCTTTATGCGGAAAGTCTAAGAGCAATACAATATTGGATCCTTCTGTTCCTGTATCAAGTGGTTTAAGATTCATTATTATCCTCTAGATAGATGTGACGATAGCTAAGGTTAGCTAAGTAACGAGTGCGGAACTGAGCATTGATGTCAAAGCCGATGCACGTCTCAGGGACTGGATTTCTCAGATAATGGGCATTGATGCTCGTCCCAGACCCAGCAAACGGGATCAAACTGTTTCCGTTTTTAGGGCTAAATATGTCACTAAGTCTCAGCATCATATCAATAGGTCGTTGCACAGGGTGCCACCTGTCTGCACTAGGTACGGCTGGGTATTCAAAGACGTTTGGAAGACCCTTGAGCTGTAAGATTGGCTTTCCCTTCCATGCCACAAAAAACATCTCATATCGGCGGCTAAGTGTTCGTTCAAGGTCACCAGCGGGCTGTGTATTCTTGTACCAGACGGCAGGTATCCTGTCAAAGCCATCCATGTTATGTTCTAGTATTTCTGCGAATAAAGGGTAGTCTTGCGTAGGAAACCAGAGAAGCATAAAGCTATTTGGGCTCATCTTACTGTAACAGTCCTTGACAAGTGTATTGATAAATTCAAAGTATGTACGGCCTCCGTATATTTCTAGCTTACTTTTCTTGTACTTAGGATCGAACCCAGCACTGTCATAGGGAGGGTCTATCTCGACATAGTCGAAATGGTCAAAAGGTTGTTCGGATATGCCGTCAAATACATCTTTGATCTGATATGAGTCAGCGTTTTTAGCTACAAAAATATCATGCTCAGAGAGTGCTTCAGCGTTGCGTGGTCGACTCTTTTTCTCATGTCGCTCTAGTAGTCTCTCAGTCAATTCAGTTTCAGCTATCGAAGTACAGAGGCTTCTATATATTTTTACTGCATCTTTAAAGGAGGCTTTCTCAGTTAGGGTAGGTATACTTTCTGCCACATCAGCTATCATGATCTGATCTGAGACATGGCCTGCTGACATCTTGAGTAAATCGGCTGTTTTCCCCTGAGTCCATGCAGAGTCTTGCTTTTTCATAAGATCATTGATTCGGCTAACTAGATTAGCTTGTTCAGACCAAGAAAGCTCTTTACGTTGTACATTCTCAATAAGTTCAATGATTCTCAGATCACCTTCAGACTCTATCTCCATTACATTACAAGTAATCTTAGGCCACTCTAGCATAGTAGCCGCGGCTAGTCTTCGACCACCAGCTAGTAGATTATTGTCTTTATCTATTGTTATTGGGTTGATAAGACCTTCAGATTCTAAAGACTGAGCCAGAGATTCAATATCACCTAGTTCTTCCCTGAATCTAGTGCCGACTTCTATCTTAGATAGCTCGACTTGTTTTATTGATAATTTCTTCATACTATACCTTTGTCTTTGAGGATTTGCTGAAGTACCAGTGGGTCTACACTTTTCAGAAGGTCTTGAAGTGCTTCTTCTTTAGACTTAGCTGGTGTGATAGTTACTTTTTTAGGCCGGGAGAGTGCCATCGTTTCCCGGTATCGTTTCTGTGCTTTTCGATTCTCTAAGATAAAGTCTCTAAGCTCATCTTCACTTAACTTGGCTATGCTAATCTCTAGCTGTTCAAGTTTCATGAGTCTCCTTCAACCAAAGGACATAATCTCCTCTTGTTAGTTTATTTAAAACATATCTCTTATCATCGGTTAACTTCTCTGAACCTTTATGCATCATTGCTTGCACAATAAGGAAGAATTGGCGGCCTAGATCTGTACGAGCGCCTCTTGGAAGAGAAGATAGAAAATCATAAAGTTCCTTCCGCATAGGAATAGAAACTTTATGCGTATATTGAGTGTAACGCATTTTGACCTGTTTGTGGTGGGGGTTCGGGACACAAAATACACATTGTGTCCCGAGGATTAGCCCTTATTTTATTTTGGGGGCGTTTATACGGTTACGATCGATGCCCTGATTGTCTTGTTCAACAGAGACATATACTTCACATTCCTGACCAACAAGTGGTGTAGGGTCTGCAAAGAATTCTGGACCGAACTCACAGCCAAAAGCTGAAAGTGTACGTTTGATCTCTAACAACCGCATATGCTTCTGGTCATCAGGTGTGTCTTTAGTAGGAACCATTAGGAAGTGAAACACATCCGAGCCAGAAGGTTCATCTGGAAACTCACAAATCATTCTAAGCATTGGATTACCTGCTTTTGAATTCATCATTTCGGCTGAGCTTACGCGGACATGATATTGTCCAGCGGGGAGAGCTTTACGCTCCTGTATATCCTCGATGCCGTCGAGCGCGAGGCTACTCAAATCTACTTGAGTGTCTGACATAGTAAAATCCTATGTTAAGGGTTTATTAATTGGTAAAATTCGACCATCGAAAATTACCGTCTCATCAGCCGACCTAGACCGGAGTCTTGTGGTTTACTGAATTCTTTTATCGTTACATCTTCTACGGCATCAAGGTTAGGTAACGATCTTCTAACTTTGATGTTATATCGGTCAGGTTGGGTCAACATAGAATATTTCCCATCGACACATTGAAACTTCAGTATGTCTGAAAATAACATAGGGATTCTAGTCTTCAACTGACCTGTCAATACAAGCTCATTAACTATCTTCTTAGTTAGCTCGTCCTGTATTAATGTGTCGTGAGCAGTGATATAAACAGTTTTGGGAAGTGACGTTAGTTTCCTAACAGTATTCTCAATTGTGTTTAGTTGCGCGGCCCAGTCGTCCATTGCTGGTTGTTGTCCCATACGGTTATTAATATATAAGACAGCGTCCATGACAGCTTTCGACATTGATGTAAGAGAGTCTATAGCTATTACATCATACTTAGCTAGTTCTGACTCGTCTTTCAGGATAGAGTTAAAGTCTTTGACGAAATTGTCAAAAGCTTTTGGTTGCTCACCCGTTGCAGGAACAGATCTTGCGTTCTGCTTAGAGCTTAGCGATCTTGCGGCTATCTCTACTACGTCAGGAAGGTACAATTGATAGTCTATTGCATCATCCCCTCGTAAGGAGTTCAGTGCATTATCCTCGAAGCAGAAAAGTAGCTTCTTGCCTGGTAATGTTCTGAGCTGTGTGGTTTTGCCGGATCCAGCAGGACCAATTGCAAGTATACGCAATCGATCATTCTTGTAGTCCTTTGCTTTTTGTATTTCCATTGTCCTCTATTGGTTCATCAAAAGGTGTCCACTCATCCACTACGAAACCGTCTGGGGGATCATCTCTATCGGGAAGATCACTCATGCATGGTTTCATTCTGCATAAATTAAGAAAACTGCATTGACCATATTTAGACTGACAAGAATGAGGGCTTCTTGGGAAAGCCTCTGCTTCAATTGAGTCTTTATATGATTTATACCAGTATCTCACATCATCTAGCCATTCTGCTACAAGCATATCGCTATAATAGATGGGTATGCGTTTGAAATGGAATTGAGTTTTATGTACGAGAGAGGCATCTACATATACTCCACCAAATTCACGATCATTTGGAAGCTCATTCATGTGTTGCATGAAAAGCACAGCATACATATATCCTTCTATCTGAGAGTTAGGAGAGAACGATTGGATAAAATCGGACCGAAATCCGGTGGTCTTACTAAACATGGTGCTAGTCTTATGCTCTACGAGCCATAGCTGACCAGTCTCATCTTCGATAACCTTGTCTATTCGACCTGAGTAGAATATCGTCTCATCCTCTAGTTCAAGGGGCACACAAAACGGTTGCTCTGTTGCTACTAAATTCCAACGGTTCATATGTTCTGCGAGTTCCTTGTAATAATAAAAGTACATCTCCTTTGCTTTGATTGGAGTTCTACCTTTATACGTTGCCATTTCCTCGGGTGTAGGTTCGAGAGGCCAGCCAGCTTCGACCCAAATGAGGCCAAAAGCTGTCATAGCTGTATCTGCCATAGCATTGGCAAACTCGCTAGACTGACGCAATCTGTTCCACTCTGACCCTGTTGGTCCTGAAATGGAACGTGCTTCGTAAAAAGCTGAGTAGAGTGCGTCTAATCCGGCATGCCAGGCTGAACCGAATGCAAAATATATCGGTTCAGTTCCGGCTGGACGCCAATGCTTGACATAGCGAAGATAGGCTTTCCGAGGACACTCACGGTATGCAGTAAGTGTGCTATTGTCAAGCGGCTTCATAGGTCTCCTTACTTGAGTCCTGCGTTTGAAAGGACTTGAGCAATTTGTTCTTTACTCAAACCTTCAAACAGATCGGTAACCTTATCTTCGACCGACTTCTTAGATCGAGTGGCACGCTGATCAAGTCTAAAATCTGCCATAACTTTTCCGACATCTTTTGGATCTGTTCCAGCTCGTAGGTGCCCACCAATTCTCTGCTGGACAGCTAGCGTTGCGCCTCGCTTATAGAGATCCCATACACATGGCTCTCCGTAAATCTCGATTGCTTCTTCTAGTGTATTACCGATGTTGACATCAGCGGATCCACTTTGTTTTACGCCTTCTACTGAGGCATTAGCTGTAAATGTAGACATATTACTCCTTAGTCTTTAGGTTAGCATTATACAAAGCTCTTGCTGAGGTAGATCCCCACAGAGACTCTGGTAATGTTTTGTATGTCTTGAGAAGAGCATCTTTAGCATCCTCATCTCCAGACATTGATGCCTCTTTAACGAGTGCATCATCTTTCCTCTGAAAGACACGGTCTTCCAAAGGCTCTTGGTCAGGTATATCTCCAACCGAAAAGTCTTCTACATCATATAATACTTCATTGACAGGAAAGGTCTGCTTTCCTTCTTTGTTAGTTTCTATCTGCTCACTTACTAAGGCTGATATATCGTGTGTGCTTACTTCTTGAGATAGCTTTATACCAGGCACATTCAGCAGTGGCTTGTCTAGTTTTTGGCCACTAATCTCTTCATATCTTTCTATAATCTCGGTATTTGTATGCTTGACTAGTAGACCATCTCTTTGCATGGATTCCATACATGAGGTCAGTACATTTATAAGATTAGAGCCTATGCCTCGTCCTTTAGTATCACCCCCGAAAGATTCCATGCAATCATATACTGCTACAATGGTTTCAATCTTAACTCTGACACTATATGTACGAGTGCCGGCACGTCTCAGTGATTGATCTATTTTAGACTCGTAGTCTTCACCAGCTTCTTCTCTGCTTTTCTGGTATGATTCTCTTTTACGGTCAGCTTCAGCTTCTATATCTTTTTTCATCGGTTTGTCCTTCTTATCAATACTATGTAAAGGCACGCAAAAGTTGCCAACATAAGTAAACTCATTTGTTGTACTCTTAGTAATGCAATTCGTGTGCCAACTTGACAGACCTGAGAGATTTAATATTTCTCTCCATTTTTTCACGAATTGCTGTTGAAGCAAAGTCGCTAGGGTTTATTTTAAAACCTCTAGTCTTTTCAAACTCTATTAAGTAACTTTGCAGAAGTTCTATAACTTTCGGATCAATTTTAACTTCCATGTTATATCTTACGCTATAGTTTATCAAATTGCAAGTTATTTTTTAATAAATTATCGATTTTATCGGATTCTCTTTCAATTTGCTGACTTTCTTTCCTGCTTATCAGTGGATATTCAATATCTTCGGTGAAATCACAATCTCGGCAGAAGTAATGTACTGTCATATTACCTCCTTGCATAACATTTGTAGCATAGAAGTTACTAACGTCTAGGTCACTGCTACGGCATTGTGTGCATTCTAATTTACCTTCTATGTGACATTTTATGGTCATGCGAGGGCCTTTATGCCAGAATTCAAACTTGCGTTTGTATTGTTTATTTTCCATATGACTCTCTATGTATTATGTTTTTCATTTCTACAGTGGTCAATTCTTTTACGTTACGACTGTAATTAGGTCTAGCATGCGAATGTTGTCTGCTGGTTGAGCTAGAATACTTATCACTGTTCTCATACCACCAGCCTTTTCTAAATAAGAACATAGGATAATGTGTCCCGTATGAATACACAACGTATAGTTTGCCTATGTTACGAGCAAACAGGTTAGAGCCATCAAACTCTCTTCTATTCTCAACGTAAAGACGGCAAACTTTATTAGTTATTTTGTCCATGTTTTTTCCTTGGGTTAAGATTAAAATCTGCAACTAGGTCTTTTATTTCATCCATAGTTACGTCATGTTTTGCGGCCCCTCTATTGGGATTCTTAACCATAAAGTAAAAGAGCCACAGTTCTTGCTCAGCGATAGGTAGATGCCGTCTAGTTTTGAGCAATTGTATTCCGGCATTCTTTGCTAAATTATTTATCATTATCTAAATTCTCCTCTAAGTAATAAAATTCAGCCGCATCAGAGTAAGCACTGAGGTCTCTTATGTAGACTTCTGGTACTTTTGCGGACGGTGAGTCTGCTAAGTGAACTATTTGGTTTTTCTTCAGGTACTCGGCAGTCTCTCTTTCTATATCAGACCGCAGAGCTTCTTTATCTATCTTGTATTCTTTAAAGAACGGTAGACCTTTAAATACGTGTCGCTTGCTATCCATGGTCAGTGTACCGGTCTAGATGTTCTAGCTTATCTAGGAAGTCAGGGTCTTCATGCCAGTCGTGTGTGCCAACATTATGGCAATCTGCATTATAGATAGTCTGGTCTGGATCTTTTGCAAACTCTATTTCATCAATGTCAAAGTCGGAGATATACTCTTCACAGTCGTGGCCTTTATTAAATCCCCAAGCTTCTGTCATACCAACGGAGTCATTATCCCATTGTATATTAGATACATGAACTGCTAGGTCTAGACCATTTAGTTCCCAATCTATTTTCATAAATCCTCCATATCAAAAACCGCTAATCTTCTTTCTTTAGCATAGCGTATCTTTAATTCGGTATGTCCGTCCATCTTTAGATCTCGTAGGTTTCCTACCATGCCATCCCATTTAGAGCCTATATCCATGACGCGGAAGTCTGCTTGTCCTTGCAGGGCTTTCTGTACGTCTTTTCTGGATTTGTAATCTTTGCCATATGCCGGTATCATTGTGATCATATTCTATCCTTTAGTTTATTTTCTAGGTTAACAATTCTGGAAGTATGAGATTTAATGCCTTCCATTAAGATTTTATTTTTTTCTGCTTCTTCTTCTTTCATACGATTGAAAAGGGCTAGGAGTTCTTTCTCTTCTCGGACTAGGAACTCTTCAATCTTGAAGTCTATTTCACTTCGTATCAGGTCAATCATACTATCTCTATTCATTTTCTTTCTCCATTTCATGGTGAATCCATTTGTACTTTCTTTTGACTGTCTGGTCTATTTTGATAACTTGACGGAAGTTCTTTAGTTCTTCAAGTGGTGAAATTGATGGGGCGCGATCCTCAAGTTCTAGGACAAATGCTAGAGCTTGCTTTCTTGTGCGTCCTATAAAGCCAACTTTTCGGGCACTATCTAACGTACTTTTTACTGCCCACATAGGTAGCTTGATTTCTAGCTTGAGCCTATGTCTGAGTACAGCTAGGCCGTACCGATACATCTGATTCTGGTTTGTAAGCATAGTCATATTACTTCTCCGTCTTGGTCTATGTGAGTTTCAATGCCGAAGCATTTCATTTGAAGGTTCTGCTCAATCTCAGCTAGTATCTTGCTGAAACTCTTAGTGATGGCATCTGGATTCTCAGCCTCTACTTTATGTGCTGGGACTCGCAGACTAGCTCTCTCGCCTATGTCTATTATGTATGCAGGTGGCGTATCATTCTCTGCATATCGTACAATTGTGCCTATAGCCATCCCGCCTTTAGGATGCTGAACTCTTACTTTTACTTTCATTTGATCTTACTAGTTTTAGGTTGCCTCTGGACTCTGGTATTAGATGCAAGACCATTCTATACATCTCAGGATCCATAAAATATACTGTGCATTCTTCTTCTAAATCAAAGCCTAGGATGTATTCTAGCACATCTTTAGGCAGTGTACATTCTCTGTGAGTGAGTGGGCCTCTAGGCTCAATGAACTCACGAACCACTATTCGTCTAGACATTTGTGGCCTTCTGGATGACTACACTTTGTCTGCATTGACTTTATATATTTGGCAATGTTTTCGGCTGTGTAGTCATCACTGGGATGAACATACAATTTAAATGGAGCAAACTCTCCATAACATAGCCCAAGCTTCTGGATAAGGCTATCTATATTATCATGTGAATGGTTTAGGATGCTGGCAAGTTGCCAGTGACCTTTAATTGACCCAAGCATAGACTTATACTCTCGGAGTATATCTATTAAGTCATGCTCGATATTCATTCTCATTGGCTGTGCCATTTCTGCTCTCCTTGTTTGATAGATTTGTCTTCATATAATATAGTAATGCAATGAGCATACCACTGTCGCTCTGGTACGCATATATTTTATATGCCAGTATTCGACAGTCGAAGTATGTTACATCATAATAAGATAATTCTCAAGCCTTACTAACATAAGGATAGATATTGCTTGTAACAGGAGTATGCTTAGGTAAGCACTGAAGTGGAATAAATTCATGTTTGTTCTCCTTTCATGACTAGGGTTTGAACCGCGTACTGAGTACATTTGAGGAACTTATCGCAGTCATCACAGAAACTAAGAGGGCATATCTCAGCCTCTAGGATCATATCATCTAAGTATAGGATACAATCTAAATCGATTGATCCGTCTGCATTTGTTGGATAGGCAATCCATTCATCATAGGTCTTAGTGTAATGATGTCCGTCTGCCTCATTATAGAAGTACAATATGCCATTAATTGTACGACTTACTCGGTGCATATTTTTAAACATATAATTCTCTATAAAAAGTTGCTCTGCACACAGTATTGCGGCAGAGCTTCTGGTAGACTTAGCCTCTCATGTCTTCCCTCCTTTCAATTCTTGTTTACCTTTTTTGTGTTGACTGTCTCATGTGGCAAGCACTTTCCCCCGTTATGCGTACATAGTATATTTTTTTTTTTTTTTTTTTATATACATAGTAGGGGGGAAATCGCTAACCACACACCACACTGCACCACACTTTATGTTTTTCTGTCTGCATTTTAGCAATAGCATAGCATTTATACTACTTTTTCATTAATTTCTTCAAGTCAGGATCATTTGCAAGTAATTTATCTATGAAAGCTTGCTTTGCTTCGGTAGACATTTGACTCACAGCTTGACCTGCTTGCTCTTGTTTCTTAGCCACAGACTTCAAGCTTCTGTCTGTAGATGGATGTCGTAAATTCTGATTCCAGCCTAGATCAGCATAGTTCTGGCAATGCTCATCTATTTCTTCTTGACTAGCATCTGGATTTACATTAATGAACGCTATCATTTCATTTCTTATCGGATCATCAGCCAGTACAGCAATGAATCGGCTGAACATATGTTCTTTAACAATATCGTCTGTCCAGTTCTCAAGCAAAGTATCTAGGATATCTTGACTCGATAACTTAGGATCGACTACTGCCTTCCAGTTTCCTTTGGCATCCTCACCATCAATTGCAGGTAGAGATACTTTCACAAAACTGTGAACATTATTTTTAGGGCTTCTGATCATTCTAGTTATTTTATTGAACATGGCTATCCTTAATTATATATTATTAGATTCGCTATGCTATCAATAAAATGCAAACTGATTCAATTTTCTAAGAACTATCTAAAGACTTTTTTCCCGCAAAGTGTAGCGCATTGAAATGCAGAGTTGAAATGCATCTATTTATTTTTTTTTGTTATACTATAGTATCGACAAAAACTAGTAAGTGCTTTAACTTTATTTTAATTTAATTTCATTTTTATTTATTTTGATTGGCAGATATCATTTGTTATATTAGTTTACAAATGCCTAGAATGAGCGTACATAATTATAAACATATTATGTTAGGTTAGCGATTGCAGGAATATATGATTGGCTATATATTGAATCAGGCGTAGCAAGTATATGCTAAGGCATTTTATTAGTCTATGCTAATAATATTTATATATGCCTACGAATTTATTTTTGCAGGAAAAAACCCCCTTTCGACTACTATATATGTTTTTTGACCCTCCTATACAAATTGTGATATTAGAGCGTTTAATACTTGAGAGGGAGAAGGTAGCGAAGTTCGACTGCCGAACATTGGCACGGAAAGCATTTGCACGACAAATTCCCCAAAAGATTCAGACTATCTTGTTTCATCTTTGACCCAGACTATTGACAGTTTTTATGCTATACTATATACTTGAATAAACTATATTAATAGGAGGAATATGAGTGTTTCATCTTTAGAATATCTTAAACAAATTATAAGCGGAAAATATTCTAAGAAAGTAAAAGACCAGTATAATGAATACAAGCGAGTTATTACCTGAGATACAATCGTTCTCATTACCAACAGGCTCATTAGAGAGTGTAGTATTTGAGAGCTATAGTTCTCCTCAGTTAAAAGCTCTAAGACCCATTCATTATAGAGTTATATCGTTGCATCTGTCAGGGCTGAAGAATACAGATATATCTAGGCAGTTAAATATACATCAGCAGACAGTAGTAAATGTAGTGCATTCCCGTCTA
>Ga0308018_10000101_pt1 | contig 43532 bp, 40 predicted proteins | sample Neamet282_FD_203130 | JGI IMG/M metagenome (GOLD analysis project Ga0308018, IMG submission 203130) | Marine microbial communities from water near the shore, Antarctic Ocean - #282 | ecosystem: Environmental > Aquatic > Marine > Unclassified | place: Southern Ocean | collected 2014-10-01
AAGTAATGAATTGCATAAAATTAAATAACATAACGAGGGGGAGACGGATGTTTAAACTACCCGTTCCATTTGCAAAAGCTAAAAATCCTATCGCTAGAAAGTGCCTGAGTGCAGCAATTTGTGCCGTGGTTCTTACAATTGCCAATCCTGTCTTTGCGCAATCAACTAACGGTGCAGTCCGTGGAACTATTCAAGGCGCAGGCAACAATACTGTTGTTGAAGTCGTTGATACGTCCAGAGGCACTGCTCGAAGCGAAACTACTGGTGCTGACGGCGAATTCCGAATTGACGGATTGGCTCCAGGTACTTACCAAGTTCGTGTGCTTCAAAACGGGGCTGTAGTTGATACCCTAGAGGTTCAAGTTTCACTGGGTAGCGCAACCAGTGTGAGCATGGCAACTACAACTTCATTGATCAATGAGATTGTCACTACTGGAACTCGACGTGCTGCTGTTGATACAAGCATCGCCGAATCCGGTCTGATAATCAGCACTGAAGCGCTGCTCGAAATGCCTATCAAAAGAGACCTGACTTCAGTAGCTCTTCTTGCTCCAGGTACGAGCGCTGGCGATAACCGCTTCGGAAACCTGGCTTCTTTCGGCGGAGCATCAGTTGCTGAGAACACTTCTTTCATCAACGGGCTGAACACTACTAACTTCCGAACTGGTGTTGGCTTCTCTCAGGTGCCATTTGAATTCTATGACACTCTTCAAGTGAAGACTGGTGGTTATTCAGCCAAGTATGGCCGTTCACTAGGTGGTGTTATGAACGCTACCGCGAAGAGCGGTTCAAATGATTGGGATTTCGGTTTCAACGCCTATTATAACGATGATAGGGCCAAAACTTCTCCGAACACTTTCTCAGCTGCAAATGACCTTGATAAAGACACTACAACAACTGGCGACGTATATGCTTCTGGTCCAATCATCAAAGATAAGTTGTTCTTTTACGCTTTGTACAGCGATGATTCTCAAGAGCAGCGCTATGCAGGTCTGCAGTCTGGTCGTGACTACGATTATAATGTAGATGAAGGATTCTGGGGCGTTAAACTTGATGGTTATATCACTCCCGATCAGCACATCGAATTCACAGCGTTCTCTGATTCACGTCAAGGTGTTGAAGGTGTTTATGGCTTCGATGCTCAGACTTTAACTCGTGGCGATTACGTTGGTGATACGGTTTATGATCAGGGCGGCGACAACTGGATTGCTACTTATACTGGTAACTTCGGTAATGATCTGCAGATTTCTTTTTCCTACGGTGAAAACGAAGCAAATCGGACTACCGCACCAGCAAGTGCAAGCATACCTGTTGTATATGAATACAATGGCGGTTTTAACGCACTTGGCGATTGGTCAAGCTTCAGCGTATCCGAAGGATTAGATGAACGTGAAATGACTCGTGCAGACCTTCAGTGGACTGGCATTACTGATCACGCTCTTTCTTTCGGCATCGACAATGAGGATAACTCCTCAGACGAAGCTACAGTAAACTCTGGTGGAGCTTACTATCTGCGTGACCCTGCAAACACTTACAACGAGTGCACGCCAACCGAGTGCCCTTCCGGTGCAAACGTTCGTCTTCGTACGTACAGTGTTGGCGGTTCTTTTCAAACTAAATCAGAAGCGTGGTACATCCAAGACGTATGGGACGTAACTGACCGTTTGACTCTTGAACTTGGTCTTCGTAATGAGTCCTTCGAAAACTTGAATGCTGATGGCGGTGTGTTTGTTAAAGTTTCCGACCAGTGGGCACCGCGCCTATCTGCTGTATACGACCCAACAGGTGAAGGCCGATCCAAGTTCTTCGCGAACTACGGTGAGTACTACCTGCCTATCGCTGCGAACACAAATATTCGCATGGCGGGTAACGAAACTTACATCCATGATTACTATGATTGGGATGGTGTTAGTGTAGGTGCCCAAGAGGTTCCAACGAATCTTGGCGCCATTTACGATACTGTTGTGTATGGTGACGGCACAGTACCTGATACTCGCTCTGTTACAGACGACAACATTCAAGCAATGTTCCAGAAAGAGTACATCATTGGTTATCAGACTATTCTGGACTCCGGCCTCCAGCTTGGTGTTAAGGGTATCTATCGTGACTTGGGCACAACTATCGAAGACGTGGCGATTGATGCTGCAGTAATTGATTACTACAACGGTGCAGGCAATTGGACGGGTGGCGGAACTGTTGAAGATACTTTCGGTGGTTTCCATCAGTATGTACTTACCAACCCTGGTAGTGATATGAGCGTCTACATTCCTGAAACTGAAGAGCAAATAACTCTAGGAGCTGGGGCACTTGGTTATCCTGCTGCCCAACGTACTTATAAGGCTCTTGAGTTCACAGTTGGACGTCCTCTAGCGAATAATTGGTCAGCTGACTTGTCATACACATGGTCTGAATCACTAGGTAATCACGAAGGCTATGTTAAGTCAGATAACGGCCAGGACGACGCGGGTATTACTACCAACTTCGACCAGCCAGGACTGACTGACAACTCCTACGGTGCATTACCTAACAGTCGCGCACACACTCTGAAGGCTTTTGGTAGCTATGAGCTCAGCAACGGTCTGCGCCTTGGTGCAAACCTGATGTTCCAGTCTGGCCGTCCAATAAGCTGCTTCGGTGTTCATCCATCAGATGATTTCGCGGTTGACTATGGTGCCGCATCTCACTTCTGTGGCGGGAAATCTGTTAGACGTGGTTCACTGGGAGAGACTCCTGTGATGCGCAACATCGACCTGAGTGCACAATATAATCTAGAAGTTGGCAACACTGATGTGTTGTTGACTCTAGATATATTCAACGTGCTTAACACTCATGAGGCAACTCGTGTGAATGAAATAGCCGAAACTGACGCTGGTGTCGCGGACCCTGATTACGGATTAATTTCCCAATATCAGCGTCCACGTGGCATACGTCTGAGTGCTCGATTCAACTTCTAAGTAGCCTTCCCTTGTGAGCCTTGGCTTAAAAGGATGTTTGAATAGGCTCTGTTTCAAGAGCATGAAAGGAAAAGAGCTAACTCGTAGGAGCTAGCTCTTTTTTTTGCCTGCGGTATTCTGCTAAATGCAAAGCTTTACACTTCCAAGCAAAATCTCAAAAACTAAAGGATGGGGAAGTCTACAGGCAACTTTGACGCTTACGGCCGTCGTTACACAGCTGGTGCGCGTTTAACGCTCTAATCCACACACACAGGGAGTAAAACCTATCGCGGCAAGGGGGACTTAGGTCCGCCTTTTTTATGATTTGATTTTGGTAACAGCTGCGTTAGGAGGTATTGCTGCTGTCTATCGAAGATTAGTAGAGTTTTTTCTCAAGTTCTTAGGCCAGCATAAACAAGTGTTTCGATTGATTCTTGGAAAATTGTAGAAGTTGCTTTTTTAGGCTCGTAAACCAGCACAAAAATATTTCAGTACATGCCTAACATGCGTCTAGCATCATTTGCCGACGCGAGATTTCGGTCAAGAAATAGCGCGCCATCTCCAACTGCCTTAACAAGCGCTGCGTTACCTGCTGCCAGACTGCCGTCCGACAAAAATAGATTATTCTCGAAACCAACACGGCAATGACCGCCTTGCCGAATAGCCTCCAGCATGCAGTCTGCCTCACTGGAGCCGAAAGCGCAGAGGGACCAGTGTTGAACTTTTGGGAGGTGGGAGAGCAGAGGGGCAATATTTTTTACATCCGATTGCTGATTTCTCATATAACGACCTAACACTAATAATACAGAAATATTTTCATCTGGAATGATCCCTCGAGCCAGTAAATTTTTGAAATGCAGGATGTCTTCTTTGTCGTAGAGTATGTACTGCGGGGCGATACGTTCTCGTTGTAAGAAGCTGAAAAAATCGGCGGAGACTTTTTCATCAGCCCCAGCCGGGCTTATCTCCCGAATCGCGAGTGATACGGCTTCTGGCTGAAGCTGGACGACAGTCTGAATCTGTTGCTCCCTATTGTAGACTCCCACCGCCTCCGTCGTGATCTGGATGATGAACTCATCCCCCACCTCCTGGCGAATCGCTCGGATAGCCTCCCGGTAGCGTTCTACATCGAGGCTATGACCTAGCTTCTCGTCGCGAACATGCAGGTGCAGCATGCATGCCCCTGCATCTCGACAGGCTGCCGCAGTGTGAGCAATCTCCTTCGGGCTAATGGGTAACTGAGGATGATCCTGCTGCGTCTTCCTAGCACCATTGGGCGCCACTGCAATCATCACTACATCGTTGTGACTCATGCAGTATTCCTTCTCAATTGGTTGATGTAGGCTTCGCATAGTCTCAAAGCCGTGGAGCTACTACAAGGCAAGGAACTGCCGTATGCTAACGCCAAGCTATGCACGAAACTTGGCTAGGCTCTGTCTTGTCAGTGCACTACTACTCTATTCGCGTTAGGAGAGAGCGTGATCATCATGCAGCGATTAATCAAGCTATCCATCATGCTCGCGCTGGGTGCATCCTGCTACTTGTATGCGGCAGACGAACAGGGCTGGAAGTTACAGCGGGGTAAGGACGGCATACTGGTGCACACACGCCCTGTAGAGGGTTCGCCTTACGATACAGTGCGCATAACAACGCGCCTGACGAAGGCAGTAGCCAGCTGGAACTTTGCTCCACAGGCCAACGGCTCTGTCCTAATAAGCAACCAGCCCCACATTAACCCGGGTTCGGCGTTTCCTGGTTGGGTGACGAGTATGTTGTTGATCGATGCTCCCTACGAGACTGTGAATTCCTTTGTTAGCGAAGTAAGAAACCCTAAATACGTCGATGCGCAGCTGAGCTTTATTCAGGAACTAGCGCAGTAAATCGATCAAGGGCGAATATGCCAGTAATCTAGAAAGTAGGAGTAGAAGCGTGCCCCACGACCACGACCACGATCATGAACACACCGAGCCACCCTCCGATCTCGAACTTCGAGTCAAGGCCCTCGAGAGTCTGTTGGTGGAGAAGGGCCTAGTAAATCCGGAAACGCTTAACAGCATCATAGAGACTTACGAGCACAAGGTAGGCCCACGCAACGGTGCGCACGTGATAGCGAAGGCATGGACAGACCTAGAGTTTAAGCAGGCGTTGATGAATGATGCGACAGAGGCGGTAGCCAGCCTCGGTTACTGCGGACGTCAGGGTGAACACTTAGAAGTGGTTGAGAATACTAATGGCACTCACAATCTGGTTGTGTGCACTCTATGCTCCTGCTACCCATGGACCGTGTTAGGTCTGCCTCCAGCATGGTACAAGTCGGCACCGTACCGGTCACGAGCCGTGAGTGACCCGCGCGGTGTGCTCGAAGAATTCGGCACTGAACTGGACGAGAAATCCGTCATCCGAGTCTGGGATTCCACGTCAGAGATGCGCTATCTGGTTCTACCTCAGCGCCCGGCAGGAACAGAGAATTGGAGCGAACAAGATTTACAACAACTAGTGAGCCGCAACTCCATGATAGGAGTAGAGCTAGCACGTTCTCCCGAACAGAAAGGTGAGGGTGAAAAGTGAAAGGCAGTCACGACCTAGGCGGTCAATCTGAGATGGGCCCTATAAATCCCGAGCCCGAAGCGGAGGAGCCGGTGTTCCATGCAGATTGGGAGCGGCGTGTTTTTGCTCTGACCCTAGCTACTGGCATGCTGGGCAAGTGGAACATCGATGAGTCGCGCCATGCGCGAGAACGCCAGGATCCTCTCACTTATGTACAGAACAGCTATTACGAGAACTGGCTCGAAGGCCTGGAGACGCTTTTGCTCGAGAAGGGTTTGGTGGATACCGAAGAACTAGTACTGGCGACGAATATCTCATCGCAAACCAAGGAATCACTTTCGGTACCGAATCCAATTCTCGCCACGAAGATACTCGCTTCAGGTGCGCCTAGTACTATGGAGACCGATAGCGAGCCGCTGTATTGCATCGGCGATAGTGTCTTGGTTAAAGCTAGCGAGACCGCAGGCCACACGAGAGTGCCGAAGTATGCGCAGGGTGTGACCGGCACTGTTGTTGCACAGCTAGGCTGTCATAACTTTCCCGATAGCAACGCACAGGGTATTCATGAGGGAAAATTTCTTTATAGAGTCAGCTTTAGTGGAGTGGATCTTTGGAGTCATTCTTCCACACAGGCCGAAGTTTTAATTGACCTTTGGGAGCCTTACCTAGGCGCGGCTGCAAACTGATGCAGAAATTTCCTCACCAACCGCAAGACGATCAGGGACCAGTGTTCAATGAGCCCTGGGAGGCGCAGGCCTTCGCCCTAGTGTTGGCATTGCATGAGAAGGGCCTGTTTAGTTGGCAAGAATGGGCGGCCGTGTTGAGCGAACAGATCGCGCTCGCACAGGCCGGCGGCGACCCCGACCGCGGCAATACCTATTACCAACATTGGTTGGTGGCGCTAGAGAAGATCTCGCAGCAGAAGAATCTCTCGAATGAAGAAGAGCTGTTGAGGCGAAAATCACAGTGGACCGCCGCCTATCTAAACACACCCCACGGAAAACCGGTCGAACTCTCAGCAGGAGAAACCTTCTAATGGTCACTATAAAAAATCGATTTGAGCCTTTGAAAAAAGCCTCATGCTGAGTGTTACAATTCCTGCTCATTAAGCGAATACAATTATGGCTCTATTGCGTCTCTCAAAAATTTATTCAAATCTTCCAAGTCAGCGGATGTGGGCCTAGAGACCGCCGGCAAGCATTGGGGCGCGCGCGCGAGCAAGTTGTGCTCAACAAACCCATCTCCTGGGCGGAATTTCCCGGTCGTCAATTTCGAATACATCTGCCCTCCCATCTCTGGTCAGGCTCACATCGGCTGGCTGGAATACGTGGCGCGAAAATACTATGCGAGCTCGGTGCCAAAAATCAGGTGGCTATTTCATCATCAACGAATTCGTAGGCCCGAACCAGTTTCAGTGGACCGAGGTTTAGCTGGTGCATTGCCAGCGTTTACTCGAAGAAATTCCAGAGTCTTATCGACAAATGATTCGTGAGCCGGGTGTTAAACACAGCGCCGAGCGACCCACGATTGAGTTCATGAACGGCTACGATCCCACCGAGGCGATCCGTTCCGCTGACATTATCACTGAGCTGGAAAAGCAGTTCGAGATCGTCGAGCGCAGAGACTTTGGTAGCACTCTCTTGCATCTTGTATTGGACAATATCGCTGGAAAAGTTTCCGGCTCAGATGAGGGAAAAACAATTCTGCGCAACTTGTTTGTACAGGAGCAACGACTGCTATCCAGTGGCAAGATTAGTAGTGATTTCACTCTGTTATTAGCGCGTAAGAAATAGCTAGGTAGGTTAAGGAAAAGTCATGGCAAAATTTGAGAAAATCAAGCAGCGTGCTGAGCATCGCAAAGGTGGCGGTGCGGCATTGAAGAAGTTACTGCCTAAGGTCGCGAGTAAGAAAAAACTAATCGCATTGGGCGACGATCGCTATCTTGCTATGATGACGAAGTGCATTAATCAGGCGGGCTTTAGCTGGAAGGTGATCGAGAACAAGTGGCCAGAATTTGAGGAAGCCTTCTTTGCCTTCAATCCGAAAAAGCTCGGTTACCTATCGGCCGAGCAATGGGAAGCCTATGTCAGCGACAGACGAGTGGTGCGCAACTGGCAGAAGATTAAGGCTCTGCAGGAGAACGTGTTTTTCGTCCAAGAAGAGTCACGCAAGAATTGTGGCTTCGGCAAGTTCATCTCTGAGTGGCCCGCCTCGGATCAGATTGGCCTAATGGCCTACCTGAAGGAACATGGCTCGCGATTGGGCGGACAGAGTGCGTTGTGGTTTCTGCGCCGAACCGGTAAGGACTGTTTCATACTATCCAAAGACGTAGTGGTTACCCTGCGCGGCAGCGGATTGGAGATAGCGGAGCAGCCGAGCAGTCAGCGTGACTTGAAGAAGGTACAGGCGCAGTTCAACGAGTGGCATGAAGAAACCGGCCTGCCTTATAGTCATCTAAGTCGCATCGCCGCCTGCTCGGTCGGCGAGAACTATCTGGAGCAAGCTTAGACTTCTTTGGTTACGATCTTAGGATCGTTCTCCATTGTCAGATGCACAGGGCAGCGATCGGCGATTTCCATTAAGCGCCTTCGCTCGGCGTCAGTGAGATCGCCTTTCAGGATAATGTTCCTCGTCGCCTAGTTGACAATGTGTTGGACAAGACGGATAAATAAAGTGACTATTTACTCACAATAGAAAACTAGCAGGTAATATTACAATGATAATAAGAACTGCAAGGCCTTACGGTGTCTCGTTGATAACAGCCCATACTGTCCTGTTAACGCTCGCCTTCCTAATATCGACGTCCTTCTCAGCGGCGCAGATCGAAGACTTCACCGCCGTCACTGACGAGATGCTAACCAGCCCGCCTACGGGCGAGTGGCTCAGCTGGCGCGGCACGCCCGCTGCGTGGGGCTATAGCCCTCTTGATCAGATCAATACCGAGAACGTCAATCAACTCCAGCTCAAATGGTCCTTCGCCCTAGACGACACGGGCGCAGTGCAGGCAGCGCCATTAATTCACGATGGCATCATGTTCATCCCATCGGCTAGAGGCGTGATTCAGGCGCTGGATGCGGTAAGCGGCGATCTGCTGTGGGAATACCGTCCCGCACTACCTACCGAAGAATTCATCAATTCCGGAGAGGGTACTCGAGCTGCCGTATTACCGCCGGGTGCCTTCGCAGGCGTCGGCAGAGGTGTACAGAAGAACATCGCGCTATACGGCGACATGATCTATGCGGCTACGGAGACCGCGAGCATCCGCGCAATCGATGCGCGTAGCGGCCTGCTGATCTGGGAGACGCAGGTTGCTGATCCTACGCTGGGCTATTTCTATACTGCGGGCCCAATCGTCGCCAATGGTACTTTGGTGACTGGCATCACCGGCTGCGAACGTTACAAGGAAGACGTCTGTTTCATCACCGGTCATGATCCAGCCACGGGTGAGCAGAAGTGGCGCACGTCTACAGTCGCGCGGCCCGAAGATCCGGGCGGCGATACTTGGGGCGATCTTCCCCTTAGATTTCGAGCGGGCAGCGATGCCTGGGTAGCAGGTTCCTATGACCCTGAAGCAAATCTGATCTATTGGGGCACGTCACAGGCCAAGCCTTGGGCAAGAGCAGTGCGCGGCAGCGACGGCGATGCGCTCTACACCAACTCCACACTGGCATTGAATCCAGATAACGGCCAGATGGCTTGGTACTTTCAACACTTACCCGGCGAGACCCATGACATGGATGAGGTGTTCGAGAATATTCTTATCGATGTCGATGGCAGGAAATCCCTGTTCAAGATGGGCAAGCTCGGCATTCTATGGCAATTGGACCGGGAGACCGGCGAGTTCATCAAGGGTACCGACATCGGTTACCAGACCATCGTCAATCTTGATCCTATCACTGGAAAAATTAGCTATCGTGATGGCATGATTCCGCGCATCGGTGAGGAGCTAAACATGTGCCCGAGCACTTCAGGCTTCAAAAGCTGGCGCGCGATGGCCTATTCACCTGACACCAGTGCCATGTATATTCCGATCACGCTCAACTGCGAGCTCGCCACTTTTGGCCCCACAGAACGACAGCTAGGCGGCGGAGGCACGGGTCCAGTGCGACGCGTAAACTACCACCACCCTGAATCCGATGGCAACTTAGGTGAGGTGCTTGCACTGGATATACCCAGCGGCGAAGTTAAGTGGCGTTACAGGACGCGAGCACCATTTAATACGGCAGCGCTAACTACCGCAGGTGGACTCGTTTTCATCGGTGACTGGAACCGCACCATGTCGGCATTGGATGCAGAGAATGGAGAGCTGCTGTGGCAGGTTCGTCTTGCTACATCGAATCAGGGATTTCCTATCAGCTATAGTGTCGATGGCAAACAGTACATCGCCATGCCAGTCGGCACCGGCGGTGCAAGTTGGTCGGGCAGCCTGCCCAGAGAACTCACGCCGGAACTTAGCCGTCCGCGTAATGGCAGTTCAATAAATGTTTTTGCGCTACCGGAATGAAGACATCTAATTTGCCAACTCTTAGAGCTATCTTCGGTTTTGCGGTGATCGCACTAGTGACGGGTGTCAGCAGCGGGCAGGAAAATGCAGTAATTTGGGAGGGTGTATATACGGCCGAGCAAGCGGCTCGCGGTGAAACTGTTTACACCGAAACTTGTATTGCCTGTCATGGCCAAGATTTAGGCGGTAACAGCAACTCGCCCGGTTTGGTAGGAATGGGATTTATGTTCTTGTGGGAAGGAAGGACACTTGGCGCTTTTTATGGGAAAATTCGATCCGAGATGCCAACTGATCGTCCAGGACATCTGCCAGCTCAAGACTATCTCGATGTGGTTGCCTACATATTGCAAAAAAATGCATTTCCAGAAGGCAGCGAAGAATTGCCGTCCAGTGTTGAGACTCTTGACTCGATATCTATCGTTTCAAAGCCCTAGCTGAATCTCATATCACTAATGTGTTTGACAAAACCCAACTTTAGTTGCCGAGAATCCATGCAAAAAACTTAAACCTTTTTCACTTTGGTCACTACCACAGCCGATTATTATCCTTGGATTTTCCTTGCTTGTTGCGAGTTCGGCTAGCAGCGGCTGGGCTGACCTGTCAATACTTACCCCCGTGCTCATGTTTGTGCCAATTCCCCTGCTGTGCATCGCAGAGCGTTTGATGCCTAAACGGAAGGACTGGTTATTGGATTGGAAGGACCTCGCCGAGGATCTTTTTTGGTTGGCTGGCACCTTTCTGACCTGGGCTCCGATCTACGATCAAGCCTATGACACTCCCATCTCGAACCTGTTTGAATCTGTACGAGATGCATCGGGGTTTCCGTTTCGCTTAGAAGCTGAGACAACGGGCGGCCTTTTATTAGCAGCATTCATAGCTATTTTCGCCGCCGAATTCATTGGCTATTGGGCGCATCGCCTACAGCATCGCTTCATGTTTCTCTGGCGAATCCATGCAACGCATCACCACATTACGAAGATGAGCGTGGCCAGGGCGGAGCGTACTCACCCGCTGGAATTCCTCGGTTTGAATTTAGGATCTGCAGTTGCCTTGGCGTTTTTAGGTGCCAGCGCTGAAGTGGTGGCAGTAGTAGTCGTATTTCGTCTCAATACGGTACACCTATGCCACAGCAATTTACCATTAGTCTCTGGCGTGTTTGGTTGGCTGTTCAACACACCCGAATGGCATCAGCTGCACCATTCCTGCATCTACAAAGAGAGCAATACCAATTTCGGCAGTACGGTCATTATATGGGACCGCCTATTCGGAACATTTTCTGGGAAAAATCATATTGAGCGGGTAGGCAATGGCACCGGTGAAAAACTCTCGATAGTTACTCAGCTCCTTATTCCTTTCAAGTCAGACCAAGCTCTACGAGAACTCTGAATCATGAGAAGACTACTCAAGGTAATCGTTCTAGTGGCGGGTTTGCAGGCATGTACTTTAACTGAAAATTCGATCTCTGCTGCTGACACTGAAGCCTTACTGCCTATCGCAGAGTTCCTGATCGATGACTTCTATTCTTTCGACAGCGTGCGTCTCGAGCAGGCGTTAGCGCGTGCAGAGGACTCAAAAGAGCCACTCTTGTATTACCAAGGTTGGGCTAAAGGTGGAAATTACGAGATCGTGGAACGCAAACACTGTGCGGTCAAATCATCGAACATAGTTAGCTGCCCCATTGCGGTAAAGGACGATCCGATGTTAGCGCTTGCTGTCGACTTCTTTGTTACCGATACTTTCGAGATTGCCTTTGAAGAGGGGGAGAGTGACTTCCGTGGAAACTAGCTCTAACGATATACCAATCTATTACCAAGCACGGGATTGGGTGCGTAGCAACATGCCGGAATTAATAGCACAGCCTTGCGAAGGTTTCTTCGCGGGTGGACCTACACCAGGCGACTGCGCGCAAGCTATGGCCGAGGGTTATCGACGCTTTGCTGCGAGCGATGCTTATCCGCGCTGAGCGACCTAACTTGCGGGCAGCTTAAAAAGTCGCCAGAGCGTTAAAGGGGCTCGCTGTCCCGCCTTTGATCGGATTGATCTGAATAGACGTCATAAATTCCCAGCGCTGCAATCGCGCTGCAGTCTCTGCTACGTCTTTCATGTAGCCATTGTCTACGATCGGCAGGCCTAAGTTCACCTGAGTTAGTTGGTGTATGGGCCTATTGATTCCCGCCACGCCGGAAGGCTGCACATCATTCACCGCATCACCAATTAATATCGCTACATCGCGCTCGCGCAGAAAGGGCAGGACCGAGGCATGTAAACCTGCACCGGCCTGGCCGTATTGCCAAGGACCTTCTGTATCGCGCATGGCCCAGCGTCCAGTGCGAACGAATAAGGCGTCGCCGCTGCTAATAGTTACACCGGCAAATTCTTCCCAAGCGAGCAGGTCTTCTACATAGATGGGGGTGCTCGGGTCCAGCCATTCGACGCCGCGCATCAAAGGCATGTCCACCAGAATGCCGCGAGTCACATAAGAGGTGCCCATGCGATCGATAGCTAGATCCTCACAACCAGTGGCGGTGAGGTTCTGGGGGTAGCCGTTGAAGATAATGTATTCGCCATCGATCTCAGTGCGGTAATGACACAGTGCATCCAGATGAGACAACATGCCGTCGTGCAGAGAGAACTGAATCTCATCCAGGGCGAAGGAAGGCTCGCCGGTGACTGGGTCTATTCGGCTCATCCAATGATCGGTAGGGCCGAAGGCGGCGCTGTCTATTGCGGGCGGCTCGGTGGTCACGAAGTGCTGCAAGGTCACGCTTTCGCCAGAGCGCACCAAGGAGGCGGCCTCTTTAGTCTTCGCAGCCGTAATCAGGTTAAGGGTGCCGCGCTGGTCATCAGGTCCCCAGCGTCCCCAGTTGGAGAGCTCCTGCTCCCAGCCAGCAAGCGTTTCCAGGGTCACCTTGATCGACTCCTCCTGCGTTGAAGGGTGTGCCTCAAACGGCTGAGCATGGGCCGCACTAATTGTAAACATGGCGGCACAAACACTACCGATGCTAGCGAGTGATTTAACAGACTTGAAGGTTTTGCGCATGAGGATACCCTTTTCAGGTGAGCGAATTTCAATCCAGAATAGAGAGCTTGCGCGAGAGAGTCTAGCTCTATCAAGCAAGGAGTAATTGTTTTTGCGAAGTCTTCTTATGTTTTGGCGAGCAAGAACTAGCGCAGATACTCAAGGGTAACAGCGCGGACAGAGTGCCTAACACCCCGGGCCATGGCTTTGCTTGAGATTGTGGCCTTCACGATGCCGTCTATGTCGTTGCCAATCTGGAATCGCTGTTCGGCGCGTTTACCGACGAACTGTTCTTCATAGCCATCCCAGGCGAAGAAATCTCCCCAGGTGTGGCGCAGGGATTCTTTGTAATAGATGACCTTTAAGCCAATAATGTTGCCGTCCAGATCCATGCCGATGAGGCTGTCGATCTGGCTGCTGTAACCGCTAGGCTCCGGATGGGTGTCGGCGGAGACGAAGGCATAGCCGATCAGGGTCTGCTCGCCAGTGTCTGAGTCAGTCTTATAGGCCTTGTACACGGGAACCTCACCTTCCTTCTCGGAAAAGCTATCCGAGCCCGGCACAACTTCTTTGAGCAGTCTTATGGTGGTGTGATCCTTATTTTTGGCCTGAACGCCACCATTGAAGATCGCGCCATTGGATAGAATTACGAGCACGAGAAGTTCAGCGCTCAATAGAGTCTTTAGCCAAGAATGAATCGAATGCTGCAGTGACATAGTGCTTTCGTGCTTCCGTAATATTGTCTACGAGCCACATTGAAGTTTCGCTGCTTAGCCACCATATATTGGATAGCGCAGAGAGACATATTCAGTACGAGAATGAGTAGTTTGGCAATTTTTTTGGCAGGGGACAAGAGGGCTCTAGCTTAGATGGGCTGAGAAAGCCGAAGTCTGGGTCTCAAATTTGTAATTTATTGAAACACATTGCTAATTCACCCAACTATGTTCTGACAATGGAACAATTCTGCTATCCTAACAATTGGACTCACTAACCGTTGCTGGAATCCAGCAGGGGACAACTTAGGAAACACGATGAGCCTAGTAGATTTTTCAAAGATCACAAAATTGATCAGAGACAACAAGCACAGAGCGAAACATAGGCAGGAACTGTTTAAGGAAGTTATGCTGATGGTGCTCGCGCGAGTAACGCGCGCCGACTCTAACGTTGAAACAGTAGAGCTTGAGAAAGTACAGGAAGTTCTCAAAGAAGAACTTGGGCAAGAGATATCTGTTGCCGAAATACGCACGGCATCTTCCTCAGAAGTTTTCGAGACACAGTCTTTAGAAAGTTATCTCTCGACCGCATCGCGCAAGCTGGATGAACGTGAGCGCATGCTCATCTTGGCCTCTTTGCAGAAAGTGATTCGCAGTGACGAGGTTATCCGCAGTTTCGAATTAGACTTCTTCGATAGGGTAGCGTTAGCACTGCGCGCGACTCCTTCTGAGATTGCAGGCTTGGTTGCAGATTAGCGCCTGAATGAAATCCCGCAGTGATTGCAATTTGATGCAGTGCTGCTTTTGTCTTGATGCTCAGTAGAGGAGCTCACCTAGACTTCGCGCAAGCCGCTCTAACTGATCAAAAGAACTCTCTATGACAACTGATAAAAATCCTCTCTTCAGCAATCTTCGTGTTATTGAATTAGCATCCATGATTCTTGCGCCATCTGCTGCCGTCATATTGGCAGATTACGGCGCTGAAGTTATTAAGGTTGAACCTCCAAAGACGGGTGACCTCAATCGTAACTGGCATAGGAAGATAAACGGCCTGCCTATTTCTGATATGGCCTACGGTTTTGAGGTGGACAACCGCAACAAGAAGAGCGTGGTACTAAATCTCAAGTCAGCGGATGCCTACGCAGCGCTGTGCAAGATAATCAGTGGCGCGGACGTGTTGATAACCAACTACCGATTGAAGGCGCTGGACAAACTCAAGCTCGACTACGAATCCATTCGCGCTATAAACCCCCGTATTATCTACGCCCTAGCTACTGGCTTCGGCGAAGAAGGCGAGGAGGCACACAAGCCCGGTTACGACACCGTCTCCTACTGGTCGCGATCCGGTATTGAACACCAAATTTTTCCTTATGAGGGTTGGCTTGCGCAATTCCCTTACGGCTCCGGCGATCATCCAAGCGGCATGGCGCTGTTCGGCTCCATAATGACGGGCCTTTATCAGCGCGAGAAAACGGGAGAGGGTTGCAAGGTATCGACATCTCTCTTGGCTAACGGTGCCTGGTCAAATGCGGTCATGTTGCAGGCCCAACTCGCAGGTGCGCAATTTAGAGAAAAGCGCCCTCGCGAGAATGCTTATAATTTTATCTCTCTGCATTATCCAACTAGCGACGATCGCCTGCTTAAGATGAGCATGGTGAATACCGCGAAAGATTGGCGCCCCTTCTGCAATGCTATCGATAGGAATGATTTGCCCGAGGACGCTCGTTTTTGTGATAACGAGGCCCGCATTGCCAACATGCCTACGCTTATTAAAGAAGTTTCCGAGACAATACTCAAGCAGCCGGTTGCGCATTGGCTGCAGAAGTTGGAGCAGGCGGATGTGCCTCACACTGTTGTGTCTAACTACGAAGAGGCTGCAAACGATAAGCAAAAAGAGGCGAACGATATTATCGTTCCACTGGATCATCCCGAGCACGGATTGATACGAACCGTTAACAGCCCATTTAAAGTAAGTGGTGCTGACAAACTGCCCGCCAAGGCTGCGCCCAAATTAGGCGAGCATACCGAAGAAGTGCTCAAACGCTTTGGCTTCAATGACGAAGAGATAGCAGATCTAACAGACGACTCGATATGAGCGAAGCAAGCGGGAGGGATCCCGCAGTCGTCAGGCAGAAACTAAACCAAGATACCGCCAAGATAAAATGGGGCGCCTTAAACGAGCACCAACAGATCGAGTGTGTGATTGCCGTGTCTGCCGATCTGGATTTGATCGACGTGGCCTGCGCATTCACCTTCGATAATCACGATCAGGTGAAGGCGTGGATGGAGCAAGAGCAGATCATGAAGGTGAGCGACGAGCAGGCGCAGCAATGGAAGACAGAGGACTGTGAGCTATGGGCAGTGGTCGTGGCACCTTGGGTGTTGGTCCAGGAACAAAAGCCCGGAACGAATTAACCGACAGAATCAATGGCAACAACGAGAATCAAGTTCGCCAATTCTAGGTGACCCCCTGCTGTTCGCGCGAATAGCCAGAATAAAAATGGGAAGGCAACATGGAAGCCTCAGACAATTGTGCCTGGAGTGAGCATCCCAAGGATGCGGGGCCAATCTGTTCGAAGTGTGGCACCAACTATGCCAAGGGCTAAGTGATCAAGCAGCGCGGCAAGGCAGACAGTGAGATAATTTCCGCTACTGCCCCAGACGTGCTCGATAACGGTTTCACGATGGAGGTCGTCGACAGCGCCACGGCAATCGAAGATCCCGCCCAGAGGAAAAATCTGCCTAGCCGCACTGCCTGCTATGCTGGCCTTCGCCTTTGGGGTTCAGCTGAGTGGTTTCGGCACCAGTATCTAGAGAATCGCATTTACGATGCCGGTTCACGAACTCGGTTACGCGACAGTCGCCTGGTTCTGCTGGGGTTCTATCTATGGGGCATCAAGCAGGCTAATAAGATGATAGCTACGAAAAACAGAGAAGACGCAGAGGCGCATCTGCTAGGCGTAGAAGGCTCAAATCCAGCAGTGACTACTGACCTATAGGGTTGCTAAAACGTAGATAGTCGTGGTAAGTCACTCATTCAATTGACCTGTTTTATTAAGTACTTTCTAGGTAGACTGGCTCGCGACTATTGAACTAAAAAGGTAGTAGAGAATGGCTTTACCAGTACCCCTGCAAAACGACAAACACGCTAAGCTAAAAATAACCGAATCCAGCGACTACACGCGTTATAAAGACCTGCATCTGATTCCCATCCTTGCGCAGGACTTCTTCACCTTGTGCGCAGAGTTCTCGCTGGTATTCGTCAAAGATAGCCGCGGAGAACAGTTCGTTCCTGTAGCTGTCATGGGCCTGAGAGAGGGTCATAACCTCTTTTGCCAAACACAGGAATGGAAGTCACGAGTCATTCCGATTAGATTTAATAATGCGCCTTTCTCCATGGTTCGAGTAGACAGCACAGGCGATCAACTCGCCGTACTGATCGATGAAGAAAGCTCGATGTTGAGCGAAACAGAGGGAGAGTCGCTGTTTAAAGAAGACGGAGAGAAGACGGCATACCTAGAACAGCGCATAGAGGATGTAATGACTACCGCTGAGCAAACTGTGCAGACAGAAGCCATCTGTAAGCTATTCAAAGAGAAGGATCTGTTAGCGACAAAGCAGTTGCAACTACAGCATCGTCAAGATTCGCCGCGCTATAATATCGATGGCGTTTATACGATTGATGAGAAGAGGCTCAATGCATTATCCGAAGATGATTTCTTAGATCTGCGTAAGCAGGGAATGATTCCCCTAATTTATGCGCACTTGAGTTCTCTGCAGCAGCTTAGAAGAGTTTCTGAGATGCAGTACAACGCGGATAAGGCAGCCGAGGCTACCGCTTAGGTTTTCAGACAGTGAAACAGATAGTAAAAAAGGCCAATCTCGTTTTAGTAGTTGGGCTTTTTTATGATTTAGAAAATGACAGCGCGGTTCGAAATTTGACCCGCCCGCAGGTGATAATTTAAAAGTCGATATTCGTTCCTATGTAGAAGAACGTAGATTGCTCATCAATAAGGTCTTTCGAGTCAAGAAGGATCAAGCCACTATCGAGACGCACATTACCAGGCACGACACTCCATCTAACTCTCAGCTCTAGATGCTGACCCATATAGTCGCCGCTTTTACCGGTTACATCACGCTGGCCCGTTCTACCCCAACTATCCTTATCTTCGGCGAGCCAAAAATGCCGGTAGTCCGCCATCAAGGCTACGTTCATCCAAGGCGTCGCAGTTAATCGAATGCCTGGCGTAATGATGTTGCTACGACTGATTGGCGCGTAAAGAGAAACCGGACCAAACTCGAAGGCAGACACGCCGAGGATTGTATCGAATCGACCGCTGTCGCTATCGAGTGGGCTCTCGTCACCGCTGGCATAGTTAAATTCGAATATTGCTCGCAGCCTAGATGGCGTATCGAAGCTATACGCCAGCTCCACTCGTTGGTAGAAGGCCTGATGGTCGAGATCCACTGAATCAAGTGGGTTGCTAGACGCCCTGCGTTCACCTGTCTGAAAAATCGACTCCCAATTTAAGTCCCACTCGTTGACCTTTGCTTGAGAGCGGGCGCGAAAGCCAAAAGTGTGAAGTTCGCGATTGCTAGTTTGTAGTTTCCTAGTGTCTTTTTCTTTCAGCGCTATGTAATAAGTCTCTAGATCTAAGTCGACATTTAAAACAGAGGGTAGCAGGTTTGGCAAGTTGGCAAACACGCCATGAATCCGCAGCGCTTCGCTAGACTTGTCACTACGGTGATCATTGTCGAGTAAGCTCAATCGATCTCGAGGAGTTCGTCGTACCGGTTGCGCCGACAAGAATTTAAATTCGTTGCCATTTGCCTGTTTGTGACTGAAGGAGATGCCATCAAATGTATTAATAGTATTGCGATAACGGTTTCTAGCAATCAGAGTGCGGCTTCCCCAATCCTGTGTTAAACGACCCACGCGAACCTCGCTAGAGTTATCGCTGCGAAACTTGTAGGCGACATTCGCTTGTAACAGATCGAGGCTACTCACTTGTGAGGTGCTAAGCCGCGTGTCTCTATCAGCTTGACCCTGTCGAGAATCCATCATCTCGACCTGAGCGCTAAAGCCATTTTGCTTGTACTGGGCGTCTAACGTCGTGCGTAGAAAGAAAGCGCCATCATTTGGGCTGGCGGCGACAAAGACATTACCATCGTAGTGCTCGAAGCGGGATTGATGCTCGCCATTTAGCGTGAAGCCATCATCTAGCCCGAGAGCATCAGATAGGCTCCAGGGGCCATCGGCCGCAAGTAGGGAATTGCTGATCAGTAGGGTAGTGGAGAGAGCTAAGAATTTTTTGGTTGAGCCAGTTACTTTTGAGAACATATTATTGTCGTTTTTAGTTAGTAGGGCGCTGCCAATGCTACACCAGTCCTAGACTGAGTTCACTTCCCAATCCGATGTTAGTAAATAGTTAAATCGCAGGGCAGGGCCGGACACGCTAGCCCATGAAATAGCGTAGTGCCATGCCAATAATGAGAACAGCCATTAAAGCTGGCATGTAGCGAGTTATCTTGCCCAGTTCCTCATTGGACTTCTCGGTGCTGTATTTCTCAATCAATGGAAGGCCAACGGCTAGTACCAAAAAGAGAATAGCGAGTATCGATAGTAAGACTGTCATTGAGTCGCGCCTACAGTGTTGGAATAAGGGTTGGTTTTATTCTAAATGGAAATGGTCGGACCTGCAGCTGAGTATATTGGACATCTTCTATCCTGGTCTGTGCAACAGATGCTCGGCAGTCCATTCTATCATCCGGTGATTGAAGAAGGATTGAGAACTGCACTGCGATATTTGAGTCGTGAACTCAAGATGGGCCCTGTTCCTGCAGAACGCTGTCTCGATTGTGGCCCCGAGGCTTAATTTTAACGAATTAGCTAATGGAGATTTCAGAATGGTTAGCTGTTTACACAGCTAACGGAATAAAGATTCCGTGCTCACTTTGAAAATTTGGACACAGAGAAGTAGCGTTGAGAGAGACGTAGGGATCTATTTGAGACTATCGGCCTCGCATACTTGGCAATGAGTAGCCCCCCCCCAATGGCCGGCATATTCATAAGTATTTTCATCGGGCGTTCTTCTTGCGATGTTTTTTCAACTACAACAAGTTAGCTGCCGCGAGTCATCGTCCAGGGAACTTCTGTTCCCATCGCGCTGGCAGTGCCGGCAGCACTATCACCGTCGATGGTGGCTGACATGTTGTAGACCAGCGGCGAACCGTCACGGTCAATGCTAAACGAGATCTCGCCTCCATTGGCCACGCCGTCTTCGATCGGCCAGCTGCGGCCGCCACCCAAGTCAAAGGACCCAGTCAGAGTATCGCCGCTACTCACCATAGTGACAGTGGCCGTGACCGCCCCAAATGGGCCGCTCATGGTGAAATCCCAAGATCCATCAACAGGGGAAGAGGCTGGGTCAGTCGCGCAGGATGACAGCGCTGAGAGCAGAGTAAGCATTAAAATGGCTGGATAGAGTCGTCTATTCAAGGAGTATCTCCGTGATGAGTGGTTGTAATTGTTGTGATTGATCGACGCTACGCGACCATATTAACACAACGCCGAGACCGCCGAATTGGATCAATACAGGTTCTAAGGGCGACTAGGCCGGGAGGAAAGCGAACATTTAGCACAAACTGCCCAGGCGGCTTGTATCCGACTGAGGGCTACATCTAGCCTTTAGAGGGGCCTACATATTGCCTGCCATCTCGTTTGCGAAGATCATTACCATTCCGCCGGCTCTGTCATCTCTTCCGAGAACCGCTAAGCGGTCAAGATAGGCATCCAGTGACTGCATCTTTCCAGTGCTTGTGCACGCATTTATAAATTCACCCTGCAGGCTAGTTCTAATGCGCACCGCATCCCAAATTTGGCTAAGTATCGGTTGATAAATATTTGCTTGCAACAATCCACTATCTAATCCTCGCTTAATAGCAATTCCGATCATAGCCGTAGCGGTAAGCTCAGCGAATGATCCGGGGTAGTCAATGACCTCGAGCCACATACCATCGATGTCTTGGTAGGGGCGCAGAGCATCGAGATGTTGCAGAAATGAATTTTTGAGAATTTCATATCCAGGATGCGACTCAGGAAAGTTGCTCAAACTTAAAGCTAGACCCAAAACAGGGAAGGCATTGCCTCGGCTCCAGGCAACATCGGCCAAAGGAGAGTGGTTGTACAAACCGTCATCACGCAGTAAAAGGCTTTGCATATAAGCTACATGCCTGAAAGCCATGTCAAAGTATTTGCTGTCTCCCGTTAATTTTCCTACTTTTACCAGCAAGGGTGTGGCCATGAAAACTGAATCACTCATCTCGGAGTGCATAGGCATAGTTTCACGCATATTTCCCTGCTCATCAAAAGCCAGCTCAGCAGCGCGAATTGCCAATTGCAACGAGTCTTCATCTCCAGTTCGTTCAGCGTATTCAGCAAAGACTAATTGGCCAGCCAATAAAGACGCGCTAGAAACCTCGAATGTTGTATCTGCCAGGAATCCTCCAATCAATGATGCAACCTCATCGAGATATCCGAGACGCATGCGGCCAATCAGACTCATGCCCGGAACGTACACAGGTGAAGAGAAGTCATAGCCATAGGATTGCGCTAGCTGTTCAGCGAGCTCATTGGGAGTTCTGTCAAGTCGCCGCTTGACTTCGATGCTAGCCGCTGATTCTGCCAAGCTGGATGACCCTAACAGGAAGCTCATGGAGGTATTTGCGTCCGTAAGCTGTTGAACTGGAATAGAACCTATGCCGGCCACGCTTTCGTTCTGTAGAGCTGACGCTAAGCTTGTTGAATCTTCATTGGCAATTATTACTAAATCCGGTGCGTGAACGCCTATCCACCTCCAAAGTGCATTGGCTACGGGATTCTCGGAATAGGCGCTGCCACTTGGAGGAAAGCTTAAAGGTTCTGATTCCGGGTTAGCGAGCGGCACTACAATGAGATTTACGGGTCGATCGATATCATTGATTTGCGCGTAGGAACTTAAAACAGAACGAAGCCTTGAAGAGGAGTCGGATTCTCCATTTAACCCGGCCACATAGAGGATTGTCGGTGCTCCTTGAGTGGCAGCTTTTACTCCACTTGCCTTAATCACCGTTCGAATAGTGCTCAGGCCAATGTCCCATTCCAAATCTCGAGAGATGGCTGGCGAAGCCTGCACTAGAAGTACAAAACAAAGGATGAAATATTGAAGTTTAATTTTCATTATTATTTATTGTAAAGCTTACGTATTTTCCTCGGGGAGTGCCCGCTTGCGGACTTACGCCGACGTTATGAAACACAGTACGCCCTGATTCATAAAACTATCAATCGAGTGTTGGGTACCAATCGCCTCTTCTCACTTCTATGCCGCTGCCGGATAGCTCTTGCTCGAATAAATCCAGGCTCTGGGCTATCGAAATCCCTCCTGGCAGTTCCGCGCCTGCATAGTCTGGCGTCACGGCGCGGCGGGCCCAGTCTTGATTGTAGTGGTAGCTGTAAACCACCGAGGGATTAAGAGTTTTAGTGCAGGCCGCTGCTGCAGCTGGTGTCATTCGCCCCAGCGGTACGTTCATCGGCATGAAGGCTACATCGATATTGCGCAGCGCTTTTACCTCATCTACACACTCGGTAACACCGGCGAAGTAAAGCCGACTACCGCCTATTGTTAACACATAGCCGTTGGCGTCGCCGCGGGGATGGGCCGGCGCGCCCAGGATTATGTCGTAGGCGGCTATAGCTTCTATGCTCACGCCGGACATAAGCAGCCGCTCACCTATCGTCATGACATTGCCTTCGGGCACTTGTTTTGCGCCGTTGGCCGCCGTGACGATGCGCGTATTGCTCTTGCTTAGCGCCGCTATTGCCTCTACATCTAAGTGATGTCCTGGGCTATCGGTGATGACGATCAGGTCCGCCGGCTTGGCTTGATCAAGTTTCATGCGCGCCCACGGATCTACTTGGATTACTAGCCCCTGGTATTCCAGCTGCACACTGGAGTGGATCAGTGGGATTATAGTGATGTCGCCAGCGGCGGCGGGGAAGCTATCTGCGATGCTGGGCAGGCCGGCGGCGCAAGCGATCAGAGCAGTGAGGGCTTGCAGAACATATTTGTTTAGCGGGCATGCACTAAATGATTTACGAGAACGTTTAACGGATTGAGCAGCCATAGTCTTCGTCTTCTTGTAGTGGTCTACTTTTAGGTTCCAATTCTGCTTGAATAGGAACGGCGCGTAGCTCGAGTATAGGCGAAAAGACTCGGTTGCCACATGGCTTTTTAGTTGCGAGCTCTGTGCCCCAAAGCTATAGTCTTAGGGTAGCTGTTATTGAGTAGCGAGAATACAGCGAGTATAAGAAGAAAATTTGAAATAGAAGACAACCGCAGTTATAGCAACAGGAGAGCGTCAATGGGTGATAAGAGCAAAACCGATACAAGCCTCAACCCGAAGCAACGATCACGACGTGAATTTCTCGAGAACGCCGGCACTACCGCGGCGGTCGCCACCGCTGTGCCAGTACTCGGTATCTCAGCCGCGCAGGCACAATCAGATACGCAGAGCACTGTCAGCAAGACCACCATCCAGCTCACAGTCAACGGCAGCCGCCATTCGGTAGATGTGGAAGATCGCTGGACCTTGGTTGAAGTATTGCGCGATCAACTCGATCTGACCGGCACGAAAATCGGTTGCGACCGCAGCGAGTGCGGTGCTTGCACCGTGATCATGAACGGTAAGCCCGTGTATTCCTGTAGTCAATTAGCGGTGTGGGCTGATGGCGCGCAGGTAACTACCGTGGAAGGACTTGCAAGTGGCGGTCAACTCTCGCCAGTGCAACAAGCCTTCGTCGAGAACAATGGCCCGCAATGCGGCTTCTGCACTCCTGGTCAACTCATGACGGCTACCGCCTTACTCAGTAACAACGCTACGCCCAATGCCGACGAGGTTAAGCAGGCCTTGGTGGGCAATCTCTGTCGCTGTTCCAATTATAACGCTATCGTCGAAGCCGTAGTCATGGCGGGTGAGCGCAGCGGAGGTGCCGCATGAGCGAAGCTATTCACATCGGTCTCGAGCCGTTAAACACTATAGGCAATGCCACTGCCCGCGTAGACGCGGTAGAGAGGGTTACCGGTGAAGCCAAATACAGCCGCGACTTCAAACTGCCCGGCATGCTCTATGCGCAAATACTAAGAAGCCCCCATCCCCATGCCCGTATTCGCTCCATCGATACCTCGGCCGCCGAGGCGTTGCCCGGCGTGCGCGCGGTCATCACTGGCGACAACGCTCCCATAGTGTGGGGAGCAGGTTCCGTGTCTGGTGGCCGGCAGTACAACGACCCCACCAAGGATGCCACGCTGCACCGACGTTACATATTCAACAACCCCGTGCGCTTCGTCGGTGATTCTGTCGCGGCGGTTGCCGCCATAGATAGACACATCGCCGAACAGGCACTGGCACTCATCAAGGTAGATTACGAAGAACTGCCTTTCGTATTAGAGCCGGAAGCAGCCCTAGAACCAGGCGCCCCCCAGGTATGGCCTGACGGTAATCTCTGCCCCGACTTCCGCAACAACTTCGAGCCTATGGTGTCGAACTTAGGCGATGTTGAGGCAGGCTTCGCCGAGGCGGACCAGATATTCGAAGAACGTTATGAAACCAGCTTCATTCACAACGCGCAGATGGAACCCCGCGCCGCCATGGCGCATTGGGAGGGAGACAAACTCACGCTATACACGCCGACCCAGGGCATCTCTAACTGTCGCCACGACACTGCCCGCGATCTTGGCCTGCAAGACCATCAGGTGCGCATCGTCTGCAACTACATGGGTGGTGGCTTCGGTAACAAGAATCAGAATCAGGATGCCGACCTGGTCGCGGCAACCTTATCCAAGCAAGCCGCTGCGCCGGTGATGTTGGAATTCTCAAGGCGCGACGACTGGCTCGGTGTACATGGCCGCTGGCCCACCGTGCAACATTATAAGATCGGCGCGAAGAACGACGGCACCGTTACCGCCATTCAGATGTTCGGCTATAGTGGTATGGGTCCCTACCGCAAGAACTCCGGCGGCATAAGTGGCATGGATGTCTATGCCTGTCCCAATAGACTGCGCAGCATCTCTGCTGTGTATACCAACCGCACCACCTCCGGTAACTTCCGTGCGCCCTCTGAACCACATGGCTTCTACGGTGTGGAGTCCATGATGGATGAGGTGGCTTATAAGCTTGGCGTAGACCCGGTGGAGTTCGCTCTTAAGAATATGCGCAGGCCTACCGACGACCAGCCATTCACCAATTATTCCTTAGAAGAAGTCATCACCAGAGGTGCCGAGCAGTTCGACTGGGCTTCGCGGAGAAAAACCACGCCCGGCTCTGACGAAGGACCCATCAAGCGCGGCTCCGGTTTCTCTTTCATGATGTTCCGCGCCGGTGTTGGCACCAGCAGCGCCATCGTGCGAGTTGACGCGCAGCGCCAATACACTTTGTTCGTAGGCGTTACCGACATCGGGCCCGGCGCCAAGACCACCATGGGCATGATCGCCGCCGAAGAACTTGGCGTACCGCTCGACCAGGTAGAGGTCGTGGCCGGTGATACCGACCGTTGCCCCTATTCAGTAGGCGAGTCCGGCAGTCGCACCACTATTCAAACCGGCTATGCCGTGATGCAAGCTGCCAAAGACCTTAACCAACAGATCGCCGATAGCGGCATGCCCATCGGCAGCGATGTATTAATTGCCTCCGCCACGCCCAACCCGAGCACCGACGGCAAGACCCGACAGTGCTTCGGCGCCCACTTCGTGGAGGTGGAGGTGGATACCCGCATCGGCACCACGCGAATCGTAAAATACACTACGGTGCACGAGTCAGGTCGCATCATTAACCCGACCACCGCACGTGATCAAATCCGCGGCGCGACTATTCAAGGCATCGGCCAGGCGCTGCACGAAGACTTGCTGTATGACCCCGCAAGCGGCCAGCCATTAACCACCGGCTACTACCGTGCACGGCATCTAACCCATCTAGATATCCCCGAGATCGATGTCACCTTCATCGAAGTTGATGACGGCTATGGTCCCTTCGGCGCTAAGACCGCAGGCGAGGCGGGCATCATTCTCGCCCCAGCTGCCGTGGCCAATGCCATCAGCAATGCCATCGGCGTGCGGATGACTTCGCTTCCTATCTCGCGTGACAAGATTCTGGAGGTCATGGCATGAAGGCTTTCAGTAATATCAATGTGAGTTCCATCGACGAGGCTGTTAGCGCAGCCGCGCGAGCTAGAAGCAACGGTCAGTCTGTCGCTTTCTCTGGCGGCGGCACCGACCTTTTGCAGCAGCTCAAGGATGGCACCGACAAGAGTGATGTCATCATCAACTTACGTAACGTAGATGGTGCGAAAGAAATTAGCAGCGCCAATGGCACAACAAGAATTGGCGGCCTAATCACGCTCGAAGAATTGAGCAATAGTGATGTCGGTGATGTCAGCTATGTGTTGGCGCAGGCGGCGGCCAGCGTTGGGACACCACAGATTCGCAACGTCGCAACTCTGTCAGGCAATGTCACTCAGCGCCCATGGTGTTGGTACTACCGCAATGGTTTTAATTGTTACAAGGCCGGCGGTGACGAATGTTTTTCAGTGACCGGCGAGAATCAACAACATGCGATCTATGGTGGTGGGCCAAGCTTCATCGTCCATCCTTCCGATGTGGCGCCTGCGTTGGTTGCCCTTGGTGCGAGCTTCATCGTGGCGGGTCCGGATGGCGAGAGTAACGTTAGCGCGGATGAGTTCTTTGTTATGCCAAGCCAAGATCCGGCGAAGGAAAACTCCTTAGCCTCTGGTGAATTGCTAGTAGGTGTTAGCTTGCCCACCCCTAGAGCGAGCAGTGTAAGCCACTATCATAAAATCATGGACCGCGAAGCCTGGACCCACGCCGAAGTTAGTGTGGCGGCAGTGCTAACTATGAACGGCGAGATTGTCGAGTCTGCGAGCATAGTCCTGGGCGGAGTCGCCACCGTGCCTTGGAAACTTACTGAGGTTGAAAACTATCTAGTAGGTCGCCAACTAAGTGCTGACGTCGTCACCATGGCAGGCCAAATGGCTGTCTCAAGTGCTAGGCCACTGGCCAAGAACGGTCACAAAATTCCCATGACCGCTGCCGCTGTTGAGCGTACGCTGCTTGCTTTGGTCAACGGATAAACAGGCGAGAAGCTAATGAATAGAAGAGATTTCCTATTGCTGCGCAGCGAAGAAGAGCTACAACTCGCCGAGCTGTCCTGCGAGAAGTTATTCGTTCTCTACTCCGACCTCAACTCTGGCTTCCATGAAGCCGAGGCCGAGGAGGGCACCATAGACGATGCGGATTGGTGGGCTGGCGAACCGCCACTACTAATTCACAGCATCGACCCCGATGAATTCTTTAGCAGCGTAATGCAAGACCTGAAAGGCGTGGACTCCCTAACAGTGTTAGACATGGAGTGGGTGGCGCAGGGCGATTTCAGGATTAGAGTAGAGACCTTGTTAGCAGCGGTTAGGGCGAGGGGTGTTGAGGTCGTATTCCAGCTCGGTGAGACAAAACCGGCACAGCAAAATTTAGAATCATCACAGTCGAGTTTAGGAAGCACAGCTTAGTGCGCGGAGTATTACGAATTTGAATATTTTACTTTTAGGTAGAAACGTTAAGCAGTCCGTCATTCTGCTGCTAGGCCTGTTCTTGCTAGCAGCCTGTTCTCCCGCACCGGAAGTAGGCGGCGCTGCCGGCAAGGTAAGCACGGCGGTCTTCAACGACGAACAGATTAAATCTCAGATTGAATCCTCAATCGCTCGCTCCGAAGATCTGCCTCAGCAGATAGGCGTGCAAGTACGCGATGGCGTGGTAACCATTAGCGGAACATTAGATTGTGAGGGCTGCGGAGGCATGCGCACCCCCGGTAATTTTGGCACTGTGCAGCAGAGCCTAGGCGCGGTAGTAAGAGCCGTAGGAGGCGTGCGAGAAGTGATCTTCGAATTAAGCTTAGAGAGTTGATGAAGGCGCTACTTTTTCTTCACAACTGGCTTGCTATCCCAGCTGTAACTCTCGTCCAAGGCTAGCCCCGGGCGCCTACCGCGCAAATGAGGAACAATCGCACCCAGCCCTTACTGTCATAGAGTCGCACAGTTCCAGAACGTTTAGTTGATAAGAGGCCTTTCTCTTCATAGAAACGAATAGTGCGAGTAGTGATTTGAAGCTCTTTCGCTAGTTCAGAAATAGAGAATCGGCGTCCATGGATTTGCTCCAGAAAATCAGTCTTCGGAGTTTACCTTTACGTCAAGAGATATTTCGGCCGTCAACACGCCAAGAGAAACAGAAGCGCATCACTTATTAGGCGTAACTGTAGGGCGGTTCCGAATTGGTTTTGGAATCAAAGGAGTCAATTAGAAAGGCGTCAGCGTACTTTGACTTGATTCCTATTATCGCTGACTAGAATTTTAGTAGGCCAGTGAATAGGCCTCACGTCTGGGATCGGCAGCAGCGGTGAGAACTTCTGTCTCTCGGTCATAGAAGATCATTTGGGCTCCACCGAACGTGGCGGTCCAGCCCGGAATAACTTGCAGAGAGTGTCCTAGTGATTCGAGTTCGAAAAGCACCTCAGGCTGGATGCGATCCTCGATGGCAACTGAAACACCACGCAATGATCGAAAGCGCGGCGCTTCGATAGCTTGCTGCGGTGTCATTCCAAATATCATCATGTTGTGTGAAATCTGCAACAACGATTGTGTCTGACTGTCACCTCCGGGCGTACCCATGGTCAATGCGAAACCGCCATCCGGGTAGAGCGCCATGAGTGGTGAAAGCGTGTGATAGGGACGCTTTCCTGGTGCCACTTCATTGGGGTGCCCGGTATCTAGTGAGAACAATGCACCACGATTGTGTAGCAGAATTCCAGTCTGGCTTTCCAGCAGTCCAGAGCCGAACCCTGCGAAATTACTTTGAATCCAGCTTACCGCGTTGCCCCATTGGTCTACTGCGGTCAGGTAAACAGTATCGCCGGCATCGTCTCTGTCTTTATCCAAGTTGGAGAAATCTGGATTACTGAATCCTGGTTCAACTGATTCCGCTGCCTGATCCGAATTCACTAGATCTGAACGCCCTTGCAGGTAATCTGTATCGAGCAGTTCTGCAACAGGCACGTCGGCATGTTCTGGGTCAGCGACCCACCTGTCGCGGTCAGCAAAGGCGAGCTTTTTCAGTTCTATTAGAGTGTGTAAATATTCTGCGCTGTTATGCCCCAAAGATTCAAGCGGGTGATGCTTCGACATTTCCATCAGCGCAAGCTGTGTCACGCCTTGGGTGTTAGGTGGCATAACCAGAAAAGTGTAATCGAGATAGTTTCCTCGCAGCGGCTCTACCCAAGTGGAAGTATGGTTGGCAAAATCAGTTGCTCGCAGGTGGCCGCCTTGTTCGGTAATAAAAGCAGCGAGCTGTTCGCCAATGGCAGAGTTGTAGTAGCCGTTCTTGCCTTCACGTGCAATCGTTTCCAGCGAGTCTGCCAATGCTTCATTAACAAGCAGTGAGCCCACTGCTGGCGGTGACCCTCCAGGGAGGAAGAGATCTTTTCCGGCCCGATTCAGAGAACCGCCCTGTTCTTCGAAATCCATTGCCAGGCGGGTCGATACGGGAAAACCGTTTTTCGCGTAATTGATCGCAGGTTCCAGCAAGGCTTGAAAGTCCTTCGTGCCGTAGCGCGCATGTGCGTCCACCCAGCCGGCGACCGCTCCGGGTACAGATACCGAAAGCGCTCCAGACCCAGGAATCCGATCTACTCCTGCCGTCTGGAAAAATTCCGGTGTCGCGAGTTCGCCCGCTCTACCACTGGCGTTAAGTGCAGTAACTTCTCTTGTTTGGCCGTCATAAAAAATACCGAAGGCGTCACCTCCGATACCATTCATATGTGGCCTGACTACCGCCAAGACTCCAGCCATGGCGATGATCGCATCGGTCGCATTGCCGCCCTCGTGCAAAACACGCAGACCCGCTTGAGTCGCTAACGGATGGTCCGACGACACCGCGCCCTGCATACCTCGAACATCCGGTCGATTCTGAAGTGCGTAGCTCGTGGTGGCAAAAGTAGAAATGGTCTGGGTGGCTTCTTGCTCAGGGGTGCACGCAACGCCTAGAGCAATAATAGCTGTGAGAGCAAGCTTGCATGAAGCAGAGTGGGCTGCGAATGCATGCCCGTCTATATCAGAAGTGTTGTTGCTGGTTTTTGAACCAATCATACAATTTTCCCTGAAATCAGTTTTTGCAGCTGAGTATAAGTCTAATTCTGGTAAAGGTCTGCTTTGAGCTATTGCGCCAAAGAATTTACAGTCCTCGAAATAAATCCGCCACGCGATCCGATACCTCATTGGTATCTCTTCGGCGTGCGCCGCGTAGCATATTCGCCATGCCGTAGTTCCCCTCGTGGCAGGCATACTCGTACAGCTGAGACTCCACCTTAGTTAGAGGAACTGTTGCGCTTAGCTTTTCAGTGAAGGTAGAGGGATCATCGATAGTGAATTCATAGTTGATGGTTCGCAGCCCGATACGCGTAAAGCGTTCGGTGAGTACTTTGTTTTCAGAAGTGCCGAAGCCATCGAAGCTTTGCGTTAAGCCGTTAAAATTCTGCGTTACTACTACCAACGTATTGTTGTCCCAATGACCGCGTGAGTCCCCTGACCAGAGATCTACAATCTCATCCAGAGCAGGGCCCTTTCCGAGTCTAACAACGCGAGCGTCATGCACCATCTCGGTCAGGATCACCACATGATCTTTGTTCTGTACGATCTGCAAATTGTTGTTATACACGCTAGGTGATAACGGCGGGCCAGCGTTAAAGCCCACGAGGCAGCGCTCCGAAAGACCGCGATCCTCCGGGCCATCTCGGCCAATGCCGCCAATGACAAATCTCACCGGACGTTCTCCAACCGCCTCTATTTCTCCGCCGGGTTGATTCTGTATGCCCTCGACAAGTTCAGGAATGCGACCGTTCGGTGGGAAGATGATAAGCGAAGTGCGCACGTTGCCTTCGCCGCGAATTTTCTCCATCCAGATGGTGTCATTGTAAAAAGCTTCAACGCCGGATGCCGACCGTGTCGGCGCATCTGCCGCTCCCAGACTAAAGCGTTGGCTCTGTGCTGCGCTGATTTCATCATCGGTGAGAAATTGGCGCTCTCCGAATTCCTCAGGGCGTTGCATCGGGACATTGGATGAGAAATTCCAAACCCCCTGCAGATCGGGTAACCCCCACTCAGTGCGCGGAACATCATAGTCTTCAGCAGCCAGCCCCGATTGGGAAGTCTGTAGTGAAAACCACAATAGTAGCAGCAGCGAACACTGTTTCTTCATCAGTTGTTCCATGAATCCAATCGAATTGGCGTAATGAATAATGGCTTAATCAATGCAGCAGTACAATTTTATTCAAGGCAAAGAAGCTGGATGCATGGATCAAAAATAACGTTTCCGGCCTCTTTAGCCCGCGCTGTCTTCGAGAAAGGGATAAAGCGGTTGTGCTAGCCGGCGAATATGCCTGAATTCAGCTCGTATGGAATTGCTGTCTTCCAGCCAGTTTGGCAGGGCTAGATTGACACTCCCCACTACTCCAGATCCCCGTAGCGTCAACCCATAGCGTTTGATTTCTGTTATAGATAGTCGTAATCTCAGAACGATTGTCCGGTCTAGATATTCTAAGATCAAGACACTCAAAGAACAGGAGCTTTAACTAAAAGCTCGTGTCAGCAATGATGCCGTTGAATCCTGCAATTCTAGGATTCGGTCAAAGTTAGTCTCGAGCACTCATTCTTATCAGTACTCTCAGTCAGAGAGGTCAATTTCGTGAATCCTAAAGTTACCCGCCGACGCTTCATTAAGGGTGAACTTTACCTCACGTCGATTGAGGCGGTGCCCTGCCGGAATTCCTCAGCAGAGTGCTACTTGCTTAGTTGTCAGCGCTATCCTATTTCTTAAATTTTTCTGCTTTGATCATTGATAAGTTCACTCACTAGGCGTAGTTTTGAGGATCAGACAAGCTCGGCTAATCCCTGAACAAGCTAGTTGATAATGGAGGTTTGAATGACTATTCAAAATACTCGTCTTAAAACAGCAGGTCTATTGCTTCTGCTCAGTGTGCTCGCAGTTCCCTTATTAGTTCCTACCGTAACTCGCGCACAGTCCACAAGCGATGAAATTCCAAGACTCGCCAACGGGCGACCCGATATTCAGGGTACCTGGGACTTCCGCACCATCACGCCTTTTCAACGCCCAGAAGACTTGGCCGACAAAGAGGTGCTGACCGAGGCGGAAGCAATAGCCTTCGAGGATGCAGAGAACGAGCGTCGAGACCGTGATAACTTTACCGATACTTCTACCACCGGCGACTACAATCAATTCTGGTACGACCGCGGCACTGAAATTCTCGATGATGGCCGCACTTCCCTAATAGTCGACCCAGCCCACGGCCGTATCCCAACACTAACCGATGCCGCTCGAAACAGAAATCAGCTAAGAAGAGAAGCTGCCCAAGAGGCTGCCGGTGTCGAAGTCAGGCCCCTGTCCGAGCGTTGTATAATGGGATTTAATTCCGGACCACCGATGATCCCAAGCGCCTACAACAACAATGTACAACTAGTTCAAACTGACGATTTCGTTCTCATTCATAACGAGATGGTGCATAACATCCGTCCTGTGAAAATGAATGCGAGCGGGCACCTTGAAGTGCCGCGCAAATGGGAGGGCGACTCCATAGGGCATTGGGAGGGAGATACGCTCATCATTGAGACCAGAAATTTCGCCAGAGAAACAGCTTTTGGAAACTCCAGCGCGAACATGCATCTAATGGAAAAGTTCTGGATGATTGATGCTGATACCTTGGGTTATGAGTTCACCATTAGCGATCCCACAACCTGGGAAGCGCCGTGGACTGTGATGTTTCCTATGCGCCGAACTGCAGATCCAATTTATGAATATGCCTGCCATGAGGGCAACTATTCCATGGCTGGGATATTAGGCGGCTGGCGCAGATTGGAGGCGTTGGGGCAGACGGGGCAGCAGTAGTTTTAGAAATGGGGTCGGAGTAATAAGACCGGCTTTCTCTCTTACAATTCATAGGGAGGCCGGCTATCCACCATGATCTTATTCAGTTCATCCTGCGCGCGCTTCGTGTCAGTCAAATCCTGTACCTCCAACATTTCGCATTCATCTTCTCTCATCTGAGTGATAGTTACCGGGTAGAATTTGCAGTCGTCGGGGCGGTCCATATAGATATCGCAGGTATATATTTCTTGGTTGGGTGTTTTTCTCAACCAAGGACAACGTTCCAACTGCTTGCCAGTGGCTGGGTCCGTCCAGATACCTCCATCTTGCACATACTCGTATAGATCGGGTCTAAAGGTTTCCCACAGCTGAATTTCCTCATCCGACACTGATAAGCCGTCGCCACCGTACTTCGTACAACATTTTCCGCACTGATTACATTCTTTCAAGGGTAAGTGTCACTTCCGATTATCTAGTTGTGAGCATTTGCGCTAGAGGGAGCTATCAATAGCAGGTAGATTTACTTTGCGAAAAGTAAACTCATTTTATCCGACCTTTCTATGCTAATACTAAACTACTGTGATCTTTTTTTGGTCTAATTAGACAAGGGGTCAGGTCGCATTTGAAAATGATAGACCTTGCTAGTAGTGCCGGCACCAGACTCCATGTGAAAAGGTGCGCGACTAGAGATAGTGGCCCACAAGCCCCTTCCTTGCCAGCCGCCATCGGGATCATCGATGCGTCCGTCCAGCCACTTCGTGTAAAAACCCAATGGATAAGGCACCGTCAGGCGCACCCATTCGCCATCGTCTAGCACTAGCAGGCTACCGGACTGATTGCCGGTGCTGATAGGGGTGTTGGATCCCAGGCCTAGCGTATCGAACTGATCCACCCAGGTGTAATAACTGCCCTCGGAGCTACCCGATTGCTGAATGTTCTTGAATTGGGGGAGCGGCTCAGCAAAAAAACTCCAGCCCTCTGGGCAGTGCTGACCTGTGGCTGCAGGGCCATTCAGTGGCCCGCGACAAAGGCTGCGATCAAAGCGACCCATGTGCCCGCTGGCCAGAGCCACCCAGGCAATCCCGTTACGGTCGATATCCATGCCTCTCGGTGAGAAACCTTCGACGGCATTGCCATCTTCATCCAGCGGCAGTTCGTAGTACTCGGTCAAAGCCGTGCTGCTGGGGTCAGCCCCGGGCACGACGCGTACGACAGCGCCTGGATAACTAAGATTGGATCCCCACACCGAGCCATCGGGTGCAGGCGCGACGGCATACAGGCCAGAGTTAATACGCTTGTCGAGATTCGGATCTATGTTTGCATCGGGTTCCACGTAGTCATCGCGGCGGCCGTTGCCATTGGTATCGAGAACGAAGGGTGTCCAACCCTGAGCGGCGACAGCATCGCCAGTTTCCAGAAACTCGCGGGTATTGAGCCAACCTACCGCAGTACCACCGCCGCTGGTCCACAGAGTATTGTCTGCATCTTCGGCAAACATCAGGTGGTGGGTGCCGAAGCAGGTATTTATGGGAGTGTAGGTGTCAGTGCTCGGATCATAGACTCCAAGATGGCGACCGGAGCGGCCCAGCGGAAACGCCTGAGCAGAAGGGTGATCAGAGCCTTCCTGGCAGAACGCCGGCACATTGCTCGGGTCACGAGCCCGGGAGGTAATCCAGACCCGACCGTCGCTGTCCATCATCGGATTGTGCACGGTAGTGGCCGCATCCCAGATCTCTTCGTCGCCCCAGTAGGGAGACGTCGCCATAGCGGTTTGTGGTTCGCGGACGTAATTTGGGTCTTCCGGGAACACCGTGACCTGCTCAGTACTATGGGCAGTCGGATCCAGTACCGGTAAATAGTCGGCACTGTTTTCCAAGGCTCCATAAATTTTGCCATAGGCATTCACTGTCGGATCGCGGCGATCGGTGGTGACTAGGTCGTGCAAATAGGCAGTAGGATCAGCCCAGTCCCATTGCGTAATGACCACGTTGCGTTCCAGCCCCTGAGGCCGCGCTGGTGCTGGTGGCAATTCACCGGCAGCGATACGATCAGTCCAATCGGCATACATCTCAAGCGTGCGGCGATCACCCATGCCGGCCAATGTTCTAGTCATGAAGGACCCCGCCTGCCCGGAGCGCACCCGTCGATTCCAAGCATCGAAACTCGTTTCCAGATTCGAAAACATTTCCGGGATGGTGCGAGTAGCGGCGTTGCCCATCTGGTGACAGACCACACAGCCGCCATTGGTAACGCGGCGGATGTAATCATCCTGAGTCAGCACGCCCACGCCTATACCATTGCCATCAGGTCCGGTGCCTGGAAACTCATGATCCTCGGGAATCTCCAGCAGGGAATACCAGTAGCCCGCCGGGTAGTATTCAGCCGCGGCGGCGGCATTCGGTGCAATCTGGGCAATGAGGTCTAGCGTCTGACCGGGGTTGGCGTTGCTGCGCGACGAATCTACCAGACCATAGCCGCGTACCCACAACTCAAAATTAGCCTCCGGAAGATCGGGAATCAGGTAGCGCCCCTGATCATCGGTGACCACTGTTTTGGAATAAAGAGTTTCCAAGTCGCGAGTCTCAGCGATTACCCAGACCCCGGCCTCGGGGCCGTTGCTACTGGTGACAGAGCCACCGATGTCATTACCGGTTACGCTAATGGCGTCAGCGGCTAGCGCTATGGAGGCCTCGGATAAAGTAGCAGACTGGTTAGTGGGGCCAGAGTCGCCGCAGGTAGTAAGAAGTAGTGCCGCCAGCGAGAAGGATAAAGTCCGGAATGTGTGCATGATGAACTCTTTATTGTTTTGGCGCATTTGAGGAATTACCTACCTTACAAGGTAGCGCAGTAAAATGGGATAGATTTCGGCGAGTAGACGGGGGTAGTTCGGCCAGCTTTGTTTACCCAGGATTTTATCCATTTAAATTGCTTAAAAATAAAACTCTCGTCCTCTTAAATTCTCTTTAATTTTGGTGGTATCTTACATAATCGGTCTCAAACAGGGAAAGGACCATGTCAGCAAAACAGAAGCGTACAGTTCCAGCCGAGGCAATCAAGGCTTGAACACGTACAGTAGATTGGTTCAATAGGTATGTTCGAGCTTAATACTAAAGAGCCTAGTTGTTATAAACTAGCGATAGCCCCAAAAGAGAGAAGTATGAGTAGGAAGAATCGAATGAGTAGAATAATTACAACGCTGGCAATTCTAACCTTAAGTTTAGTGCAGATGAATTCTGCGATGGCACAGCCGCCGCCCAAGGACCCTAACAACTATGTGCCGGGATTGGGTGATCTGATGGGCTCGCTACAGGTGCAGCATGGCAAGTTATGGTTTGCTGGTTCTCAGCAGAACTGGCCGCTAGCAGCCTATGCAGTGGATGCTATAAAAGAGGGAATTGCAGACATGATAGCCCTGCGTCCACGCTACAAGAGAGAACCCATCGTTGAGATACTTACCCTGTTTACCGCTAAACCGTTAGAGGATCTTGAGGCAGCAGTAGATGAAAAGGACAGCGCATTATTTATGCAGGCCTATGATTCGCTTACCGAAGGTTGCAACACCTGCCATAGCAATCACGATTATGGGTTTATCGCTATTCAGCGGCCGACGGCTCCCGCCTGGACCAATCTGCGCTACAGGCCTTAAGTTGGGCCAGAATTCTGATGGGGGTGTGACTTGAGCAAGGAAGAAAGCAAAACGCAATTTCTGCGAGTGCTAGGCCGCCGAGAAGTATTGGCTCTGGCCTTCGGTGCCATGATCGGCTGGAGCTGGGTAGTGCTGTCGGGCACTTGGATCAGCTCGGCAGGCACGCTGGGTGCAATTGTAGCGTTTTTCATCGGCGGCGCGGCGATATTATTAATTGGTTTAACCTATGCTGAACTTGCCTCGGCCCTGCCTTTCGCCGGCGGCGAGCACGTTTACAGTAAGCGCGCATTAGGCTCCGGCGCTTCCTTTATTTGCACCTGGGGCATCATCCTCGGCTACGTCTCCGTTGTAACTTTCGAGGCAGTGGCTCTGCCAACCGTGCTGGATTCATTAATACCGGGTCTGGATAAAGTTTTCCTTTGGCAAATTGCTGGTTGGGATGTTTACCTGTCCTGGGTATTAGTAGGTGTAGCTGGCTCCGTGACTATGACCGTTCTCAACGTGATAGGCGTGCGCATGGTAGCGCTGGTGCAAAGCGTGGTCGTGTTGGCTATTTTGCTTGTGGGAGTATTGTTTGTCAGCGGGGCTCTGTTCACCGGCGACATAAGCAATATGCAGCCCTTGTTTAAGGATGGCGTCTCCGGAATTACGCTGGTGCTGGTAATGGTGCCGTTTATGTTCGTAGGCTTCGATACCATTCCCCAGGCCGCCGAGGAAATAGATCTGCCGTTCAAAGATATTGGCGCCGTATTAATGATCTCCGTAGCAATGGCCATCGTCTGGTATGGTTTTATCGTACTGGGGGTTGGTCTGGTTCTGGACGAGGCCGCTATTAGTTCCTCTGAGGTAGTGACCGCCGCAGCCAACACCGCTATCTACGGCGAAGCAGGTGGCACGGTGTTATTGATAGCTGGTCTCGCCGGTATTATTACTAGTTGGAACGCGTTTATCCTCGGTGGAAGCCGCGCTATCTATGCGATGGCCCGCGGCGGTTTATTACCAAAATTTCTTGGTGAGATTCACCCGAAATACCATACACCGAAGAATGCGATCCTGCTAATTGGCGCACTATCTGTTATCGGCCCCTTCTTTGGGCGGCCAGCATTGGTCTGGGTTGTCGACGCGGGCGGCCTCGGCATTGTAATTGCCTATGGCATGGTGGCGTGGTCATTCCTCGTATTACGCAAGAAGGAGCCGGAGTTAGAAAGACCGTATAAAGTACGTTATGGAAAATTCGTAGGAACCTCGGCATTAGTGTTATCAATTAGTCTGGGTTTGCTCTATATGCCTGGTAGCCCCGCAGCTCTGATCTGGCCGCAGGAATGGGGAATTGTTTTGGCGTGGACTATCCTTGGGGGGATTCTGTATGGCATTGCACGCAAAAGAGGAGAGCCGAAGAGTAATAGCTAAATATGTCAGTCCCCATCTCCATTCCTCCCTTTTTCCTGTTTAGCTTCGCGCGGAAAGGTAGAAAGGCTGAGCTGCCAACTAAATAGGTTCGCCTCCTTGTATGAGCCTTACCTTCGCACAGTTTTTCTGAAAAAATGATCTGTCCCAATCGGAAAACGAGGCAACCACAATGACACGTAGATTCTACAAGTATGTTCTATCAGCCCTATTGCTTTGCTCATCAACAACTGTCTTCGTCCAAGGGGCAGACGATCCTAGCCTGATGACGTATGACCTGGCCACGACAGCCATGGTGGCATCCGAAGCTTATGCTCGAGATAAGGGATGGAATGTCACGATTCTAATTACCGACCAACATAACAATCTAGTGATGTTACGACGTATCGATGGAGCCGGAGCGCGCACTTTTGCTTTTGCCACTTCCAAAGCTTTAGTGGTGACACAAACCGGCCTCACTTCCGCGGAATATGGAAATAGAGTTGAAGCAGGGGATATTGAGGCAGTAGAAGGTGGCGTCACATTTGCGGGAGGCGTACCGGTTTATAGGAATGGCCAGCTAATCGGTGCAGTGGCAACAAGTGGAGTCAGGGCTGCTCAGGATGAAGAAGTGTCATTGGCAGGAGCTGAGACTATAGGTAGCTCATCTAACTAAACTATTCAAAAAAGGACAGATTTATTTTCTGACATCGCCCTGGAGAAATAAATCTGTCCCTATTTGTTCTTCTATCTTTGTTCTGCTTCTAGTCTACGTGCGCCAGCAAGAGTCCCCGGCATAGAGTAATTACCTTCGTGGCATGCGTACTCATAGAGATGGCCGTCTGAGGTGTGGAAGCTAAGCTCTGCTGTCCAGGGTTGACTGTATAGATCAGAATCTTCGACTGTAAATCGGTAAACAATCTCAGTGTCTGAATAACGAATAAAGCGCTCAGTAACTTTGCCATTTTTCGTAATAGCTGTAGAGCTTTGTTGCATTTGTTGCGGGTTAACATTGGTAGTCTCTACTACCAGAGCATCACCTTCATACCAGCCTACTGAGTCTCCCATGTATTGTTGCAAGACTTCCGGTCGGCGATGGGCGCGGGCCTCTTCTGCCGAGCTAAAGGTAGGAATGATTCGCGCATCGTGCATTTGTTCCACGTCTATCATCACGTAATCATCGGTTTGAACGAACTGATAAGTGTTGTTATAGAGTCCGCTTTGCATCGCTGGACCGGCTTTACTCTCAGACAAAATACAACGCTCCGATAGGGGCAGGGCCTCGGGGCCGTCCGCGTTGCCGATGCCTGTCAGGTATCGACTGCCGAAGTTGGTACGCTGATAATCAGTCGTAGGATTCTCAAGGCGTGGGACTTGGCCATCCTGGGGATTGATTATGTAAGAAGTACGGTACTCGCCCTTGACCAAGGCCAGGTTGGAGCCTGGATCGACCCAGAAATTATTGTATGCCCTGCTGCCGAAGTCATCTGCGGCCACGGCGGGCGTGTTATTGACACCATCACCTTCATCAAAGCCACCCTCAATACCACCAATCGGTACACGAGCTGCCATAACTGCTGCTTCTTCCGCCGACACGACAAGGGTTTCCGCCCCTGCTCGACGCGTGAGATTAGTTAGCGATGCATTGCTCCAGACGCCACCCAGATCGGGCCGTGCAGTGTTCTGAGCCTGAGCGGCAGAGCATGCTATAGCTGTGCACAGCAGCAAGCTTCCAATTTGAGCGGGGTGTTTCAGCAGAGTTGTCATAGGTTTAGTCCTCGGATTTCTTCTGTCGATGAATTCCAGATACAGTGACTCCAAATGGCTAGCTGTCCCTTGTATTCAATTATTCAGTTATGTTCTGGCATCGCGCCATGATAAATAAATTTGTCCCAATCTATGCTGCCCCTATTCGCTAAGAGCATAAACAACTATGGCCGGACCGCTGCGTGTGTGGTCAAGCAAAGGGCTGCGATCACCAAGAAACTCATTCACCATGCCCATCCAAATACTCGCATGGAAGGGGCTAGGCTGACCTACTACGACAGCGACATATTGTTTGCCGTCTACGGCGTAACTAATAGGAAAGGAATTGGGAATATCGCCAAGATCATTCTCCCAGAGCTTGTCGCCATTGATTTCATCTAACGCAACAAACCTATTGTCCATGGTGCCTACAAAAACTAATCCGCCGCCGGTAGATAAGGTGGCTGATGCTGGCGGCACGACTTCGCGGAAATTCCAAGCCATCTCGCCGGTTTGCAAATTAATCGCCTGTATCCGGCCAAATTTTCCATCACTGTTTGGCTGTGGTCTCGGTTCAATCTTAACGCCGGTTGACAACAAGCCAGGGACATCACTCGTGGGCCCGAACATCATGCATATCTCAGCAAGGGGCAGGTATAACATATTGGTGTTAGGGTTGATGGAGGCCGATGGCCAGTTGCGCCCACCATTGGCCATAGGGCATAACAGATTCGCCTCTTCTGCATTCGGGATTGCTATCGGGTTGATTGTCTTGTCCCCCGTTTCAGGATCGATAGCAATAACAATGTTTTGAATGCCCACGTCAAACGAATCTATATATTCACCCGTTTCTGCATCTAGCGCATCGTAGAGTGCCATCTTTCCCGCAGTCACAATCACCTTGCGTTTGGCGCCATCAACTTCTAGTTCGACTATCTGACGCTCAAAAACCCAATCCAAATCCCATTGGTCATTAGGCATATGCTGGAAATGCCAAACTAGCTCGCCAGTTTTGGGACGTATGGCAATCGTGGCATTGGTGTAAAGGGCTTCATTTGTTACACCTTCTTCATTTAGTGAATAGAGAAGAGGAGCGGTATCGTAGGTTGGCGCCGTGCCGTAGTAGGCTAAATCCAGTTCCGGGTCATAGCTAGCCGGCACCCAAACCGAACCGCCGCTGCGATCTTCCAAAGCGAGGTTATTCCAAGTGTTACCACCGGGCTCGCCCGGTCGGGCAACCGAATGAAAGCGCCATACTTCATCGCCGGAATCCAAATCAAGACCGACAATGAATCCCCCCTCAGGAATCATTGTTGCCGTAACACCTTGCAACACCATACCATTGGCAACAAGAGGTGCGCCGCGCAGGGAATAAGGACGGGGTGTATTGCCTGGTGCTTCAATAGCATGATCCCAAATCACCGCACCGGTGCGCGCTTCAAGCGCAACCACGTGCATATTTTGGGTTGGCACAATTACTTTATCGCCATGTAACGCAATGCCAATTTTCGAACTTGGAAACGCAGTAGGGCGATGCTCATAGGTCCATAAGACTTCTCCACTGGTTGCATCCAGTGCTAGTACCGTGTCCTGAGTGCTGGCGAGAAACATAACCCCATCGTGAACCAAGGGCGTAGCCATGTTCGGGCCCTCTTGAAGCTCCGTGCGCCAGGCCTCCCCTAACTGACTGACATTACTCTTATCAATTTCCTCAAGCGGACTAAATCCTTGGGCATCATAGGTCCTGCGCCATATCAACCAATCCTCAGCCGGAGGATTGGCGAGCTGCGCATCTGTAACTGCGCTCAAGTCTGCTAAACGGTTACTAGACTGAGCCAAAATTGACTGAGTAAATGTCAGCAAAAAGCTGGTGATCAACAGGGTTGAAACCGAGCGTGTAAGAGGCATGATGACTATTCCAAAATTTAGCGCGTTTAGACAACTTATAGCATTAGAAAGAAATGTCCAACTCCAAAATAGCTATTCCTTGTCAGCGCTGAACTAATTAAAGGATCTCGAAGATAAACACACCAACCGCTGCAGTGGGAATACCCTTACTGTGTACCGCACCTCTCGAGATAAAATGCACGTTCGCTTGAGTTTTAGCATCAAACCAGACCGCCACGGCATCATTGGCATGGTAATGCGCTGAGTTAGCAGTACTGGAGAAGTCCCCATCGTATTCCCACACTCTAACTCGTTCGTTCGAGCGGCGCTCCAACGGAGAATCATATGGGAATTGAGGCACTGATGAATTAGTTTCTATTGCACCAGCAACCGGACGTTTGATCTGAATAAAAACGGCACGAAGTGGCTCATCACTAATGCCGGACTCAGTGTGAGTAACACCCGCAAGTTGAAATGAGATGTTCCAAGCGTCTGTATGGATCTCGCGAGCCTCACCCTCAGTCGATGTAATTATTCTGTCACCCGGACTGTAGTACACGCCAGTATGGTCATAGCGATGACGGTGGATGGGGTAGTCTTGTTTTAGCCAACGAATATCCCAAACGATGACGTGGTCGTTCTCCAACACTTTGATAGCACCGTCACGAGGGTAAGCAGGCGGCGGATCCACCTGGGCCTGGGCCAATGGGATAGCGGAAATGAAGAGAAGCAGTGCGAGTTTTTTCATAATCAACTAGTTCAAAATTGGCATAAAAGGCCTTTAAAAGGGGCTAGAGTAAAAATACAGTAAATTGGCTAGAAAGGGGCAGAGTTATTTTTCCGAATGCTGGCTCGGTGCAGTACTCGGTGAAATACAGGGGGGGATAGGCTTAATGTGCCCCGCTGTCCGCTCTAGCGTTCAACCCTCATCAGTATTGCCAAAACCCGGCGATCAAACTACTCTGATCTTTTAATTCAACCGGCCAATGAAATAAGTTGAAGCACGCTTCTCCCACTCTGCACATGTTCACTCTTTCTCTGTTGCTGCTAGTCTGCACACTGGATCAACCAGTTGTGGCTCAGGATCGTTTAGCCGCCCTGGTTGGTGACGGCGGCGTGATGCTGCGCTCACCCAGTGGTGAGGAGCTGGTGAGCCTCAACCATGATATCCCGCTGGTACCGGCGTCCATCCTCAAGATTCCGCTAGCGCAGGTGGCTCTGGCCACACTGGGCGAAGACTTCCGCTTCGAGACACACTTTTATCGCAATGATAGTGACGACCTGTTGATTCGAGGCTTAGGTGACCCATTCCTGGTGTCAGAGGAGATTGCCCGTATTGCCGATACTCTGGCGGAGCGCGGACTGCAGCAGATCCGTCGCCTAGTCATGGATGACTCTGCGTTCGAACCGAATCCGGACCTGCCCATTGAGAGCGGAAGTGATCAGCCCTACGCTGCTCGCAATAGTGCATTGGCGGTAAATTTCAACACGGTGAATCTGGCATGGGCAGCAGACGGTAGATTGATCACGGGTGAGACGCAGACTCCTTTAACGGCCCTTGCCGGAGAACTAGGCGCGCAGCTTTCCCAAGGTGAGGTGCAGCGCATTAATCTGGGTGATGACCCCGCATCAGGCCTGCGTCAGGCACAGCAACTGTTTCGGCATTTTCTTATAGAGTCAGGCATCACCGTATCCGATGCAGACTTTCATCAACAAGCCGTAACAGATGAGTGGTCACTCTTTTATAGTCATCGCAGTTCCCAATCGCTGCGCGACAACCTAGATGGCATGCTGCGCTACTCCAATAACTTCATCGCCAATCAACTCTTCCTCACACTAGGGGCGCAAACCAGCGGCTACCCTGCCACGACCGAGGCAGCGCGTGCTGCACTGCAGCAGGTGCTTGCCGAATTGTATGGGGATAGTTTCGGTCGCGACCCACAGTCCCTGCTTATGCTGGAGGGCTCGGGCCTGTCCCGTACCCAGCGCAGCAGTGCCGCCGGCATGATGCGTATTCTCGAAGTCTTTAAACCCTATGCCGATCTGCTACCGCAGGTGGGTGGGGTGCTGCGCAAGAGTGGCACCTTGACTGGTGTCTACAACTTCGCCGGTTACATCCG
>Ga0308018_10000108_pt1 | contig 42564 bp, 36 predicted proteins | sample Neamet282_FD_203130 | JGI IMG/M metagenome (GOLD analysis project Ga0308018, IMG submission 203130) | Marine microbial communities from water near the shore, Antarctic Ocean - #282 | ecosystem: Environmental > Aquatic > Marine > Unclassified | place: Southern Ocean | collected 2014-10-01
GTAAAACTACTTTAGCAAATATTATAGCAAATGAGCTGGGTGTAGGAATTAAAACTACATCTGGTCCTGTTTTGGACAAACCAGGCGACTTGGCTGGATTACTCACCAACTTGGAAGATAGAGATGTTTTATTTATTGACGAGATTCATAGGTTAAACCCTATTGTTGAGGAATATTTGTATTCTGCTATGGAGGATTACCAAATTGATATTATGATTGAGTCAGGCCCTAATGCGCGTTCGGTTCAGATTAAAATTAATCCCTTCACATTGATAGGAGCGACTACCCGTTCAGGATTATTAACTGCGCCTCTTAGAGCTCGTTTTGGTATTAATTCTCGTTTAGAATATTATAAAATTGATTTACTTTCTAAAATTGTTAATAGATCTTCTTCTATTTTAGATGTAAGTATTGCAAAGGATGCCGCTATTGAAATTGCAGGTAGGAGTAGAGGTACGCCTAGAATTGCAAATGCCTTATTAAGGCGTGTACGTGATTTTGCTCAAATAAAGGGAGATGGAAATATTGATAAGAAGATTACCCAGTTTTCTTTAACGGCTTTGAGTGTAGATGAGCATGGCCTTGATGAAATGGATAATAGAATCTTGACAACTATTATTGATAAATTTAAAGGTGGACCTGTTGGGCTTACTACGATTGCAACTGCTGTAGGGGAGCAAGCTGGTACTATTGAGGAAGTATATGAGCCATTTTTAATTATGGAGGGATATTTGATGCGAACTTCTAGAGGGCGTCAAGCAACTGAATTAGCCTTTAAGCACTTAGGGAAAGTAAAGCCTGCGGATCAAAGAAATCTGTTTTAATATACTTGGTCAAAAACTTCTAGAATAGTGTCTTTGTAATGAGCAAAAGACGTAAGAGCCCAAATCTTTAAAGCTGAAACTTCATGCTTTCCTATCCATCTAGCACTTTTCTGCAATTCTTTTGTAAATAGTTTTTTATCAAAACTAACTTTCTGGAGTATTTTTTTACTGAATTCTAGCATGGTTTTTAATGTTTACAATACAATAACCCAAAACTTAATAATTTATTGTTTTGCGCCCCAACTATAAGACTTATTTTCTAAACCAATTAGGTTTAAAACTCGGTCGATTACAGTAGCTGCAAGGGCTTCAAATGTTTGTGGCTTACTATAAAACGAAGGGGTTGCAGGACATATAATTCCTCCTGCCTCAGTAATAATTTTCATGTTATTAATGTGAATTAAACTCAGTGGTGTTTCTCTGGCTACAATTATGAGTTTCCTTCTTTCTTTTAGGATAACATCAGCTGCCCTAGTTGTCAAATCATTACTTATTCCTGTAGCAATTCTACCCATAGTACCCATTGAGCAAGGGCAAATAATCATTGTACCATAATTAGCAGAACCACTTGCAAAAGGTGCCATAAAGTCCATTTTATCATAAAAAGTAAAAGGATAATTAGTATAATCTGAATTATCTAATTCTGTTTCCCAAACGTATTTTGCATTGTCACTCATTAATACGCCAACTACTTCTATTTGTTCTTTTAGTTGTACTAATTTATCAAAAAGTACTTTGGCATATATAGAGCCACTTGCTCCTGATACGGATACTATTATTTTGTGTTTTGTCTTCATTATAATATGTAGTGTAATGCGAAACTCAATACAGAATTGTATTGTCCTTTGTTAAGTTGAAAAGTAGCCCCTGAAGCATGAGCTCTAATAGGGATAATTGAATTGCTAATTCGGCTATTTAGTATTAATCTTGGATTAATAGAATAATCCATACCTATAAAAATGCTAATATCTGTTGTGTTGAATTCTCTTGTACTACTGCCGGAAATCTGTCCGTAAATATCATTATCAGAAGCTGAAATTAGAAATGCAGTTTCAATACCCCCTTCAATTGCTATTGTACTGCTTTGTAGATATTTTAAAAGGAAAGGGATTTCAACATAAGATAAATTAATATCCGAATAGTTATTTTCGTTCATATTAGGATTATTACTTCCTTTCTGAATAAAAGTCATTTCCATTTGACCTTTTAAAGTCTTACTAAGTTGCAAATCAATAAAGCCTCCAACTAATAATCCTGCCTTGTTAAAGCCCCCTAAATAATCTCCAGAAACCTGAGAAGTACTAAGGCCTAGAATTAACCCTCCTCCAAAGTTTTGTGCTTGGATGCTTATTGAAAGAAATCCACAACAAAGCAATATTGTAAATTTCTTTAACATTTTATCTTAAGCTAACGCCAAGCCCTAAAGTTGCTGTTGGGTATTCTGCAAAAGTATAATCTGCCTGAATTGTTACAACAGTCATATTTAATCTTAATCCAATATTTGTCCTTAAATTGTTATTGGATTCAAAAGCTACTTCTACTTTTTCGTCAAATTGAATTCCATCTAAATCAAAATTAGCATCTGTAGTGAAAGTTGTAGTTGCTGAGTTATATCCTAATCCAACATAACCAGTAACCATTAATAATTTTTTTGATGCAACTAAATTAATTGTAGTGGCCTTAGTCTTTAAGGAAACTTCTTGTCCTAATATTTTTAATTCTGTATTAAGAGAGGTATATCCTCCCTGCAAAGAAAGGCTCATTGGGATAGCGTCACCAATTCCAGGAATCCATTGTAATAAATCATGCTTTACCCCAACTCCAAAAAGATTGACATTGATATTATTACCAACATTTAACATTGGCATGTATCTTATGTCAATAGCTGTATTTTTGATTAATCCTATTCCTGCTTGTATCATTGGTAATGGTACAGCTGGTGTTTTTAAACCTCCTGGCATTTCAAAATCAACACCTAAGCCTGTACTATTATTGTTGTATGTCATTGTAGTTGCATCAGAGCTTCCAAATATAGTTGAGGCTTCATTTTCAGTAGAGGTAAATGTAGTTCCTCCGGCATCTGCAATGTTAAAAGTTTTTACTGAATTTGGAATAATCACAGTATTTAAAGTGAATGTTAAATCAAAGCCACCTAAACTATGCGGTTTTGCAGTATTGTACCATCCGCTATTTAAACCTGCTCCAAAACTTCCAGCCATTGGAGTAAAATATGCTTCAATAAGTTTTTCTCCTTGTGCAATGTCATTTGCAAGAATATTTTGGGTCTGACCAAAAGAACTTAATCCAATAAGTGCAGATAAAATAATAAAGAATAGTTTTTTCATAATGTTAAGTTTATTTATTAATTAAATGTGCTTCTTCAACTTGTAGTATTTCTTGTGTGGTATTATCATAAATATAAGCAATTACTGACATATTTGAAGAATCCCATCCTCCTGCATTTCCATTTCCTATTTCAGCTGTATTTTGAGAGTAATCAATATTAAACTGTTCCAGTGTGCTTAAGTTAACTGAAATTGTTTTTTCAATTACATCTGTAGACGTATAATTACTTGAAGTACTTAAATTTTCATCAGAAAGTAATGATCTTAAAGCATGATTGTGTTCGTAATCTTCAACATCCTCAGGTCCATCTTTTTGCCAGTTGATTATATTACTTTCACTTAAACAAACTACTAAATTATAATCTCCATTGATATTGTTTAATATTTCTGTATTGATAGTGATTACCCCCTCATCTCCAGTAATATTAGTAGTAATACTAATCCCAAAATCAATTTCTTTTTCTAGTTCTGTGATTACTCTAGCTAGCCATTCATCTTTTCCTAGCCTATGTTCACTAGGGTAGCCTATTCTATTCACCATCCCTCCTGGAAGTCCAAGTCCAGAGATGCCAAATAAATCATCCCATTCTTTTCCCCATTTTGTTCTAAAGTCATATTGATAATTTGGAGCTAGACTTGAGTGATAAGGCCTTGCGAATGTTTTGCTAACATGTAGCGCCATTCCAATAATCTGATCGCCATAAAGATCATGTATTGCTTCAAGTTCTCTAGCTGCACCCGGGCAATTTTGACAGGTATGCCCTGTAAAATCTTCAATTAATATTTTTTTTACATAGGTATTGGTGTCTGTAGGAGTGACACCTCCTGTGTCAATTTCATATGGACCTTCAACTACATCACAAGATGTGATGATTAAAATAAAACTAAAAAGTGTGATTATATTTTTCATATTAAAAACTTGATGATATTGCTAAACTAAATCCATTTGATGAAGGAACTTCTTTACATACTCCTCCAACACAGAAAATTCCTGCTCTCTTTTTACCATAACCAATTTCAATTCTGTTAGCTCCTTTTAAGTAACCTAAATTGATATTTACATAATGTAATTGCTTACTTACGTCATGATTCCCCCAATTATACATGTCTTGCACTGCAAAAAACCAATGTGGAGATATAGTATATTCTGCTAACCCCATGCTCCAACTTCCTTCCCCACCATCAGCCAATAGTTCTTGCAATTCAATACGAACAGTATGTCCTTTTTTAATTTTATAACTTATATCAGCAATTGCAATAGTGGATTCAACTATTCCGTAAGTTCCAGGTGTTTTTCCTTCAAGCACATCTTTGTTGTAGGATTGTTTGGCTATTACACCGGTTGCTCTAATTTTTTTGTTAATTTTTTTGTAAACTTCTAAATTAATATCTCTAAAGTATAATTCCCCATTTTTACTGAAGAATTGTGGTGTAAAATCATTGTTATCATTTTTAAATGAGCCGCTAAGTTCTCCAACTTCATTATTTTCAGTATTATATTTTACACCTTTTTCTAAACTCCTTATGTTAGAATGGTTAAATGTAATTTTTGTTCCATATTTTCCTCCTAAAAGACTTCCCTTTTTTATTTTATAAAATATATCAATCTGATTTCCGAATTCACCTTCTGTTTGTGTTGCAGAGGGGTAAAGAGCTAATAAAGTGTAAGTGTGTTGCTTGGTTAGTGTAGGAATATAATTGATTATATATTGTTTTTCTTGTGCTCTCTCTGACCGGAATTCCATGTGGTCTACTCTATGCATTTCTGCTACAATTCCAAATCCTCTTTTGGAGTAGGAAAGACTACTCATTAAGGCATTTCCATTTGCGTAATTATTACCTTCAGTAGTTAGCGAACCTACTGGGTCATTTAGTTTAACTGCATATTCTCCTGAATAGTTCCATCCCCCATTTATTATATTTAAGCGAGTTGAATAAGCAGCAACATTCTGAGGTAATTTAAACTTTGGGTTGATGTCAGCTTGAAATCTACTTACAAGCCCTTGTCCAATAATTATCCTTGTTTTTGTTTTTAGATTTAAGGCTTCATTAAGATTTACTTCAGCATCAGCTCCTCTAATTATACCCTCAGAATAGGTGAAATATGTCCTACTCTTTCCAATAAATGATTTTAAATAAATTCCTTTTAATGGACTGTATTTTAAGCGAATTCCATCCATTGCGTTATCGGCCCCTAAGCCTTTATTCTCATAACTTCTAAAGATTAACCCACTTCCAACTTGTTCGTAATAATTACCTACAGTTACTTCAAGTCCATCAATAGTGTAAGATGCATATCGGAATGGAATCCCATTTCCTTTATAACTGTCATCAAAATCCATAAGTGCATTCAGATAGCTTTCGTAACGCAAGCCAGCAGTAAAATCACCTTTTGTGTAATTAATATTTAAGTAAGCGTTATTAAGAATAATTTCATCAGCTGCTTTTGCCCCAATAATTTCATCCTCTTGGTAGCTTTGCATGTTTAAATCAAAATCCCCATGAATTTCGCCACTATTATTTTGCGCGAAACTATTAAGGGTTAAAAAGGATAAAATAAAAGTATATGTTATTTTTTTAAGCATTAGTGAGCTAGTTTTTTGATTTGTTCTAATAATTCATCTTCATCACCATCAACATATCCTTTGTGTTGCCAAACTATTTCTTTTTTACTATTTAGCAGAAAAGTATGAGGTACTGTTGAAATTCCCATTGCTCTTTTTAAATCTCCATTTGGATCTATGTAAACTTCATAATCCCAGTCGGATGCATTAACATAAGGGGCTACTTTAGCCATTGATCTTGAATTATCAATTGAAATAGCAACTAATTTTACTCCTGTTTCATCTTGCCAATCTTCATAAACCTCTGCAATAGTATTCAGTTCTTTTTTACAAGGCTTACACCATGTAGCCCAAAAACTTATTACAATTGGCTGGCCATTATTTTCTAGTGCTGTAATGTTAATACTACCTCCGTCAAGTGTTTTTACATCTACTGAAGGTAAAGTTCTGTTTTGAGCAATACTGAGAGTCGAAATTAGTATAGTTACTAAAAGTGATAGAAATAGTTTTTTCATTTTACTTGTGTTTTATTTTTGGCTAATTTAATAATAAATGCTGAATTAAGAGATAATAAAAAACCCTGAAATTTTCAGGGCTTTTTATTGGATTATATGTTGTTGAGAATTACTTAGCTATTGTAATCTTCTTAACAGTAATTGTATTTTCAGTATTGATGTTTACAAAGTAAACGCCATTGCTCAAAGTAGAAACATCAATTGTTTTTTGTGTTTCTGAAGTTAACACTAGTTTTCCAAATACATCATAAATATTAGCTGATGAATAATCTCCTGTAATAGTTAGAGCATTTTTCACAGGATTAGGATAGATATTAAATTCAGATGTATTGTTTTCATTAATTGATGTAACGTTACATACTGCAGTACATGCTCCTGCAGAAGTATATTGACCTAAACCTGTTCCTGGATCAACACACCCGTTTACAGCGTCACAATCCCATGAAGCTGCAGGTGCTGCTCCACTAGATTCGAAATTTGTTTGGTCTTCAGTTGTGTAATTGCTGCCTAATGATGCAATAGTATTACCTAATACATCTTTTACCATATAAGATCCAGGAGATAGAATTCCGTCACCATAAGAATCATAAATTATAAAAGAATAACATTCTCCATTAGTTAGTGTTGCGTAAGCAGTGGGAGCTGTTATACTTGATCCTGCCGCATAAGGTCCTCCTGAAGCAATAGTTGAGCCATTTTCTTGTAACACCCAAGTTATCTCATTTCCATAATCGTCTGTAGTAATATCTATTGTTGCTGTTCCAGAGTTTGCAGATGCTAAACCAGCAAATGTAGCAGATCCATTATCGTTTGCTGTATTTTGATCTGGAGATCCATTTGGGTTAGAAAGTGAAAAATTAACTGTGTTAGAAATCATAGGAATTGCTGAAACATTCGGTATAGTAACTGTTTCAGTTCCAGCTGATGCTAAATTTCCAGTCCAAGGATAAGTAGTTGACGCACCTCCATTTATATCATATGTGATATCTAAGCTTGTTAATGGAGCACTACCATAATTTCTAATGATTACTTCAAGGTCTGTAGTAGGAGCACATAAAATATCTGTTGCTGTTGAGCTCATGCAATATGCATCAAAAGTATTTACAAAAAGAATACTAGGATAGATTTCTGTTCCGCTTATGATTTCTTGTTGTCCTTCACTAACAAAAGCAACTACGGCAATATTTGTAGGGTCTAAATTTACTCCTGCAATGTCTGTTGGCATTACCCAAGTAAATTGGTTAGAATACAAAGTTCCTGGAGTTAAGGTTGAAATAATTTCACCCCACTGTCCAGTTAACATATGTCTTAACATATGGCTATGGTTGTATTTACCATTTGGTAAAATTGAAGTTGGGTTCAATGACATTCCTGATTGAGGCCCTTCAATATTATTTTGTACAACAGCAACATTTAGCATATTAGATGTTACTGTTTGTGTTCCAGTATAATAAACTTCAACATCTACAACTAATGTATTTGTTGCCATATCAATTGTTGATTGTATTCCTACATTAAGTGGAGAAGGTTGACCCATTAACTGTGTGCCTGATGCTCCCCATACAGATCTGCTTAGAGCTGTATTGGCTCCACTAAAAACATGTCTATTTACTGTTCCAGAAGGATATCCAGTCAAACCAGTTTGCGCTGCAATAGCAGCTCCAAAACTAGTATTAAAGTCTGTTCCTGGCCCTTGAGGTGTAGCGTAGCCTCCTGTGTGAATGTTTATAAGGAATACATCATTTGGATTTGCATCATGTAGTTGTTGTCCAATTTTATGACCGTCTGGACAATATCCACAACTGATTCCTGTGAATTCCTCAAGAATAATATTTTTATTTTCAGGTGTTGTACTTACAAATGTTTGCGCATTTACTGCTAGCGTAGATAACGCAAAGATAGATAGTAATATTTTTTTCATATTATGGTTTTTGTTAATTAATTTTACAAAAATACAAAAAATATGGGGGATTAAATTTTTTTTAACTTAAAGTCTTACGCGTTCAAAAACTACGAGTATTTAATAATATATTGTATCTTTGGGAAAAATAAAATCATGAGAAAAACTTTACTGTTATTAGTCTTAATTACACAAATTAGTTTTGTTACTGCACAAAGCTTAGTAATTACAGGAGATACTATGTTTGTTGGTGATCCAAATACAGAAATTGCACATCATTTGGATGTTAAAAATATTTCAAGTAATTCATTAACTATAAAATGTCAAAAAACTAATCTAACTTTACCTTTAGATGCAGAATCTTATTATTGTTTTGCTGGTAATTGTTATTCTGCAAGCTCAATAAGTCCTAGTAGCTCAGCTGATCTTCAGGCGGGCAAAGAATTTTCTTATGATAGCGCTGATCTTGATGCTCATTCTGGTTACTATAATGCATTTGGCGTTTCAGGAATTGCTAAGGTTAAATATTGCTTTTATGATGTTAATAACCCTTCGGATGAAACTTGTGTAACAATTACTTACGAAACGAGTGTCACATCAATTGATGATCATCTATCAATTGTTAAATTAGGAGATTTCTATCCGAACCCTGCTAGTGAAGTAGTTAATTTTACCTTTAATGGTAATTCAGCTACCCTTAAATTAATTGATATTTTAGGGAATAATGTAAAAGAGATTTTACTTAGTCAAGAAGGAATTCAAGAACTTGATTTATCAGATATGAATAAAGGAATTTACTTTGGAAATTTAATAGTGAATGGTGAAGTTGTTTCAATCAAAAAATTGATAGTTAAATAAATAATTCTGTAAATAATAAATTAAAACCCTGTTCGAAAGTGCAGGGTTTTCTTTTTTATGGTGCTATATATATTCAAATCATTAAATTTGCCTACTTATACAAGTAGATGAATATGGCAGAAAAAATAAGTAAGAAAGAGGCATTAGCTTATCATGCAGAAGGAAGACCAGGTAAGATTGAGGTCGTACCTACCAAACAACATAGTTCGCAAAGAGAGCTTTCTCTAGCTTACTCCCCTGGAGTTGCTGAACCTTGTAAGCAGATTGCGAAAAAAAAAGATGATGTATATAAATATACAGCAAAGGGAAATTTGGTCGCTGTAATTTCAAACGGAACAGCAGTATTAGGTTTAGGAGATATTGGGCCTGAAGCATCAAAACCAGTAATGGAAGGGAAGGGATTGTTGTTTAAGATTTTTGCTGATATTGATGTTTTTGATATTGAGGTGGACGCAAGTGACATTGATACATTTGTTCAAACAGTAAAAGCTATAGCACCTACTTTTGGTGGAATTAACCTGGAAGATATAAAAGCGCCAGAATGTTTTGAAATTGAAAGAAGACTAAAAGAAGAACTTGATATTCCGGTAATGCATGACGATCAGCATGGAACAGCTATTATTTCGGCAGCTGCTTTATTGAATGCCTTAGAAATTGCCAAAAAAGATATTTCAAAAATTAAAATCGTAGTTAATGGTGCTGGTGCTGCTGCTATGTCGTGTTCAAAATTATATTTATCTTTAGGAGTGAAAAAGGAAAATATTGTCATGCTGGATAGTAAGGGGGTTATCAAACAAAACAGAGAAGGACTTGAAGGTAATAAAGCAATTTTCGCAACTAACAGAAGATGTGATACGCTTGATGAAGCTATGAAAAATGCAGATGTTTTCTTAGGTCTTTCAGTAGCAAACATTGTAACAACAGAAATGGTTCAGTCAATGGCAAAACGTCCAATTGTGTTTGCTTTAGCTAATCCTGACCCTGAGATTTCATACAAAGAAGCTATGGCTTCTCGGGATGATATTATTATGGCAACAGGAAGGTCTGATCATCCTAATCAGGTAAATAATGTACTGGGTTTTCCTTATATTTTTAGAGGAGCCCTAGATGTTCGAGCAACTGAAATTAATGAAAACATGAAGTTGGCAGCCGTAAAGGCAATTGCTAATTTGGCTAAGGAAACGGTATTAGATGAAATTAATTTAGCCTATGATGATAATACTTTGTCCTTTGGTTCGGAATACATTATTCCTAAACCTTTAGATCCTAGATTGATTACTGCTGTAGCTCCTGCAGTTGCTATGTCGGCAATAAGAAGTGGGGTAGCAAAGTTGGAAATTCCAGATTGGAATAAGTATCGTGAAAGTTTAAAAAAACGATTGGGTTTAGATAATAAGTTAATTAGAACCTTAACCGCTAGAGCAAAACGAAACCCGAAAAGAGTTGTTTTTGCTGAGGCTGAACATTATAAAATATTAAAGGCTGCTCAGCAGGTAAGTGATGAGGGGATTGCAATTCCAGTTTTGTTAGGAAGAAAGCAGAAAATCATTGATTTAATTGAGGAGTTTTCTATTGAGTTTGATAATTTAATTATTATTGATCCTAAAGATGTTTCACAAAAAAAGAAGAGAGATGAGTATGGTGATATTCTTTGGGAAAAGAGAAAAAGAAAAGGACTTACTCAGTTTGAAGCTAGAAAGTTAATGCGTGAGCGGAACTATTTTGGATCAATGATGGTAGAAACTGGAGAGGCAGACGCTTTAATTTCCGGAATTTCTAGGAATTATAGAACTACAATTAAACCTGCGCTTGAAGTTATTGGTAAACGAGATGATGTGAAGAAAGTAGCCGGAATGTATATTATGAATACTAAGAAAGGAACGTTATTTTTAGCAGATACAACTATCAATACGAATCCTACAGCTGAAGAATTAGTCGATTTGAGTGAAATGATTGCTAAAACAGTTAAAAAATTCAATATAACTCCAAGGCTAGCTTTGTTATCGTATTCTAATTTTGGTTCTACAAGAACTGAAGGATCTTCAAAAATGGCAAAAGCAACTGTTCTTTTGAAAGAAAGAAATCCTAATTTGATAGTAGATGGAGAGATACAAGCTGATTTTGCATTAGATACTGAAAAAACAGCACGCATTTTTCCATTTTCAGTATTAGCAGAGGAACAAGCAAATACATTAATTTTCCCTAATCTTGAATCAGGTAATTTAGCGTATAAATTAATACAAGAAGTTGCAGAGGCTGATTCAATTGGTCCTGTTTTAGTTGGTATGAAAAAGCCAGTTCATATCCTGCAGTTAGGATGTACAGTGCGTGAAATTATTAATATGGTAACCTTGTCGGTTGTTGATGCACAAATAAAAAAATGATAACACATATACACGGAAAACTAGTAGAAAAAACACCAACTTATGTGGTTGTTGATGTGAATGGGGTAGGGTATAAAATCAAAATCTCATTACAAACATTCTCAGCTATTGATGGCGAGTTGTGTAAGTTATATACTCATCTTTCAGTAAAGGAGGATTCGCATACTTTATTTGGTTTTTTTGAAGAAAGTGAACGTCATTTATTTCGAAATTTAATTTCTGTTTCAGGCGTAGGTCCCAGTACTGCTCAGGTAATACTATCTACCTATTCTCCTCAAGAGATTATTCATCATATTACTACTGCTGATGTAAAAGCCGTGCAGAGTGTAAAAGGAATTGGTGCGAAAACAGCTCAAAGAATTATTATTGACTTAAAAGATAAGGTCGCTAAAGGAATGCCTACTTCTGATTTATTGTTTGACGCAATAGACAATACTATTAAAGAAGAGGCGTTATCTGCACTACTAGCTTTAGGATTTGCTAAAAAAGGGGCTGAAAGCAAGATAGATAAAGTTTTAAGATCAAACCCTGAAATCGTAACTGTTGAGGATTTAGTGAGAACGGCATTAAGCCAAATGTAATTACTGTATTAGGAATTGAAAACCAATAGAAATCATAATTTACTTGTATTAGTATTTGCATTAATTTTTGCAAATACTCATCTGTTGGGTCAATCTTCTGACTCCACTTTGGCGTATCCTTTTTTGGGTAATCAAAGCGGAGGTATGTTTATGAATACACCTGGCAATATTAAGTCGCATGTTAATTATGATATTCTGAATAATCAATATACTCTACAGCATAAAATAGGAGGGCTTAAGTTAGGAAGGTCGACTACTTTGGGATTTAAAGAATATCAGCAATTTAAAATGGAAAATTCTATTGCTGATTATTGGAATGATAGATCAAAAGAACGTGCAGGTAATCAGACTTCAGCTTTGGGATTACCTAAATTATTTATTCCTGGTCAGGCTTTTGATAAAATTTTTGGAGGTAATTCTGTTGATATTCGTCCTCAAGGTTCTGCTGAACTTATCTTTGGTTTAAAAATTAATAGATTAGACAATCCTGCTTTACCTGAGGAACAAAGGAAAACAACTTCATTTGATTTTCAAGAAAAGATACAAATGAATGTGATTGGTAAGATTGGGGATAAACTAAAACTAACCACTAACTTCAATACCGAAAGTACTTTTGATTTTGAGAATCAAATGAAATTGGAATATACTGGATATGAAGATGAAATTATAAAGAAGATAGAAGTTGGTAATGTTAGCTTACCTTTAAATGGAACATTAATTACAGGTAGTCAATCTCTTTTTGGTTTTAAAACACAGTTGCAGTTTGGACGAACAACTATTACGGGTATTTTATCTCAGCAAAAAAGTACTACATCTGAAATTGAAGTAAGTGGTGGAGCCCAAACCTCAGAATTTGATGTGTATGCTGACCAATATGAAGCTAACAAACACTTTTTTTTAGCACATTATTTTAAGAATAATTATGATGTTGCTTTGGAAAACTTGCCTTTTGTAAACTCATCAATAAATATTACTAAAGTTGAAGTATGGATAACAAACAAAACAGGTACAACTAATGACACACGTAACATTGTTTCTTTTCTAGATCTGGGAGAAACAGAAGTATACAATTCTAACTCTAATTTTGCTGGCTCGCTTACTTTTCAAGAAGTTCCTGATAATGCAACTAATAATCTTTTTTATAATTTAACAAATCAGCATAGTGCAATAAGAGATATTAATCAGGTCAGTAATACTTTTTCTCCTTATTCAAATTTCTTTGCAGCCTCACAGGATTATGAAAAATTAGAACGTGCCAGAAAATTGTCAGAATCAGAATTTACAATTCATAATCAATTAGGATACATTTCTTTGAATCAGGCCTTGAATAATGATGAGGTTTTGGCAGTTGCCTTTCAATATACTAGAGGAAGTAAAACTTTTCAAGTTGGTGAATTAACCTCTACAGGACCAAATGCACCTGAAGCATTAATCGTAAAATTATTGAAGGGAACAAATTTCACCCCCTTACTTCCTAACTGGCATTTAATGATGAAAAATGTATATGCTTTAGGAGCGTATCAAATGAGTAGAGATGGTTTTGTGTTGGATGTTGTTTATGAAAACACAAAAGAATCAGGAGCTTTAACTAATTATTTAGGAGAAGGAATTTTGGATGGAATTCCATTGATAAAGGTCATGAATTTAGATAGGCTGAATCAGCAATTGGATAACCAGTCGGATGGGGTGTTTGATTTTATTGAAGGAATTACTGCTAAAGCTTCAAACGGGAGAATAATTTTCCCTGTTCGAGAACCTTTTGGTTCTCATTTGTACAATAAGATTAATGATGCAACTATAGCTGAAAAATATGTATATCAATCGCTATATGATTCCACACTTACAGTTGCTCAGCAATATCCCGAACTTAATAAGTTTAGGTTAAAAGGAACCTATCAGTCTTCATCAGGTGCTGAAATTCGTTTGAATGCTATGAATGTTCCTGAGGGTTCAGTTACAGTAACTGCAGGTTCACAAAAGTTAACTGAAAATCAGGATTATACGGTTGATTATATGTTGGGACGTGTTACTATTATTAATGAAGGAATTTTAAACTCTGGTGTGCCAATTAAAATTTCTTTAGAAAATAATTCCTTGTTTGGTATTCAGAATAAAACTTTAATTGGGCTACATGCCGATTATGAAATTAATAAAGATTTTATAATTGGAGCAACTATGTTAAATTTAACTGAGCGACCATACACCACTAAAATTAATACTGGTGAAGAGCCAATTTCTAATACTATTTGGGGATTAGACGGGAATTATCAAACTGAAGCTCCTTGGCTTACAAGAGCCGTTGATTGGTTGCCTTTAATTGAAACAAAATCAAAATCTAGATTAATTGCAACTGGTGAATTCGCACATCTTATACCAGGACATCATAGTGCGGTTGGGAGTAATGGAATATCTTATATAGATGATTTTGAATCAAGCAGAACTTCAATTGATATTAAAAATATGGGAGCTTGGCGCATGGCTTCTTTACCTTTCGGTGCTGGGCAAGATATTACTTTTCAATATCCACAAACTGAATTTTCAGGAGTTAGTGAGAATTTAAAATATGGTGCAAAAAGAGCGAAATTAGCTTGGTATACTATTGATCCTTTGTTTTTTAGAAGCTCCTCTATTACACCTCCTAATGTAAATAAGACTATTACTTTGGCGAATGGAAATACGATCGCTCAACAGTCATACCATTATTCTCGAGAGGTTTTGGAAACAGAGGTTTTCCCAAATAAAGATCCTGATTTAGGTAGTCAAATTACAAATTTAGCAGTGCTTGATTTAGCTTATTATCCTCAGGAAAGAGGGTCGAATAATTATACTGTTAATGGTATTGATGAATATGGTAAATTAATTAGTCCTTCAAGTAGTTGGGGTGGAATAATGCGAAAGCTGGAAACTAATGATTTTGAATCAGCCAATATTGAATTTATTGAATTTTGGATGATGGATCCTTTTAATGAAGAGGATGGACTAGCCAATCATTCGGGTGGAGATATGTACTTGCATCTTGGGAATGTTTCTGAGGATGTATTGCGTGATGGATACAAAAGTTTTGAAAATGGATTACCAACTTCAGCAATAGTTGAGGATGTTGATACTACTGCTTGGGGTAGAGTTCCTACTAATTTTTCAATAGTTGAGGCCTTTGATAATGACCCTTCTTCTCGTCAATTTCAGGATGTTGGTCTTGATGGTTTAAGAAATTCTGATGAGAGACTTTTTTTTGATTCTGTTTATATTCAGCAATTGCTATCTGCCGGTTATGATGTTACTGATCCAGTATATATTAATGCATTAAATGATCCTTCTGCTGATGATTTTCATTATTTCAGAGGAAGTGATTTTGATAGTAAATCTACTTCAATTTTAGATAGATACAAGAATTTTAATAATACGGAAGGAAATTCAGTTACTACAGATAATTCTCCTGAAAGTTATCCTACAGCAGCATCTTCACAGCCTAATACTGAGGATATAAATAGGGATCATACTTTAAGTGAGACTGAAAGTTATTTTCAATATAAAGTGAAATTGTTTCCTGGTATGAATGTGGGCGATAGTCATATATCTGATGTATTAGAAACTACTATAAAAACTGAAAATGGGCAAACAAGAAATATTAAATGGTATCAATTTAGAGTGCCTGTTTATAAGCCCGATAATATAATTGGAAGTATTCGTGATTTTAAATCTATTCGTTTTATGCGATTAGCATTTACTAATTTCTATCAGCCAATTATTTGTCGTTTTGCTACTTTGGAATTAGTGAGAGGAGAGTGGAGAAGATATAATTTTTCTTTAGCTGAACCAGGAGAATATATCCCATTAGATGATCAAGGTGAAACTACCTTTGATGTTTCGGCTGTGAATATTGAAGAGAATGGAAATCGTTCGCCAATTAACTATGTATTACCTCCAGGAATTGAACAGGAAGTGGATAACACAACTACATCATTAAGACAGCAGAATGAGCAGTCTTTAGTGCTTAAAGTGTGTGATTTGAAAGATGGTGATTCTAGGGCAGCTTATAAAACTGCTGAAATTGATGTAAGAGCTTATAAGCGTATAAAAATGTTTGTACATGCTGAAGGGGAAGAAGATGATTTGAAAAAAGGAGATTTATCTTGTTTTATTCGTTTAGGAACTGATTTTACTGCTAACTATTATGAGTATGAAATTTCTTTAGAACCAACTTCCCATTATACAAGTAGTGCGAGTGATATATGGCCAACAGAAAATGAGATAGATATTGCTTTTGAGATATTTCAGTTAGCAAAACAAGAAAGAAATTTTAATGGTTCGGATGTTAGTATTCCTTATGTAAAGTATGCTTCAGGAGGTAAAGTTGTAGTTGTAGGTAATCCTAATTTGGCTCAAGTTAAAACAATAATGATAGGGATTAGAAACCCTAAAAAAGTAACATTAGATTCTGAGGATGATGGGCTTCCAAAATGTGGGCAGATTTGGGTAAACGAACTTAGATTGACAGATTTTGATGAGTATGGTGGTTGGGCTGCTAATAGTAGGTTTACAGCTCGTTTGGCGGATTTCGGAAATGTAACACTATCAGGAAACATGAGTACTGTTGGTTTTGGTAGTATTGAAAAAAAATTAAATGAACGCCAAAAGTACAATGCTTATCAGTATGATTTTTCATCTTCATTTGATTTAGGTAAATTTTTCCCAGAAGATTTTGGTGTTAAAGTACCTATGTATTTTGGACGTTCGGAATCAGTTAAAAATCCTCATTACAATCCGCTTGACCCTGATATTTTATTAACTACTTCACTTAAAGCGTTAGATAATACGACTGAGAAAGATTCTTTAAAGCATATCGTTCAGGATTATGTTAAGCGTAAGAGCATTAATTTTACTAATGTAAGAAAAACTAAAACCACTAAAAAAGGTCAGGCAGCTAAGAAACCAAAGGTGTATGATGTTGAGAATTTCTCTTTGTCTTATTCTAAAAACGAAACCTTTATTCGAAATATAAATATTGAGGAAAACCGTACCGTAAACTATAGGGGAGCGTTAACCTATAATTTTAATACACAGCCAAAAAATATAAAGCCCTTTGCGAAAGTTAAGTTTCCAAAATCACCCTACTTTAGGATAATTAAGGATATTAATTTTAACACTATGCCAAAGTCATTTTCATTCAGAACAGATGTGAATAGAAATTATAATGAAACTCAGCTTAGAAACTTAACTTCTACTTATGGAAACTCTTATCCTATTGCACCTACTTATAATAAGATGTTTGAATGGAATAGAATGTATGAGTTTAAATATGATTTAACACGTACGCTAAAAATTGATTTTGCTGTAACTTCTAAAGCAAATATTGATGAACCAGCTGGGAGGCTAGATAAAAGTGATCCATATTACAAAGAAAAAATGGATACTATATGGAATAATGTTTGGGATTTTGGTAGGGCAACATCCTATAATCAAGCCTTTAGTTTGAATTATCAAGTGCCATTAAATAAAATCCCTGTTTTCAATTTTATTTCGTTAAATACTAGATATAATTCAAGTTATAATTGGACCTCAGCTCCTTTAGCATTAAAACACCTAGGGCATACTATTCAGAATTCGAATTCTAAGCAGTATAATGGGCAAATTAATATGAATACTTTGTATAATAAAGTACCTTATTTTAAAAAGTTGAATCAAGGCAGGGCAGGAAAGGGAAGAGTTTCTAGAAATAGAAATGCTGAAAAAAAGGAAGATGCTGAACAGGAAAAGAAAAGTAAATATGAGATTTTTAAACATCTAACACGATTTATGTTAAGTGTGAAAAATGTTTCTTTTAATTATTCAGAAAACAAAGGAACTTTCTTGCCAGGCTATTTAAATCAACCTCACTTTTTGGGTCAGGATTGGTCAGCACTTTCTCCTGGATTGCCTTTCGCTTTTGGTAGCCAGAAGGATATTACAGATTATGGTGGAAACAAAGGCTGGATTACAAAGGATTCTACCTTAAATACTTTATATAAAACGAACACTTCCACAAACTTAACATTAAGAAGTACTGTTGAGCCAGTTAAACAATTCAGAATTGAGTTAACAGCTAACAAAACCACTTCAAATAACGAAACAAAGTATCTCAGATGGGATGATTTTCAAAATAAATTCAATCATTTTAGCCCTATAGAATCAGGTGGTTATAGTGTTTCATTTATTTCTTGGAGTACTGCTTTTAAAAGCGATAATGATGATTATGAATCTGCTACTTTTAACAAGTTTAGAGGATATAGAGTAGATATTGCTCGTCAATTAGCAGCTAATAATCCTAATTTTAATGGTGGAATAGATCCGCTAACTGGATATCCTATTGAACAAACTATTACTAGCTTTGACACGACTATAACTGGTGGCTATGGAGCAACTTCACAAGAAGTGATGATTCCAGCTTTCTTGGCAGCTTATGGTGGGCAAAACCCTAATAACTCAAAGTTAACTGCTTTCCCTTCTATCCCTTTGCCAAATTGGGGAATTACTTATGACGGTTTAATTAGGATTCCTGCAATTAAGAAGAGGTTCAAAACCTTTAGCCTTGGACATGCTTATCGTTCTACTTATTCAGTAGGAAGTTACACAACTAACTTAGACTATGGAGATGGGGATAATATCAATATAAATAATATGAGTTATCACGTTTCTAGAGAGATTTCACAGGTAACTATTAATGAGCAGTTTAGCCCATTGTTTAAAATTGATATGACTTGGAAAAATTCGTTAATTACAAAAATAGAAATTAAAAAAAGTAGAGTTTTAGCGTTATCACTTGCAAATAATCAGCTTACTGAAACTACAAGTAATGAGTATGTAATTGGTACAGGTTATAGAATTCAGGATGTTAAATTTAGCTTTCTTTCTGGTGGTAGAGGTAAGAAGATGTCAAGTGATCTGGACTTGAAATTGGACTTAAATATTCGAAATAATAAAACAGTTATTCGAAAAGTAATTGAGGATCAGCAGCAAATAACTATGGGACAGCAGATAATTAGTATTAAATTTTCAGCTGATTATGTGATGAATCAAAGGTTAAATCTTAAGTTGTTTTATGATAGAGTGGTTACAAATCCGTTTATTTCAACTACTTTTCCAGGGGCAATTACTAATGCAGGATTTAGTTTGAGATTTACCTTGGCCGGATAATTTTGTTACCCAACAAAAAAATGTATTTTTGAAAAAAATAATTAAATGGAATTTCCAAAAGAATTAAAATATAGTAAGGACCATGAATGGTTAAGAGTTGAAGGAGGTAATGCCTATATTGGGATTACTGAGTTTGCTCAAGGTGAGCTAGGAGATATCGTTTTTGTAGATGTAGATACGGAAGGTGAAGAGCTTGAAAAAGAAGAGGTTTTTGGATCAATAGAGGCTGTTAAAACAGTTTCTGATTTATTTATGCCAATAAATGGAGAGGTTTTATCGTTTAATACAAAGTTAGAGGATGAGCCAGAATTAATTAATACAGATCCTTATGGGGAAGGTTGGGTTATTAAAATTGCTATTTCAGATGTTTCTGAATTAGATGATTTACTTGACGCTTCAGCATATCAGGAATTAGTAGGATAAAAAAATATTATGGAACCAAAAAAGAATCCAGAAGTAAATTTAGAAAGAAAAAGAGGCTTGTTTTTACAGATAGGTTTAGTTATCGCTTTATTAGTGGTGCTTGGTGCTTTTGAGTACAAAACGTATGAAAAAATCGCCTATAATTTAGGGGCTTTAAGCCTTGATGATTTGGAAGAAGAAATTATTCCAATTACTAAACAGGAAGTAAAACCACCACCTCCGCCACCGCCACCACCAGAAATAATTGAAATTGTAGAAGATGATGTGATTATTGAGGATGAAATTGAGATTGAAGATACTGAGTCGGATGAAGATGAAGTGATTGAAATTATTGAAGAAGATGATGATGAAGTATTTATGGTTGTTGAAAAAATGCCAGAATTTACATACAAGAAAAAGAAAGGTGCTGAAGCAATTTTTAAATTTATTAATGAGAAAGTAAGTTACCCTGCTATTGCTAAAGAATATAATATTACCGGGAAAGTTTATGTGAGTTATGTTGTAGACAGATCTGGAAAAGTGATTAATGTTAAGGTTGTTAGAGGAGTTGATAAAAATCTTGATGCTGAAGCTATAAGAGTTGTAAAGCTAATGTCTCCTTGGTATACATCAGGTAAGCAAAGAGGTAAGTCAGTAAGTGTATTACACACAATTCCTATTAACTTTACTTTGAATTAGGAATTTCAAAATATTTAAAAAAGCCAAACAATAATGTTTGGCTTTTTTTGTTTTAAATATATATATGAAAAGATTGTTATTAGTTTTAATGTTTGCTCCAATGATTATAATTGCTCAAACAACAACAAGTGATCAGGTTAAAATCTATTTAGATTGTTCTTGGAGATGTGATGATGATTTTTTTCAGAGAGAGATGAGTTATGTTGATTTTTATCGAGATGCAAAATCTGCTAATCTGCATATTATTGTAAAATCTGAAAGAGGAAGTGCTGGAGGTGAAATTGTAGCTTTCAGATTTATTGGAATTGAAGAATTTGAAGGAGTAAACAATACATTAGCCTTAGATGTTCCTGCTAACACATCAGATGCTTCAGAGAGAGCATTATACTTAGAAGTATTAAAAAAAGGAGTGTATGCCTATATTATACGAACTAAAGCTGATAACGTGGTTTCTTTATCTTATTCAGAGAATAAAACGGATAAGAATGAAACGGATAAGAATAAGTGGAATAATTGGGTGTTTAGAACATCAGTTAGTGGTTATACTAATGGAGAGGAGGGATATTCGTACAGTAGATATAATGGTAGATTTACTGCAAATCAAATTACTGCTGAATCAAAATTTACTTCAAGTTTCTCGATAAATTCCAATGTGTCAAGATTTGAATATGATGATTTTTCGTTAGTTACTGAAACAAAGAGTAGATATGCAAACATGACTTATGTAAAAAGTAAAGGAGAACATTTGTCTATTGGAGCAAGAACAAATTACTCTCAATCTACATCTCAGAATTATGATGGTCACTATGCATTTTCACCTTGTGTAGAATACAATATTTTCCCCTATTCAGAATCTTCAGAGCATAGGTTGAGTTTGCTTTATGGCATTTCGGCTAATCATAATGATTATACTGACACTACCGTTTACCTTAAAACATCTGAGAATTTCGCCTCTCATCTTTTTGAACTTACCTATGATAACTCTCAGACTTGGGGGAGTTTCTCTCTCTCAATAAATGGTAATCAGATTTTAGATAAAGAGGATTTAAAAAAATATAATGTTGGAATATCTTCAAATGTTGATTGGAATATTGCAAAAGGTCTTTCTTTAAATTACTTTGCATATATTAATTTTGATAGAGCCCAAATACACCTTCCATTAAATGGAGCAACTTATGAAGAGATTATTTTAAGACAAAAAGAGTTAGAGTCAAACTACTTTTATTATATGAATATTGGATTAAGTTATACTTTTGGATCAATGAAAAATAATATTGTAAATCCAAGATTTTAACAATAAAAAACCACTCGAAAGAGTGGCCTTTTTTATAATTCTATGTTTAGCAGTAAACTAGATTACCATTCCAGCAGCAACTGTTTCGTTTGTTGCTTCATCTACTAAAATAATACTTCCAGTATTTCTGTTTCTTCTATAGCTATCAAAGAATAAAGGTTTCGTAGTTCGGATAGTAATTCTACCTATATCGTTTAGTCCTATCTCTTTTTCATCCTCCATTCTGTGTAAAGTATTGATATCCATTTTGTACTTTACCTCTTTAATGATACATCTTGCAGTTTGGCTAGTATGTCTGATAGTATATTTTCCTTTCGGAATCATTTTCTTTTCATTCATCCAACAAATCATTACGTCAATATCTTGATCAATAGTTGGTTTATTATTTTCTCTTACCAACATATCTCCTCTACTAATGTCAATGTTATCCGTTAAAGTCATACAAACTGACATTGGTGAAAAAGCTTCTGCTACTTCACCATCAAAAGTGTCGATAGATTTAATCTTAGATGTAAATCCTGAAGGAAGTACTGTTACATCATCTCCTGGTTTAAAAACCCCTCCTTCAATTCTTCCAGCATATCCTCTATAATCAGGATGTTCTTTGGATTGTGGACGAACTACAAATTGTACAGGAAATCTGCAATCAACATGATTCTGGTCTGAACCAATATGAATGTTTTCTAAAAGGTGCATCAAAGTAGATCCTTCATACCAATCCATATTTTCAGAACGGTCAACAACATTATCTCCATTCAAAGCCGAAATAGGAATAAAGCGAACATCCTTAATCTCTAATTTTGACGCAAAATCTTCAAAATCAGCTTTAATTTTTTCAAATGCTTCTTGACTGTAATCTACCAAATCCATTTTATTTACACAAACAGCAATATGAGGAATTTGTAAAAGAGACGCAATAAAAGCATGCCTTTTAGTTTGTTCAATTATCCCATGTCGAGCATCTACTAAAAGTAGTGCTAAGTTTGCAGTAGAAGCTCCTGTAACCATATTTCGGGTATACTGAATATGCCCTGGAGTATCTGCAATAATAAATTTTCTTTTTGGAGTTGCAAAGTACCTGTAAGCTACATCAATCGTAATTCCTTGCTCTCTTTCTGATCTTAATCCATCTGTTAAAAGTGCAAGGTTTACACCCTCCTCTCCTCTTTGCCTACTTGTTTCCTCTAATAATTCCATTTGATCTTCAAAAATTGCTTTACTATCGTAAAGTAATCTTCCAATCAAAGTACTTTTACCATCATCTACACTTCCTGCAGTTGTGAAGCGTAAAAGCTCCATATCTAAATATCCTTTCGTTTCGCTCATAATTTTATTTTTTAAAAGTACCCTTCTTTTTTTCTATCCTCCATAGCTGCTTCCGATCTTTTGTCGTCAGCCCTTCCTCCTCTCTCGGTCACTCTTGTTGTTGCTACTTCCTCAATAATTTCTTCTAAAGTTCCTGCATCTGACTCTGCAACTCCAGTACATGTCATGTCTCCAATAGTTCTACATCTTATTGTTTTTTCTACCCATTGCTCACTATCTTTTAACTGTATGTAGTCGCATTTACCAAGTAGAACGCCGTCTCTGTTTACTACCTCTCTTTTATGAGAAAAATATAAGGAAGGTAATTCAAGATTTTCATGTAATATATATTGCCAAACGTCCATTTCTGTCCAATTAGAAATTGGGAATATTCTAAAATGCTCTCCCATTTTCTTTTTTCCATTAAATAGGTTCCAAAGTTCTGGCCTTTGATTTTTCGGATCCCATTGCCCAAATTCATCTCTGTGGGAAAAGAATCTTTCTTTAGCTCTTGCTTTTTCTTCATCTCTTCTTGCTCCTCCCATTGCGCAATCATACTTTCCCTCCTCTAGTCCTTCTAAAAGAGTTACAGTTTGCAATCCATTTCGTGATGCATTTATTCCTGTTTCTTCCACAGCAGTTCCGTTATCAATTGAATCTTGAACATATTTTACAATTAATGTTTCTCCTGTTTCTTCCATTAATCGGTCTCTAAACTCGATAGTTTCTGGAAAGTTATGCCCAGTATCTACATGCATTAATGGAAAAGGTACCTTCCCAGGATGAAATGCTTTTCTGGCAAGGTGAAACATAATAATAGAATCTTTTCCACCAGAAAATAACATCACAGGTTTCTCAAACTGTGCAGCCACTTCTCTTAGAATAAAAATTGCTTCCGATTCTAATTCCTTTAAGTGTGTTAAGTTGTATGAACTCATTTTTTACTTGTTTTTATAATCGGTAATATATAATCCAAAACTTTCTGTACCGATTCATCAATCGAAAGCTGGGCTGTATTTATTTCTATTTCTGGAGATTCAGGAGCTTCAAATGGGGCGCTAATTCCTGTAAAATCTTTAATCTCTCCTTTTCGTGCTTTTTGGTAGAGACCTTTTACATCTCTTTCTTCACAAGTTTCAACAGAGGCGTTTATGTAAACTTCAATAAAATTCTCTTCTCCAATTATTTCTTTAGCAATATTTCTAATCTCAATTGTTGGACTTACAAAACAATTTAAAGTTACTACTCCGCAATTTAAAAAAAGCTTGCTTACTTCTGAAATCCTTCTTATATTTTCAGCTCTATCTTCTGAAGAAAAAGTAAGATTATTGCTAATTCCAACTCGGATATTATCTCCATCCAAAAGCTGGTTTAATATTCCTTGAGAATGCAGATGCCTTTCAACTCCTTTAGCTACAGTAGTTTTTCCAGATCCAGATAAACCAGTCATCCAGATTACTTTTGCATTTTGTTGTAGTAATATTTCTTTATCCTCTTTTTGTAGAATATCGTCAAAAATTGGAAATAAATTGCCTTTGGATTCTGTCATAATATAAGTTTGCAAATTTAGTAAAATTTATCAAATTTAAAATGCGCCAATTATCTGATATTTTATTTAGATTTGGCTTTGAAAATATGACAATGGAAAAACAAGTAAATATAGCAAGCTATCTAGATTCAACTTATCTTAAAACTGCTGCTGAAGCAGGGATTTCACAGACTGAAACAAAAGAAATTGTTGTAAATTCAATAAAGGAAGCAATTGATGCAAATTTCGCATGTATTATGATTCGGTCTGAATTTATACGAATAGCTAAGGAATTAATTGAGACATCTAAATCAAAATTAAAAGTAGGTACGGTGGTTGATTTTCCTTTTGGAAATTCTACAACTGAACAGAAAATAGCTGAGGCTAAATTAGCTATTGAAAGTGGGGCGTATGACATTGATTATGTTTGTGATTACAATGCATTTAAAAGAGGTGCTTTCGGTAAGTTTGATAGTGATATTATTGAGGGAACTAGGTTAGTACTGGAAAATAAAAAAATAGTAAAGTGGATAATTGAAACAGGTGCTTTATCAGCAGATGAAATAAGGAAAATTGCTAAAAGAATTTCAAAACTAGTACAATCTGATTTTCCACAAAATGCAAATAAGGTTTTTATTAAAACATCTACAGGCTATTATGGTGGTTATGGGGCTACAGTTAAAGATGTTAAAGCAATTAAATTAGTTGCTGGAAATTTACAAATAAAAGCTTCTGGAGGAATGTCAAGTCTTAAGGATTGCTTGGAAATAATAAAAGCAGGAGCAACAAGAATTGGAACATCTAAAGCGGTATTTATTAATAACGAAAAGCACGAAAATGAATTTTAATGAATTATTTGTAAAAGCGATTAACGCTTCTATCAAAGGGGGACACGCTATTATGGATGTATATGCTTCCGATTTTGCTGTTGAGCATAAGGATGATAAGTCTCCTTTAACATTGGCAGATAAAAATTGCAATGAAGTGATAGAAAATCATTTGTTAGGGACAGATATTCCTTTTTTAAGTGAGGAAGGTGCTGAAGTTACTTATTCAGAAAGAAAGGATTGGGAGTATTCTTGGTTGGTTGACCCTTTAGATGGTACAAAAGAATTTGTAAAAAGAAATGGTGAATTTACAGTAAATATTGCATTGATTCATAATGGAAATCCGATTATGGGTGTAATTTATGTTCCTGTAAAAGAAGAGTTGTATTTTGCTATGGAGGGGTTAGGGTCTTATAAAGTAAGTGTTAATTCAGTAATTGAAAATCTAGAAACATTAATTTCATTATCCGATTCATTACCAATTGATTATAAAAGAGAGGATTATGTGATTGTTGGTTCTCGGTCTCATATGTCAGCCGAAACAGAAGTGTTTTTTGATGAAATGAAAAAAATGCATGGGGATGTAAAGGTCTTGGCAGTTGGCTCATCATTAAAACTTTGTATGGTTGCAGAGGGGAAGGCAGATGCTTATCCTAGGTATGCGCCAACCATGGAATGGGATACAGGAGCAGGGCATGCAATTGCTAAATATGCAGGTTTTTCGGTTAAACAATATAATTCAACTGAGGATGTGATTTATAATAAAGAGAACTTGCTTAATCCTTGGTTTTTGGTAAAGTAATTTATGAAAGAAAAATTTCTAAACGCACTTCAGGACAATGATTTTTCTGAGCTTTTCAAGAAAGGAGGGTTGTCTTTTGTTATAAGAATAGGAGGGCAGGTAATGGGTTTTTTATTGACATTAATAATTGCTCATTATTTTGGAGCAAAAGGTTTAGGGGATTATGTGTTGTCTATTGTCGTCCTAAGGGTTTTTACTCTGTTTTCTAAATTTGGAATGGATACTTTTTCAATAAGATTTATAGCTTCTTTTGCAAAGCAAGGGAAATGGAAAAGTATTCAACTCTTTAGGAATAAGATAATTCGTTTACTAAGCATTTCGTCTCTTTTATTTTCTTTATTCATGTATTATTTCTCAGAAGATATTGCAAATTTAGTACATGCTAAAGTAGAACATGTTAGGCTAAATGCATTCTTTGTCTTGCCTATGTCATTCTTTATGTTGCATTATCAAAGTTTAAGAGGATTAAAAAGAATAGCTGAGTTTTCTTTTTTTTATAGAATGGCGCAAGCTACTTTTTCTATTATTTCAATCTTTATAATAACTCAATTTTTTGTAGACGGAAATGTGCCTGTATACGCATACCTTTCATCTTTAGCGATAGTATCTCTTTTAGCATTTATTGTTTTCTTTAATAGTTATAATAAAATTAAGCAGATAAGTGATGATGAACAAATTGAAGAGTTAAAATATAGTGAGATTTTAAAAGTATCTATTCCGCTTATGTTTGCTCAGAGTGTTCAATTTATTATGGCTTGGACTGATAAATTGATGTTAGGAAACATGATGGGTTCTGAAGAAGTTGGGATTTATTTTACAGCTTTTAAGTTGTCAATGTTTGCTAGTATAGCTTTAATGGCGATTAATAGTATTGCCTCCCCTAAGTTTGCTGAATTATACGGAAAAAAAGATTTTGATGGTTTGAAAAAAGTGGCACATCAATCTTCTAAAATGATATTTTTAGCCACCCTTCCTTTAGTATTGTTGTTTTTTGCTTTTCCTGAGTTTTTGTTAGGGTTATTTGGTGAAGAATTTAAAGTTGGGGTAAAAGCATTTGTGTTTTTATCTTTTGGTAAATTAATTAGTTCTTTTTCGGGTTCAGTAGGAAATATCCTTCAGATGACAGGCAAACAGGTGATTTTCATGAATGTATTATTTGTAGGAGCCATTGTGAATGTAATATTAAATTTCTTCCTGATTCCAAAATTCGGAATTAATGGAGCTGCTTTGGCAAGTATGATCTCTCTATCAATGTGGAACCTTATTATGGTTTATTTTGTAAAACGAGAATTGGGGTTCTATACATTTTATATTCCCTTTCTTAAAAGATAATTATGAGAAATAGTTTGCCAAATTTCTTGATAGTAGGTGCTGCAAAATGTGGGACATCTTCTTTGCATAATTACCTAAATCAACACCCGGATGTATTTATGCCTTCATATAATGAACAAGGGATGAAGGTTAAAGAGCCAAGGTTTTTAATTAAGGATCTAGTAAAGGATAGATTACATAATGGTGTTTGGGATTTAGAGTCCTATCAGGCTCTTTTCAATAATGTTGTAAATGAAAAAGCTATTGGAGAATCAACTGTTTTGTATTTGTATTATTATAATGAAGCTATTAAAAATATTAAAAAATATTTAGGAGATGATGTGAAAATTATCATCATGTTACGTAACCCTACTGATAGAGCTTTTTCTGCTTATACGCATGTTTCAAGAAGTATAAAGGAACCCTTGTCATTTGAAGAAGCATTAGTGATTGAAAAGAATAGATTAGAAAATGATATTACTTTAACGCCAATGGTTATGTATAAAGATATGGGTCTTTATCATGATATGGTTAGCGCTTACATTGAGAATTTTAAGAATGTTCATGTTATTCTGCATGAAGATTTTCAACAGAACACTAAGACAGTCGTTATGCAAACATTAGCTTTTTTAGGTATTTTAAAAAGTGTGGAATTAGATACTGATTCTAAACATAATGTTGGTGGTAAAAGTTGGCGATTTTCTTTTCTGAAACAATTTTTCATGAAAGATAATTTCATTAAAAAAGGATTGAGGGTTACTTTCTCTAAAGCATTAAGAAAAAAGTTTAGAGTATTTTTAGAATATTTCGTAAAAGAGAATGTAAAACCAATAAACCCTGAAACAAAGAAGGAATTAATTAGTTTTTTTAGAAATGATGTGGAAAAATTAGAAAAATTGTTAAATATTGATTTAAAAAATTGGAAGGAATAATGGCTTTACCAAATCTATTAATAGTTGGGGCTGCAAAGAGTGGAACGACCTCTTTGCATAATTACTTAAGTCAGCACCCATCTGTTTTTATGTGCTCTCCAAAAGAGCCACATTTTTTAATTAACAAGGAGATAGGAGAGGAAAGAATCCCAAAGGGAGTGCTTAATATAGAAGATTATAAATCCCTTTTTAAGGGAGCCTCCACTAAGAAATATAGAGGAGAATCTAGTGTGATGTATTTGTCATTTCCTGAATTTGCTATTAAGAATATTAATAAATATCTTTCTAAGGATGTTAAAATTATTATTATGTTACGTAATCCTGTTGAACGTGCATATTCTGGATATCAGCATGTAAAACGATATAATCTTATGGAATCTTTAACATTTGAAAAGGCGCTTGATCAATCAGAAAATAGATATCATAACATTAGTAATATGACTCCTGCTTCTAGGTATTTAGAATTAGGAATGTATTTTGAACAGGTAAAAAAATTTATTGAAGAATTTGACAATGTTCATGTTATAATTTATGATGATTATAAAAATGATTTTAGTTCAGAAATTGATAATGTTTTTAAGTTTCTAGATGTAGATGCTTTTAAAGTTAATGCTGAAGAAAAACATATGGTAGGTGGTTGGGAATGGAAAAATGAATGGATAAAATCACTTATGATGAAAAAGACTCCATTCAAGACAGTATTGAAATTCTTATTGCCATTTAAAAGTTTAAGGAAAAGCATTATGGTAAATTTGCAAAAAGGTAATACAAATAAAATTGAAAATATTAATCCTGGAACTGAAAAGTGGTTGAAAGAATATTATAAAAGTGATGTGGAAAAACTATCTTTATTATTAAATAGAGATTTAAATAATTGGACAAGATGAGTTTGCCAAATTTCATGTGTATTGGTGCCTCTAAGTCAGGTACAACTAGCCTTTATGATATCTTAAGGCAACATTCTGATGTGTTTATTCCTTCGTTTAAAGAACCACATTTTTTCGATATATCAACTGTTTACGAACTTGGTATTCCTTGGTATGAGAAAACTTATTTTAGTGGTGTTAAGAAAGAGCAATGTATTGGTGATTTCACTCCAACTTATTTGTTTGATAAGTATGCTCCTGAAAGAATACTTTCTTCATTAGGGGAGGATGTAAAATTCATCATTATCTTAAGAAATCCAGTTGATAGAGCATATTCTCATTATTTGCATTCTAAAAGAGATTTACATGAGCTTTTATCATTTGAGGATGCACTTAAGAAAAAGGTAGATGAAAGTAATAATTACCTTACTTATTTAAGAACTTCTTATGTTGAACAAGGTAAGTATGCGGATATGCTTCAAAGATATTTCGCGTTATTTTCTAAAGATAATTTCTTAATTCTTCATTTTGAAGAAGATTTTGTAGCAGCGAGAGAACAGACAATGGTTAAGATATTTGAGTTTCTTAACCTAAAGGAGGAAGATATTGATTTTAATATAAGAAGTAATAAAGCAAGTAAAGCTAAATTTATTTGGCTTAAAAGTCTAATGAAAAAAACAGGTTGGTGGCGTCAAATAATTAAAAATATACTCCCATCTTTAAAAATAAGACAAATCATAAAAAATAGAATTCAGAGATTAAATATTACTACATTCACCCCTCCTAAATTGTCTGATGAAGAAAGAAAAAATATTCTTAATGATTACTTTTGTAAAGACATTGAAACAGTTGAAGGATTGTTAGGTAGAAAAATGAATTGGAAATAATGATTTATACTTTAAAACAAAAATTTCTGGATAATCTTATTGTATTCATGTTGGTAATGAGTTCAGGAGGGCTGTTGTTTGTTTTTAACAGAAATCTATCTTATGGAATTTTCTTGGCTATTTTATTTATATCATATTTTTTAATGAGTAATAAAATACACAAGATTAGTTTTAACTCATCAATAGTTACAATAATAATATTGTTTGGTTTATTCATAATTAATTATCTATTTGCTGTTAATGATCAAGAAATCAAGAAATATTATTACTATCTTATGGTAATATCTGTATCAGTTTTTTCTCTAACGCATTTTGCTAATAACAAAAATCGTTTACTTCTTAGGTTGTATACTGTACTTCAAATTATTGTTTTTCATTCTCTTCTCAACTTTGTCTTCTTCTTTTTTGTTAATGATAATCTTTCTGTCATTTCGTCAACTTATCATGAGTGCGAAACTTTTCTTAATTTATTTTTCTACACAACTGAAAGGGGGATAATCACACTTTTTGGCTTAGAGTTCTGTAGGAATCAGGGTTTATTCTGGGAGCCAGGTGTTTTACAGGTGTTTTTAAATTTATTTTTCTTTCTTAATGCCTTTATTTTTAAGAAAAATAGGTTTATGTTAATATTAACAGCAGTTGCTATTGTCACAACTTATTCTACTACCGGGATTGCACTACTGCTATTACAATCATTGGTTTATATACTTAAAGAGATGAAAAATAATAAATGGTTAGTGCCTTTATTTATATTTTTCACTATTCCTGTTTTTATGATATTTAGCTTAAATGTTGAGGAAAAATTCAAAGGTGAAAAAGAAGGTTCATTTCAAAAAAGGTTGTTTGATTTAACGCAGCCCTTATTTATTGCTGCTGAATATCCGCTTACAGGAATAGGTTTGGATCTTAATCAGTTTCAGGGAATGCGTGAAGAATTTTATTTTTCATCATCTAATTTACAAGCTTTGCAGAGTCAAATGGGAGTCGAGTCTAAAATGACAGGAACTGATAAAGGAAGTAGTAATTCAATTATGTTTCTTTTTGCTGCTATGGGCTTTCCTACAGCTATTCTTCTTATTTATATGTTTTTCAAGCAGCAGATAATAAATGATAATAAATGGTTGTTAATGATTATTATGCTTATTTCTGTTATGTCTGAGCCATTGCTTCTACGACCCTTCTTCTTTATGTTTATTGTTTCAGGGTTTGTTCAGTTTTTTTATAGGATACTATCATATAAACAAGAATTATCATGATAAATATTCTAATAACAGGAGGGGCTGGTTTTATAGGTTCTAATCTGACTAGAAAACTAGTTGAGAAAGGATTCAAAGTTACTGTTTTAGATAATCTGTCTAAACAAATTCATGGAGAGAATCAGAATTCAACTTTATATTCATCAATTAAAGATATTGCAACTTTTATTAAGGGAGATGTTTGTAATAAATCTGATTGGCAAAAAGCTTTAAAAAATCAGGATGCAGTGATTCATTTGGCTGCCGAAACAGGTACAGGGCAATCTATGTATGAGATTTCTAGATATAATGAAGTTAATATTCTAGGTACTACACATTTGTTAGATATTTTAGCTAATGAGAATCATAGCATAAAAAAGATGATTATTGCTTCTTCACGTTCTATTTATGGAGAAGGTAAGTATATGTGTAAGAATGATGGTGTAGTGTATCCTAAACAGAGACAGGATATTGATATGGCTAAAGGAGAGTTTAATCTAGTTTGTAATGAATGTAATGAACCTTTAGAGTTATTAGCTACAGATGAAGATTCAAAGGTTCATCCATCTTCTATTTATGGTATTACTAAACAACAGCAAGAACAGATGATTCTTCTTATGGGAAAAACGTTAAATATCCCTGCTGTTGCATTAAGGTATCAGAATGTTTATGGTCCAGGACAATCTTTAAGTAATCCTTATACAGGAATTTTATCTATTTTTTCTACACGATTATTAAATGGAAATGACATTGATATTTATGAAGATGGACAGGAAAGTAGGGACTTTGTTTTTATTGATGATGTGGTTAACGCAACTATTCTTGCTTTAGAAAAAGCGGAGGCAAATAATCAGATATTTAATGTTGGTTCAGGTGTTGCGACTTCAGTGAGTGAAGTAGCCAATTTATTGAAGTCTTTATACAATTCTGATGTAAAAATTTCAGTTAGTGGTAAGTATCGCTTGGGGGATATTCGACATAATTATGCAGATTTATCAAAAATAAAAAATGCGTTGGGATTTAGTCCTAAATTTGATTTTCTTTCGGGGATTACTTCATTTGTTAATTGGGTGAAAACCCAAGATGTTATGGAAGATAAATATGAAATATCAATTCAGGAATTGGAAAATAAAGGGTTGATTAAATGAAGAAATTAATAATCATCTTTTTACTTTGTATTGAGGGTGTTTTCGCGCAGAATGTTAAAGAAAATATCTTTGGTTTTGCTACTTCAAATACATTTACGTATTGTGATGTTACTGACACTTCATTTTTAAATAAAGTTATTGCAATACAGCCAAAATTATTGCGATTTCCTGGAGGAGCTGTAGGAAATTTTTATCATTATGGAGGGAAAGGGTACGGTTTTAATTTTTCTGAAATCGATCAATATCATGATGGTAAAATGCCTAAAAGAGCAAGAGGGCTAGACAATTCTAGAAGAAAGAAAAATCAACAGCAAGATTATATTGAAGATTTTATAATATTAGCCAAAAAAACAAATGCTAAGGCTGTACTAGTAGCAAATCTGTTTGTTGATAATGATGATATTATTATAATGATAGAAAAACTTCAAAATAATAATATTGAAGTTGTTGGGGTTGAGTTAGGAAGTGAACTTTCTAATAAAAGTTACTTTACTAAAGGATACACTATTGATGAGTACGTTATTGCAGCAAAAAAATGTTCAGATAAAATTAAAGGAAAATACCCCAATCTTAAAACAGCTATTGTTGCAGCTCCATTAGTCAATAAAAAAAATCATAGACATAGTGTATGGAATAAAAAATTGGCTAAGCTTAACTTTTATGATGCCATTATTATTCATTCTTATGCAAAAGTGACTAAAGGGAATGATAGATATGGGCAAATGATTTCTGAGGAAAGTGAAGGGGGGAATAAGAAAGAAGCCTTTGGTATTTATAAAAATAGAGCTATTGATTATTTAGTTAACCAATATCCAAAAGAGGTTAATGCGTATGAAGGTATTTTTAACAAGCCTATATGGGTTACAGAATGGAATTTACAAATATCAAGAACAACAGGTAATACGCTTTTACAATCATTATTTGTAGCTCAGTATTTTTTAGAGTTGTTGAGTAATCCTGACTTGTCAGCTATTGAGTTAACTACTTACCATAATTTGGGTGGGAGAGATTATGGAGGATCAATTTTTAGAAATAATAAAGAGGTGTTGGAGATACAAAGTACATACTACCCATTAACCTTATTAGGGAAGATATTTGATCGTGATATTGTGAGAATTGAGAAAGAATATTTTGAAGAAATTTTCACTTATAACTGTTTTGATGAGAATAATAAGTTAATTATTTCATTTGATATTGATTGGAATATGAACCATTTTAGATATAGTTTAGAAAAATCAGGTGATAAAGAAGTTTTTCAAATTTATGGAAGTAATAATTTGTTTGATATTCCAAACTTAAAAGGAGTTATAGGTATAGAAACAGATTTAAATATTAAATATTAATTGGATAAAACAAAACAAATATTTATTGTCGGAAGCAGCAGAAGCGGTACTACTATGATGGGTCGTATTTTGGGTAATCATCAAAGTGTTTTTACATTTAAAGAGTTGCATTTTTTTGGAACAATTTGGACGAATAATTCAGATTCAAATTTAGATAGAAAACAACAAATAGATTTACTTTCAAGGTTATTGTGTATTGAGAAAAATGGATTATTCCAACAGGATAATATCTCGGATTTTAATGATAGGGCAAGTGCTATTTTGGCAAATAAAAATGTTTCAAACCCTTTAAGTATATATGAGTTGTTTTTAGCAGTAATCACATCAGATAATAAGTGTTCTATTGCTTGTGATCAAACTCCAAAAAATATGTATTATTTGAATGAAATATTATCGTATTTTCCTAATGCAAAAGTGGTAAATATGGTAAGAGATCAGAGGGATGTTCTGCTTTCACAAAAGAATAAATGGAAAAGAAGGTTCTTAGGTGCTTCTGCAATACCTTTGTCTGAAGCTATTCGTTCCTACATTAATTATCACCCTATTTTATCAGCCAAAATTTGGAATTCTTCTTTAGAGTGTACTGAAAAATTTACAAATAATTCTAGAGTGAGGATAATTAGATTTGAAGATCTATTAGTTGAGCCAATACGTATTGTTAAAGAGTTGTGTCAGTTTTTAGAAATCGAATTCAATCAGGAAATGCTAAAAGTTCCAGTCATTGGTTCTTCAACTCAACAGGATGTTAAAAATCAATTCCTTATTGATAGTTCCAAAAAGGAAAAATGGAAAAATGGAGGATTGAATTCTGCTGAAATATATCTTTCACAGTTAGTGTCAAATAGCATGATGCGAAAATTTAAGTATGATGTGGAAAAGTTTAGGTTTCCTCCAATATTAACTCTATTTTATTTAATTAGTTTCCCAGTTAAATTAATTTTAGCATTTATATTAAATATTAAAAGGATGGGAAATATTGTTGAGGTCATTAAGAAAAGATTTTTTGTAAAATGAAAGTTGACTTTTTTATAGTAGGTGCTCCAAAAGCGGGAACAACATCTTTGTATCATTATTTAAGTGAGCATCCTCAAGTTGAGATGAGTAGTCAAAAAGAACCTGATTATTTTTCTGATAAGGCAATTCATCAGCAAGGAATGTATTATGGTAAGAATCGTGTAAATACGCTTGATAAGTATGAGTCCTTATTTGTGCAGAAAGAAGGTGTTGTTTATGGTGAGGGTAGTGTTTCTTATTTATTTTATGATAATGTGGCTGAAGACATAAAAAAGTACAATCCAAATGCAAAAATTATTATTATGCTCAGAAATCCTATTGAAAGAGCTTTTTCCCATTATTTAATGGATTATAGACTTGGTTTAGTTAGTGATAGTTTTGAAAATATAATAACTAAAAAATCAAAGCATAAAAATGCTCATTTATTCTATCAGCAGTATATTGAAGTAAGTAAATATGCTAATCAAATTCAAAGGTATCTGGATTTTTTTGAAAAGGAAAATATATTATTTATAGACTATGAAGATTTAAAGAATAATGTATCAAAGACTGTTGATCAGGTGTATGATTTCCTAAATATTAGCACTGAGTTTGCTGCTGATATAAATACAAAGTATAATACCTTTACAATGCCAAAAAATAAAGGGATTAGATTTATATATTCTTTTGTTTTTCTTAGAAAAATACTAACTTTTTTTCTCCCAATATATTTAGTCAAGAATATTAGAGCTTTTCTTTTTAAGGCAGATAAAAAGCCTGAATTATTGAAGGAAACGAGAAGTCAACTCAGCATAATATTTAATAATGATATTAAAAAACTGGAAGAGGTTTTAGGTAAAAATTATTCAAAATGGATAAAATAGGCTTAGTGACTATAACTTATAACTCGGCTGATGTTTTACGGCCGTTTTTGGCTTGCGTCTGGAAACAGACACATTCAAATTTAATTTTATATGTTATTGATAACGCTTCAGCTGATGCGACACTTTCAATGTTAGATAATGAAAAGGATACCAGGTTGCAAGTTATTAAAAATGTTAAAAATTTTGGAGTTGCTAAGGCAAACAATCAAGGAATTAGACAAGCAATTTTGGATGGCTGTGATCAGGTTTTAATTATTAATAATGATGTGGAATTTGAAAGTACTTTAATTGAAAAATTAATTAAGATTCAAATTGAAGAAAAATGCAGTTTGGTTACCCCAAAAATGATGTACTATGATAATCCTAAGCATATTTGGTATGCTGGAAGTTGGTTTATAAAAAAGAAAGGATACTTGCCATTACATAGAGGGATGAAGGAATTGGATGAAGGTCAGTACAATAAAACTATTGATGTTGAATACGCTCCAACTTGTTGTTTGTTAGCTAAAAAAGAAGTGTTTCAGGATGTTGGCTTAATGGATGAAAAGTACTTTGTTTATTTTGATGATACTGATTTTTCATATAGAGTATGGAAAGATGGAAGGCATAGAATGCTTTACTATCCTAATGTAGAGTTCTACCATAAAGTTGGAAGCTTAACTAATTCCTTTCAGAAAGATGCTAAAAAGATTTTTAGAGGAAATTTCTTTTTACAACAAAACACTAAAAATCATATCTATTTTCTGAAAAAAATTGGAGGTGTTTTTTCTTATACTTTTATTGTTTGGTTATTTTTCAAGAATAATATTAGATTTGTTGTTAATCCTCTAATTAGAAAAAATATTTCAACTTGGTGGTTGATTAATAAGTCTTATTTTCAAGGATTGCTATTGAAGTAATTTACCAACCACTAAACTATCAGTAAATAAATCATTCACTATTACCATGCTTATAGAATCAGTAGTATGAATCGGGTCGGTAAAACAGTTTTTACAATTTGTAATTGAGTTTGGGTAATCAAAATCTATTACTCTTCCAATGGAACTAATTTCTTCTTTGAATTGTATTTCTTCTTTAGTAAGGTTGAAGTTCACTAATCTGTCATGAAATTCTTTATGATGTGGGACAATAATTAGATTCAGGTTAATTTTATTCTTTAGACAATATTCTCCAAGTTCTCTAAGTCGTTTTAGTGTTGAATCAGGATGTCTATATTTGGAATAATGATTAGTAGCGACAGTAGAAATCGTATGATCCCAGAATTTTTCTTTATTTCGTCTATCATTTTTTTGAATACCATAAAATTCATTTTTTAAAGCTAAATATACTGTTTCAGCAACATTCCAATTAAAAATATAAATAAACGGATTGCGTATCATTTCTTGTACATCAGCTACTCTATTGGAATAAGCATACTCATTATATAAATTAAAATTAATGCCAATAATTACATTTTCCAATTTTGCATATTTGTTAGTTAGCCAAAACAGATCAATAATTTCATTCAGTTTTGCTGCATTAGAATGCAAGGTGTAATAATTATCTCCAGTTAACTCTTTAATTCTTTCTATTGGCAGTCTTCTAATTCTGGAATCTCCTATTATAACGCTTGTTGTAGGATGGTTTTTGAATTGTAATGAGTTGTATAATAATGAATTCAATTTCTGAGCAGATTTCTCTTTTGATTGCTGTGAAATAGTTTTACTTAGGTTAAAGTAATTGAAGGGATCAACAGTAACGACAATACATACCCAAGCAATTATAGGAAGTATAAAAATAAATCCTTTGCGTAATAATATTTTAAGTTCTGTATTCATCTAAAATTGGAAATACATAAAATTACTTACTTTGGAATATGGTGCTAGAAATAAGATGCCAAACATTATGATATAATAAACTGACCACCTTATCCATCTCGGTTTGTTTTTTAATTTTAACCAAACATCACCTCCTCTTTCATATAAGTTAAATAATTCCATAAAAATGATAAGCCCAATAGAAATTAGTAAATCGTTCATCCCTACTCCAAGTCCTCTTAATTTTAGTTGCATCACAGAAAAATTAGTGTAATCTCCAACATCTGTAAACAAATGAGTAATTACATATATTGCGTCTGTAATATTATTTGCTCTAAAGAAAATCCAAGCAAAAGATGCAAGCAAAAAAGTGAAGCCTACTTGGTATATTTTGTGAAAAGTTGTATTTTTTATATTTAAATAATTTAGGATTATTTCTTTTGGATTTTTTAAGATAATTGCACTAATTAGATAGGTGCCATGAAGCGCTCCCCATACAATAAATGTAAAATTTGCGCCATGCCAGAATCCACTCACTAAAAAGGTTATGAATAGGTTGTAATACCATTTCCATTTCACAACCTTACTTCCTCCTAGGGGAATGTATAAATAGTCTCGAAACCAAGTGGAAAGAGAAATATGCCACCTTTTCCAAAATTCAGAAATTGATTTCGAAAAATATGGGCGTTTGAAATTCTCCATTAATTCAAATCCCATAACTCTGGCAGATCCTATTGCAATATCGGAGTAGCCGGAAAAGTCACAATATATTTGAAAAGTGAAAAAGATAGTTGCAATTACTAAAGCAAATCCACTATAGTTGTCAAGGTTGTTATATACGCCATCAACAACTATGGCAAGTCTGTCAGCAATTACAACTTTCTTAAAAAATCCCCACATCATTTGTTGTAATCCAAAGCGTACTCTTTCATAATTAAAGTCATGCTTTACAAAGAATTGAGGAAGCAACCTGTTTGATCTTTCAATAGGACCTGCAACTAATTGAGGGAAAAAAGATACAAAAACAGCAAATACTCCTAAGTGTTTTTGGGCTTTTGTTTTGCAATTGTACACATCAATAGTATAGCTTAAAGTTTGAAATGTGTAAAAAGAAATTCCTACAGGAAGTAATAAATCAAATGCAGGAACATTATAAAAAACATTAAAATTATCAAAGAAGGATTGTACATTTTCATTAATAAAATTAAAATATTTAAAGCCAAATAATATTCCTAGATTAGAGATTAAACTTAAGTATAGCCATTTTTTCTTTTTGGCTTTTTCCTTGATCTTATCCATTTGTTGTGCAACAAAATAATCAATTAAAGTGGAGATGATAATTAGCACAATATACTCTACCTTCCAGCACATATAGAAATAGTAGGAGGCAATAAGTAAAAGTATCCATCTTCTTTTCTGAGGCAATAAAAAGAAGATAGTAACTACAATTGGAAAGAAAATTAGAAATTGTAGAGAGTTAAATAGCATTTGTTATTGTTAGGGGCTTTTGTATTACTTGTTTGTTGCAAATATATAAATTGTTTATCATGAAAAAGATAGTATATTTGAATCCTTTAAATAATGAATAGAAAAGTAGCAATTATAGATCCCTTAGGAGCTCATGGAAGTTCTCATCATTTTTATCTTTTTGGTCAGGCAGAAGGTCTTTTGAAGAATGATGTAGAACTTAGCCTGTACACTAATAGTGAAACTCCATATCCTGAAATTAATGGCTTAAAGTTTTTTACTTTTTATAATGACATATTTAAAAGTAAATCCAGAGTTATTAGTGGGATTAAGTGGATTATTGGTACAGTTTTTTCGGTTTTTCATGCCAGATTTTCAGGAATTTCTATTTTTCATTTTCATATTTTTTATACTAATGTTTTAGTTCTTTTTAATTTACTGGTTGTTAAAATATTATTTGGAAAAGTAGTATTAACAGTACATGATGTAAGTTCCTTTTCCAATTCATCTAATTCTTCAATTATTTGTAAGCTGATTTATAAGTTAACGGATAGAATCATAACCCATAATGAATTTAGTGAATCTGAAATTCTAAATCTGAACACTAATTTAACTCCGTGTATTTCTATTGTTCCACATGGGAACTATACTCCTTTTATTGATATTCAATATGATAAAGAAAAATCTAAAGAACAACTAGGAATTCCGAATGATAGAAGGGTGTTATTATTTTTTGGTATGATAAAAAAAGTAAAAGGATTAGAGATTTTATTATCTGCTTTAAAGGGTGTTATAAAGCAAAATCCAGATGTTTTGTTAGTGATTGCTGGAAAACCTTGGGAGAATGATTTCTCTGCTTATCAAAAGATTATTGATGAAAATAATTTATCAAAATATATACTACTACATACTAAGTTTATCCCTCAAGAGGATGTGGAGCATTATTACTGTGCTTCAGATTTAGTTATTCTTCCATATAAAAAAATTTATCAGAGTGGAGTGCTTATGATGACTTTAAGTTACGAGCGTCCTGCCTTAGTTTCTGACTTACCACCTTTGAAAGAAATAATTACCAATAACGAAAATGGCTTTCTATTTAAAACAGAAGATGTAAGTGATTTAACTAATAAGTTAAATAGTATATTGGGTGATAAAGGGTTGATGGAGCAAGTAAGGGTTAAAGGAACAGAATTAGTAAACACTAAATATGATTGGAATGAAATTGGAAAGCTGACAAAACAAGCGTATCAATCAGTATAAAAATTTGTATTTTAGCCAAAACCAACGAGATGAAAAGTAGAATAGAAAAGTGTATGAAAAGTGCTGCTGAAAATTACACTAGCGTTTTCCAGAATGATAATTTGAAAACTAGTATTCAGCAGATTGTTGCTAAAAGTGTAACTGCTTTCCAATCAGATAAAAAGATGCTTTTTTGTGGTAATGGGGGTAGCGCTTCTGATGCTCAGCATATTGCAGCTGAGTTAAGTGGAAGGTTTTATACTGATCGTCCACCTTTATATGCTGAGGCCTTACATGTAAATTCATCCTTTATGACAGCTGTAGCAAATGATTATGGTTATGAGGCTACTTATGCAAGAATGGTTGAGGCAGCAGGTAAGAAAGGAGATATTCTTGTTGGAATATCAACTTCAGGGAATTCTCCTAATGTGGTGAAGGCAATTCAAAAAGCAAATGAATTAGGAATGACAACTGTTGGTTTTACTGGTAAAAATGGTGGTGCAATGAAAGATATTTGTGATATTATGATTTGCACTCCTTCTGATGATACACCAAGAGTACAAGAAGTACATATTTTAGTTGGGCATATTATTTGTCAATTGATTGAGCAAGAAATGTTTCCAGATGCATAAGCTAGATACTCTTTTTTTAGATAGAGATGGTGTTATAAATGTAAAGTTAGATGGTCAGTATGTTAAAAATTCTGACGAGTTTGAATTTATGATAGGAGCAGAAACTGCAATATCAAAACTCTCAAAAATATTTAATCGCATTCTTATTGTAACTAATCAACAAGGAATTGCAAAAGGAATAATGTCAGATAATGACTTAGGTATTTTGCATAAGTATATGTTGTTTGAAGTAAAAAAAAATGGAGGAGTAATAGATAAGATTTATTATTGTCCTCATTTGGCTACTGAAAGTTGTAATTGTCGTAAGCCAAACCCGGGAATGATTCAGCAAGCAATGATTGATTTTCCAGAAATAAAAGTTGAAGATTCGTATTTAATTGGAGATTCAGATACTGATATAATAGCAGGTAATAAGATGGGATTGATTACTGTAAAAGTGGATAATGAATATACTTTGTCAAAATGGTGTGATGAAATCTTATCTGTTATCAATAATAATTTTAATTTTACAGACCAAAATAGATAAATGATTATTTCTGAGTTAAATATAATATTTTCATTAATATCTGCATTTTTGATAACTTATGTAGCTATCCCAAAGCTTATATATTTTGCTGAAAAGTTAAGCTTGTTTGATACTGCTGGAGATAGAGCTTCACATAAGGGAAGTACACCGTTTTTTGGTGGGATTGCTATTTTTACGGGTATTATTTGTTCATTATTATTTTGGGCAGATATTGAAAATATTCAATACATTTTAGTTAGTATTTTAATTGTTTTTATTGTTGGTATTATTGATGATTTACGACAAATTACTGCTTTTAAAAAGTTGATGGGTCAAATTATTGCTACTTTGATTCTCATTTTTATTGGTGATATACAGATTGATAGTATGCATGGGGTTTTAGGAGTGTATGATTTACCGATATGGATAGGGACATTTTTTACTGTTTTTGTAGTTATTGTTATTACTAATGGTTTTAATCTTATTGATGGGATAGATGGTTTAGCAGGAGGAGTTGGTGTGATTTCATCTTTCTCATTTGGAGTTATTGCTTTACTAATGGAGCAAACTGATATGGCCTTGATTTCCTTTACTTTAATGGGTGCTTTATTTGGATTCTTAAAGTATAATGTTTTTCCTGCAAGAATATTTATGGGTGATACAGGCTCATTAGTTGTTGGAATGATTTTATCTATTCTAGCAATTAATTGTATTCAATATGGTTTAGTAACTGAAACGTTTAAATTGCCAAATAAAGGTCCTTTATTGGCAATTTCATTTTTAGCAATTCCTCTTTTTGATTCTTTAAGAGTTTTTGTCATTAGATCAATAAAAGGTAATGGACCTTTAGTTGCAGGAAGAGATCATATCCATCATGCTTTTTTAGATTTAAATTATGGGCATAAATACACAAGTATAATATTGTGTACTATTTCAGTATTTCTTATTTTGGGTTCATATTTTCTTTTGGAATACAATGTTAATGTAAGTATTGCTGTATTAGCAGCAGTTAGTTATTCAGTCTTGTTTATCCCCTTTTATATTCTAAAGTCTAAATCAAAATAATGAGATTTTTTTCTTTTTTCATTTTCTTTTCTTTTGTTGTCTTAAATGTGAATGCTCAACATTCTAATTTACTGTTAGGGAATAGTTATTCCTCAAATTTTAATCAGCTTATCTATGCTGAAGAGTCTAATTTTCATACCTCCTTTAAGCCTATTGTGAAATCAGATTTGAGTTTTGATGTTGATTCTATTCTTGAGTTACAGGCTCAGTCGGACTATTCTAATTGGTATTTAAAAAAGATGTTTTCGGAACATTTATTT
>Ga0308018_10000109_pt1 | contig 42431 bp, 40 predicted proteins | sample Neamet282_FD_203130 | JGI IMG/M metagenome (GOLD analysis project Ga0308018, IMG submission 203130) | Marine microbial communities from water near the shore, Antarctic Ocean - #282 | ecosystem: Environmental > Aquatic > Marine > Unclassified | place: Southern Ocean | collected 2014-10-01
AATCAAATAGGGGATCATGAAGAATCTCATTGGCATAATCTTCCGCTTGATCGGCATAGTGAGGAGAGCTTTCATCTAGTGTTGCCGAACCAAATTGATGTACACCACGTACCTTTAATTCTCCCTGAGAATCCCAAGAGACTTGATAGTAAAGACCATCGCCAGCGACATTTGTCAGATATGGCTTGTCATCCATGCCCGTGCCGTAGATGGCTCTTAATGTATCAGGGCCGCCGCCCACAGGAATGTTAAGATTGCCTCGGACATGCCGGTTAACATCACCCCAAACGGGGTCAATGCGGCCGGTTTTTTCGATTAACAAATTAGTGCATCTAATCAATTCATCCACCGGTTTTGGCGCTGAGTCACCTTTTTGTTCAGACAGCCACTCACCACCTAATACGCAAGCGCCGAGTGCTGCACCACGGTTCTTAATATCAGTCGATAGATCCCAATTCTTAATTAGAGCCTGCGCATCTTGGTATGACTGTAAAGCAGCAGTTTGGATCGCGCTAATATCAGCTGTCGCCGCCTGCTGCAAATAAGCATAGGCTCGTGAGTTAACACTGTATTTTTTGTCATGCTTGATGTTATAAAACTGTTCCTCTGAGATGGTGTCGAGTTCTCCCAGCAATTCCAGTCCTCTATCAGCTCGGTTGGTCATCCGTGTGGGAAATCCATCTTCAATACGATAGTCATCCTTGTTAGGGTTGTCTGCCTCTGCGCTAACGAAGAAAGGAGTTTGGTTGGCACTGTGCAGATAGCCGGAGGCTGGATTAATCACCTGAGGCAGATCATCAAATGCTATATATTCCTGCCAGATTAGACTGCTGTCATCACCGGGTAAATATTGCGTCCAGTCATAACTAGGCAGTCGCTTTGGCGTCAGAGAATTGTGCACAAACATAGTATTGCCTTCGCGGTCAGCATAGACAAAGTTGAAGCTGGCAAAGGCCTGTATGCGCATTGCGTCACGCCACTGGTCAAAATTTTGCGCTTTGCTCATTGCTAGCCACTGCTCTAACTGCCGCACCTCTCCCATACCCGCATAACGGACAGCATAGGTACCATGATCATTTTGAATAACAGGGCCATGTTCTGAACGTAAGCCTACTTCAGTGATTGTCCAAGGCAGAAATCCCAGCAGCTTAATCTCAATATCAATATCTCTCGCCTCAAGTGTTTTCCATTCACCATCCAGCTTGTAACGCATTGAGTCATTGGGATCCATTTCCAACACATAAATATCGACTAGATCAGGCTTATTAACTGTTGCCCCCCAACCCAAATTTTTGGTGAACCCAACTCCGATAGTGGCACTACTTGGAAATAAGCCACCCATTATATCGAGGCCTTCATTGCTCTTAATATGTGCCTCGTACCAAGCAACAGGGCCGGTAGTTGGTTGGTGAGAGTTAATTGCTAGTCTGGTTGCGCTATCGATAGTAAAGGGGGCTGCCACAGCAATGGCATTTGAACCTACAGGAAGATTACCGATAACGACACCTTCAGCCATTGGCTGCGCCTGACCACCGGGATCAGCAGGGCCGCGGCTCACAGGTCGCTGCCGTTGAGGTTCAAATAATTCCATAATCGATGCATCAAAACCATAGAACAACAAATGGCGTAGCATGTAACCTGCGATAACGTCCTGGCCCGTGATAGGGAAAATCGATTGATTAGTTTGCTCTGGGTGCAGGGTGGCATAGTAATTAATACCGTCAACAAAGGCATCAATCCACGCGCGAGTTTCGGGTTTTAGTTGAGATTCATAATCCGCATCAATGGTTTCCCAAATACCAAGCCATTTAACCAAAAAGTCTACTGCAGCGGCATCTTTACCATTGATCTTTGCATTGGTGCCGCGATAAAACGGGATGCTTTCCTGGATAATCTCCCAGTTATCTTCAGATTGGGCATAGGCGAATCCAAAAGCTGCATCAATATCGCGATCACCGATAACATGAGGCACACCTAAATAGTCTCGCTCGATCACCACATCATATTTTTCTCCGAGGCTTAGGTCGTCCGAGGTATTGAATTTTTCCGCACAGCCTGCAAGAGTAAGCCCTGAGATCGCTAAAATTAGTACTAATTTCATTGAGAAAGTTTTCACAAGGAGTCCTTTTTAATCGTTGCTCTCGAGCTCTTAATCTGCAGATTAAGACCGTCGTTAAATATCGTCAAAGAATATTAAATTTCAGGTTAACCCTAATTATATCTGATATACGTTAATTGTAGGGTTCTAGGTCAGGTTCGCTAATCTTGATGAGTAGAGAGAAAAAGTGAAAAATTTTTAGTGGTTCTGGATTCTAAATACACACTCTTTGTTTCGGACGAGAAAAGGGCTAAGTAACCTTGTATAGTTATGTCCAGACTAAAGACATCGCCCTTAAGATCCGTTAAGTGATAGCACAACAAAACTAAGAGAAGCGCTATGGAAAAATTCTTCAAGTACACAGGTATTACCTTTTTAGCGATTCTTGCTGTGACCACCTTATGGGTAATTAATCTAGTTATTCAGCCCTATGACAATGTTCGCATTTATTTGAGTTTAGGTGCTGAGCCAGAGGTGCTTATTCAAGATGATTTCACATACCGCGATCTTAATAAAAACCAACAGCTAGATATTTATGAAGACGCCCGTCAGACGGCAGTAATGCGTGTTGAGGATCTACTTAGCCAAATGACTCTAGAAGAAAAAGCCGGTCAGATGATGCATCCAGCCATCACTATCAAGCCAAATTTTAGTCTCTTAGCCTTTCATCTAGCTATGGGTCGAGTGGATATCGATGCGGCGGAAATATTTGATAGACACATAAGCCACTTTAATTTTTATGGCGAGCCAACGCCCTTAGAAATTGCTAAAAAGCTTAATAAATTGCAAAAAATTGCAGCTCGAACACGACTAGGTATTCCCCTTACAATTAGCTCGGACCCTCTGCATGAAGCCGCCAGTGGTGGCATTGCAGCATTTTCAGTGAAAGGGTTTTCTGGCTGGCCGTCACAACTGGGTTTTGCCGCCTCGCGGGATATAGATCTGGTAAAGCGCTTCGGTGAAATTGCCGCTGCAGAATATCGTGCTGTTGGCCTGCGCACTGCGTTACATCCCATGGCAGACTTGGCCACAGAACCCCGTTGGCCGCGAAATTTCGGTACATTTGGTTCCGATGCTGAACTATCCAGTCAGCTTACCAATGCCTATATGCTAGGTTTTCAGGGAGCCTCGTTCGGTACCGATAGTGTCATGACGATGGTTAAGCACTTCCCTGGGGGCGGCCCTCAAGAATTTGGTCTTGACCCCCATCTACCTAGTGGTAAGCGGCAAATTTATCCCGGCGACAACTTCGACTATCACGTGAAACCTTTCAAAATGGCTATTGATAATGGCCTTAGGGTGATCATGCCTTATTACGGCATTCCCATTGATCAAACTGATGAAAATGTGGCCATGGGATTTAATAAAATGATTCTTACTGACTTGCTCCGTGATGATTTAGGTTTTATGGGCGTGGTCTGTACCGACTGGGGCATAGTCTCTAGCCGCGCTTGGGGGGTCGAGGGTTTGTCGGTTCGCGAACGATATAAGAAATCGATTGATGCAGGGGTTGATCAATATGGGGGTGAGAGTGATCCTGAGCATATTGTTGATTTGGTTAATACCAGTGAATTAACCATGGCTCGGATTGATCAGTCTGTGCGACGCATTTTAATCAATAAGTTTGAGTTAGGTTTATTTGAGCAATCCTTGGTGAATGAAGAGATGATACCTTCATTGGTTAAAACATCTGCATACATAAATGCTGGCCTTGAAGCACAGCGTAAGTCGATAGTCCTATTAAACAATAAAGTATCTAATGGTCCTGTGCTTCCTGTTGCCAGTGGTAAGAAAATATTCGTCGATGGCCTAGATCCGGAACAAGCAAAATCATTTGGAACAATAGTCTCCACCGCCGAACAAGCAGATATTATCGTTCTTTACTTACCGACAATATTTAATGGAAATCAAGCTCCAGGCTCTGATGAGTTAATCGATAAGTTTTTGAGTGGTATCTTGCCGGATGGCAATTTAGCGTTCGATCCTGCTATTTTGGATAAGGCCCAAGGCTATAGCGAGACAGCAATGCTGATTACAGTGGTTGATCTGAATCGTCCAGCTATACTCACAGAGCTTAACCAAATTAGTGATGGATTGATTGGTACTTTTGGCGTTTATGACTCGGTTTTATTTGAAATGATCTTTGGTCAGTTTAGTCCGCAGGGGAAATTACCCTTTGAGATACCTTCCTCAACAAAAGCGGTAATGCAACAAAAAGAAGATATGCCGGATGATTCTGAGGCGCCAATCTTTGAATTTGGGCATGGATTGACCTACTGAATTTCATGGCCGTAGTTTCGCTGTAAAGAAGCCCTTGTACTCGGGCTTCTTTACAGCGTTTAAACAAAGCTACTGTTCACTCGATGCCCGCAGTAGACCAGAGACTCTTGATCTAAAACCCTAGATCTTCCTGTGTGACGTTTACCTGAACATGGTCACCTTGTATTTTAGTGCTCACCAGAATGGGTCTACAGCAAACAAAACAGTCTTCGGTATAGGTCTGAGATTCTGAGGGATCAATTAGCAGAGTGATAGCCTCCCAGCAGAAAGGGCAGGTTATTGACTCTTCAAGCAGTCCAAACGACATAAATCACCTTATCTTTGGGACTATTAAACCAAGTCTTTTAGTGGGTGACTATCAGGGCCCCACGGGCTCTCAAAGAACGGGTCTACCATTGCCGGGGTTACCTCTTCGATACGTGATGGGTTCCACATTGGACTATGGTCTTTGTCCACCGCCAAGGCACGAATACCCTCAACAGTTTCTGACTCCACCCCAGTACGCCCAAGGTGGTGTGTGTAAAAACAGTGTTGCACCAACGTGCGCTCAAGCCTTAATTCATCGGCGAGACTCATATGTCGCCCCTGCCGAATCTGCCGCAGTGACACATGCAACATTAGAGGTGAACGTTTCTGTAATATTGCCAAGGTTTCAGTGGCCCAGTGCGTACCGCTTTCTTTAAGGGCCTGCATAATTTCAGCGGGGGTATCAAAATCAAACGTCTCATCTATCTCAGGACTTAACCAGTCACTAGCCTCGGGCAACTTAGCATTATCAATAACGCTGTGCAGGCGAGAAATACGCTGATCGACCGACATCATCTCGTTGTTGGTAAGGCTGTCCCAGTAATCGGCCAAATTATCGCTATTAATCGCAAAATCAGCCAAATCAACAGCCAATGCTTCGGAACCTACTAACATCTTGCCAGTAAGGCCTAAATACTCGCCACTGAAGCCGGGGCATTTGGGTAAAAAATAACCGCCGCCCACATCGGGGAACAAACCAATATTGGTTTCCGGCATAGCAATCTTAGTGCGTTCAGTAATAATGCGGAGCGATGCCCCTTGAGAAATACCCATACCGCCGCCCATAACTATGCCATCCATAAAGGCGATGTAGGGCTTGGGGTAATTAAAAATTAAATGGTTAAGGCGATACTCTTCGGTGAAAAACGATTCAAGATCGGGGTCATTAGCAATGCCCGCGGTGTGGAAAAAACGGATGTCGCCCCCTGCACAAAAGGCACCAAAAACTCCATGTTTGTTAGATCCGCGTACGGCTACTGCTTCAACGGCGGGGTCTTCACGCCAGCCTGTTAGGGCTTTGGTTAGGTCACGAACCATGTCTAAATTCAGCGCATTTAGGGCCGCTGGGCGGTCAAGGGTAATGAGTCCAACGCCGGCTACAACATCAGTAATAATATGGCTCAATAGAATACTCCGAATGAATACATTAACGGCTTAGACAGTAGCGAAAACTACCCTTGATGTCGACCTTGCTTGTGGTCTGGATGCAAAAAATGATTTACTTCAGCTGTAATTCGAGTAGTTGTATCAAACCTTTATCGGAGATCTTGAATGTACATTGGCGACTTAGCAAAACAGACACCTCATAAAGCGGCTTACATTATGGCGGGCAGTGGTGAAATAGTCACCTACCAGCAATTAAATGAACGATCCTGCCAGACTGCCCAATTATTTAGATCGCTGGGGTTGCAAACAGGCGATCATATTGCGCTATTGATGGAAAATAATACTCGGTTTCTCGAAATTTGCATGGCAGCTGCACGATCCGGCTTGTTTTATACCGCTATTAGTTCTCGGCTGACAGCTAGTGAGGCCGCCTATATTATTAACGACTGTGGCGCAAAGCTGTTTATTAGTTCTTTTGTAAAAGGTGAGCTGGCGACTGAATTACTGGATGATATGCCTACGGTGGAATCTAGACTGATGGTTAATGGCGCTGTAAATGGCTATGACAGTTATGAGTCCTTGCGTGATCAGATGTCACAGCACCCTATTGCTGATGAGGCTGCCGGCATTGATATGTTGTACTCATCGGGTACTACGGGGAAACCTAAGGGCGTTAAAATTCCTTTGCCAGACATAAACGTGGGGGATGAGTCTTCTAACTTAGTACTGCTGTCAAAGGGACTCTACGGCTTTGGCAATGAAACGATTTATTTGTCTCCAGCGCCCCTCTATCATGCAGCGCCACTGCGCTATAACCTCGTAACGTTGCTCTTTGGCGGCACTAGTGTAGTGATGGAAGACTTTAACGAAGAAGAAGCGTTACGCCTAATTGAAAAATATCAGGTTACCCACAGCCAATGGGTCCCTACTATGTTCGTTAAAATGTTGAAATTGTCGGAAGAGGCTCGCACTAAATATGATATTTCCTCATTGCAGGTTGCGATTCATGCGGCGGCTCCCTGCCCGATAGAGATCAAGAAAAAAATGATAGATTGGTGGGGGCCGGTGATGTTTGAATATTATGCTGGCTCAGAAGGTAATGGCTTTTGTGCAATCAACTCCGATGAATGGTTGGCTCATAAGGGAAGTGTCGGTAAGGCCATGGTTGGCGTTTTGCATATTTGTGATGATGATGGTAATGAGGTAGCTATTGGCGAGGCGGGGACCATTTATTTCGCGGATGGTCCTGTGTTCGAATATCACAATGATCCGGACAAAACCAAAGAATCAAAGCATGCAAAAGGCTGGACAACACTCGGTGATGTAGGGCGTGTTGACGAAGAGGGGTTTTTGTATTTGACAGACCGCAAAGCCTTTATGATTATTTCAGGCGGCGTAAATATATATCCACAAGAAGCGGAAAATCGATTAATTATGCACCCGAAAGTCGCTGATGTCGCTGTATTTGGTGTACCTAATGAAGAGTTTGGTGAAGAGGTTAAGGCCGTTGTTCAGCCAATGGACTGGGCTGATGTAGGGCCAGATTTCGAAGAAGAATTAATGGCATTTTGTCAGCAGGAGTTGGCGAAAATAAAATGTCCTAGATCTGTCGATTTTGACGAGGAATTGCCTCGGCATCCTACTGGTAAGCTTTATAAGCGCCTACTTCGAGATAAGTATTGGGCTGATCATAAAACCCACATTATTTAGTGTCTTGGGGGATATCTCAGGGAAAAAAGCTAGGCTCAGAGGCGATTAATGCGGCCAAAAAGAGTGCTTTTACGTTGCTTAGACGGTCTTTTTAATAGCTTTTATATAAGACTTAACCCGCAGGATCGAAATCGTCAATCAGGGCCGATCTTATAGGGCCAAACACAGCCATTGCGTTAGGTTCTATTTTTGTGTGCGCTAACGTAAACGCTCAAATGCAAATGTAATACTAATCTGAACTTGGTCTAATTTTTTAATTGACTAGGGGTAATTTATTCACCTCATTGCCTTTGGCTGTTTAGAGTTGTTGATGTTTTTACTGACAAAAAGGTCCTAACACTCGACCGAAATAGGTAATCTAATTAGATCTTAAGACCGTAAAATAGCACTTGCCGAGAGCTAATTATGACAAACAACGAAAACTCTTCAGTGATGACCCTAATGCGGATTTTGGGTTATGTCGGACTAATACCCTTCGTGGTGCCTGTATTACTGATGCTTGATGGGTTTTGGTTTGGCCCTGGCTTGCAAAGTGCGGCGCTGTTTGGACTCTATGCCCCCTATGTTTTTATTGCCTACAGTGCGGTGATTTTAAGTTTTATGTCTGGCACCTTGTGGGCAAGCTGGCAGACGGTTGAAAGTCTAAGTTTAGCCAAGCTTATTGTTTTGATGAGTAATCTTTTAGCCCTGAGTGCTTGGTGTGCGCTGTTGCTTATTTATGTTGCTCCGATAATGACAATATTTGCGGTTACTTTGCTGATGTTGGGGTTTGTCAGCCTGTTATGGGCAGAACGTCTGGCTAATCCCGTTGATGAGCAGTATTGGCGGATGCGTTTGTCACTGACCTCACTGGTCACTGGCCTCCATCTTGTGGTGCTTGCCCTAATGTTGATGGAGTTTTAAGCGTGACAGAATTGACTATTTTTTATGATGGAGGCTGTCCACTTTGCGCGGCTGAAATTAACCATATTCAGCGGCTGGATAGCGATAAGAAAATGGTCTTTGAGGATATCTATGCCCCTCATTTTAGCGATCGCTTCCCGCACATTGACCAACAGCAAGCCGATCTAATATTGCATGGACAATGGAAGGATGGTGGAATGATATATGGTTTAGATGTTACCTATCATTCTTGGACACTGGTTGGTAAAGGCAGATGGGTGAGTATTCTTCGCTGGCCGGTGTTTAAGCAGGTTGCCAATATAGGCTACCGTTTTTTTGCGAGATATCGCCACCGAATCTCTGCGCTGGTCACTGGAAAGCCTCGCTGTGAGAGATGTGACGCAGGCAGTACATTAAAATGATGACAGATACGGCTAGGTGTGCCTTGGTCTTAGGAGCCAGTGGTGGTTTAGGTGCAGCGCTGGTGGTTGAGTTTTTAGCTGACCCTGCTATTACCTTAGTAATCGCTGTTAGTCGAAAGGGGCAGCCATTGTCCTTGTCGGTGTCAGCCGACGTGACAAATAAGCTGGTCTGGATTCAAACGGAATACGATGAACAATCGATGACTACCGTGGTTGACCAGTTAGAGGGCCTTGCGGGCAATATTGCCCGAGTATGCATCTGCCATGGATTACTTCACTCGGAGACAATCTGGCCAGAAAAACGTCTTGAAGATATTAATGCAACATCGATGCATGAGATCTTTCAGAGTAATACGGTGGTTCCTGCACTCTGGTTGAAATTACTCTTTAAGATCTTGAAAGGTCAAGAGCCTTGTGTAATAGCTACTATGAGTGCCAGAGTAGGAAGTATTGGCGACAATCGAATGGGTGGGTGGCATTCCTATCGCGCCTCTAAGGCTGCGTTAAATATGGTCCTGAAAAATATGGCGATTGAATACGGCCGGCGGGCTAAGAACGTGAAGTTAATCGCTTTTCATCCAGGAACTACAGATACAGGTTTATCTAAACCATTTCAGGGAGCAGTGCCAAACGGAAAGCTTTTTTCAGCCGCATTTGTGGCCACTCGTCTGGCTCAGTTAATGGATAATGTTGACTTGGATGGACAGTTGTCATACATCGATTGGGATGGTCAACCGATACCTTGGTGAGCCATATACAAGTTTTTTAGCTGATCAATAGTTCAGGGTGTAAACTAGCGACCAGAAGGGTTGTTATTGGTGACTCTTTGCCAAGTTTAAAATCCGTTCCTAACAATTCCATCTAGGCTCCCTATGGTTAAGCAACAGATTCTCAACTGCGATATCGTGGATCTTCTTCATGATGGCCGAGGTGTCGGGCGCATTAAGGGTAAAGCCTATTTTGTTGAGGGAGCGCTGCCCGGAGAATCGGTAGAGTTTCAGGTTAGCAATGAAAAGCGTAATTACGCTGAAGGGCGTGTTCGCAGTATCAGCGTAGCTTCAGAGCATAGAGTAGAGCCTGATTGTAAGCACTTTTCTCGCTGCGGAGGTTGTAGTTTGCAGCACCTTGAACACCAAAAACAAATCGAATTTAAAAAAAATCAGGTGTTAAATAGTTTCGAGCGAGCAAACGTAAAGCCAGAGTCATTACGAACGCCGCTTAGTGGATCTCAATGGGGTTATCGGCGTCGGGCTCGGCTTGCTGTGCAAAGAACCCGAGATGGTCAGTTTATAATTGGCTTTCGTAATTCTGGAAGTCGGCGAATTGAGCCAATTACCGAGTGCCTAGTGTTGGACAAGCCGTTAGCTGGGCTTTTGGCTGTGTTGCCACAGTGGCTGAAATTATTGCCAGTGGACATTGCGATCTTTGAGATAGAGCTAGTTAGTGCAGATAATGCTATCGCAATCGCGTTAGAAGCGAGTCGCCGACTCAAAGATGATGAGCTTACGGTCATAGCAAAAAGTATTCAGTCTCTAAGTGAAAAATCTCTCCAGCTTTGGTGGAAAGTAGGCAAAAATGGTCAGTTCCGCCGTTTAGATGAGGGTGCTGAACAGCTCTACCTTAAGCTGTCCGGAAACCTTAAATTTTGTTTTGAGCCGGGTCAGTTTATTCAAGTGAATGGCGATATTAATACGAAAATGGTGGACCAAATGCTCCAGCTAGTGTCGCCCACTAGCTCGGGTGTTGCGGTTGACTTATTCTGTGGAGCGGGCAATCTTTCTTTGCCCCTAACAAAACAGTTTGATCAAGTTATTGGGGTTGAAGGGTTGGATAGCTTGGTGGCTGGCGCTGCGAAAAATGCGCTCGACAATGAGATAACTAATGCGCAATTTTTCATCGCGGACCTTACTCAGAAAAATAGCCTAAATCAAATTAAGAAAATACCGAAATCACTAGATTTAGTAGTGCTTGATCCACCACGCAGTGGCGCCCTAGATGTCATGCCTTGGATTACTAAGTCAGGGGCCAAACAGGTTATTTATATATCCTGTCATCCGTCGACAATGGCTAGAGATGCAAAGTACCTATTAGACGCGGGCTATAAAATTAAAGATCTTGGGGTGCTTGATATGTTCCCCCATACCGCCCATGTTGAAGCAATGGCATTGTTCGAGAAATAACGATTACGCATACTTTTTTTGAAGCTGGAAGTCGCTTTTGAGACTATAAGCACTGGGTCATTTAATGTAAACTTCCTCACTTACTTGAAACTCGATTTAACTCCCTAGGAAACCTTTGAACCATGTTTGATAAAGATCATACAATTGAAAATATTGACCCTGAGTTATGGCAGGCCATTCAGCTCGAAGATCTGCGTCAAGAACAGCATATCGAGCTAATTGCCTCTGAAAATTACACTAGTCTTGCGGTGATGGAGGCTCAGGGCGGTAAGATGACTAATAAATATGCAGAGGGTTATCCCGGCAAGCGTTACTACGGAGGCTGTGAATACGTTGATGTTGCGGAGCAATTGGCTATTGATCGATTAAAAAGTCTGTATGGCTCTGAATATGCCAACGTGCAACCACACTCAGGCTCACAGGCTAACAGTGCTGTGTTCTTAGCGCTGATCAAGGGTGGTGATACTGTGCTGGGGATGAGTCTGGCCGATGGAGGGCACCTTACGCACGGCGCAAAGCCTAACTTTTCTGGGAAGCTCTATAATCCTATCCAGTATGGGTTAAATGCTGAAACAGGCTTGGTCGACTATGATCAAGTTGAATCTTTGGCTGTTGAACATAAGCCAGCTATGATTATTGCGGGCTTTTCGGCCTATTCGGGCATTATGGATTGGGCCCGTTTTAGAGAAATTGCAGACAAGGTGGGTGCTTATTTACTCGTTGACATGGCCCATGTATCAGGTTTGGTCGCTGCTGGTGTTTACCCCAGTCCAATACCGCATGCCCATGTTATAACATCCACGACCCACAAGACATTACGTGGTCCTCGTGGCGGTATTATTTTGACTAACGATGCGGAAATTGCAAAGAAGTGTAACTCTGCAGTTTTCCCCGGCAGCCAGGGTGGCCCACTCTGTCATGTTATTGCAGCTAAGGCTGTGGCGTTTAAAGAAGCGGCTAGCGAGGATTTTGTAGTTTATCAAAAGCAGGTTGTAAAGAACGCTAAGGCGATGGCCGCAACATTTATGGAACGAGGAATCAACATCGTCTCTAATGGTACTGAAAATCACCTTATGCTGGTTAGTTTAATTGGTAAAGAGTACACCGGAACTGACGCTGACCGTGCGATGGGGCAGGCATTTATTACCGTTAACAAAAACGCGGTTCCTAACGATCCTCGGTCTCCATTTGTGACCTCTGGTTTGCGCGTCGGCACTCCGGCGATTACGACTCGTGGCTTCGGTTTAGACGAAACAGTCCAGTTAACACATTGGATGTGCGATATTCTCGATAGTCTCGAAAGTGGTACTTCGGAAATCGTGATTGCTGAGACTAAACTGAAGGTTTTGGAAATATGTCAGCGCTTCCCGGTTTATGGTTGAGTTTCTTAGAGGGTGGCTTTTAGGTTAAAGGCGCCTTACCTCAATAACTAGGTGACATCTATGGCTGACCAACCTGTATCAATCCGTTCGGCTGGCACTGCGGTTTTACTACGAAATTCAGATGATGGGTTAGAGACCTTACTGCTAAGGCGCAACGCTAAACTGGCATTTGCTGGCGGTGCCTGGGTCTTCCCAGGGGGTGCTATTGACAGTCATGAATTAGAGGCTGCAGCTAACGAGCAAGAGGCTGCGTTGACGGCAACGTCGCGAGAGATTAGCGAGGAATGTGGCCTGAATGTGCCTGCCCAAGATTTAGTTCATTTTTGTAATTGGACTACTCCATTGGGGGAAAAACGGCGTTTCGCTACTTGGTTTTTTGTTGCTAAGGTGGGTGAAGGCTCGGATAATGTCATGATTGATAACGGTGAAATCCATGAATCTCAATGGATTAAGCCTCAACAAGCGATTAACTTACATCATTGTGGTGAGCTGACTTTGATGCCACCCACTTATCTATCACTAAGCCTTTTGAAGCATTATGAGACTGCTGAGCTAGCTTGCCGGGCGCTTGCAGAGCGCACGCCCTATGATGTAACGCCCAGATTATGTCGATTTCAAGATAAGATAGTCTGCCTTTATCCTGGCGATGCGGGTTATTCATCGATAAATGGCGCTTTGTCAGGGCCGCGGCATCGAACAGTATTTACCAGCCAGGGTATGCTTTATGATCATTCAGGTGATGACGTTGGTTTTGTACCAATGGACCAGCCATGATCTCATGCTAGGCTAATATCGCCTGTTGTTGTGGTAGAATTACGCTCCATTTTTTGAGCTTCACTTTTAAGAGCTTAGTTATGTATTGTCCGTTTTGTAATGCTGATGACACCAAAGTCGTCGATTCGCGATTAGTTGCTGAGGGCGGTCAAGTGCGCCGTCGTCGCGAGTGCGTAGATTGCAGTGAGCGGTTCACTACCTATGAGCTTGCTGAATTGGTTATGCCAAGAGTGATTAAAAGTGATGGCACTCGAGAGCCTTTCGATGAAGAAAAGCTTAGAGCTGGGTTGCAACGTGCTTTAGAAAAGCGACCCGTTTCTATTGAGCAAATCGAAATCGCTCTATCTCAAATAAAACATTTCCTTCAGGTCACTGGTGAGCGAGAGATTAACTCTCGAATTATTGGTGAAGAAGTTATGGCTCAGCTTCATGAGTTAGATGAAGTCGCCTATATTCGTTTTGCCTCCGTGTATCGGAGTTTTCAAGACTTAAGTGAATTCCAAGATGAGCTTAATCGTTTGAAAAGCAAAAAACCTACTATGGATGAAGACCAGTGAGTTTTTCTATAGTTGATCGTAAGATGATGTCTAGAGCCCTGGCCTTAGCCGTCAAGGGACGCTATACCACGACGCCCAATCCGACTGTTGGTTGTGTGATCACCGTCGATGAGAATATCGTTGGAGAGGGCTTTACTCGTGCATTAGGTGGCAATCATGCTGAGATTGAAGCGCTTAATCAAGTGTCTGATACTACAAATAGCTGTGCCTATGTGACGTTGGAACCTTGCAGTCATGAGGGTAAGACAGGCCCCTGCGCCACAGCATTGATTGAAGCTGGGGTGTCACGAGTTGTTATTGCCTGTGAGGACCCGAATCCTCTTGTGGCGGGCACGGGTATTAAATTATTACAAGAAGCGGGTATAGAAGTTGAGTGCGGGTTGCTAGAAGACCAGGCTCGAGAGTTAAATAAGGGCTTTATTAAACGTCATGAGCAGGGCTTGCCTTGGGTATTAATTAAGATGGCGGCAAGTATGGATGGCCGTACAGCAATGGCTAGCGGCCAGAGTCAGTGGGTGACTACTCCGGCATCTCGAAAAGATGTGCAGCGGTTACGCGCCGGAAGTTGTGCGATTATTACGGGCATTGGCACTCAGTTAATGGATGACCCCTCGTTAACAGTGCGAATCACTGGCGAAGAATTGGGCGTGCATGATCCGTTAATTCAGCCGTTACGAGTCGTCGTTGACAGCCAACTCCAGATGCAAGCCAGTGCGCGAATGCTAGTCCAGCCGGGCAAGACCCTGATTGCAACCTTGGGTGGAGACAGCCAACGGCAAAAGGCCCAGACGCTCATTGATGCTGGGGCAGACGTTGTATTTTTACCGGCCAATGGAAATCATATCGACCTGCAGGCATTGTTAGTTGAGTTAGCGGATCGCAACTGTAATCGGGTAATGGTTGAAGCGGGTGCTGGCTTAGCTGGGGCTTTTATAGCTGAGGGATTATTGGACGAATTAGTGTGCTACTGGGCACCGAAATTGTTTGGTAGCGATGCTCGACCTATGTTTGATTTGGCAATTAATACGATTGACGCTCATCTGGCATTGTCGATAAAAGATATTAGGCAAATTGGCGAAGACCTTCGTATTACTCTGCACCCAGACAAAGATTATTAGGGTCGATCGCATGTTCGGTGCCATGATGGAATATAGAATTTACAGTTAGGATGAAAAATTATGTTTACAGGAATTATTACCGCTGTTGGTGAAGTCGCAGCCTTGGAGCCTCGTGGTGGCGATGTTCGGCTGACTATTAATACGGGTGATTTAAACTTAGGTGATGTTGGGTTGGGCGATAGTATCGCTTGCAGCGGCGCCTGCCTTACTGCTGTGGAGTTAACTGCTGAGGGATTCGTTGCTGACGTGTCTATCGAGACCTTAAGCTTAACCACCATAGGTGGTTGGCGTGTTGGCACTCACGTTAATCTTGAAAAAGCCATGCTCGCCAGCGATCGGTTTGGTGGTCACATTGTATCAGGCCATGTTGATGGGCTTGGAGAAGTGACTGCTTTTTATGAGGATGCTCGTTCCTGGAGACTACGGATTCGCGCCCCACGTGAACTTGCTAAATATATTGCTCAAAAGGGATCAATTACCGTCGATGGCACAAGCTTGACAGTTAATAATGTCGATGGCTCGGAATTTGAACTAAACATTATTCCTCAAACCTTGACCCATACCGTGATTGGGAAGTACAAAGTTGGTGCTGAAGTAAATCTTGAAATTGATTTGGTTGCTCGATATTTAGAGCGTTTGTTACTTGGCGATGAAGCTGCTGACACTAGTCGGTAAGATATAATGGAAGAGATAAAAGTCATGGCGTTGAACACTGTAGAAGAGTTATTAGAAGATATCCGTCAAGGTAAGATGGTTATTCTAATGGATGACGAAGATCGAGAGAATGAGGGTGACTTGGTTATGGCTGCGCCAATGGTGCGCCCGCAAGACATTAACTTTATGGCGACCTATGCTCGCGGACTGATCTGTCTGACCCTAGACGAACAACGCTGTAAGCAGCTTGATCTGGCGATGATGGTTAACCATGATAGCAATGCCTCAAGTTATGGGACACCTTTTACGCTTTCTATTGAAGCGGCCGAGGGAGTGACTACTGGAATCTCTGCTGCCGACCGAGCACGAACTGTCCAAACCGCAGTAGCAAGTAATGCTAAACCAAATGATATTGTTCAGCCGGGTCATATTTTCCCCCTTAAAGCTCAGCCAGGTGGCGTCTTGAGTCGAGCTGGTCATACTGAAGCGGGTTGTGATTTAGCAAGAATTGCAGGTTTTGAAGCTGCCGCAGTGATTGTAGAGATTATGAATGAAGATGGCACTATGGCAAGGCGCGATGATCTTGAGAAATTTGCCGAAAAACATCAGCTTAAAATTGGCACTATTGCAGATCTCATTCACTATCGTTTGGTGACTGAGAAAACTACCCAGTGTATTAATGAGCGCACTGTGACCACTCATTATGGCGAATTTATATTAAAGACCTATCTGGATAATGCTCGTAACGAAAAACATTTTGCGCTAGTGATGGGAGATGTGAGTACAGGTGAACCTCCTCTGGTAAGGGTTCATATTAATCGTTCTGCAAGAGACATCTTGGCACTAGAGTCGGGAGGAAAATTCAAATCATGGTCTTTCCATAGTGCTCTAGAGCGTGTTGCTAAAGAAGGGCGTGGCGCCGTGGTTTTAGTCTATCATCCTGAAACTGCAGAAGATGTGGACACTAATATTGATTTGATTGTTAACCCTAGTCTTGGCGCCGCTCAGTCGGCAAGTGACGTTGTTTACCAGCAAGTAGGCACTGGGTCACAAATTTTGATGGATTTGGGGGTACATAAAATGCGTCTAATGAGCGCGCCATTTAAGTTTAGCGCAATCTCTGGGTTTGATCTTGAGGTTGTGGAATACGTTAATTGCGATTGATGTCCCGACCAGTATTAATAGTGAAAATTTAAAAGAGAGTAGGAATCATAGATGGGTGAATACAGGCCAGAAGAAGGCAGTTTTGATGTTGGCGCGGTGCGCATTGCAGTTGTTGTAGCGCGCTGGAATGCAGAGGTTACCGATGGGTTAGTTGCGGGGGCTGTTCGTGCCCTCAGCCGTCATGGTATTAGTGATGATGCTCTTAAGGTATTTCGAGTCCCGGGTGCCTTTGAGCTGCCGTTGGCAAGCCAGAGAGCGGCCAGAACAGGACGTTTTGATGCGGTTATTGCTCTGGGTTGTGTAATCCGCGGTGATACACCTCACTTTGACTATGTTTGCTCGGAGACGACTCGCGGGATTGGAGAAGTTGGGTTAAGAGAGAACTTACCCGTGGCTTTTGGTTTGCTGACCACCGATACCCTAGAGCAGTCATTGGAGCGTTCAGGAGACAATGCTGAGAATAAAGGTGAAGAGGCTGCTTTGACCGCTCTTGAAATGTTGACAGTGCTTAATCAAATGGACGGTGACGCATAGATGTCTAAATCGAGAGAGAGACAAAGGGCGCGGCGAATGGTTGTCCAGGCACTCTACTCATGGAATGTGGGAGGTACTGACTTGGTCACTATAGAGGCCCAATTCCATACTGACCACAACATGACTAAAGTTGATGGCAAGTTATTTCATAATATATTGTTTGGCGTGCCTAAAAACTTGGCTGAGGTTGACGGTGCGTTTGAACCGCATCTTGATCGTGAAAACAAACAGTTAGATCCCATTTCCCGTGCTGTTTTACGTTTATCGACCTACGAGATGCTTTACAGCATCGAGGTGCCCTATAAAGTAGTCATAAACGAAGGTGTCAACCTGGCAAAAACCTTTGGTCCGACTGATGCGTTTAAATTTATTAACGGCGTCCTTGATCGTGTTGCTATGGATCTTCGCGCCATTGAAGTTAAAGCAAATAAAGCCGTTTAAAGACTGACGATGGAGCGGAATACTCTGACTCAAAACACATCTTTCCAGCTTGGCGAATTTGATATTATCGCAGCCTATTTCAAAGATCTTACAGATCAAGACGGCGTTGCTCTAGGTATCGGCGATGATGCTGCAATTATAAATCTACCCCTTCAATCCGAAACTCAACTGGTAGTTGCTAGCGATACGCTGGTTGATGGCGTCCACTTTCCTAGTGACGCAAGCGCTTGTCAAATTGCTCGGCGTGCTCTATGCGTTAATTTGAGTGATATGGCAGCTATGGCAGCCATCCCTCGATGGTTCACCCTAGCGTTGACATTGCCTCGTGAGAAAGCAAACCGGCAATGGTTAAGAGATTTTAGCGCGGGGTTGGCAGAGGTCGCACTAGAGTATAACTGCGCCCTAATCGGTGGAGATACAACTGCTGGACCCTTGTCTATTACCATAACCATGCTTGGAGAGGTGGCCGCAGGGGCGGGCCTTATGCGCAGCGGCGCTACTAATGGAGACGGTATTTACGTGACAGGTTTTTTGGGGGATGGAGCTGCTGGATTATTAGCTACCACCGAAATTAACTCCTTATCATCAATACCTATAAATGTAAGTGAGCGTTTACTTAATTTTTTCTATCAACCTCGTCCGCAAATTAATGCAGCTTTAAAAATACGCTATTTAGCGTCTGCGTGTATCGATATTTCTGACGGGTTAGTAGCTGACCTAGGCCATATTTGTGAGTCCAGTGGTGTTGCGGCATCCATAAACACAGCTATGTTGCCAATACACCCAGATTTGAAAGAGCACTTTGAAGACCAGTGTCATAATTGGGCTTTATTTGGTGGAGATGATTATCAGCTTTGCTTTACAGTGCCGGCAGCGGATCTTCCTGCTATTGATGATTGGATTTTTCATGGAGAATTAGACGCCACAAGAATAGGCTCTATAGTATCCTCTAGCGATGACAACCCCGTCGTCTTGATAGACGGCTGTAAGTCAATTGACCAACTAAGAGGCTTTGACCATTTTGTCTTATAACCCGACATTTATAGATCTGCTTAAATCGCCTGTCCTACTTTTGGCATTTGGGTTTGGTAGTGGCCTTTCTTCTAAAGCGCCGGGCACCGTTGGTTCTCTGTTAGGATTAGTCATTTGGTTCTTTTTGGCAAAGCTATCGCTACCGGTTTATTTAGTATTTGTAGCTATTTGCGCATTGGTTGGCGTCTATATTTGTGGCTCAGCAGCTAAGCGATTAGGCGTACATGATCACGGCGGCATAGTTTGGGACGAGTTTGTGGGTCTTTGGGTTGGGATGGCTGGACTTTCCGTATCATGGGCATCCCTTTTATTGGGCTTTGGCTTATTTAGATTGTTTGATATTTGGAAGCCTTGGCCGATTAGTTGGATAGACAAAAATATTTCTGGCGGGCTAGGCATTATGCTTGATGATATAGCTGCTGGGTTGGCAACAGCGGGCACTATTGCCTTTTTAAAGCTATTGGGTTGGCTATGAAGGGAGTCTATTGCTTACCCCCTTAGGTCGTCTCACGCTATATGCATGAAAAATGAATCCAAATAACGTTTTAAGCCGTCTTAATAACCCGAATGTATTAAATTTTGAGTTAGGGAAAAGGAATATTAGTTAATGAAAAAATTTGCACCAGTTTTGTTGATCTTAGGTGCCATAGTGCTGGCTATATTAATGTCTGCGCTAAAACCAGAGCCCTTAAAGGCCAAGGAGCCTGAGGCAGCATTGGCTGTTAAAACACAGACACTTAGCCGGACTGAGGTGACCTTGTCAGTTGAGTCGCAAGGCACTGTGCGGCCGCGAACTCGAACAACTTTAATTTCGGAGGTTTCAGGAACCGTTCTTGAGGTTTCTGATCATTTCATCGTTGGCGGCAGCTTCGATGCCGGCGACATGCTGATGCGTCTTGATCCGACGGATCATGAAGTAACGTTGCAGCGAGCGAAAGCGCAGTTAATTAGCGCTAATGCTCTACTAGAGCTTGAAAAAGCCCGAGCCGTCCAAGCCAAAAAGGAGTGGGAAATGACCGGTCGGCCTGAGTCAGACGCACCGATTTTGGCCTTGCGTAAGCCTTACTTAGCCGAAGCTGAAGCGAATATTCTACAAGCACAAGCGCAGGTGAAGCAGGCGCAGATAAAATTGCAGAGAGCCACGATTCGGGCGCCGTACGCGGGCATGGTATCTTTGAAGGCAGTGGATGTTGGTCAATATGTCACCACCGGCTCACGCTTGGGCGAAACATTCGCTATTGACTTCGTCGAAGTCAGATTACCCCTTACGGAAAAAGATTTATCACAGATGGAGCCAATGTCATTCCAAAATAGTAATGTCGTTAATACGGTTGTACTGAGTGGTTCGGTAAATGGGAATTCGGAAAATTGGCCGGCAGTAATAGTTCGGTCTGAAGGCGTTGTTAATGAGCTTAATCGCTCTCAGTATGTTGTAGCTCGAATCCCTGACCCCTACAGACGTAATCAAACTGTGACGGTCAGCACACCGCCGCTGTTAGTGGGTACATTTGTGACTGCAAAATTAAAAGGTAAGACCCTAAATGGTGTCTTCAAAGTTCCACGCAGTGCTTTGCTGCAGGGTCCTAAGATTGCTGTAGTGGATGACGAGCAGAAGCTACGAATTAATTCCGTGAATGTGGTGTTCTCTGATGAAGGCTACTACTACGTGAGTGAGGGTCTAAATGAAGGCGCCGAGATCATTGTTAGTGCCATTGGGACGCCTATTGAAGGGCAGAAGCTCGAAGTTAAAAATTCTCTTAATACCGGAAGTACACAATAATGGATCTGAATTCCAAAGGGCTCATTAGTTGGTTCACCCGAAATCCGGTGGCAGCAAACTTGGTTATGGTGTTTGTCTTTTTTGCAGGATCATTATCACTGCTGAATATAAGTAAAGAGATGTTTCCTCGTTCAGAAAGCAAAATGATTAGTATTGGTGCCCCCTACCCCGGCGCCGCGCCTGTTGAGGTAGAAAAAGGCGTTATTTTGCCTATGGAATCAGCGCTTGAAGGGCTTAAAGGTATAAAGAAAATAACGTCGGCTGCTGATCGAGATTACGCCAGAATCTATTTGGAAGTTGAAGCTAATGAAGATATCAATGAGGTAATGAGTCAAGTTGAAAATCGTATCGATAGCATCATTAATTTACCTGAGGATATTGAAAAGCCGACTATAAAAAGAGTAGAGCGAAATTCTTGGGGTATGGGCGTGGCTGTCTATGGAGACATGACACAGCGAGAAAAGAAAATAATAGGAGACGAAGTTTATGACGAACTCCTAGCCTTACCTGAAGTAAAGGAACTCCAGTTATGGGGGGCTGGAACATACGAAATATCAATAGAGGTCAGAGAAAAAAGGCTTCGTGAACTTAATCTCACTCTAAGCGAAGTTGCTTCTGCGGTACGATCATCATCCCTAGATTTGCCTGCCGGACTTATTAGAACGGAGTCAGGTAATGTATTAGTTCGAACGGAGGGAAAAGCTTACGTCGGTGAGGATTTTGAAAATATCGTACTGAGAAGTGAGCTGGACGGTACGCAGTTATTACTTTCTGATGTTGCTGATGTCAGGGATGAGTTCACAGAGAGTGTGTCTGATAATCGCTTTGATCGTCAAAGTAGCATCTTTATGGGTATCTTCTCATTGAAGGGGCAAAATTTACTCGATATCAGTAAGGCAGTGCACGCTTACGCTGAAGAAAAACAGGAGTCCATGCCGGGTAACTTGAGTATTAGCGTATTTGACGATGAGGCTTATAGTCTTAATGGCAGGCTTAGTATGATGTCTGAAAATCTATTGATGGGCGGAATATTGGTTGCGCTAGTGCTGGGGATTTTTCTCAATTTAAAAGTAGCACTGTGGGTGATACTGGGTATTCCAGTAAGTTTTGCTGGTGCATTTTGGTTGATGCCATTTGGCGGAGTAACGGTCAATATTCTTAGCCTATTTGCCTTTATTATGGTTCTGGGCATTGTAGTGGATGATGCTATCGTAATTGGTGAGAGCGTGTTTAGTGAAGCTAAAAAAGATTATCGTCTAAAGCTTGATGCAGGACAGATTCCTGCTGTGGGATATTCTACCTCCACAGAGACGGTTATAGCGGGCGCGAAAAGAGTAGCTACCCCATCAACGATAGGCGTGCTAACTACGATGGCAGCGTTCTTCCCGATTATCTTTATTGGTGGAAGCTTTGACGGCATTACTCGTGCGATCGGTATTGTTGTTATTTTTTGCCTGATGTTTTCTTTAATCGAATCGAAATTAATCCTTCCAGCACACCTTGTAGGGCTTAAATTCGGGCAACGGCCATCGGGAATAATGGCAGTAATTGGTCGCTTTCAGAATAAAGTTGCTACTGGATTGGACAATTTTATTGAGAATGTTTATCAACCCGGGCTAAGAAAGGCTCTGCACAATCGGTATATTACGCTAGCTGGATTTGGTGCGATTTGGATTATCATTCTTGGCGCCATGAATAGTGGTATTGCCCAGGTTGAATTTTTCCCTAAGGTGCCTGGTGACAATGTTCAGGCGGAAATCATTATGCAAGATGGCACATCTACGGAGAATGTTGCAGAGACAATCGCTCATATAGAAGAGGCAATATACAAAATAGATAAAGAGTATCGCGCTGAAAATCCCAATACTATTGGTCTTGTTGATCATGTTGCCTCTTGGGAAATGGGCGACGATCAGCTCACGTTTCGCGTAGTTTTGACAAGATCAGAATTTCGTAGTGTCAGCGCAACTGAAATCGAAAGGTGGTGGCGCACTGAGGTAGGTTTGCTACCCAACGTGCGAAAGCAACGATATTTTTCTAGTGAGGGCCCGTCTGGAGTGGCAATTAGTCTATCTTTGTCGGGAACTGATCCTAATGAGTTGACTTTGGCTAGTGGTGAATTACAGCAATATTTGACACAGTTTCCTGGGGTCTATGATATTTATAATTCTCAGGGCTCGGGTAGTAAAGAGGTGCTCATTAGCTTGAAGCCATACGCCAGCCAGGTCGGTGTGCGACTTTCAGATGTGGCGGGGCAGGTAAGACAAGCGTTTTATGGTGAAGAGGCACAGCGTATCCAACGGGATTCAGATACTATTAAAGTAATGGTTAGATATCCGTTAGAGGAACGAGGCACTATCTCAACGCTAGAAAATATGCATATCAGAACGGCTAGTGGGGAAGCTATTGCCATAGGCGCAGTAGCCGACATTACTCTTGGACTGGGACTCACTGCGATAGATCGGTTAGATCGGAAACGTACGGTTACAGTCACCGCTGAAGTTGAAAAAGAGAAAGCCCAAAGCGGGGAGGTCGTAAAAGATGTAAAGGAAAATCTATTGCCCACTCTGCTCGAAAAATATCCTAGCGTTGAGTTTCGATTGAGTGGTGCAACTCAAGAGCAGGGTGAGTATTACACAAAGATGGGTGTTGGTTTTCTGGCATCTCTGTTTTTGATCTATGGTTTGCTGGCAGTACCGCTGCGATCTTATGTCCAACCGATCGTCATTATGTCGGTGATTCCTTTTGGTTTTATCGGCGCAGTAATGGGCCATGTTCTATTTGATGTGTCGATTAATGTATTGTCGATGTTTGGCATTATTGCTTTGTCGGGTGTTGTTGTAAACGATAGCTTGATCTTAGTTGAATTTGCGAATAGAGAAAAAGCCGAGAATCTGTCTTTCGAAGATGCGATCTTAAATGCAGGTAAAAAACGCTTTCGGGCCATATTACTAACGACGCTGACCACATTTGTTGGCTTGCTACCATTGCTCTTCGAGACTAGTGTGCAGGCGCAATTTGTTATTCCTATGGCTCTGTCTCTGAGCTTTGGGATTCTATTTGCATCGACAATAACTCTTGTGCTGATACCTTGCTTATATTTAGTTGTTGAGACTAATCATCGATTTGTCAGTTTAGTACTTCTATTAATACTGCTAATTGGAGCAAGCTTTTTAATGGTTTTCTTTCAGCTCTTTAGTGTTGGTACTGCGGTAATTGTGTCGGCAGTGCTGATAACTATCATGATTGGATTGTCCTTGAGGAAGTGGCTAGGCCATTTTCCGGAATACGAAGCCAACATATAATATAAGTCTGATTTAGCCAGGATTTCTGAAAAATCTGAATTAGCTAGGGGTTGGCTGTACAATACTGCTCTTATTAATAACAAATTTTGGAGTCGTTATCAGTGCTTCGTTATATCGAATCTTCTAAGTTGCCTACTCGCTGGGGAACCTTCGATATCCATGGCTTTGAAGATCCCTTTAAGGGTAAGGAGCATATTGCAATCACCATGGGTGATTGTGGCTCTGGCGAGCCCTTACTTACTAGAATTCATTCTGAATGTCTTACCGGCGATGCCCTAGGCAGTCTGCGGTGCGATTGCGGTGAGCAGCTGCATGAGGCAATGAAGCGCATTTCAGAAGAAGGGCGTGGCGCTATCCTGTACCTTCGGCAAGAAGGGCGTGGTATTGGTCTGGTCAACAAAATACGCGCCTACAATTTGCAGGACGAGGGGGCTGATACTGTTGAGGCAAATGAACGCCTAGGGTTTGGTGCAGATATGCGCGATTACTCTATCTGCGAGCCGATGTTAGCGCATTTGGGGGTCAAAAAAGTTCAGTTAATGACCAACAATCCCCGTAAAATTAATGCCCTTATAGAGTTGGGCATTGATGTTGTCGAACGCAAGCCTCTACAGGCCGATAGTAATCCGCATAATGTCCAGTATCTGTCTACCAAAGCGGGTAAATTGGGACATCTGTTTGAGGATTTAAGCGAGTGAGCCTCGGGCTGTCTAAACGTATTATTCCTTGTCTAGATGTTGATAAAGGTCGCGTGGTTAAGGGTGTTCAGTTCGTCGATATACGTGATGCCGGAGACCCAGTAGACGTTGCGCGCCGCTATAACGAGCAGGGTGCAGATGAAATAACCTTTCTTGATATCACCGCTAGTCATGAAGGCCGTGATACCACCCTACACACCGTTGAACGTATGGCCGGAGAAGTATTCATCCCTCTGACGGTGGGTGGTGGTGTGCGTGAATTGCAGGATATCCGTAATTTATTAAACGCAGGTGCTGATAAGGTAGCGATTAACTCAGCGGCGATCTTTAATCCTGAGTTTGTTGGTGAGGCAGCTCAACGATTTGGATCTCAATGTATTGTTGTCGCCATCGATGCGAAACAGGTGCGCCATAACGACAACCCCCGCTGGGAAATATTTACCCATGGTGGCCGCAAGGCTACGGGTATAGACGCTATTGAATGGGCAAAAAGAATGACTGAACTCGGTGCAGGTGAGATTTTACTTACTAGTATGGATCGAGACGGCACTAAAAACGGCTTTGACGTAGCGCTGACATCTAAGGTCAGTGACCAGGTTAATGTCCCGGTAATTGCCTCTGGCGGTGTCGGAACTCTGCAACATTTAGCTGAGGGTATTATCTACGGTAAGGCGGATGCGGTTTTAGCGGCCAGCATCTTCCATTTTGGTGAGCACAGTATTCCTGAGGCCAAGCAATTTATGGCAGGCCAGGGCATTAACGTGCGGTTATAGTCATACAGTTAGAATTACATTGGGTTGATTCGTAGCCAAGGCTTCATCAAAAATCCGAATGGATTAGACAGCTTGATCGGTGCAGCTAAGGCGGAAAGGCAAATACACTCTCCATTTTGAGCGCCCATTGGTTGGTGGACGTCACCGGCTTCACGCTGTAGAAAATCACCTTCATTATAAACTGCTTGCTCATCAGAGAAGCTACCTTTAAGAACCACGGTGAATTCGCGACCGCCGTGGTCATGGCGTGGAGTTTTACCGCCAGAACAAATTTTATGTAATGCTACTTCGTATTCTTTCTGGCCAGTTGTAAATTGAGCAACATCCACAGAAGCAGACATCCGCCGCCAAGTCGGTGTAGATTCGCTGGCAGTAATGAGTTTATTAACTAAGAGGGGGTAATGGACGTCAGACATCTCAGAGGTACTGGGGACAATATCCTCAGCACTTTCAGGTAACTGGTCTATCTTGGCCATCACTGAGTCTAATAGAAGATCTCCCACCTCGATGGGTTCCGCTTCACTCATCAGCTTAGATCCTACTTGGTCAAGGCGCAGCAACTCACTACGACATTTGGCGCAAAAGTGCAGATGGGCTGAAACACATATAGAAGGAGCAGTGTTAAGATTTCCTGCAGAAAAATCTACCAACATCGCAGAATCGGGGTGGTGATTAACTTTACTCATAGCACGTCGTCTCTAAATTCTGGTGCAACCAGAATTTGCATTTTCTGAAGTGCTAGTCGCACCCTCGATTTTACTGTTCCTAGGGGCAAACCAAGCTCGTTGGAGGCCTCTGCGTGAGATTTACCTTCTAAATAGACTTTGCGAAGGATCTCGTCTTGTTCTTTGGGCAATTTCGCAAGGGAAGTCTGCACCTTGTCTTCACTACGCTTCTGCCTCATCAAAGTGACAGGGGTGTCCTCGTCCGCTTCATGCCAGAAATCTTCATTATCAAGCGGAAGATGTTGAGTATTACTCTTGCGGCGCAGCATATCTATTCTACAGTTTCGCGCCACTGTATAAATCCACGTGGTTGCGGAAGCTTTTTCAGGGTTATAGCTTGCCGATTTCTGCCATACCTTAATCATTACCTCTTGGACTAAATCTTCACTCAAGCCTGGGAACCATCCTTCATGACGACTTGCTTGAGCAAAACTCTTTAGTAGAGGCGCAAAATGATTAAATAATTGAGTAAAGGCACGCCTATCACGAGTTTCAGCAACAGACACCAGCAGCATGGACCACTGGTCCGAGCGTTTTTCTGTGCTAAACATTGCCGTCTTTTTGGCCTGCTCTTCCTTCTGGTCAACGATTTCGATCATTCTATCCAACATTAGATAAAGCTTCTTCACTATGTAGGCTTTTTACGACCCCTGACAGTAATTGGATCAGCCTTTATTTAGGTCCAGAAGCACATGAATTTAGACTACACTATACGCGGTTTGATTGCGCAATAGGCTCAATCACTTTTAATATTCAATATTTCAGCGCTATCAAAACTAAACTCTAGGAAGACAATATGGATAAGCTGGCTATTCTGACTACAGGCGGCACGATAGACAAGGTCTATTTTGATGCGGCTAGCGAATTCCAGGTAGGAGGTCCTGTGGTTGAGGCGTTACTCCAGAAGATGAATGTTGGCTTCGAGGTTAGTCTATACCAATTGATGCGCGTCGATAGCCTTGATATGACCGGTCAACACCGAGAATTAATCCGTCAGGCCGTTGATGAATGCGATGCTGAGCATATTTTAATTACCCATGGTACCGATGGCATGGTTGAAACTGCTAATTGGTTGAAAGAGATAGAGGGAAAAACAATTATTCTAACTGGCGCGTTACAGCCGGCAGCTTTTTCTGAAAATGATGCAGTTTTTAATATCGGCTGTGCTATTGGAGCGCTACAAATAGTCTCCTCGGGAGTCTATATTGCAATGAATGGCCAGATTTTTGAATCAAGCAAAGTGGTTAAAAACCGCACTAAGAATCGCTTTGAACAGAAGTCCTGAATCTAGAGATATCTATTTAAATTCAGGTTAAAAAATCTTAGCGAGTGCCGTGCTTGTTAGGACCTCATTGGTAACATTAAAATAGTGAGGAATCTTGCATTTAGGCTGCGTATTTTAGTTCCCTTAGTTTAATTTTCCGTTAACATAGCGGCGTTAATTCATTGCTAGCGTTTCATTCATGAAAAAAAATTCAGACTCATCACTTTCCAAAATCGGCATTGGTATAGATTTCGGTACCAGCAATAGCGCTGCGGCAATATTTGATGGCCAGCGTGTAAAGCTGGTTAAGCTAGCACCCCACAATCCCATTATGCCATCAGCCAATTATATTGACCGAGACTTTATCGCCAAGATCGGGCAGGAGGCGATAGACGAGTATATTAAAGGTAATCAAGGTAGAAAGGTTGAGCTTAGTCTTGAGGTGTTGGGCGAGGCGAGAACCAGCGCTGGCGGTCCTGATGGGCCAGCAGGTGAGGGTGAAACGAGTAAGGTTTATGGTCAAGCTTTTAATGATGGAAGCTTGCCAGGGCGATTATTTCGTGGCACAAAAAGACTTCTAGGTAACTTGGCCAGCGATCGAACATTAATATTTTCTCGGCAATTTAGGTTGGTCGCTTTAGTGACGCCGATATTGGTTGGCATCCGCAGAGCACTGCGCGATGCAATTAGACATCTTTTGGAAGGAGAGTCCCAAGATTTGGCCGATCATGCCTGTATTGGACACCCCGTTAACTTTGAGGGGAACGAACGGCAGCGTAATACGGTCGCGCTTGATCGACTTAGTGAGGCTTACCGTCATGCTGGTATCACCGAGCAAACTTTTTGCCCGGAGCCGACTGCAGCTGCCATTAGTTATTTACACAATCAGTCAGATCAACAGAACCAGCGACTACTGACAGTCGACTTTGGTGGTGGAACTCTGGATTTTAGTATTTTACGACGCCTTGACGATTCTTTTGAAGTTGAGGCCACACATGGTATTGCTCTAGGTGGGGATAAAATTGATCAAACTATCTTTAGAGAATTAGTGTTTCCGTTGCTGGGTAAAGGAGAGCGCTGGAGTCGTTTGGTCGATGGTCTAACCGTCGATACGCTTTTCCCTTTTGGTGATTTCGAAGATTTACTGATTAATTGGCCCGTCAGTTATATGCTTAACCAAAATAAATATACCTCACCGGTTATGCAGCGTATGGCAGAGACTGATGTTGCTGCCAATAAATTTAAGCGTCTTTATGACCTTATTAGACAAAATTATAGTTATCAGGTTTTTGAGGCGATCAAGGACTTTAAGGCGAGCCTTTCAGTGCAGCAGTCAGCGATACTAGATATCCCTCAGCTTGATATTGAGGTTGGGTTAGAGCGGTGGGAGTTTGAGGTTATGATTTCAGACTCACTGTTTGAATTAGAACAGGCCATCAGCCTTATCCTGAGTAAGGCTAATGTGCAGGCAACGGATATTGATCTAGTGTTGCGTACGGGAGGCTCTTCGCTGATCCCTGCGGTAAAAGATATTCTCGACAATCAGTTTGCTGGGAAGGTGGTAGAGCATGATCCTTTTACTAGCGTAGCTGCAGGCTTGGCGATAGCGGATTACTATGGTTATGGCCAATCTTAGTAGCTATTGTTTGTTTCAACTAGCTTACTTACCAAATCGTCGATTGCGTTGCTGCCAGACTCGTATAGCTCGCCAAAAGTCAATTTTACGGAACGCAGGCCAAAAGGTCTCGGTGAAGTAGAGTTCTGAATAGGCGCTTTGCCATAGCAAAAAACCAGACAATCGCTCCTCGCCTGAGGTGCGAATAATAAGATCTGGGTCAGGCATGCCCTCGGTATAGAGATGATTGGAGAGTAGCTGTTCATCAATATCGCCAATATCTATCTCGCCAATCTTAATCTGTTCACCAATTTTTTTAACCGCATCTACTATTTCTGCGCGACCCCCATAGCCAATCGCAATGTTTAGCTGAAAACTGCTGTGCTCCGCAGTTTGAGCCTCGACAGTATCAATCTCTTCGTTCATTTCCTGTGACAGCTGATCTCGTCTTCCGATGACTTTAATTTTAACATTTTCATCAGCAATTAAAGGGTCGGTCTTCAGCGTCCGGAACTTACTTAAAATAATACTCATTAGCTCTTCGACTTCTTCTCCACTGCGATTGTAGTTTTCAGTGGAAAAGCCATAGAGGGTAACCATTTTAATTTCGAGGTCTAAACACCATCTTAAAAACCCTTCTAAATTATCTGACCCAGCCATATGACCTGCTTTCCGCGTAGCTAGTTTCTGGGCCAGCGCAAAGCGTCGATTTCCGTCAACGATGAGACCCACATGATGGGGACGTTGGTCAGCAAAGATTTGTCGGTGAAGTGTTTTTTCATACACTTTATAAAAGATAGAAGGAACGTACATTAATATTAAGTCTCAATTTATATCATCCGATGTGGTGGAGGATATAACTATAAAGGTTACTGTTCTATTTAAAACAGGGGGAGATTAGATCGCCTATCCAGGCATTGGTAGAGCTTAATCATTACCTTTAATGGCAAAATAAGTACCCAGAGCGAAGAGGAAAATTTGCTCGCTGGTAAATAGCTTAGCTGTGATGAACCAGTCAGCATGAGCTATAGAAAAAGCTCCAATCATAATAATCATTATCGCACCACCGGAAAGTCTGGTGATTAAATGTCCCAGAGAGCTGCCTAATAGGCCTCCTAAAATAATGCCAACACCCGCTGTGATTTCACCAATAGCCACCATGCTACTAACGATTTCAGGGGCTGGAACACCAATACTAGAAAACCAACCAACCATTTTTTCCGGGGGTAAAGGAAACTTACTGTAACCGTGCAAGAAGAATGAGGTACCCAAGACGAGTCTTAGTAACCAAGGGGCTAATCCAGTAAATGGCTTAGCTATCGAATTAAGCGTTGCATTAAGATTTGACATGGAGATCCTCTCAAAAAATTAGTTATTTTTGTCCTTGGTGCTTACTAATCAATATCCTGTATCAATAGTAGCGCTACGCTTAGTTTAATATATTTTGTAGAGATTTTTGAAGTTATATTAATTTAATTACTCTCACACGAAATGCACAGAATTCAGTCGATAAAGCTCTGGCCGTCAAGTTGATTCCTAATCTTCTCAGGAATCTCAAGCTTAAGATGCGCAGCAATCGACGGGAGGATGTCGACAATCGCTGGCATTTGGTCGTAGCGCTCATTGAGATCGTCACTATTAGTCACTATCCAAGTTGTTCGTTCTCGTTCACTCTGATTTCCATGGCCCCGGCCGGTTTTGGCGTCGCGCCCATGGTCCGTCGTAATCACGATCATCCAGTCTTCGTCATATGACTGTTGCCGTTGTTGCACGGCGTTCCAGATTTTACCGATCTGACCGTCCATGTGTTGCACGGCCGCCGTCATTTCTGGGCCGTCGCCGTAGCCATGGCCCACTGAGTCTGTGTATTCTAAGTAGACCCATGACAGAGCTGGCCCATTGGACCCAACATATCTCGCCGCTTCATTGGTGACAAGATCGTCGATAGCGCGGATGTAATTTCTCAGCAGATCGTGTGGGAAACGCTCGATATCAAGTTCGAACCCATCAAACGCATAATCCAGTTTATTGCCGCCAGCCTCCTGCAGACCGTCACCAAGAAGCTTCGTCCGATTGTCTGTCCAGGTCGAAAAGATGGCCGTTTGGAAGGTCGGATCGTGCTCTTTGGCCATTCTAAAAATATCCCAGTAGGCGTAGTTCGGATCACTTACCTGGTTATCATAAACATTGTGCTTATTGGCCCAGGTCCCCGTGAGCAGGCTGTTGTAGCCGATCGCTGAAGATGTTGGACTTTGAGATTTTCCTCCAATCTCTCCGCCTACGTAGGCTCTCGTGTAGCCGCCTTTGTCCGCAATGGAATCTAGTACGGGTGTGGATGTATTTTCCAAGACGTCTGCAGGAATGCCGTCAGCAATGATAAATATTACTGCCGGCGTAGCTGTCGACGCATTGGCAAAGGGGGTAAAGAAGGAGATTACTACGAGCAGTAGAGTGGTCGTCAGATATTCTCGATTTCTTAGGTACTGTATCATCATAGGGTGCTTCCCTTAGGGCTTTGGCAAAGATTACCACTTAACTTTGACATTGTAGATACAAAGTGTATAGGAACAGTATTGGGTTCGACAAACTTCACCATTAATTGAACGACAACGATGGGGATTTTTTTCAGCCGTATTTCCCTAACTTTTGTAGGTCTTGAAATAAAGATCAGCACGGAGATTTACATTCGCTCTTTTTACCTCAATTAGACACCGCTTTAAGGTTAATTCGAAGCAGATTAATTTTGTAAAATCGGTATAATCATTACCTGTCTAAATATCAACATACAAGTGTCGAGCGAACCATTTTGAAAACAGAATTTCTTGGCAAGACCCTATCTGGCCCATTTACGATTCCCTCTGGAATTGTTACCACTGCAACCTCGATTATTCAGGCTATGTTTGACCATATGCCGCAGATAGGTGTCATCACGACGAAAAGTGTTGGCCCTGCGCCGCGTGCGGGGAATCGTGAACCTGTTTATAGTCAATATGCACCAGGCTGCTTCGTCAATGCTGTAGGTTTAACTAACCCCGGCGCTGAAGCTTCCGCAGAGGCTATGTCGAAGTTACGCATCCCTGCAGATCGTTTTTTACTGGTGTCTATCTTTGGTGGTAGCATCGAAGAGTTTGTTCAAGTAGCTAAGATTATGGCACCCGTTGCCGATGGTCTAGAGCTTAATCTCTCCTGTCCGCACGCTAAAGGCTACGGTATGGCTATGGGTCAGGATCCAGATATGGTTCGAGAAGTCACGGCAGCGGTCAAGGCCGTCGTCGATATCCCTGTGATCCCAAAATTAACGCCTAATACGTCTAATGTTAGTGAGATAGCCCTTGCTGCAGTGGCGGGTGGAGCAGATGGTCTGTGCGCTATTAATACTGTTGGTCCAGGTTATACCTCTTCCCATGGTCAGCCTGTACTAAGTAATGGCGCCGGCGGCATGTCGGGTAAGGGCGTTCTGCCTATTGCACTTAAATGTATTCGTGAAATTTCCGCTATCACTAATGTACCTATTGTTGGGTGTGGTGGGGTTAGTAGTGCTGCTGATGTGCGAGAATTCCTCGATGCAGGCTCCACCATTATTGGCGTTGGCTCTGCTCTTACGGGCATGACAACCGATGATATTGGAAGCTATTTTAGTCAGCTAGAATCTGACATCAGTTTCGGTAGCAATAAAGCTGAAGGTCATATTCGATACGATATCGATATGGATTTTGAACCCGTTGTTCTCGTTGAGAATAAACGCATATGTGAAGATATTTGCGTTCTGACCTTTGATCGAAAGATTAACATCCAGGCAGGCGAGTTTGTGTTCCTTTGGATACCTGGGTTAGGTGAGAAGCCTTTCTCCGCTCTTTCAGATGACCCTTTTCAGTTGGCAGTTATTGATGTGGGTCTCTTTACTCATGAATTAATGGATTTAGCAGTTGGCTCTGAAGTTTACGTGCGCGGTCCGCATGGCATCCCTGTATCACCACCTGAAGATGCCAAGATCATGGCAGTTGCTGGCGGGACAGGCTTGGCGGCTGTGTATCAACTTGCCAGGGATTTTGGTAACGCAGAGTTGTTCACTGGCGCTCGCACTGCAGAACGACTCTATTATCTTGAAGAGTGCCAAAGAGTTGCTGATGTGCACGTGGCTACCGATGATGGTAGTGAGGGTTTTAAGGGGTTTGTGACGGAATTATTGCGCGCCCGTTTGCAGGAGATGACGCCGGCTGAGCTAGATAATTTGGTGTTCTATAACTGTGGACCTGCCCCTATGGTGCACGAGGCCGCGAGAGTGCAACGCGAATTCTGTCGCGACGATCAGATTTTCAGTGCCATCGACTATCTTACGAAGTGCGGTGTAGGTATCTGTGGAGCTTGTGCTGCACCAGATGGCCAACGTATTTGTGTTGATGGACCTTTTCTACAGGGTTCTCCAGCTAGGCCTGCTAGTCTTTAATTCGACTTTTAGCCAGTCAATCTTTTAGGTCGCTTTATGTCAGCTGAAAAGTACGTTTTTGGTCCCTTAAAAACAGGTAAGCGATACTATCCACAAAATGCCTTGTCATTGGCTTTTGCCTGTCAGCTTTCATATAAAAGCGAGAAACACATTATCTCTGAGGCTTCAGCTTGGGGTTTCTCTCAGGTGCGTTTTCTAGAAATCACCCAAGGTCATCGCATCGATATGCAATGCTATGTCATGGCTGATCATGACAAGATTGTGATTGTTTTTCGTGGTAACGACGACATAAAAGATTGGTTGGCTAATTTTACAGCCATCACTGAAGCGGGGCCATTTGCCGATAGTAATGCTCATAAAGGATTTCAAGACGTTCTTGAACCAGCAGCCCAAGAACTTAACCAGATACTACATAGATTTAGTGCAGAAACGAAAAAGATATGGATTACTGGCCATAGTTTTGGGGGCGCACTGGCCTCATTATATGCGGGTATGCTAATTAGCAATGATCATCCAGTTTATGGCGTATATACCTTTGGGAGTCCTCGGGCTGGGGATGAGACTTTTGTTAAGAGTCTTAATAATGCTGTTGTAGGTCCTCATTATCGGGTAGTTAATGCTGGCGATATTGTGGTTCATCTGCCACCAGAACCCTTCTATAGTCACGCGGGAAAGCGCATAATTTTAAAACGGGACAAGCGCGAGACATCTAAGCAATCATGGTTGTTACTGCAGATTACTGCTGTCAAAGAGTTTTTTCGGGATGTCGCGGATTTTATAGATATAACTGACAATCATCGATTAGATGCAGGTAATGACAGCTATATTCCACGACTAAAGAATGATGCTGAGCGGGTAAATGGGACTGTTTTAAAAAAAGTAAAGCCTTAAGTATTAATCAAAGGTAAAGAGTACCATCTTGTGATTTTTTGGTGGGTAGTTCTCAAATCCTTGTAAAGGGATTTTCATAAAGCAGGGTTTTTTTCTGGAAAAAATCTTAGGTTTAAATATATGGGCATAGCTATAACCTTGGGCTGTTAGGAAGGCGACGATTTCATCTGTCTTTTCTTTATGTTTTTTAACTTGGAATTCAAGAGCTAGCATTGGTTGATGTTTTTGCAAGGTCTCTGACGCACCCTGCAAGGCCTCTAATTCATAACCTTCTACATCCATTTTAATAAAGCTAATTGGCCGGGGAGCATTGCTCTGCAAATATTCGTCTAGGGTCACTACATTAAACTCTATACTTGCCTCATCGGAATCACTGATTCGACTTCCACCTATATTTAATGGATCCATCACAGCCAGCTTAGTTGCTTTTGTGTTGCTGATGCCTACGTTAATCGCTGAGACATTTTCAGCAAGCTCTGCATTAAGTGAAAGTACCTTAAAGGTCGCCATATTGGGTTCAAAGCTTATAACAGTCCCAAATAAATCAGCAAAAAAAAGCGCGTGGTTCCCGATGTTGCCACCGATGTCTAGGCAGGTTTCTCGAGGATAGGGTTCAGCGAGGAGGAAGTCTTTTAACGCTAAAAGTTCGGGTTTCTCAAAAAGACCATCAATCATGATTTTCCGTGAAATACCATCGTGGGCAAAACAGACTACCTGAGGGTACTTATGAATGCTCTGACGTGCTGAGCGCTCTAAGCCGAATTTGAGTATTTGGCGCAATAAAATGTTCATATCTACATCAAACGACATAAGCGGCGGATAATCAAGACGCTAAAGAAGTAATTTCATATTTTTAACCAACACTTTTTGCTCACACCACCATAGCCTATGGTTGTTTAGTCAGGGCTCAGTTGGCCTGCTTCCCAGTTTTCTAATAAAGGTCGGGTATCGCGTTGCCAGGGATGGAAATCATCTTTGAAGTAGTCTTTGTAGGCTGGCCATGATAAACGTATAAATCCTTGTCTTCCTAATAAGAACTGCATACCTTCAATCCAGACCCTGAGGTTCCACATTTTTTTATCTCGTCGTAGCATGTGGATCATACCAACAACAATATCTTGTATTAGAAAGAACGTAGCAAGTCTCAACGTAGACTTACGCATTTTTTCGCTGTAAGGCTTATTCTTGGTGACTGTGCGATAAACATCGAAGGCAACCGCTTTGTGCTCCATTTCTTCTGCTGCATGCCAAGACCATAACTCTTTCATTGGCGGTTCAATGACGCCGTTAACGTCAACATCTTCACCTAACATACGCTCTGCCAAAATCGCAGTAATATGCTCGAGTGCGGCTGTCACCGCTAGGCGTTGAATTGAACTAAGTTTGGCATCAGATTCTTTGATTTTACGCGCTATACGCCCTTCTAGATAATCAAGACTATAGCCCCGCTCTTTACACAACGTCTTATTATAGTGTTCATGCTCACGTCTATGCACACCCTCTTGGCCACAAAAATGCCGAATCTCGCGCTGTAATTTAGGATCAGTAATCTTGTCTGCATAACGACGTACACTATCAATGAACGATTGTTCGCCGAGAGGGAAAGTAATAGACATCGCGTTAAACCAAGCTGTCTTGAACGGATGGTTGTCGTACCAATCTCTACCTAGGCTCTCGGTCAGCTCATGCTTTCTATTGCGCAGCTGAATAGCAACTTCTGCTGGCGTGTACGATTCTTGTTTCATGTCCTTATCCTTAGATGATCCGCCATTACTCTAAAGCTTACATCAGCAATAGTCTACAAGAGGTTATTGGCTGTCCATCATCTCTTTTGCGCGTTGCCGAAGTGCAAATTTTTGCACTTTACCTGTGGAGGTTTTTGGTATGACTTCAAAGACGAAATGGCGGGGGACTTTAAATCCTGCTAAGTGTTGTCGACACCAGTCTTTGATATCTGCTTCTAAGGCTTGGCTGCTAGGATCGAGCTCGACAAAGGCGCAGGGCGTTTCGCCCCACTTTTCATTCGGCATTGCTACTACGGCTGCAGTGACCACATCATTGTATTTATAAAGTACCTCTTCTATCTCAATGGACGAGATATTTTCACCACCTGAGATAATAATATCCTTTGAGCGATCTTTGAGCTGGATATAACCGTCGGGATGGATAACGGCCAGATCACCTGAGTGAAACCACCCTCCAGAAAAGGATTGCTCATTGGCCTCCTTATTTTTCAAATAGCCCTTCATCACTACATTGCCCCTAAACATTACCTCTCCTAAAGTGTCACCATCTCTAGGCACTGGCATCATGGTTTTAGGATCTAAAACGTCGAGATTTTCAAGGGCATGATAGCGCACACCCTGTCGAGCTTTTAAGGTAGCTTGCTCAGGGCCAGGAAGCTGGTTCCACTGCTGATGCCAGTCATTAACTACTGCAGGCCCGTATACCTCGGTAAGGCCGTAGAGGTGGGTGACATTAAACCCAGCATCACGCATATTGGCCAACACTTTTTCAGGAGGAGGTGCCGCAGCGGTAAAAAAATCCACAATGTCAGGCAACTCAGGGCGCTCGCTCGGGTCTGTCGCTAACATCGTTGACATAACCACCGGTGCACCGCATAAAAGAGTGACTTGATGTTGCTTTAAGGCGGCCCAGATAGCATCGGCACGCACTTCTCGCAAGCATATTTGGGTGCCGCTGACAGCTACCATAGCCCAAGGGAAACACCACCCATTACAGTGAAACATGGGCAAGGTCCAGAGATAGACACTATGCTTTGCAAGAGAGGTGGTAATGATGCTGCTTTGAACTAACAGGGATGCGCCACGGTGATGATAGACAACGCCTTTGGGGTCGCCCGTGGTCCCAGAAGTGTAGTTGACGCTAATCGCATCCCACTCATCATTGGGCATTAGCCAAGTAAAATCAGGATCGCCTTGGGTGAGGAACTGCTCGTAATCAAATTCACCCAGATGGTTACCTGTTTGAGAATATTCCGGGTCGTCATAATCAATGGTGAGTGGTTTCACACTACATCGTTTGAGCGCATCCCTAATGGTGTCAGAGAAAGCTAGGTCGGTAATCAATACTTTGCATTCGGCGTGATCTAGCTGTACAGCAATAACACCGGCATCTAGCCGAGTATTCATGGAATGTAACACGGCGCCGCACATAGGCACTGCGTAGTGAGCTTCTAGCATAGCTGGCGTATTAGCGAGCATTACTGACACGGTATCACCGCGGCGAACACCTTGTGCCGCAAGAGCCGAGGCAAGCTGGCGGCAACGCGAGTAAAACTGGCGGTAGTTAATTTGAGCGTTACCATGGATTACAGCGATGTTCTCAGGGAACACCGCAGCAGCCCGTTCCAAAAAGGTTAGCGGTGTTAGGGGCTGAAAGTTGGCCTGATTACGCCCGAGATTCTGATCGTAAATATTGGACATTGTTAGGCTACCTGTCTTGCCATTTTGGGTGGCGTTTTTCGATGAAAGCAGAAATGCCTTCTTTAGCATCAAGCTTGAGCATATTATCTACCATAATCTGAGAGGTATAGGCGTATGCGCTGCCCAGCTCCATGTTTTGTTGCTCATAAAATGCAGTTTTGCCCGTTGCGACGGTCATGGTGGACTTGCTAGCTATCTTCGCAGCCATCGCCATCGTCTTTTCGGTCAACTGAGTCGGCTTTGCGGTTTGATTAATTAAGCCAATTTTTTCGGCTCTAGCTGCACTGACCATATCACCCGTCAGCAACATTTCCATAGCGTGCTTGTTCGACACAGTGCGCGATAGGGCAACCATTGGCGTAGAGCAAAATAGACCGATATTAACCCCTGGGGTAGCAAATTTTGCAGTGTCGGCGGCAACAGCGAGATCGCAACTAGCGACCAACTGACAGCCCGCCGCGGTTGCAACGCCAGCTATTTCAGCGATGACTGGTTTAGGATTATTGACGATGGATTGCATTACATTAGCGCAGCTAGAAAATAGGGCAGTAAAATAAGCCTGCCCGCCGTCTGCCGTGCTGCGCTTTGCACTAATCTCTTTTAGATCATGGCCGGCACAAAAAGCTGGACCTATTGCGGCTAATACGATGACTCTCACATCGGGGTTATTAGCAGCCTCACCTAGCGCGTCACCTAGCGTTTTAAGCATTGTTTCGGACAGTGCATTACGGCGTTTCTCGTCACACAATGTTAATCGTAAAATACCTTGATTATTGAGCTCGTTAAGTAAAATATCTTTTTTCGCAGTCATCGATTTACCATCTTAGTGTTCTTAGGACAGAGCATTTGTCCAATAGGGTTTTGCTAATTCTAGCTTTGGACAGCGGTTCATGACAACCTTAAGACCAACTTCAACCGCTTTATCACGTGCCTCTAGATTAATAACCTCAAGTTGCATCCACACCACTTTGGCTCCAATTGCGATTGCTTCCTCGGTGATATCCAGAGCAGCATCTGATGAACGAAAGATATCCACCATGTCAATTCTATGGGGAATGTCGGTCAGTGCTGCGTAACAGTGCTGACCTAAAATACTATTACCCGCTTCGAAAGGGTTTACAGGGAACACCTTGTAACCGGCTTCTAGTAACGCCAACATCGTTTGATAACTGTCACGCGAAGGTTTGGCACTTGCCCCTACCATCGCTATAGTTTGAACATCGGTCAGTATCTGTTTGAGGTAGGACTCTTCGTAATCATCGATGTATGGAACAGTACCTTTGTTATCGAGCATTTAGTTTCCCTCTGCATACCATGGCGACATCATCTTATGATGGTATAACCGCTCTATTGTGATTTGATCGATAGTAGCATGGCTATTCTCCTTCTTGCCTCGTATTTTTTGTGGTTTAGGCTTGTTCATTGAACGAATTTATCTGAAAGATCTTGCGGTCCAGTACAAGTCGAAATTATTTATTGAATATGTGACGTAGTTATACAATTTTTAGATTTAAAAATATTACTATTCCATTCGACAAGCGAAACAACAGGAAAGATTAGGCCAAGGAACAAGGATGTTCTGGTGTGGTTCACCAGCGGCTTTAACGAACCAATTCAAGTACTACTTCAAATTTCCCTCTTTTAGCCTTGGCTGCGTTATTATCCGCGCTGCCTTTTATCGTCATTCTTTTATACGCCCATCGTTTTCGCGGTTATAATTAGCGCCTAATATAAGGTGATCTATGCCATCCGAGTGTTCTGTACTCTGGAATACTGCTCTAGATTATCAATAAAAGTAACTTGCTTCGGATTAATATAATGACTTATGCGGTAAAAGAGATTTTTTACTCACTCCAAGGCGAGGGCGCCCATGCGGGCAGGCCAGCTATATTTTGTCGCTTTTCAGGGTGTAACCTTTGGAGTGGCCAGGAGAAACATCGAGCCGAAGCAATATGCCAGTTTTGCGATACAGACTTTGTTGGAACCGATGGCGATGGGGGCGGCAGTTTTGCGTCGACAGCGGCACTGGTGGCACAAGTAAAATCATATTGGCCCCAGAGTATTTCAGATCAAACCCACCCCTACGTTGTGTGTACTGGCGGTGAACCATTATTGCAGTTAGATAAAGAACTAATTGAGGCTTTTCATTCTGAGGGTATGGAGGTGGCGATTGAAACCAATGGTACCTTGCCAGTGCCCGAGGGAGTCGATTGGGTTTGTGTTAGCCCTAAGTCGGGCTCGACATTGGTGGTGCAGCAAGGTGACGAGATTAAATTAGTTTATCCCCAACAAGGGCATCATCCATCTGATTTTATACACCTAAAATTTAACCACTTCTTTTTACAACCTATGTTTGATGACCAAAAAAATAATAATCTCGAAACGACGGTGGAATATTGTCTATCCCATCCTCGCTGGAGCTTGAGTTTACAGACTCACAAATTATTAGGCTTACCTTAGCCGCAGAGTATCAAGCCGGCTAACGAGATGATTATAAGACTTGGTAGCTAATTGCCAATGTGCCGACTATAAAGCAATAGTAAGAAAAGTAGACTAATTGGGCGTTACGAACTAACTTAATCATCCACTGACAGGCGAGCATTCCAGTAAGGAAGGCAGCAACAAATCCAGCAATAAGCACACTTAACTGACCTTCATTTATGTGAATTCCTCCATCCATTAGATCTTTCGCAATTTTACCTAGTATCAGGGGCACTACCATCAAGAAGGAAAAGCTCGCCGCTTTATTGCGATCAACACCTAATAGCACTGAGGTTGAAATAGTCGCGCCAGAACGAGAGATGCCGGGAAGGATAGCAATAGCTTGTGAAATTCCGATGATAGCCGCGTGGGAAAAACTAACGTCCTTGCTAGTGGTTTTTGATCGGTCGGCAACCATAAGCAACAAACCTGTCACCCAAAGCATTAGGCCAACTAATAAGATTTGTCGATCAAAAAGGCTTTCAATTTCATCAGCAAACAACACGCCAATTGCAGCGGCCGGAATCATACTGAGTAATATTTTGACTGAAAACCTAAATTCGTCATTATTTTCTCGCTGCCAAAGGCCTAAAGCGACACGGCTGACTTCACTTCTGTAAACAACCAACGTGGCTAGCGCTGTTGCGAAGTGCACTACCACTGTAAACATCATACTTTCTTGAGGCAGGCTAGTATCACCGAGTATCGCTTTGCCCAACTCTAAGTGACCACTGCTGCTGACCGGCAAGAATTCAGTGAGCCCTTGAACAATACCAAGGATAATAGCTTCTAAAAGGGACAATTACGTACTCCAATAATATATTTTGCAATTTTTTCTTTGATCACCAGCGCCATCATAGTAAACGGTATATAGGTACTATGCCATTAAGGTTTGCGTGGTATTACTCGTAGCGAAGGGCATCAATAGGGTCAAGATTCGCCGCTTTTGCCGCCGGAATAATGCCGAAAATCAGACCAATTCCTGCACTAAAGCCAAAGGATAGCAATACCGCCCATAGGGGCACTGAAGCCGGGGGTAGGTCAGTAAGATTACTAATCAAAGATCCTGCACCAAAGCCAAGTAAAACCCCAATAAACCCTCCTAGTAAGCAAAGAAAAACCGCTTCTATTAAAAATTGTAAGAGGATATCGAAGCGAGTTGCTCCAAGGGCTTTTTGAATGCCGATTTCTCGTGTCCTTTCCGTTACGGAAACCAGCATAATATTCATGATACCAATCCCACCGACCAGCAGAGAGATACTGACAACCCCTGCCAAGACTAGGGTAGTACTTCCAATAATCGAGTCAAAGGTTTCTAGCATTTGGTCAGCAGAACTAATTTCAAAATCACTCGGTTCACCAGAACGCACTTTGTGAGCTCTGCGCAGTACTCGTGTAATATTTTGTTTAACTTGGGGTAGTAGTTCTGCTTTATCTACAGCCAAACTTATCTTGATATTAGTTCGCCAGCTTGAGCCTCCGCCCATAAGCGATAGAGCTGTACTAAAAGGAATCATTGCAAAATTATCTTGATCAAAGCCGAATAACTTACCCTTTTTTTCAGTCACACAAATAACCTTAAACCATTCACCGGCGATCCCAATATATTCACCGACTGGACTTCCTTTGATATCTAATTGCTTAACTAACGAAGGTCCAACAACTGCAACTTTACGTCGACTGTTATCATCTGCAGGGTTGAAAAATCGGCCATCCTCACAATAAACAGCATTGAGCTTTTGATAAGTAGATGCAGATCCAAAAACACGGGAAGCAATCGATTGATCTCGATAGGCAACACCGTTGCCGGAACCTCTGACATCAAGGGTTGGTGTTACATGGCTCACTCCTGGAATTTGATATTTTATCTTTTCATAGTCTCCATAGGTGAGTCGGGCATATTTTCCCTGAAGTCTTGATTTGGGTGGAGTGTAACTATCTATTGAAATGACATTGGTCCCTATGTCATCAAATTGGGCACTAATACTGGCACTAAATCCTTGAACAACGGAGACTACTGCGATGACAGATGCAACTCCAATAATGATCCCTAACGTAGTCAAAAAACTACGGAAACCATGAGCAAAAACGGACTGTGCTGCTGAACGCGTGCCTTCCATCACTTTGAACCTAAAATTAGACATCAGCTGTTACACTCTTTGGTTTAGTATTATGTGGCTTAGGATTATTTTCATCAGACACTAGGTGTCCATCTTTTAGAGTAATAACACGATGACAGCGATCAGCAATTTCTTTCTCATGCGTTACTATAATAAGTGTTTGACCTTCTTGGTGTAGCCGGTCAAATAGCGTCATAATTTCAATTGTTGTTGCAGAGTCTAGATTTCCAGTAGGTTCGTCGGCT
>Ga0308018_10000110_pt1 | contig 42174 bp, 20 predicted proteins | sample Neamet282_FD_203130 | JGI IMG/M metagenome (GOLD analysis project Ga0308018, IMG submission 203130) | Marine microbial communities from water near the shore, Antarctic Ocean - #282 | ecosystem: Environmental > Aquatic > Marine > Unclassified | place: Southern Ocean | collected 2014-10-01
ATATAGAACAGACCTCGTCTGAACATACTGCAAACTATAAATCGAATCTTGTAAAGGGAGCATCAATTATTGACATTACAGGTGGCTTTGGAATTGATTGCTTTTATTTTTCTAAGCGGTTTGAAGCTGTTACCCATTGTGAAATTAATACGGAATTATCGACTATTGTGGCGCATAACTTCAAACAACTAAAATTAAATAATATTACTACTTTTTCTGGAGATGCTTTTGATTTTCTTAGAAGCACGAAAGAAAAATTTGATTGTATTTATATTGATCCATCTAGAAGAGATGCTGTAAAAGGAAAAGTTTTTCTGTTGCAAGATTGCATCCCTAATGTGCCAGAAAATATTGATTTTTTATTTTCAAAAACAAATCAAATTCTTATAAAAACTTCTCCTATTTTAGACATAACAAGTGCCATAAATGAACTAAAGTTTGTAAAAGAGGTACATGTGATTGCTATTCACAATGAAGTGAAAGAACTGTTATTTTTATTAGACAAAGAACATTCTAAAAGTATTGAAATTAAAACAGTAAACATTGGTAAAGAGGAAACAAAAACTTTTCATTTTACATATAAAGAAGACCTGTATTCAGAGTATTCAGAGCCACTTTCTTATTTGTATGAACCCAATTCGGCTATTTTAAAATCTGGTGGATTTCATCAAATTACAAACCAACTTAACGTATCTAAACTGCAGCAACACTCTCACCTTTACACTGCAGATATTCTTTTAGATTTTCCGGGTAGAACATTTAAAATTGAACAGGTTCTCTCGTACGATAAAAAGAAATTAAAAAAATTACTTCCAGAAAATAAGGCAAATATTACCATTAGAAACTTCCCTAAAACGGTAGCTCAGATAAGAAAAGAAACCAAAATAAAAGAAGGTGGTACTATATTTATCTTCTTTACAACAAATTTTAAAAACGAATTAACCGTAGTAATTTGTCGTAAAATCATCTGATTTTAATTCCATCTTTCTAAGGTATTCACTAAGCTTATTTTCAGTAGATTTGTAGGAAAGCTTCTTCTTTCATGCAAACAATCTCTTATCAAGGTTTAAAAATCACCAATCAAATTCAAAACAAAATTGAAGATGATTTAGTAGTTGAAGCACCTTTGCAAATAAATATAAATAGTGAACCGTATACGGTTGTTATGAGAACTCCAGATAATGACATAGCACTTATTAGAGGCTTATTATTTGCAGAAGATATTTATAAGCGTGTTACCAACTTTGAAGCCACAATAGAGAAAGCAGAAAACAAGATTCCTTCCATAATAAATATAACTATTTCTAAAAAAAATTTAGGAAAAGGATACCTCAATAAAAGAACTTTATTATCTGTTTCTTCTTGTGGAATTTGTGGTAAAAAAGAATTAAAAGACATTGAAATAAACGGAGATAAATTAAATACAGAAACAAAATTAACGTCAAGTATAATTCATAAAATGTTTATTGAAATGAATTCTTTTCAAGAAACTTTTAAAAAATCTGGCGGTAGTCACGCGGCAGCTATTTTCAATAAACAAAACAAACTTTTAACTATTAAAGAAGATATTGGCAGACACAATGCTGTAGATAAAACCGTTGGAGACTTATTAATAGAGCATAATTTAAAGAGTGCCAATTACCTATTGGTTAGTGGTAGAGTTTCTTATGAGATTGTATCCAAAGCCTTTATTGCTAAAATACCAGTCATAATTGCTGTTTCTGGGTGTTCTTCTTTAGCTGTAGATTTTGCAAAAGAATTTGGTATTTGCTTAATTGGTTTTACGAGAGAAAATAAAATGACCATTTACGCAAATCCTTCATACATTAAACCATAGTGAAGTAATGTCTAAAAAAATAAACGCACAATCCCCAGAAAAACGAACAGGAATTCAGTTAAAAGAAATTCCGACTTCTGCGGTTGGGTTTAAAGCAATAAAATCTTCTATACAAGTTATTGCAAGTGAAGTTGGTCTTGTAAAAGGAATACAACTTTTAAAAAACATCAATCAAAAAGAAGGTTTTGATTGCCCTGGTTGTGCTTGGCCAGATCCAGACACTAAACGTGCTTTTTTAGCTGAATATTGCGAAAACGGAGCAAAAGCAGTCGCGGAAGAAGCAACTAAAAACAAGGTTTCACCACTCTTTTTTGCAACACATTCGGTAGCACAATTATCTGAATTATCTGATTACGAAATAGGTAAAAGTGGTAGAATTACACAACCCATGTATTTGCCTGAGGGAAAAGACAATTATGAAGAAATTTCTTGGGAGGCTGCATTCAATTTAATAGGAAAAGAACTAAATAACTTAAGCTCTCCTGATGAAGCTATTTTTTATACATCAGGAAGAACGAGCAATGAAGCTGCTTTTTTATATCAATTATTTGTGCGACAGTTTGGTACAAATAACTTACCTGACTGCTCTAACATGTGCCATGAATCTAGCGGTGCTGCACTTACAGAGACATTAGGAATCGGAAAAGGCTCTGTTACTTTAGAAGATTTTGAGCATACAGACTTAGTAATTGTTATCGGTCAAAACCCAGGAACCAACCATCCTAGAATGCTATCTGCACTTGGAAAAACTAAAAAAAATGGCGGTAAAATTATTACTGTAAATCCGCTACCTGAAGTTGGATTAATGAATTATAAAGACCCACAGAATCCGTTAAAATGGATCGGTTCTGGGCAAGATTTAACAGATCTATTCTTACAAGTAAAAATAAATGGTGATGTTGCATTGCTGAAAATTATTTTGAAATTGATGAAAGCAAAGGAATTAGAAAATCCTGGAAGTGTTTTTAACCATAATTTTATCGCTGAAAAAACTGATGGCCTTGAAGAAATGCTATTAGACTTAGATTTATATTCAATTGAAGAATTGCTTCCTCAGACAGGAATTTCTTTAAAGGAAATAGAAGAAGCAACAGCACTCATCATTAATAATGAAAAAATTATTATATGTTGGGCAATGGGCTTAACACAACACAAAAATTCTGTAGATAATATTAGAGAATTAGTAAATATTCTTTTATTAAAAGGAAGTATTGGAAAAAAGGGAGCTGGAACCTGTCCTGTTCGTGGACATTCTAATGTACAAGGAGATAGAACTATGGGAATTTGGGAGAAAATGCCAGATTCTTTTTTAGATAAATTAGATGCCGAATTTGATTTTAAATCTCCAAGAAAACATGGTTTTGATGTGGTTGCATCAATTGAAGCAATGCACCAGAAAAAAATAAAAGTTTTTATTGGTATGGGTGGTAATTTTGTTTCGGCAACACCAGATACCGAGTTTACAGCAAACGCCATGAAGCATTGCAACTTAACAGTTCATGTTTCTACAAAACTAAATAGAAGTCATTTAATTCATGGCAAAAAAGCACTGATTCTGCCTTGTTTAGGTAGATCTGAAAAAGACGTACAAGCCAATGGAGCGCAGTTTATATCTGTAGAGAATTCTATGGGAATTGTACATCAATCTCACGGGCATTTAGAACCACACTCTAAAAAACTATTAAGTGAACCGGCAATCGTGGCTGGTTTGGCAAATGCTACTTTAAAAAAATCTAAAACTAATTGGACTACTTTAGTTTCTAATTATGATTTGATTCGTGCTAAGATTGAGAAAGTTATTCCGGGTTTTGAAAATTATAATGAAAAAGTACGTATTAAGGGCGGCTTCTATCTGCCTAATAACGCCAGAGAGAATAACTTCTCTACTACGGCTAACGGTAAAGCAAATTTTTCGTTAAATAGACCATCCGATATACAATTAGAAAGAAACCAATTTATTATGATGACTATCCGTTCTCATGACCAATATAATACCACAATTTATGGGTTAAATGATCGGTACAGAGGTGTTTTAAATGAGAGAAGAGTACTTTACATGAATGCAGATGACATGAGGGGTCAAAACTTAGAACCATTGGATTTAGTAGATATTAAAAGTCATTTTAATGGAGAAGAAAGAATAGCAAAAGGCTTTCTGATTGTAAAATACAATATTCCAAAACAGTGCACTGCAACTTATTTTCCTGAAGCTAATGTTTTAATACCGCTTAAAAGTGTAGCTAAGGTTAGTAATACGCCGGCTTCTAAAACAGTTATCATTAGCATCGTAAAAAGATAAATTAGAGACTGCTGCTTCATACTTTTAGCTTAAGAGGTGAACAGCCTTTCTGCACTCAAAAAAATATAGTTATTTAACTCTTTATAATTGATATAGCTTTACAATAAAAAATTATTGGGATTTTATATAAGTTGCTAATTGCAATTAAATAAATTTAGCGTATATTTATACTTGAAAAGAAAAATTAGAATAAATAAATTCGTAGGAATTAATAACTGTAATTCAGTTAAATAATTTTCAAAAAAACGCTATGAAAAAAATTAAACTATTACCAAAGCTGATGCTTTTAATCCTCTTATTGCCATACAAGACTCATAAAGGCTTAAAAAAAAGATCTTATTTAAAGATTAAGAAAACAATGATTACAATGAATTTGCTTTAATTATTGCACCTTTACACTAAGTATAGTATCCCTTAATTCTTGAACGAAATTGAGATATTCTGTTATTGTGTTTTTTTCGAAAAACTTTCTGTTAGTAGTAATTTTTTCTTTAATATTTATTTGGGAGGCATTTAAAGTAGTTTCATCTATACTATTGATAGAAAATAAGTACAATTCTATTATAATAGGTAGTGCCGAAATACCGCTACTAGTTGCTATATACCGCGTACTTTTTTTTGTGCCTGTAGGATCTAATTTTTCAATAAGACCTATTTCTGAAAGAGACTTTAATCTATTCGCAAGAATATTAGTTGCTATTTTTTCTTTTGAGTCTTTAAGCTCTTTAAATCTAGATTTTTTATGCACGATAATGTCTCTTAATATTAATAGAGACCATTTATCCCCTAACATGGAAACAGAATAAGCAATAGCACAAGTATTTAGATTTGTTGAACTCAAATTGTAGGTTTAAAAATAATTAAGAAATTGTAAGGATTTTAATAAACTTTAAAAATAACAATAAATTATATTTCTTGTGTTACATAATTAATGGTAAAAATATCACAATAAAAATTATTATGTAGTTAGAAAATAATAAAATAATGTTAATTTAATTATTTGTCTAAGTTAGTGCATTAAAAGTTAAACACAATGTATTTAGATATTGTAATAATAAAACCGTAAAATAAGTTGCTTTTAGATACTAATTTTGTAACTTTAAAAATAATTATAAACTTAACACCTAGATTATGAAAAACAACTTAACTTTTGTGACCTTATGCTTCACAATGATTTTAAATGCGCAATGGATGAATAAAACCTCCTGCAACAAGAAGGCTTCACTTATTTCCAATAACGCAATAGAATATGCAATGAACTTAGAATACATGGCTGCTTTTGGTGCTGCCAATTCAGCACTGCTAATAGATGAAGATTGTGGCTGTGCAAAACTTATTTTAGCTGCTGTAAGCAGTAACAATAAAAACTGGGGAAGTAGATCAGAAAAACTTAAAGCTATTAAAACAACAAAATTAAGCCCAGAAGAAAAAGGATGGTATCAATATTTAGCAGCCTCCTCAGAAAACAGACAAGCGGTAGGCAAAAGTCTTGCAAGTAAATTTCCGAAGAGCGCATTAATGAATTATCTCGGAACAAGTCCTCAAGATTTAAATTCCTTTAAAGTTTTTGCTGAAAAATTTCCTTCACATGCTTCCTCTGCATATAATATGATTTCATATGGTTACATGAGAGAAGATTTTGGAAAAGAAGATACAGCTAACGCCATGAAATATGTAAAAATGTCCCAAGATATGCATGACGGACCGAATGCACATGATTCTATGGCAGAGCATTACGCAGCCAATGGTGATTATGAAAATGCTTTAAACGAGGCACTAAAAGCAGTTGATTATGCCTCTTTTGGTTCTCCATACATGAAAACTGCACAACTATATTATGCTAAAAAAAATAAAAAAAGTATTAGTGATAAAGTAATAGCGCACCAGGAATCAATGCAAAAAGCAATCCTGTCTGGCGATTATGAAGCTTACAAAAAATTTGAGCATCCAGAAATTAAAGTTCCTACAGGAGACTCTAATTTAAATCCTTTTTATATTTATACTGAAAAAGACGTAGTTGTAGACAAAGAAATAACATGGGAATTCTTTAAACTTTCTAATATGGAAACTTACTTTTCTCCAGACATGAACACTGCTGTAATTACATTTATAGCAGATGGTAAATATACTTTTATAGACAATGGTGAAATCGTTTCGTATGCTACTAGAGGTTCATCTGTATGGAATTACACAGGTGATGGATGGAAGGTATTACACACATCTTACGCTCCTAGAAAAGGAAGAGTTGGCATTCCAGAAAGAACTAATTAATAAAATATCAAAGAAAATTGAACTAGAAAAAAGTAATAAATTACTATAAGAAAAAGACCCTCATATGAGGGTCTTTTTCTTATAGTAATTTATAAGTTAATTCTACTGAAGAGCTTCAAATACAATTGTTTTAAAAAAACAAAAAACCTATTAAAACAATCTTAATTATATATTAGAGTTCTAGGGTTGCCTAAACATTTTCTGATAAACAAAGCCTTTTTTAATTTTATTAGATTTTCCATAAAATCAAACATATCCCAAAAAATGATGGTACTCCCTTTTTAACTTCAATTACTCCCCATCTAACAATCCACTAGCACCATGCCTATTTTAAATTTATTAGAAATAAAATTATCTTTCTAAAAGTTTTGATTTTAATCTAACTTAATTAGGATTTAATTTCAATAAAATAATTATTTTTTATTTCATAAAAAAAAGCCCAACAATCTGTCAGGCTTTTTTTTTAAAAGGAAATTAAAATTTATTCTTCTGTAATTTCTTCTTTAACTTCTTCTACTTGCAGCGATGCCATTAAACCTCCTGCATCAAAATAATCTCCACCAGCAATAATTTTACCATCTTTAAAATCCCAAGTGTGATAAGCTGTTAACTCCCACTTTTTTCCCGTAGCAGAATGTACTCCTGTCCATTTTCCGTAAGACCTTACACTACCATCTTGTAATCCCGTATCTGCCAAAACTCCTGGTAAGTAATTTCTTGGCATATATACCGTTTCCTCCATAACATCTTGCCAATTAAGAAGGTACGCCTTAAACTCTTCTTTTCCTATTGGAGCGGCACCGTGAAAAGCGGGCTGCCATTCTAACTCCTCATGCACTAGTGCCATCTGTGCATTCACATCTGTTTCTTCACCTTGCAACTTTAAAAATGCTTTTACTGTTTCCGTATTTTGCTCGTATTCTGGATGCATTCCTGGGGTACAGGATACAAAAACACTAAACAAAGCAATAGCTAATAGTTTTTTCATTTTAATTGATTTTAATTGATTTTAATTGATTTTAATTGATTTTAAGTTAATGATAATTTAAGTTTTAAACTATTCCGTTGAAACTCTTTCATGCACTGTAAACTCTTGTACTTTTCCGTTTACAATTAGGGCATCATGTATTTGATTTACTTTTATCTTTTTCCCGTCTATATTTAAAGTAACATCATGCGAAGAAGTAACGTATTGTTTTACTGCGCCATCTTTGGATGTAAATGCATTTGCTATTAAAAACTTCGTAGTCCATTGCGGGTTTGCGTCGCTTTCAAACCAAGTTTTTAAAAAGGTGGTATGTTCTTCAGAACCATTAAAAACCTCTCCTTTTGGACCTTTTACTTTAAAATCTTTTGCTGCATTTAAGCCGTCTATGGTTGCGATATCTTTTTCATTGTGCGCTTTAATATACGCTTCCCAAACAGCTACAGTAGAAATATCTCCTGCAGTAAGCGGTGTTCTCACCTCTTCTGAAATATCATACCCAATTATGGTTGGGGCTGTTTCTGTTATTGGTTGTTGGCAGCTAAATAATGCCGTTACTATAACTAGTAAAAATAGATTTTTCATTTTAAATTGTTTTATTATTAGTATATAAAGATATATAAATTAATTGTTAAAAACAATTAATTTATATCATAAAATTAAAGCACACCCCTATATTAATAAATTACCCTATGCCTTAGTAACTGCTATAAAACTACTTAATTTTTTAAAACACTTTAGCTCTTTTAACTAAAAGGTAGAAGAAAATTCTACCACAATCTATTCAAATATCTTTTTGTATTTCTTTAAATATTTTAAGATAGAACTCAATTCTAGCGAAATAAAATAGGTATTGTATTTATAACTCATTAGATGAAAACTTAAAATTAGCAGATATAATTACGAAGTTCCAATGTTAGAACCTTTTTGTCGTGTTTTAAAATAGCGGTTGCTAGGAAATATGTAAAAGTTGCTGGTCTTGGAATTTGTGTTATTGTATTAAGTATCTATATTTATTTCGCTTAGAAATAAAAAAAAGGGACTAAACGATACCTAATCTTTTCCTCTATCAAACATTTCTGTGCAAGAGTTAGCTTAATAATTAATTCTGGATTTAATAGAAAATTAGTTATAAAATTGTTTAAGCTTTTAGGTGCAGTTTATAAAAATTGAGAGTATGATTCCTTTTTGACTAAGTGATTCTTGAAGTAAACCTTTATATAGAGATGCTATCAAAAAAATATCGAAACTTGAAATTTCTAAAGTTTGCTTTGGTTGAATCACACCAGATTTAAATCTGATGAAATATAAAAATCATCAGTAGTCTTAAATAAATTATTTCTTTTATTTCTAAGGTTTATTTTATAAACGTCATTTCTAATATATTAAAATCTCCATTTTACAAAAGCTTCCATCGCTGCATAATGAGCTAAACCTAAGGCATCATAAAAACCAGCTGTCTCTTTGTTTCTGTCTTCTGCACGTTGCCAAAACTCTCTACTATCTGCACCTTGAAAAACGACACCATCTTTCTGAGATTGATGTTTAAAAATACCTTTTCTTTTCTCTAATACTTGGTCTGGGCCCATTGGAACCGCCATTTCAATCTCATCAATTCCCCACTCTTGCCATGCGCCTCTGTACAACCACACCCAACAATCATTCATGAATTTTTTAGGCTTTAACTCTTTTACAGCAGCAAAAACAGCGTCTAAACAAACTCTATGTGTTCCATGAGGGTCTGCTAAATCACCTGCGGCATAAATTTGATGTGGTTTAATCTTTTCAATTAAATCTGAAGTGATTTGTATATCTGCAATTCCAATAGGATTCTTTATTATAGCACCAGTTTCATAAAAAGGTAATTCCATAAAATGAATTTGAGTATCTGGAATTCCTACAAAATGACATGTTGCTCTTGCTTCCCCTTTTCTAATTAAACCTTTAATATATCTTACTTCAGGAGTATCTATTTCACTAGATTTTTTATTTTTTAGAAATTTAGCTGCTTTTTTGTAAATGTTTTCAGCTTCCTTATTTTCTATTCCAAATTTATCATTGTAATCGCAAACAAAACTTGCAAAACGTAATGCTTCATCATCTGCGACAGCAATATTCCCTGAGGTTTGATATCCTACATGTACTTCATGTCCTTGTTCATGTAGTCTTTTAAAAGTTCCACCCATGCTAATAATATCATCATCTGGATGTGGACTAAATATTAACACACGTTTTTTAGCTGGTTCTGCTCTTTCTGGTCTTTTACCATCATCTGCATTTGGTTTTCCACCAGGCCAACCTGTAATTGTGTTTTGTAGTTTATTAAATATCAATATATTGATATCATACGCAGGACCAGAATCTGCTAATAAATCACTCATTCCGTTTTCTATGTAATCTGCATCGGTTAACATTAAAATAGGCTTCTTTAAATGAAGCGCTAAACTCAAAACTGCTTTTCTAATTAATTGTTCTGTCCAAATAATTTTTTCTACTAACCAAGGCGTATTGATTCTTGTTAATTTTGATGCTGCTGCCTGGTCTAAAATAAACGTCGCATTTCTATGCTCCTGTAAATAAGAAGCAGGAACTAAGCTCGTAACTTCATCTTCTACAGAAGCTTTTATAATATTAGATTTACTTTCTCCCCAAGCCATTAAAATGATTCTTTTTGCATCCATTATCTTTTTTACTCCTAAAGTAATGGCTGTTCTTGGTGTATTTTCTAATCCAGAGAAATCTCCACTTGCTGCAACTCTTGTAATATGGTCTAGAGCTACTAAACGTGTTTTAGAATTTTGAAGTGAGCCAGATTCGTTAAAACCAACATGACCATTTCCACCAATTCCGAGAATTTGTAAATCGACACCACCTAAAGCTTCAATTTTTGCTTCATATTGATCACAATAATCTCTAATAGCTTCTTTTGATAAAGTTCCATCAGGGACATGACAGTTTTCTTTTAAAATATCTATATGATTAAATAACTGCTCTTGCATAAAACGCACATAACTATTTACAGAATCAGGTTCCATAGGATAGTATTCGTCCAAATTAAATGAGACTACGTTTTTAAAACTTAATCCTTCTTCTTTATGTAAACGCACCAATTCTGCATACAATCCTTTAGGAGAAGAACCAGTCGCTAAACCTAAAATACAAGGTTGTTTTTGTGCTTGTTTTACATTAATTAGAGCTGCAATTTCTTTTGCAATTCCTTTTGAAGCTAATGTAGAATTTTCATAAACTACGGTTCCGATATTTTCAAATCTTTTTTCGAAACCTGTTGCTTTGTCTATTGTGCTTTGTAACATGATCTGTTATTTATTTCTATGAAATTTACTATTATTTTTTATTCCAATTTTTAATTTTATGTCCCCAAATAGCAACGAATAAGATAATGACATAACAAGGAATTAAAATCCAATAACTACTTGTGGATGCTGTTGCCATAGCATTTGCTTCTTGGATTCCATTTGAGATTAACTCTTGTTTATTCGCATCTACAATTCGACCATATAAAGGCGGAATAATTGCACCACCAGAAATCGCCATAATTAAAAGTGCAGATGCTGTTTTTGTAAATTTCCCTAATCCTTCTAAAGTTAAAGGCCAAATTGCAGGCCAAACTAATGCGTTCGCAATTCCTAAAGCGGCTACAAATAAAATGGATGTAAAACCCATTGTATTTATAATGCAAAAACTGAAAACAATTCCTAAAATGGCACTTGCAATTAATGCTGTTTTTTGTTTTACGTATTTAGGAATTAAGAAAACACCCAAAGCATAGGTTGCAACCATTGCCATTAAAGTATACGTTGTAAAATACTTTGCTTCTTCTCCTGTAAAACCAAGTGAAATTCCGTAAGCAATAATAGTATCGCCTGCAATAACTTCTGCACCTACATAAACAAATAGCGCTAAAACGCCTAACCATAGATTTGGGAATTGGAAAATGCTTGTTTTTGCAGTTTTACCATCTGTTATTTCTGCTGTTTCTGCTGCTTCAACTTCTGGTAAAGGCGCTTTTCTGATTAAAATTCCTAATAGAAATAATACAATTGCCATTATAACATAAGGTATAAAAACACTGTCTGCCATGGTATCTAACAACGTATTCTTTTCTTCTAAGGTTGCGCCGCTTAATTTTTCTTTTGTTTCATCAATTCCTGATAATAATAAGGCTCCAAAAATTAAAGACCCTAAAGCACCTGCTGTTTTATTTGCAATTCCCATAATAGCAATACGTTTTGCGCCACTTTCAATTGGACCTAAAATAGTGATGTATGGGTTTGCTGCAGTTTGTAGAATCGTCATTCCAACTCCTTGAATAAAAATTCCTATTAAAAACACCCAATATGTTCTTGCTTCAGCGGCAGGGATAAAAACTAAAGCACCAATTGCCATAATTATTAACCCTAAAGACATTCCTTTTTTATAGCCAATTTTATTTAAAATGTAAGAGGCTGGTAATGCCATTACAACAAAAGAAATGTAAGAGGCAGATGCTACTAAATAAGATTGAGCATCTGTTAATTCATTTATAGTTTTCATAAATGGAATTAGCGCTCCATTGATCCAAGTTACAAACCCGAAAATAAAGAACAATCCTGCTATGATAATAATGGGAATAATATTGTTTTTTTGTTTTGTAGACACTGACATAATTTATTTATTAAACTTTTTTTTAGAAGCTAAAAGACTTAAAATTCTAATGCAATTTTTAAAATATCATTAACTTTTTAGTCTAAAAATGATTCTTCTTAAACATGAAAACTACTTTATCTTAAACATTAATTTAGTACCCAAAAGGCAGAAAAAAAATCGATGTGTATAGAAAAAATAATAATATTTCAAGTCGATATTTAATAATAAAGTATTTTATCATAATGGGTGTTTTAGATTTAATTTTAAAGAATTATTGCTTTGTTTGCTTTGATATCTATACATTCTTTAACATTTTATTAAATTTACATTTAAGCTATCTAAATTCTTTTCAAAACCACCTCTTATAAAATCGGCTCCATCTGTGATTAAGTACCCCATCATTTTATTGTTTATCTGCTATTTTTTTAGAAAAATTTTCAATCAATTTAAATTGATTTTTTGCACGATTTAAATTGTGTTCCGCATAATTTACCTTGTAATAGATATCATTATTTAGATAATCTGTTAAAAAACGAATTCCCATTATAAAAATCATTGTTTTTGCTGCTAAAGGCAAGTATTTAAGACTAATAAGTGATAATGAATCCTTCATTTTTTCTAAAAAGCCTTTTTCATACGCTTGATAATATTCTAGATTGAATTCAACTTTAGACAAGTCTTTTTCATCTTCTGCTGCAGTATTACAGATTGTTCTAATGGCATCACCAAAATCATAATGAATAATCCCTGGCATTAAGGTATCTGTATCTATCATACAAATTCCTTTATTGTCTTTATCAAAAAGTGAATTTGATATTTTAGTATCATTATGAGTAACTCTTACCGGAATTTTCCCTGCTTCTTTTAACTCTTGAAGAATATGCATTTCATCCTTTAAATCTGCAACTACTTTTATGTATTTAGCGGCTGTTTTTAAACGACTAGTTAAAGCACTTTGAATGGAAGATGCATATTGTTTGTAGCGAAAAGACATATCATGAAAATTAGGAATTACGTCTATTAATTGGCTACTATCAAGGTCTGAAGTATGGTTTAAAAACTCCCCTAAAAGTTTACCGCCTTCGTAAGCGATTTCCTCGTCAACTACAATTTCGTATGTAATGCTATCATCAATAAAAACCATTACATTCCAGAAGTTTCCGTCTTTTTTTAAGTAATAAAAACCAGTGTCTTTCGTTTTTACAAAACACAACACCTTTTTACTTAATTCATCTTCAGAAAGAGTTGGATATTTACTCCTTATATGGTTACTTGTTAAGACTTTATTATTCACTAATCCAGGAACATCTTTAAAAATGTTATGGTTAATTCTTTGAAGAATATAGTTCTTATTACCATCTGATTTCACAAAGAACGTATCATTGATATGCCCAGAATTTAATTCTGAATGACTTACATAATTTGATTTATGGTCGAACTCGCTAAAAATAGATTTTATAGTTTCTGTCGTCATATTAGTTCCATAGTTTTGTTGGATATACTCCGCTGTCTTTTAGTTTATTAATCTCTTTTTGTGCCGTTTCTTTGTCTTCGCTATAGGTAACTCCAAACCATTTAGACCCTGACTCTAAGACTTTTACGGACACTTTCTTGGTTGCTAACATTTTATTTACAATGGTAGGCAAGTAAAATTCTGCTTTTAAATTTTCTGTATTTTTTTCTAAAAATTCTGAAAACATAACATCTCCAAACTCAAAACATTTTGGTGTAAATCCCCAAAAATTCATAGAAACAGTAGTTTGTTCAGCAATAGGAATCATCTTGCCATTTTCATCTTCACTTTTTAGCGCTCCATCAATTTTTTCAATTCTTAGTCTTTCTGTAACATCAGTTAAAAAACCTTTTTCATTAACCGTACATTCTCCTCTAGAAACATAACCATTGTCAGAAACTGTGTTCTTTAAAGAATAGACAACCATGCTAAAATCATAACTATTTTTGTCTGTGTTTCTTAGTTGCTCTGCAATAACCTCAAAAGCTTGTCTGCTATAGAAATCATCGGCATTTATAATCGCAAAGTTTTCTTTTACAATATCTTTTGTCATTAATAATGCATGCCCTGTTCCCCAAGGTTTTACTCTTTTAGGGTTTAAGTATTTTTCGGGTACATTTTCTAATTCTTGAAATACATATTCAATGGCTACTTTTCCAGCTAATTTTTTATTAAAAACAGCTTTAAACTCTTTTTCAAAGCTTCTTCGGATGATAAAAACGACTTTACCAAAACCAGCTTGAACAGCATCGTAAAGTGAAAAATCAATAATTGTATCTCCTTGCGGAGTAAATGAGTCAATTTGTTTTAATCCACCATATCGGCTACCCATTCCTGCTGCTAAAATCACCAATGTTGGCTTTATATTACTCATTTTTAATTTACTTTAATGCTTGATTATTTTTTTAATTATTTTTTTATTATCGGCGTTTATTATCAGTATGTAAATACCTTTTGCCCACGTACTTGTTTTTAGTGTAATTCTATTTCTTTGATCAAAAGACAACGTTTTATTTTGCAAAATAGATTTTCCTGTAATATCTAATAGGTCAATCTTTGCAGTGCTGCTAACAAAAGCGTTATTCATTTCTAAAACAAGAATATCTCGTGTTGGGTTGGGATAAACTTTAAGAAAATTAAAGTCATTGATGTCTTTAATATCTAGACTATTATCGACCTCTAAATAAAAGTTTTCAATAGAAGTACAACCAAAAGAATTTGTATGAGATACCGTATAGACACCTTCTTGCTCCTCCGTAATATTTTCAAGCGTAATATTTTTGCTCGTGGCGGCAAAATTTAATGGGCCATACCATTGCCAAGTACCGCTTGCATCTAAGTCTTCAGTTTCTGGTTCAAGTGATACATCATCATTTGAAGCTAATTCAGCAAAGTTACTTGCTGATAATGCGGAACCATTTACTGAAACATACGGGTTCATATTACAATTGTTAGCAGATAAATTTTCAGGCTTACTAAAATAGCTTGCACTCATTGGTCTTTCTAAAACACCATCAGGTTTTCTCCATCCTACGCTTAAATGATCTCCTCCATTACCTTCTTTATGAAGTACATAGAAATAATATTTTTTATTTTTATTTAATAGGATAGATGCCGATTCTTGTGACGACCTTAATGCCCATTGTCTGAAATTTGTCCACCCTTGCGTAGAGGCAATCATTTCTGCATTTGAAGGATATATATCGGTACTTAAATATATTTCTGTGTAATCGTCACCAGAAACCCAAAATGTATAGTCTCCCGTTTCTGGAACACATAAAAGACCTGAAAATTTTGACCCATAGGATTCTCCCGTATTCTCACCAACCTCTATAAGCCCAGTAACAGTATACTCAACATCTGGGAAGTTTGGATAGTTTGAACTTGAAGTTAAATTATACGTTCTATCTCCTGATATATTTTCCCATCGTTGATAAAGAATTTCCCCTGTTGCATTACAAGCTTCATCCACAAGTTCTCCTTCACATTCACAAGTATCGTTATATGTATCGTTTATCGTATTAGGGTTTCTATCATTACAGGGGTCGCCTTGGTTTACTAAACATTCATCATTTGATATTTGCTTTAGATATGCAACTAGGTTATTCATATCTACACTTCCTAAATTGGGTTTGTCTACCTCAATACTATGTGCGCTAATAGCTGCTTCAATGGTCTGCTCAGATCCGTCGTGCAAATAAGGTTTTGTATACCAAAGACCTCTTAAAGTAGGTGTGTCTATGCCTAATAATTCTTCATTTGACTGGAAACCAGAGGTTGGTTTTAAAGTGCCAATGTCATGCAGGTTTTTATTAGGAGAATCTGTAAAATCTTCTCCACCATGACATCTAATACATGCGTTGTTTCTGAATACTGTTTTTCCAAGTTCTGCTTGCGTTGTTAAATTCCCATTGTTAGTATATGGACTTTCTTCAACTTTATCTAAACTAGAAAGATAGGCTGCTAAGTCATCTAAATCTTTACTGATGCCTTTTTTAGGAGCACCTAAAGGATCCTTTGTTGCATTGAAATTTCCAAGATCCATTAAACCACTTCCTAAACTAAAATTTCTAATTTGATTTTCAAAATCTTGGCCTTCGTCAAAATTTGCAGACCAATGCAGTATTCCATGACCTTTTCGTCCTTTACCCTTTAAATCGATCGTATTTCTAAGTCCTTCACCTAAATTTGTAAAGTCCCAAACACGACCATCATGTCCGCCACCTAAATGACAAGAAGCACAACTCATATACCCATCTTGAGCCAATCTAGTATCATTAGAATTGTAAAAAAGAGCTTTACCATTTAATACATCTAAAGCTAATTCTTCGTTGGTAACAACGGTGGTTTTGCCGATTTGATTTATGGAACCACATGCAGTATTACAATCCAAATTAGAATTGAATATAGTAACCGAACGGCTCATAAAATTATGAACAAATAATTGTTTGCCATCGGGACTAATTGCCATCCCATCGGGAGCATCGCCTCCAGAGTTAATTTCAGACCGGTTTTCTAAATTAAAAGCATCGATAATCCAAATGGTACTTGTGCCGTTTGTTGTCACAAATAGGCGATTACCATTGGTGCTATATATGGAGGAATTGGCAAAATCACTATTATCAAAGTCTATACGGTTGTTGCTGTTTTCTTCATTAGTTTCTAAATCTATTTGAGCACCCATACTTCTTACGGTTGTTTCAAATGTAAGTGGGAATCCATCTCTTGTTAAACCTCTTTCTATATTATCTTTTTTTGATGGAATAAACAGTTGTGTGCCATCGGGTGAAATTGATAAAGCTCCCAAATAATTTGGCAAACCTCTTCCGTTAGTTGGACCATCAGTTGTTTGAGAGATTGCTAAAGGAACAATTTCTTTTAGCGTAAAATCTATTGTATTGATAACAGTTACTTTACCGGAATCTTCATCAGAAATAAACCTGGCAACCCAAAGGTTATTTCTTTCTGCATCAAAAGCCAAATCCCCTGGCCATGGACCTACATTTAATGTATCTAAATCAGTAAAATTTGTGGTATCTATTTTAAGAATTTTGCCTGTACTTTGCAAAGAAACATATGCCACATCAGCTATCTTATCTATTAAAATACTAACGGGATTACTACCATGTGGTAGTGATTTAGTATTTAACAATTTTCCATTGTTCGTATTTATGATCGAGATATTTGAACTACTGCTGTTCGCAACCCACAATTTTCCGTTTGATGCAATTGCCAACGATTTTGGCATTTTACCTACCAAGATTTCATGAATTAAATTATAATTTGATGCATCGATGGCGGATACTGAATTATTATCAGGATTTACGTTCCAGACCAAGTTGTTTGTTTCATCAAAAATAATTTTTGAACTTTGTGATGGTAGTTTCTCAGAAATAGGATTGGAAACAATTTGTATTTCTGTAAGATTTATAATTTTATTACTTTCAATATATTCTACAATTAGTTTTACTAAAAAATTACCTCCTACATCATATTGATGACTGGATGTTAAAGTGTTACTAAATTCAGTTTGAGGTGACCCATCACCATAATCCCAAGCAAACATAAAATGGCTCACATCCTCACCTTGTAAATCAATGCTAAATTGTGCTGTCTCTCCAACTAAAATTGGACTAGGAACATTAATTTTTGGAGGTTTTATAGATTGGATTATACCTCCTGTAGAGAATGTAGAAACTACAATGTCATTTAAAACTGAATTCCCAGACCAATCCTTAACACCGCCACTTTTAAGAATAATCTCATAGGAGGTATTTACTTCTAAAGGATTTAAAGTATTAAAATTAACAATTCCAAACATTTGACTAAATACTCCATCAACTACTTCATTTGTTGATAAATTTAATAACTGAATTGTATTCGTATTTAACGACAACGGATCGATGAAATCTGTAAAAGCTATACCTATACTTGCATTTACACTTACTAAAGTGCTATTATTAACGGGATAAACATTATTTGCAGAAGGTGGTAATCGATCAGCACTTGCTTCATGTACACCAAAATTAAGTTTATTCGCATGATTATGGTCACTCGCTATAACGGCAGTATTACCCAAAGGCGTAATAAAAGCATAATCATCAGAAACTGGATTTATGGGTTCGCAGCGTGAAATTGCTGTTTCTGGGTTGTTTAAATCCCATTTAGTTAACCCTGGATAATGCCCGATGAATATATTATTATCCTTTCCGAAGCCATACTCAGGTTTAAATAATTGATTTCCAACATTAGGATTATATATTTTTGTTGTGATGTTAGTTGGATCTGTAATATCATAAGACCTAATTCCTAAATTAGCGCCTGTTGTAAAAAATTCTGTACCATAAAAGAATCCTTGATACCCTAAATTAAAATCATTTTTATAATTGATTGTTACTGGGTTTTCGGGATCAGTGATATCCATTACAAGTAATTTGGAACTATTATTTGCTTCGGTAAGAATAAGTAAATCTCCTAAAATAACAGCAGAACGTGGGTGCATTGCCGAAAGTTGAGATGACGTTAGGTGTGCTACAGGTTGGGGAGAAGTTGGATCGGAAACATCTGTAATATACAAACCATAAGTTCCTGTTGGAGAGTATACATAACGACCACCTTTAACCGCTAACGAAAAAGAATATCCATCATAATTTGTAGGGTTTGTAACTCCAGGATAAAAATATCGGCTGATAGTTTCTGGTCGTGTATTTGGGTTTTCATCATATAAATTTGAAGTATCAAAAATTGAAAAACCTCCTTTATCTGTATCTCTTTCAGAAATAATCATTTGATTCCCTATTACAGGAAGCGAATGTATTTCTGCCCAATTACCAACATAATCTATCGTGTTTTCATTATGATACTTGCTCGAATAATTTCTTGAATCAAAAACTACTTTTGGATCCGTTTGGTCAGAGATATCAAAAAAAGCAAAAGCTCCAGCTCCAGCGCCTCCACCATGATCTGCGCCCATAGGTACAAATAAATAACCATTATGCATCACCACAGCGCTTATTGCCTTGCCAGTGTCATATTGACTCAAAATATCTCCTACTTGGTTGGTATTGTAATCTATTTGTGAAATACCTGGACCTGCACTTACATTAATTGGATTGTTATTTAAAGAGTGATTTATTGTTTGATAAGCCCCTGAACCTGTTGCATCCTCAATATTCGCCTGGCTTTTAGTAAAAATAAAGAATAAAACACAGATTGTAAATGGTATTAATAAGAAATTAATACCTCTATAAGTTAAGTTTAGATTTATATGGTTCATAAATAATAAGGTTCGTTTTATTGTTTGCTATCAATTATATCTGCTTTATCTAATAAAACATTGCCTTTAATAATTTTAAAAGTTTTGTTATAGTCTCTGTTAGAAACATTTAAAAAATAAATACCATCAGAAAAATTGGCAGTATTAATTTCAATATTATTAATATCTTTAAATTTTTTACTGAAGACAATAGTTCCTTTAATATCTATTAATTGAACTTTCATTAATTCCCCAACGAAATTGGTGTGTCCCTCAAAGGTTACATTCAATTTATTTTTCATAGGAATAGGAAAAGCCTTTATTGTTGGTTCATTAAGATCACTGTCACTATTACTTAAAGTATTTTGTATCACATTTATTTCAGCCGCAGTTACAAATTGATTGCCATTCACTTCAGAAAGTGCAACTAATCTAAAAAACCTTCCTGATTTATGCGTAAAATTTATCGTTTTCAGGCTGGTTGAATTACCCCAAGTACCTGTTGCTACAGCAGTCCCCCAATTATTAGGGTCATTACTAACATAAAACTCATAATTTGCTATTCTACCATTGGATTGACCTTGTCTTGGTAAATATGTAAAACCTTCTATATCTATTGTTTCAGGAAGAAGGACTTGAACTTCATGGGGTAATGGATCTACTCCGCCACCATATTTCGTATGCCAAAACGAATCTGTATTTCCATCAATAGCCTTAGAAGCAGGGGCGTTTTCAGCACTTGTTTCTTCACTATCCACATAGTAAATAGACATAGCTGCAGTTTTTTCAATAATATTAATCTCAAGAGCACTGGTAAATGAATCGCCATTAACTGTAGATAAAGCGATAAGTCTGTAGTACCTACCTGTTTTTGTTGGAAAAACAGCTGTTTTTAAAGCTACTGAGTTTGACCACGTACCTGTAGCTACAGGTGTCCCCCAATTATTAGGGTCATTAGTAATATAAACTTCATAATTTGCTATTCTACCATTCGAATGATTTCTAGGTAAATACGTAAGCCCTGTTATTTCTTTTTGCTCTTGTAAGTCTATCTGAATCTCGTGAGGAAGTGGGTTACTCCCAGCTGACCACTCAGAATGCCAATATGTACCCGTATTTCCATCAATTGCATTTATTGCAGCACCATCTTCATTCGAAGTCTCCTCGCTATCGGTATAGTAAACAGTTGGCACAGGATCTGCCATTTTATATTGAATAAAATCCGGTAGTGTTTGAGTACTTGTTCCACGAGAATCTGTTACTGAAAGACTTACGTTAAAACTATTCTCGTTTGCATTATTATAAGTTACTGTTGGTCTTTCTTCTGTTGATTCTGAGGGCGTGCCTCCAGGAAACAACCATTGATACGTAGCATTTTCATCCACTACAGAATAATCAGCAAATTGAATCACTGGACTTTCCTCTTCATAGAACACTCTATCAGCGGTCATATTTGCTTTTGGTGCAGTTCGTTCTAATAAATTATTTTCCCACAAACCTCTAGATGTACCTACTCTTAACTTTCCTTTGGCATAATTAATATGTACAAACGAAGTTCTACATGCTTGCATTCCTGTCCCGAATAATTCCCATTGAGACATGCCTGCTTTTCTGTAATAAATACCAAATCCAGTACCTAAATATAAAATATCATCACTACCTCTTTGGTAGATTAAAGAATGAATATTTTGCTGAGGTAAACCTGTAGAGTAATCACTCCATGTTGTGCCTCCATCTGTAGACAGCACTACTTTTCTAGCAGATACTGTTTTTATAGACGCCCAAATGTGTTCTGGATTTTGATCACTTACGGCTACTTTTCCTAAAGGAAGCGAGCCTATTAAAGATGTTGGCGGACTTACATCAGTCCATATTTCTCCTTCATCTGTTGATTTCAAAACCTTATTAGGTTCTACAATAGCATACACATAGTTTGCATCTGCAAAACTAGTTTTTATCGATATGGCATTGCCTCCTTGAGAAGTTAAGTCATTTATAACTTTCCAGCTTACTGCATTATCTGTACTCTTAACTATTTTATACCCATCGTTTGAATGATTACTACTATCATTATTGCTATAATCATTTCCATATATGGTGTAATACTGATGAGGATGAAATTCAAGATTATCTAATGTGATGTATCCAAGACCAACGCCCAATGGTCTAGTAATATGCCCTGTTGTACTAGCTAAAGAACGCGTTACTTTTTCATCTCCCCAAGGATGGGTGTAAAGATAGGTATCATCTATTGGGTTTACATTCGCAGACATAGCGTCGGCTCCGTTAAACCCTATCCAACCACCATAAACAGTGTCATCTCTAATACATATTTGATTATGGTTTAATCCCACAGCCATAATATCATTCTTAAAGGATTGTCCAAAACCCCATAATTCTTGAATACCTAAACCTTCTGTAACATCTTTAACAACAGTCGCTCCACCATCGGTAGACAAATAAACTCCGCCATCATTTCCATTCCAAATATAATTACCACTTACTGATAACCCATGATGATCTCCATGTACACCACTATGTGCGTCATTTGACGCATAACTGTCATACTGACTTCCTGTAACTGTTTGTCCTGAGCGATCAAAATTCCATGTTGATCCACCATCCGTGCTTACTTTTATTTTATTAGCACCACAGACCAAAAAGTTTTCATCGGTCTCTGAGACTGTAAAAGCAAAATTCCATGTTATTTGTGCTATATGAGAAGTACCTGAAAGAAAATCAGTGGATCCTGCTGCATATTGTAATGGATTAGCCGGATTTCCACAACAGTTCTTCGTAAATGAATCACCACTATCGGAAGATTTAAAAAATGATATTTTATCACTACTGCCTCCACCATTAAAACCAACGGCAATATATACAACATTGTTGTTGGCAGGTGTTGTTGCTATTCTCGCCCTATGCGCTTCTGTACTTATACTCGAAGGATATCCACTATCTATTGTACTAAATGATGCTGCACTATCGGTAGATTTTTTAAAGTTTATCCAATTGCCTGCTTTTTCTAAAATGTAAACGGTATTAGCATCGTCTGGTTTTATGCGCATGTCCCATAACTTATTGGTGGTTTGGTACATTTCTGTCCAGTTAGTACCGCCGTCTGTCGATTTATGAATGCGGTAAATTCCAGATTCTTCTGTGGTAGCATAAACGATATCGCTATTATTTATGGGTACATCTAACCAATTTAAACTTCCGTATTTACTTGGTTTTATTTTTCTTAATCCGGTGTAAGTCCAGTTAATACCGCCATCTATAGACTTTACAACTCCTATGTCTGTATTTGCATACACAATTTGAGGGTTAGACCTGCTATAGATTATCTGGTTTACCCATTCTACTTCAGAAACTCCACCTGATACAAATGAATAATCTTGTCCATCGTTGGTGGTGCGCCAAATTCCTGCTGTAGAAGCTCCAATAATTGCTGTACTTGAATTACTTGGATCAACACGAATCGAGCGTATAACTCCGGTACCTGAATTAGCTTGAGTATTGTTCCATTCTAAAAATAGATTCGTCCAAGGATCTGTTTGTGATTGGGATATTGTAGCTGAACATAAGATTAAAAAACATATAATTTTTTTCATCTTACAATCCATTAAACCCAATAATATATTTTCTTTAATCATATATACAAATATATTACATGCGCGTCTCGGTTAATGTGGAGCTTTTATGCAAAAAAGAGGTGTATAATCACAAAATAAATTTATTTGCATTATTATTCTTTCATTTTTAAAAGTAATTGCTTCTAAAAAATTTATTTCTAATAAAATTATTTGGCTAGATGTTATAAACAAAAACTCCAATTTTTTTTGTGTTAATCCAAAGTCTATTTTAAAAATCAATGGTTAATATAGGATGTGCAAGACAATTCCTAGACGGAAAAATGCTCTCCCTATTTTTAAGATAAGAATAAATAGGGTTTGTTATTCTTTCTGAATACTCTAAATAAGAAATGAAGTGTAAATTTTAGTCAAAAAAGTGCAGAATTTCGTCAAAAGTTAATCCTGTAAAATATGTCCTCTTTTATGAGTATTAATTTCACTAAAAAACGAGATAATATAAACATATTTGCGTAATGAGTATTTACAGCTACTATATCGATTAATTTTCCGAGAATAAAGTAAATGGCAAGCTATCAAGAATAAAAAGTTAATAAAACGAAATAAGTTAAGTAAATGAAATTGTTATATACGTCAATTTTATGTTGCTGTATTTCTTTAAGTACAGTAGCACAAAAAGTAACCCAATTGAATTCAAATCAGTTAAGCGTAACCGTAGATGAGGCATTTCCTAGAATTGTAAACTATGAATGGAATACATCAGGAGATATAATGTCTGCGAATGAAAACCAATTAAGTAGTGTACTTATCAATGGAGAAAACTATTCGCCAAAAGTGATCTCTAAAACAGAAAACAATAAAATATTTTATACGCTTACAATAGCTGAATTAGATTTAGAACTAAAACTTCATATTTCGGTTCAAAAAAATATTGTTTCATTAAAGTTTAATTCAATAACTGAAAACGGTGTTTTTAAAGTTCATACTATTGAGTTCCCTAATCATAGTTTGTTAAGTGTAAAAAGCACTGATAAAAATGCCCAATTCTCTGGTTCAAAAATGTTTACAGCTATTGAAGGAACTGGAGATATTTTTCAAAAAACAACTAAAAAAACACCGGTAGATAGTATTGCAAAAGGATATTTATATGCAATTGTAAATACAAAAAAACTAGCTGGAGCGATTTGGTCTAACGCTGTTCAAGAAAAGACAGATAGTATCCGTTTACAAAAACAAACAACAAAACATAATAGAGTTAAAACAACTAAAGTGTGGGGTGGTTCTTGGATTTATAGAGCAAAAGGGATGACAAAACCAAGTCCTTTTCCAGAACTAAAAATTGTGATTACCAATGACGTTAATAATGACAATATAGTAGATTGGCAAGATGGAGCAATCGCTTACAGAGATATTCTAAATACACCTGTTGGTTCAGATAAAATTCCAAATATGGTTGTGCAAAGAATTCCAATGAATTTTGCAAGTCAGGCTACCAATCCATTTACCAAATCTTTAGAAGAGACCAAACGTGTATATTTAAATACTGATGGACTTGGACAATATGTAATCTTGAAAGGATATGGTTCTGAAGGACACGATTCTAAACATCCAGACTATGCAGATATTGGACATAGACAAGGTGGAGCAGAAGAACTAAATGTGTTAGCAAACGCAGCTAAAAAATACAATACATCAATTGGTGTGCATATCAACGGAACAGAATCGTATCCAGAAGCACAAGCTTTTAATGAAACCTTAGTAAATAAAGAAAAAAAAGGGTGGAACTGGTTAGATCAATCTTATTATATGAATAAAAGATATGATGGCGTTTCTGGGAATAGATTTAGAAGAATAAAATCATTGAAGGATCAAGTGCCTGCTTTAGACTTTTTGTATGTAGATGTTTGGTATGCAAAAGGAAGTTGGGACAGTAGACAATTAGGAAGAGAAATTCACTCTTTAGGATTGTATTATACGACAGAGTTTCCACAAGATCACGAATATGATGCTGTTTGGAATCACTGGGCAGTAGATTATAAATACGGAGGAAAAACGATTAAAGGATACAATAGTAAAATTGTTCGTTTTATTAGAAATCATCAAAAAGATACATGGATTGCAAAACACCCATTATTAGGTGGTACAGAAATGGTAGATTTTGAGGGTTGGCAAGGAAGAGTTAATTTTGATGATTGTATAGATGTTACCTTTGATATTAATCTGCCTACTAAATATTTACAGCATTTTCCTATTGAAAAATGGGGAGAAAAAAGCATCACTTTTGCTGATGATGTAAAAGTATCTACAGAATCAGGAAAAAGAATCATTACAAAGAATGGTAAAGTGTTGCTAAATGGAAATACGTATTTATTGCCTTGGAACCCTAAAACTGCAGAGAAATTATATCATTGGAATGATACAGGAGGAAGTTCTTCTTGGGAATTGCCAACTTCATGGGAAAATATCTCTACTGTTTATGTATATCAATTAACAGATTTAGGAAAGGTTAATGAAAAAGAAATTTCTGTAGTGAATAATCAAGTTGAACTTTCAGCGAACCCTAAAACACCTTATGTACTCTTTAAAAAGAAACAGCAAAAAGAAACCATGGTTTGGGGAGAAGGTTCGTTGGTGAAAAACATAGGCTTTAATAGTGGGGATTTAAATAATTGGACGCTAAATGGAACAAATACAGCTGTTAAAAGAAATGATAATGGACAGTATGAATTGTCTATAGATAAAGGAGGTAAGACTGAAGTAAGTCAAACAATTAAAAGGTTGCCTAAAGGGCATTATTACGCGTCTGTTTATGTAAATACAGAAAACAGAAAAGCAACTTTAGAAGTGAAAACAAAAAACACATCAACATCAACATATGCCATCAATTCTTTATGGGAAAACTATATAGCAGCAGATAGTAAACATGGTACAAACATGCAAAGAATGTATGTGCACTTTGATGTGGAAGAACATTACGAGGATGTTGAATTGTTTTTAACTGCGGATAAAGGGGCTGGAAAAGTGTTGTTTGATAATATTAGAGTAAAAGCAATTGCTCCAACAAAAAAAGCAGATAGCCTCTATTTTGCAGAAAACTTTGAACAGGTGCCATCAGGAATTTTTCCTTTTGTTAAAGGTCCTGCAGGAGGGGCGAATGATCCAAGGATTCATTTAGCAGAATTGCATGCTCCTTATACTCAAAAAGGTTGGAATGGGAACAAAATTGATGATGTAATTGAAGGGAAATGGTCTTTGAAAATCCATGAAGATGTAAAAGGGTTAGTTGTGCAGACCATTCCGCAAAATGTACGCTTCAAAGCAGGAAAAAAATATACAGTTACATTTAAATATCAAACAGAATCAAGTGATTATTCATTTGCAATAGGAGATAATACTGAAATAGTATCAGAACACATTATTGGAACTCAGTTAGAAACGCAAACATACTCAGTTACTTTTATTGGATCTAAATCTGGAAACTCTTGGTTTGGATTTGTCAAGAATAATAAAAAGGAATCGGATCTTATTATTGATGAGATTAAAATAATAGAACAGAAAACAAACGATTGGACGATTACGGAGTCTTCTTCTGAAGAAACTAATGGAGAGGGGAAGAAGAGTGGGCATGCAAAACATGCAATTGATCTTAATAGTGAAAGCTATTGGCATTCGAATTGGTCTGATTCAGAACCAAATTATCCACATTATTTCACTGTTAACTTACATATTGATGAAGTAATTAAGGGGTTTACCTTTTTGCACAGAGCAGCTAAATATAACGGCAGACCAAAAGACATCACCATTGAAACAAGTAAAGATGGTGTGAGTTTTGAAAGCCTTGGTAATTTTATATTGAATGATGGAACTGCAAAACAATTAATAGCATTAAAGACTCCAATAACTATTCAGTATTTTAAAGTTACAATTAAAAGTGGTTATAATGATAATTCGGAAGAAGATGTATTTTTTGCACATTTAGCAGAAATAGGTATATATTAAATAAGTAAAAAGCAGGAAGTGTACTGAATAGTGCAACGTATCAATAACTTTTGATTTCTTGTACTAGTTTATTACACCCTTTTAATGATCCAAATCATCAATAGAATATTTTTTTAAGTATAAACTGATATTTGTTTTTTGCGCTTCCTTTTTAAAATCTCCAGGTGTTAGTTTAAAGTGTTTTTTAAAACATTTTGAAAAATATTTGGGGTCATTAAACCCTGTTTTAAACGCTGCTTCAGAAATATTGAAACCATATTTTGCAATTAGAATGGCTGCTTTTTTCAATCTAAGCAATCGTACAAAATCTAATAAACTACTTCCGGTTAAAGATTTACATTTCCTATATAACCTAGAATAGCTCATGTTTAAAGACTCTGCTAGTTCTTCCAATTTAAAATTAGCATCTTCCAATCTTAAGTTGATATTAGAAACGAGATCTTCAAGAAAAATTTCATCTTGAGACTTATCTAACAAAACCTCAGGGCGACTAATTGCTTCTTTTCTGTATTTAGATATAATATGCTCTTTAGATGCAATAATGTTTTTTACTTTCAGTAATAATTCATTGGTGTTAAATGGCTTGTTTATGTATTCTATGGCTCCAGATTTAAGACCTAATATTTTAGAGTTTGTAGAGTTTTTTGCTGTTAATAAAACAACAGGAATATGTTTCGTTAAACTATCACTTTGAAGTTTCTTACACATTTCTATACCGTCTAATTTTGGCATCATAATGTCACTTAAAATAAGATCAGGGAAATTACTTTTAGCATAGTAAAACCCTTCTTCTCCGTTTTCTGCAAGTATAATATTATATTTTAGGATTAAAAGATCTTTTAAAAATGATTGTAATTCATAATTGTCTTCAACAATAAGAATCGTTTTTTTATTAGAACTTAGCTCTTCTTTATCTGTTGAATCTTTATCGTCATCTTGAGTCTGAATATTCGTATTTGTAATTTCGGAATCGCTTGTCGTAATTCTTTCAGATTTAGTATACGCACCTTCAGTAATTGGAATAGTTACTGTAAATGTTGTACCCTCATTTGGTATAGATTCGACTTCTATTTTACCTTTATGTAAATCTATTAATTCTTTAGTTAGTGCCAATCCAATCCCAGATCCTTTGTTTTTCTTGCCAATATTTGATTGGTAAAATAACTCAAAAATAGTATCTAATTCCCCTTTTTTAATTCCAGAACCAGAATCAGTTACAGATATTTTAATTGATTTTTTAGAGTTCGTAGGAACAACATTCAGTTGTATATAGCCTTCTTTAGGTGTAAATTTAAAAGCATTAGAGAGTAGGTTGTATATAATGTGCTCTATTTTTTCTTTGTCGTACCAAGTATCAAATAAGCTTTTAGGACAATTAATAACAAAGTCTATTTGTTTAATTCTTGCTAATTCTTTAAAAGATAAATAAATTTCTTCAATATTTACCCAAAGATTATTTTTTGTTACTAATAACTGTAGCGTGCCTAATTCTTTATTTCTAACTAAAGTTAACTCTCTTGCTATTTTAGAAAGACGTTTGGCATTATTTGATATAATTTTTAAACGCTGTTTCAATAATAGATTTCCATTTTTACCAGCAAGACTAAGCATATTGTCTATAGGTCCTAAGATTAATGTTATTGGTGTCTGAATTTCATGAGACATTTTCGCAAAGAAATTCATTTTTAAATCATGTAATTCGTTCTCTTTTTTATGATTTACTTTTTCTAAAAGCAATTTCTTTTTCAGTAAATACCAACGTCTTATTGCGTAGATAATTAATAAAATAACACATAAATACAGAATATATGCAATCGGTTTATTCGAGAATGGTTGTTTTATTGAAATATTAATTTGTTTCGTTGAAATATCCCAGCGATCTGTTTTCGTACTTGCTTTTACTTCAAAAGCATAGTCTCCGGATGGGATGTTTGTATACGTAGCTATGCGTTCAGGATGATTCGTAATCCAATTTTCGTTAAACCCTTTTAAGCGATAAGCGTAATAGTATTTTGGATTGAGAATATTATCGATTGCAGAGAACCGAAACGAAAATGAAGATTGAGTATTCTCTAAAACTAAAGATTCTAAATTATAAACCCCGGAAGCAACCTGTAAAGGTATTATGGAATCAATAGGCTGATTGAGTATTTCTACTTCATTTAGATATAGTTTAGCATGAGACTTCTTTTTACGTAAGGTTTTAGGGTCGAAATAATTGACGCCTTTTATGCCTCCAAAATATAATATATCTTGTGCGTCTTTAAAAGCGCTTCGAGATAAAAACATATTATCTTGAAGTCCATCTGTATTATAATATGTTTCAGTAATATTATCTTTAATATTCAAACAAATAATTCCATTATTAGAGCTTAACCATAAATTATTGTCGTCAACAATAACAGCTGTTATTAGTACACCATTAATAGAATCTATATGATCAAAAGTACTATAAGTCTTACTTGTAGTGTTAAACTTAAAGAGCTTACCTTCATTGCTTATTAGCCATAGTTCATTGGTATTGCCTATGGCTATATGCATTACACCTTTTATATTAATGGAATTAGTATTATGATTAGATTGCTTACTGAAGGTAGAGTTTTGTAAATTAATTAAGTTTTCTTTTAGTTTAAATAGATTTTTTTTCGTCCCAAGCCAGATAATGCCATCTTGATCCTCAGTAATACTTTGTAAAACGTACCCTTCTAGATTATGTGAATTAACATCAAAAACAGCCATTAAGTTAAGCTTGCTAGAGTAAACATTTAAGGAGGTGTTAGACCCAACCCAAATACGATTTTTAGAATCCTTGAAAATTGTTCTAACATCTGTCCCTTCTTGTTTTTTTGAATTTATAATGCGTATTTTTTTAAATATATTTTTGTGGGTATCGTGAAAAAATAAACCATTCTTGTAGGTGCCAAACCAGATATTCGCATTGGAGTCTTCTATTATAGATTGTACATAATAGCTGTTATTTAAATCTATATTATTTAAATAGTGAGATTCACTAATAACTGCATTTTTAGAATTGGTTGATACCTTTGTTAAACCAGAACCATCGGTTCCTATCCACAATATGTCTTTAGAGCTTTTGAAAATACTAAGAACTCTTTGAGGTGTTTTATTAGAAGAACCTTCATGGTAGCCAATATTTTTATTTTTAAAAGGAAGCACGTTGAGTTTCCCGTAGTTGGTCGAAATCCAAATATTTTTATGATTGTCTTCACTAATATTTAAAATGGTATTGCTTCCCAACGAAGACTGATTAGAATCTTGTTTTATAAATACATCTATTTTACCAGTATTAGAATCTATTTTATAGAGACCGCCGCCATCTGTTCCTCCCCATATATATCCGTTACTATCAAAAAATACAGATAAGAACAACTCCTTATCAACCTTAAACTTTTCATTGTTAAAAAAAGTGTCTTGAATGAATTCCTTCTTTATAGTATCATAAATAAAAAAACCAAAGGAATCTGTGCCTATCCATAGTCTATTGTTTTTATCGGATGTTAGAATCAGATCTCCAGGAAAACCAGTAAATGAGCCGACTAATTCGTTAAGTTCTTTTGATTTAATTTCATAATGATAGAGTCTTCCGCTGTCTGTTGTTAAAAACACCTCATTTGGATTTGTTAGATCCATGTCTTTAACAATCTCACGAGGAGTTATATCATTAAAAATGTCTGCTATTTTGTCTATTTTAGCATCGGTATATCTATATAATATATTATTTTTGGTTAATAGCCAAACACACCCTTCTTTAGCTCGTATTTTCTGAATAGGTTCTGCTATAATGGATGAAATATCTTCATAAGTACCATGATTGCTATCGTACTTACTTACCAATCCAGATCTAGTAAGTAACCAAATATTTTTTTCGGCATCAGAGGTTATATTTTTTATAATATCTGCTGATTGCCATGTACTAAAAATGGTTTTATTTTTTATTAATTTATAATCATAGCCATCATATTTTAAAATTCCGTTTCCAAATAACATCCACATATACCCAAAAGCATCTTGTTCTGTTTGGGTAATAGAAATTACCTTATTATTTAATACTGGAGAGATATGATTAAAATTTGTTTGATTTTGACCATATAAAAATGAGGAACACCATGTCGTAAATCCTAAGAGTAAAAGGCGTTTTAATGTAAACATTAACTGTGTTTTTAGTAATTAAATGATCTGTCTAAAATATGGAATATTTAGATAGAAAAAGACTATTAGACCTCCTTTAAAGGAGGTTTGGTACTTGGGTAAAGATATTAATAAATTATTTCAGAACGATGGTTTAAATTTAATAGCAAGAGCTTTAGAGTGGTCAAATTCATCAAAAAGGGAGATGTTTTATACAGTCACGCAATAATGATAAGGCTTTACTCTTAACTGCTTAAAATTTCGCCGTATTAATTTAATAGATGCGTCATATTTACTCTTTTAAAATAAACTCATAAATAAAATTCACCCAAATAAAATATGAATTCAAGACGAAAATTCATCAAGCGAGCTGGTTTAGCTGGAGCAGGTCTTTCACTTTTACCTAGTTTCTCTTTTGCATCCAATACTGGAGCTTCTGGTCAAAAACTTAAAATGACCTTTATTGGTGTTGGGTTAAGAGGAACCAATCACTTAAATAATGCTTTATTAAGAAAAGACGTTGAGGTTGTTGCGATCTGTGATGTAGATCCTAATCGTATTGATATCGCATTAAAAATGGTAGAAGATTTTGGGGCTAAAAAACCTAAAGTTTTTGGAAGCTCAGATTATGATTATAGAAATTTATTAGAACTTAAAGATATTGACGCTGTAATTATTTCAACACCATGGCTGTGGCATACTAAAATGGCTGTTGATAGCATGAAGGCTGGTAAATATACCGGTCTTGAGGTGTCTGCAGCAAATACTTTAGAAGAATGCTGGGATTTAGTAAATACGCATGAAGAAACAGGGTCGCACTTAATGATTCTTGAAAATGTGAATTACCGTAGAGATGTATTAGCCGTTTTAAATATGGTAAAACAAAATGTTTTTGGCGAGTTATTACATTTCACTGGTGGGTATCAACATGATCTTAGACATGTTAAACTAAATAATGGCAAAACTGCTTATGGTAAAGGTGTAGAATTTGGGGATAAAGGAATTTCTGAATCTGTTTGGAGAACGCAACATTCATTATTGAGAAATGCCGATGTATATCCAACTCATGGTTTGGGACCAATAGCTGTTATGGCAGATGTAAATAGAGGAAACCGTTTTTTGTCTTTAACGTCGCACGCTACTAAAGCTATTGGGTTAAATAAATATATTGTTGATAATGGTGGTAAAGATCATCCTAATGCAAAATTAAAATGGAAGCAGGGAGATATTATTACATCTACGATAGAAACATCTAATGGAGAAACTATTATTGTTACTCATAATGTAAACACTCCTCACCCATATTCATTAGGATTTAAAGTTCAGGGTGTTCAAGGGTTAACTGATTTCGATTACCATACGCAACGTATCCATATAGAAGGTACCACTAAAGGACATGGTTGGGAGAATATGGATGCTTGGTTTGAGAAATACGATCATCCACTTTGGAAAAAATACGGAGACATCGCAACCGAAGCGGGTCACGGAGGTATCGACTTTTTTGTAATGAACGCCTTTGTCGAATCTGCTAAAGAAAATATAGCACCACCAATGGATGTATACGATGCTGCAGCCTGGAGTGCTGTTACACCGCTTTCGGAATTATCAATTGAAAACAATGGAGCGCCACAAGATTTCCCTGATTTTACTAGAGGTATGTGGGTAAAACGCAAGCCTTATAATTGGATAAAAGATACTTACTAATAAACCTCTATTTAATAGATTTATGAAAAAAACAACATATATATTTTTAATTTTCTTTTTGAGTATTGTTGCACTTAGTGCGCAAGAAAAGAACTTTAAAGGAACTGTTTTAGATGAAACGGGGCTTCCATTACCAAATGCTACCGTGACTATTGTTGGAACTAAAAAGGGTGCTTCAACCGATTTTGATGGTGTCTTTTTTATTACCGTCAAAGAAAGTGATGTGTTATCCATTTCTTACTTAGGTTATAAAACAAAGCAAGTATCTGTTACAGGTAAAAATAATATAAAGATATCTCTTGAACCTGATGCTGCCGCTGCCGCTTTAGATGAAATTGTTATTGTAAGTTTTGGTAAACAAAAAAAGAAGAATGTTATTTCATCTGTTACCACAATTAAGCCATCTGAGCTTAAAGTGGCTTCAAGTAACTTAACAACTGCATTAGCCGGACGAGTTTCTGGTTTAATTGGTTTTCAAAGAGGTGGAGAACCAGGTCAAGATAACGCTAGTTTTTTCGTAAGAGGAGTTACGTCTTTCGGAGCGAATAATAGCCCGTTAATTTTAATTGATGGTGTAGAGTTAACTATCGATGATTTAAGACGTTTACATCCGGATGATATCGATGCGTTTTCGATACTAAAAGATGCTTCTGCTACCGCTTTATATGGAGCAAGAGGAGCAAATGGGGTGATATTTGTTACCATGAAAGAAGGAAAAGAGGGCCCAATAAAAGTTTCTGCTCGTTTTGAAACATCATACTCAATGCCAACACAAAATATAGAATTGGCAGATCCTATTACCTATATGTTACTGGGAAATGAAGCTGTAAGAACAAGAGATCCTATTGCTCCGTTACCATATTCTCAACAAAAAATTGAAAATACAATTTCTGGTAATAATCCAGAATTATATCCAACAACAGATTGGTATAATGAGCTGTTTAGTGATTTTGCAGTCAATAAACGTTTAAACTTTAGCTTAAGTGGAGGTGGAAGTACTGCACGATATTATCTATCTGTAGCAGGACAACAAGATTTAGGAGTTTTAAACGTACCTAATGAAAGTTCTTTTGATAATAATGTAAACTTTAAGAGTTACAATATTAGATCAAGTACCAATGTAAACCTGACTAAAACATCTAAGTTAAAAGTTAGCTTTAATGCTAATTTTGAAAAGTACAGTGGCCCTAGACAAGGTGGATCTAGTGTATACAACTCTGTTTTACGAACGAACCCTGTTGAATTTAGTCCATTTTACAAAAAAAATGAAGCGAATGAATTTACGAACCATATATTATTTGGAAACGTTTTACGAAATGGTAGTTTATTAACAAACCCTTTTGCAGAAATGGCAAGTGGTATTCAAGAAACATCTTCAAGTAAAATCATAGCACAATTACAATTTAATCAAGATTTAAACTTCATAACAGATGGTTTAAATTATAGAATGATATTTAATACAACTAATAACTCTACATCTAGAATTGATCGATTTAACAATCCGTTTTACTATTCGCCTACACTAAACAGCGCTACAGGTATCACTAGTTTAAGACAGTTAAATCCATTGACAGGAACAGAATTTATAGATTTTCAACAGAGTGGGAGAGCTATTTCTACAACAACTTATTTTGAATCAAACTTGAGCTATAACAAAGAAATAGACGATAAAAATGAGGTAAGTGGTTTACTTGTATATACACTTAACAATCGATTAAATACGCTTACTGATTCACAGTTAGTCGATAACAGTCTTAATTCTTCTGAACTTTTAGAGCTATCATTACCTTTTAGAAACATGGGACTATCTGGTCGATTTACCTATGCACGAAACCAAAAATATTTTGTAGAGTTCAATTTTGGTTATAATGGTTCAGAACGCTTTGCAAAAAATGAACGTTGGGGATTCTTTCCTTCTGCCGCTTTAGGTTGGATGGTTTCAGATGAGCCTTTTATGAAAAAAGCAGAAGACGTTATTACTAAATTAAAACTGAAGGCATCTTATGGTTTAGTAGGGAACGATAATTTAGGTAATAATGTAGATAGATTCTTCTACTTATCTGTAATTAGTTTTGATGGAAATGGGTATACGACTGGTGAAGAATTCAATAATTATATAAACGGTGTTTCTATCAGTAGATATGGTAATAATCAAATTACTTGGGAAACAGCAAAGAAGTTTAATTTTGGTTTAGAACTAGGTTTATTCAACGATTTAGATTTAGAAGTAGATGTCTTTTCAGAAAAAAGAGAAAATATTTTAGCAAACAGAGTTGTACCTTCTTCTCTAGGTTTACAATCTGATGTAAGAGCCAATATTGGCGCAGCTGAAAGTAGAGGTATTGATGCTACTTTAGTATATAATAAAAGTTTAACCAATGATATTTGGTTACAAGTAAGAGGTAACTTTACATATGCAACGAATGAAATCACCAAAATAGAAGAACCTGATTATACGGATACGCCTTGGTTATCTCGCATAGGTAAACCAATTAATCAAACTTGGGGATATGTTGCCGACCGTTTATTTGTGGATCAAGCCGAAGTTGATAATTCTCCAGAGCAAACTTTTGGAGACTACACCGGTGGAGATATTAAATATCGTGACATAAATGGGGATGGTAAAATCTCTTTACTCGATCAAGTTCCTATAGGTAACTCAACGATTCCAGAAATAGTTTTTGGTGCAGGCTTCTCGTTAGGTATTAAAAATTTAGACATATCATGTTTTTTTCAAGGCGCTGCAAACTCTACCTTTTTTATAAACCCAAGACAAACAGCACCTTTTGTAAATCAACAACAACTTTTAAAAGTGTACGCGGATAGTCACTGGTCTGAATCTAACAGAGATTTATATGCTCAATGGCCAAGGTTGTCGGATACTCAAATTAATAACAATGTACAAACTAGTACATGGTTTATGAAAGATGGCGCTTTTGTTAGACTAAAGTCTGCTGAAATTGGATACAGTTTTCCTGATCGCTTTATAAAAAAATCAAATCTACATAAACTTAGAGTTTATGCTAGTGGTACAAATTTATTCGTTTTAAGTAGGTTTAAGCTTTGGGATCCTGAGCTTGCTGGTAATGGATTTAATTATCCAAACCAACGTGTATTTAATTTTGGTATTAATGTATCTCTCTAAAAACAAGAAAATGAAAAACAAACATATATTTTTTACAATGCTAATTATTAGTCTATTTTATTCTTGTGAAAAAGATTATTTAGATGTTGTTCCAGATAATGTATTAACATTAGATAATGCATTTACAGATGAAGTGAATGCACAGAAATTTTTATACACATTATATGCTTCTGTACCTTCTCCTGGTAGTGTTTTTAATCCATCATTAACTGGTGCTGATGAAACGTGGTATCCAACCACAGAAAGGTTTAAAACAGGGCAAGCGATTGCGCAAGGAAATCAAGGTGCTACAAACACTTTAGGTGAACGTTGGAGAGGTCAAGGTACTAGTTCTATGTATGTAGGCATCCGTAATTGTAATATTTTTATTTCAAGGTTAGAACTAGGTGTCCGTGGTTTAAGTCAACAAAAAACGCAACAATGGATTGCTGAAGCTAAATTTTTAAAAGCCTACTTCCACTTTTATTTAGCCCGCATGTATGGGCCGATTCCAATTAGTGATGAATTAATTCCTATATCGTCTGCAACAGATAATGTTAGACTTACAAGGAATACAATTGATGAGGTATTTACTTTTATCTCTGCGTTGTTAGATGAAGCTATTGCTGATTTACCAATATTTATACCGTTTGAGAATGATAATTTAGGTCGAATTACAAAACCGATTGCGGCTTCAATAAAAGCAAGAATTCTAGTTACTTATGCCAGCCCCTTATTTAACGGTAATACGGTGTATTCTGATTTTGTGAATGTGGATGGCGAAAACTTTTTTCCACAACAATTTGATGCCTCTAAATGGGAAATGGCTGCTATAGCATCGAAAGAAGCTATAGATATTTGTCAAGAAGCTGGAATACGACTTTATCAAACTGGCGATTTAGATATTGAAGCACCTCAAACTGATTTTACCTTATTAAAAGCAACGTTACGTGGTCGTGTTACAGATCGATGGAATCAAGAAATTATATGGGGACATACTGATGATACTGGAATAATACAGTATGAAAGCATGCCGCGTTTATATAGTTATTTAAACAATCCTGTAGCGTCTAGGCACTGCCCAACACTTCGAATAGCAGAAATGTACTATACAGAAAATGGGGTACCGATAAATGAAGATATTACGTATGACTATTCAAATCGATATAATGTGAAGCTTGCTGAAGCTTCGGATAAATTTAAAATAGAAGTGGGGCAATCTACTGCAAAATTAAATTTTGATAGAGAACCTAGGTTCTATGCAGATTTAGCTTTTGATAGAAATAGTTGGTTTGGAAATGGTAGAACAGGTACAAATCAATTTTGGAATATCCGTAGTCGAAGAGGTGAATTTGCATCTATTTTTGAGCCATCACAATATTCTGTTACAGGATATTGGGCAAAAAAAATAATACATATTGAAACCGAAGTAACCAATGGAAATTCATTGAATACCAAAAGGTATTCTTTCCCAGTAATAAGATTAGCAGATTTATATTTATACTATGCTGAAGCCCTAAACGAGGCTAATGGCCCAACAGGCGAAGCATACAACTACATAGATTTAGTTAGAGAGCGCGCAGGACTTGATGGTGTACTAACAAGTTGGAGCAGTTTTTCTACCAATGCTTCAAAACCAACTACCAAAGAAGGGTTGAGAGAAATTATTCAGCAAGAACGCATGATTGAAATGTCATTTGAAGGACTTCGTTTTTGGGATATGAGACGATGGAAGTTAGCTGTTGATCTGATGAATCAACCTATTAAAGGATGGAATGTATTACAAGAAGATCTTGTTGATTATTATAAAGTAATAGACCTGTTTTATCCATCATTTTCAGAGCGTGATTATTTATGGCCTGTTGCAGAAAACGAAATAATTAATAATCCTACCCTGATTCAAAACCCAGGTTGGTAATCATTTATAAATAAAAATATTAACAATAGAAATCATGAAGAAGACAGCAATTTTATTAGCGCTAATTGGGTTTGTTTTTAGTTGTTCGGAAGAACAAGCACATACCCCTACCTTATCAGATAATGTTCCTCCATCAATAATATCTAATGTAGAACTAACACCTGTATATGGAGGCTTTGATATTACTTATGATTTACCTAATGACGAAGATTTATTATACGTAAAAGCAGTTTACACGGCATCTAACGGAGATAAAGCTGAGGTGAAATCATCAAGTTTTAGTAATTCCATTAAAATTTCAGGTTTTGGAAACACTCAAGAAAAAACAATTAAATTATATGCAGCAGATAGATCAGAAAACCTTTCTGAAGTTGTAGAAGTAAAAGGGACTCCTTTAACACCTCCGGTTTTCCTTATTCAAGAAACAATGAAAATTAACGCAGATTATGGTGGCGCAAAATACACATGGAGAAATGAACAAAATATACCTGTAGCTATAGAGTTTTTAACAACAGATACTTCTAGTAAAATTGAAATAGTAGATGTTAAATATACCGAACAAACAGAAGGTAAATCTTCGTTAAGAGGCTATGAGGCAGTACCAAGATTTTTTGCAGCTGTTATAAGAGATCGTTATGATAATTATTCTGACACTATTTATGCAAATACTCCTGATAGACTTTTAACTCCATTATTAGAAGAACGTTTAGACAAGACATTATTCAACAAAATTGTGTTTGATAACGATGACGATTGGAGTAGATGGGGTGGTAACTTCAGAAACTTATATGATGATGATTCTTCTGAAAGCTCTTTTGCTCATACACAAGGAGATGGTCCATTACCAAGTATCCTGTCTATAGATCTTGGAAGGGTGTTAACATTAAGCCGGTTTAATGTACTTCAAAGAGGAACTGAAGTAAACAGACATTGGGCATTTTCACACGGTAACCCAAAACGTTATTCAGTGTATGGTTCTAAAGAGTTACCTCCGGTAGGAGGAGATTTATCAGAATGGATTCTTTTAAGAGAATGTGAAGCTGTGAAGCCTTCTGGACTACCAATAGGCCAAGCTTCAGATGAAGATTTGAATCATTTTGATGCTGGTGATGAGTTTAGTTTTGATGAAGCTGTAGAAATAAGATATTTCCGTTTAGTTGTACATCAAACCTGGGATGGAGCTGGGTTTGTGAATCTTGGGGAATTAACTTTCTGGGGAAGTTATTTATAATAATATTAAATCGAATTTTAAGATGATCATTAAAAACATATATAAAACGAATACAGTAATGAAACTGATAGTATTGATGGCTTTTTCATTAGTTGCTTTTTTCGCATGTACCGATACTTTTGAAGTACATGAACAATATATTGATGGGGGTGAAATTATTTACACCAGTAAAGTAAATGATTTAGTTGCTCTATCTGGAAATAAAAGAATAAAAATAGTAGGTACTATTACCAACGCCTTTAGTGTAAATGAAATACTCGTTACTTGGAATAATGAGCAAGAAAGTAAAATATTTTCTTACACAAACTCAGAAGAAGTTACGGATACTTTAGAATTAATTATTGATAATTTAGAAGAAAAATCATATCAGTTTCAAGTAATTTCTAAAAATTCAGGAGGCAATAATTCTGTAGCAAGTACCGTATTTGGTAATGTCTATGGCGATATTTTTCAGGCTACTTTATCGGCTAGAGAAGTAAATTCAACAAGCTATAACATTGCAACCCAAACAGGATATGCAAATTTAAAATTACCAACAAATTTAACTAGAAATACGGAAGTTAAATATACAAATACAAGCGGTAATGAAGTCGTTGTTGATGCTATTGGAGATAACTCTCAAGTAGCCTTGCCACAAGTGGATTTAACGGAACCTTTTAGCTACCGTACATTTTATGTGCCTAGCCCAAAAGATGCTTTAGGTAATGAAACCTCTTTAGATTCATTTGTTTCTACCTGGGAAGTGTTTACCCCAGATGTTTCAATAGAACCTGTTATAATGAGTTTTACATTCGATTCGATTCTTGGAGCTATTGTTGCTAATTGGAACAACGAAAATAATCTAGATCTTACTTTTAATTTCTCTAGTACAGATATAAACGGAGAAGCAATAGAGCAAAGTGTAACATCATCTGATGCCACTGATACTTTTACAATATCAAACCTTCCAAGTGAAGAGCAACAAATTACAATATTGGTTTCAGATTCAAATGGAAACCAATGGATTAACACATTCACCGTTGCTCCAATAATTCCAATTTTAGTTGATAAAACCAATTGGACTATCACTGATATTTCATCTGAAGAACCATCAATGTCAACTGTAGAATTTCCAAATAATGGTCTTGGAGAAGCTTTAATAGATGGCAATGTAAATACATTTTGGCATACAGCTACGGTAAATGCACAACCAAATTATCCACATTTAATTACCATCGATTTGGGTGAGGTTAAAACTATTTCTAGTGTAGAGATATTTAGAAAAATAGGTGATAATGGCGGTGCAACGTCTCTCCAAATTATTACAAGTAATACACCAAGTATTTGGGATCCTGGCCATGGAAGAGTAATTGTAGCGACTTACGCAGGAAGCTTAGAAACAGATGAAGGTGTATCTATAGAATTCACTCCCAATGCAACAAGGTATATTACGTATCGTGTTCCACAAGGGAGTAACCATTATACGCATTTAGCAGAATTAAACGCTTATAGTATTGACTAATAAACATCGAATTAAAATATTGCAAATAATTATTAACTAAATTTAAATACAATGAAAAAAATTACTTTATTATGTTTAAGTGTGCTATTCTCACTTACAACTTTGGCACAGACAGATACCAGTGGTGCCGTCTTAGATACTGATGGTGGTACTGATTACTACATTCAGTTTGGTAGAGCTGGTTCTGGCAACCAGGGTGTCATACAAGACATGGGACCAGATCTTCCAGTAAAAACTGCACAAGCTGCTTTTACTACAGACTCTCAACTATGGAGTGTTACAATTCGTGCAGGTAAACATGTTCTTACCAATAAATTGGGAAGAGAAATTGGTTGGAATGATGCCACTGGTTTCTATGAAGCAAAAGCAGCTACTGCAGGTGTAACATTTGACATTGTCGCTAGTAATAATACTGATTATCCTGAATCTTTTGAGCTCCAACGTGAAGGAACAACAGATCACATAAATCAATATAACGGTGGTGGTTTTAATAGAAAACTAACAGAATATCTTGCAGACGATCAAGGTAACCCGTTAAAATTTATTAAAGAAACTGATGCAGAAGACACAACTATAGGAGTTGTAGGTGGTTTACATACAGCTGCTGCTTCTGTTTTACCAGAATTAAATACATACTATTATATACAATTTACTCCTGGTAATGGTGTTTTAGATAGCAATGGTTCAGTAGTAAAAACTGATTATGCACATGAAGGTGATGATAATCAACTATGGGAAATAACAGGTACAGCAGGAAATTACACGATTACAAATAAAGCTGGTAATGCTTTAGAGTACGATGGTCTTGCAAACTTTACAGCTACTGCTGGAGGTACTACAACTTATGGATTGGTTGAAAACGCTCCAAACTGGGAAATACAACGTTCTGGTGCAAGTGGTGCTTTGAACCAATCAGGTGGTTCTGGATTTGGTAAAACAATTGCAGAATGGAATGTTGGTGACGTTAATAATGTATTAACATTTGTTTTGCCTTCGGATATGGTGTATGCACCAATAATTTCTGATGATGTAGTTGCAGATAATTATTACCGCATTAAATTTTTAAGCAGTAATAACTATATTCAAGATATGGGTGTTGGTACAAATGCTACACTTCAAGCGCTTGATATTACAAATGATGGCCAATTATGGAAAGTAACAGGTTCTAACGATGCAATGGTATTAGTTAGTAAACTCGAAAATACTTTAAACTATGATGCGGATAATGATGTTTATGATTCAACATCAAGTACTACTACAGTTTTAGAATTGAAAGTAAGTCAAAACGACATTTATTCAGCTGGATGGGAATTACAACGTGTTGGAGAAGTTAGAGATTATGGAATGAACCAAGCTGGTGGTGGAGCGATAGGTGCTTTATTATCAGAATGGGGAATTGGAGATCCTAATAATCCATTAATATTTACACAAGAAACTACAGTTGCTGCAATAGCAGATACAAGTGGTACCGATTTAGATACTTCTGGAGCTACAGATTACTATATTCAGTTCGGTAGACCTGATAATGATGGTAATCAGGGTGTTATACAAGATATGGGATTAGATACTGACTTACTAACAGCGCAAGCTTTAGAAGCTACAGATTCTCAACTATGGAGTATTACAATTCGTGGAGACAAACATGTTTTTA
>Ga0308018_10000118_pt1 | contig 41107 bp, 37 predicted proteins | sample Neamet282_FD_203130 | JGI IMG/M metagenome (GOLD analysis project Ga0308018, IMG submission 203130) | Marine microbial communities from water near the shore, Antarctic Ocean - #282 | ecosystem: Environmental > Aquatic > Marine > Unclassified | place: Southern Ocean | collected 2014-10-01
GAGCTCGGCCCGGCGGGCCCGATCGGCCTTCGCTGGGAAGTCGCCAGCTAGGCGTTCCTACTCGTTCGCTCGAATGCCGGGCGGCTCCGTATTGAAAGTGTCGAGGAACCAGTCCCGATACTCGTCGGTCCGCCCAGGGTTCTGGCGTGCCCAATCTGCACGACTCACCGCAAATTCCCCCGGCCGTGCAGTGAATATAAAGGCGTCCAGGAACCCGGCCTCCTTAGCATAGGCCAGCTCATCGAGCGGACCAAACGGCTGCGTGTCGAATACCGTCCGCCCCAGGATCCAAGCGTCCGCAGCACGTGAAGTGATCTCACGCTCGAGCGTGTACCCTACCGCCGTCGGGGCGGTGGGAACCCAAAGGGACTGCCGGCCCATCGTCGACATCAGGTGCATGTGTCCGTAAAGCTGGTAGACCAGTGACGCATCGCCGCCGCCTAGCGAGAGCTGAAGCGTCACTGTGTCGTTACTGACCAGCATGCCCTCCCAAGGGAACACCTCCGCCAGAGTCGATTGAGTGATGACCCAGAAAGACGGGTCGTCGCTGATATTGGCCTGTTCGGCGGTCACCCATTCATTGACGACCTTCATCTCTTCGTAATCGGCCCGAATTCGGGCCCCGGAATGGATGATGATCGGCCGCGGACGGGGTAGCGTCGGCTCGGCCGCCGCGCACGCTCCCATGACCGCCAGTATCATCATAAGTCCAACACGGACAAGCAGTTTGCGCACCATGATACGGCGGGGAGCCGTGAGGGCGCTGCGATCGGCCTGGGGCCGGAATATCTTCAACCTTGACACTGAGGGTCCCGTGATCCGAATTGGTGTTACTGCTAACATATGCTACGTAAGGATAGTACCGTGCAAAGCACGCTCAATGACGACGTACGCAAGTTTCGCGCTCCACAGACGATGACACCTGATGAATTGGGCGACAGCCTCGCTCGACTCGTCTGGGAGAGCTTTTCAGATTTCGTCTCGAAAGAGGACGTCGAAACGCCGCTCGAAGACTTCGCCGCCCTATATGACGACGATGGGATCGCGCACCACACAGCCGAGGAAGCTTTGATCTTCTTCATGTGGGCGCATACACGTGGCGTACAGTTGGCATTTCTCGGACGCGCTCCTGACGAGCGCATCCGCGAAGGCCTCGATGCGCTGCACACCGCCGTCTTTGAGGACATGGTCGACAACGGCACGCCCAGGGTGCAGGTGCCGCTCTTCGAACAGCTCGTGAGCGCTCGCTATGCCGAATACCATCAGGCTGCCGCGCAGTCTGACAGAAAGCTCGGAACCGCTGTGTCCGCACATCTGCTCGGTGGAGTGATTCGTGATTCGACGTCTGCCGCGATTCGCGAGCGAGCGGTTGCAGTCGCCAACCCACTCCGTGATTTCCTGCAAGATGTGGAGCTGATCGAGGCCTAGGTCAGCTCCCTGCGCCTCGCCACTTCATCATTTCGAACGGAGACCGGCAGCCTCGGCACCAATAGGTGCTCACGGAAGCGTGCGACCCGAACGCGTTCATGATCTCCGTTTCGCGCTGGTCACAAAACGGGCATACCGGTTCGGTCGGAAGCGAATCAGGCGCCTCTTCACGGCGGTCGTCCCGGCTGAACGATGACGCTCTCGTCTCAGTGCCCACTTTCCCCTTCCGGGATGGCGGATCAATGGCCACGGCTCGTCTCGTCCTACTCGACGAAGAGCGCGCGATTACGGTCGCCGCGCGCCCGCTCGATCGCTTCATCATTTGGCTGCCCCATCGTGCGGCCCCGAGTCTCGTCCCAGTCGGCGGAAGCGTCGACAGAATCAAGGTCAACATCGACAAGCTTGGTGAACTCGCCGACACGGTCAGCGAATGCCGCAAGGCGCAACTCACGGTCCTCCAGGACACCCGCGTCAACGAGAGCGCGTGAACCGGCATCATCCGCTCCAACCCAGGCCACCATCGTCGGTAGCATCGAGTGTGTGGCGGCCGTCAGGAGATCCTTCGCCTCCCCACCGGCAGCCGCGAGGCGCTTGTACCAGGCGGCTCCGAGGCTCGCGTGAAATTCCTCCTCGGCAAGCATCTTCCACACCCGATTCCGCGCAGGCTCGAAGGCTCCACCCGCAAAGGATCTCAAGACCGAAGAGATGCCGCCATCTACCAGGACCATGGCAGCCACGACCGCGGCCCAGTCCGCCATTTCTTCGTCGAGCGCAGCCACGGACGCATACTCCGAAGCCTGGCGATCATGCTCCATCGGCACCGGATCCTTGCCCAGCCCCTTGAACATCGAGTACAGCAGACGAGCGTGCCCCCACTCGTCCTGCGCCATCGAAGAAGCCGCGATCCCGGTCTCGATCGAAGGGGCACCGATAGTCCAGTCAGAGTATCGGATCCCCATGAGTCGCTTTGAGTCCGCGAGTGTCAGGATCAGGCGCTCTAGCGCAACCCGGCTGGTCTCGTCCAAGGCGTCTACATTCAGGGGCTCGGTCATACGTCGGCCCTTCGAGCGTTTGCGAACACGCCCTCATCGCGGTTCACGGGAATAATCGCGGTACGTTCTACGACGCACATCTCGAACCACTTTTCCTCGTCGTAGGTCTTCCACGCATACACGCGCGCGGTCTCGTCGTCGAACGCATCGATGTATCCGATGTGCACGAGTTGATCGCCGCGGTCTTTCCGGGTGAACACGTCGTAAACGACCTCTCGCATCATCTCAGATTCTCTCTTCGGGTCAGCGAATCGACTCGGCACGTTGTTCGGCTCAAACGCCGATCCCGAGCAAGCGAAGCTTTTCTCGACCCTCTTTTGTGATTCGTTCGTTGCTCCACAGCGGGTCCCAGACTTCTTCGATCTCCACAGAGTCGATCCACAACTCCGATTCGAGACGGTCCGTGATATCCTCGCGGATGAATTCCATGCACGGGCACGCCGTAGCCGTGAACGTGAGGAGCACACGTGCCACTCCCTTCTCGACCTCAACTCCGTAGATCAGCCCCAACTCCGGCAGGCTGATCGGAATCTCCGGGTCGAGCACTTCGTTGAGCGCATCCCACGTCGCCTGCAAAACATCAGCGGGCATCACGGTCAGGGGCACTGACCAGATATCGCGTCCGCCGCTCTTGTGGACTGAGATGTGCGACGGAAGGCCGACGTCGAGACGACGGACAACGGGCAGTTCGGCGACACTCATGCGCCCGCTCCGGTCGCATCCATCATGGTCAGGCGACTTTGCCGTTGAACCAGCGCGAAACGTCCATGCGAGAACGCTGGACCGACTCCACGTAGATCTCGTTCATCGGGCCACGACCCTTCCAGCGAGCGAAAACGTCGTCCCAGCTGATCTCGCCCTCGTCGAACGCCCAGCGCTTCTCGGCGACGTCGTACTGACATGGGAACGGATAGTCGAGTACGTACTCACCCTTCACGGTGTCGAAGTGGGCAGGCGCCTTGAGTCCGAGTTCTTCACAGAGCGGGACGGTGGACGCCATCCAGACCTGCCGGAGCTGATCATTGGTCAGGCCCTTCAGCTTGTAGTCGAGCTGACCCGAGTGACGCTTGCGATCATCAGGGAGCCCGAACCACTCAATGGTCATCGGGAACATCCAGTCGACCGACTGCTGAACCATCTCCTTAGCCTCACCACCGGCCTTGGCCAACCGGCGCATCCACACCTCACCGTGCCGCAGGTGGAACGTCTCCTCCATATCGATCTTCACGAGCGCTCTCTTGAGCGGCGCGTATGACGTGTTCTGGTAGACGTCCGACAGAAGCGTGATGCCGGCTCGATCGAAGAACCCGTTCGCGACGACGAGGTCAGCCCAGTTGTCGAGCGGCTGGTCGAATCCATAGGGATGCTTGAACTCGTGTGGCTGCCTGCCGTACACGAGCTGCTCCTTCGACTCACCGATGTCCTCTAGAAGACGGTACGCGATGTTCGCGTGAGCCAGCTCGTCCTGGATGATCGCGTGGGCGGACACCTGCGTGTTGGTCGACGGGGCGTGTCTCGCCGCCATCCAGTAGGAAGGTGCGCTCATGAGCTCGGTATCGGCTTGCACCGTCAGCTGCACGCGAAGAGCCTTCCGATATCCCTCCGTCATGTCTTCGGGTCCTTCGACCATGTATCCGTCGTTGACCTTCTGCTTGAGCTCGTCTTCGGTGAATGGGCTCATGACTTCCTCGCGCGTATGACACTTTCGTCACGACAGACGAAAGAGTGTAATAAATGTATTCAGCTAGTCGCTGGCCTCAAGGGCTCAGAACGGTCAGAGCCCGAGAGATGCACGAATCAGCGGGCTGATCCGCTCCGGGGTCCACGGCGGATCGAAGGTCAGCTCGACCTCTGCGCGCTCAACGCCATCCACGCCCTCGATCGTCGTCTTTACGTCCTCGACAATCTGCCCCGCGACTGGGCACATGGGAGAGGTCAGGGAGATCGTCGCGTGAACGTCTGCCTCGGTGATCTCGATGTCGTAGATCAAGCCCAAGACCACCAGATCCAGACCCAGCTCTGGATCTTTCACAGTCTTCAGCGCGGTACGGACGTCCTTTTCGGTGACTGCCATTGTACTCATCCGCCTGTTCGCAGCGAGGGTTCACAATCCGTCGGTCCGAGGCGTGCGTTCAGCCCTGCCAACGGGGACGAGAAGATAACTAGATGCGCGGAGGGGTGACGCAGGTGTCACGGCCGCACTCACGTCTGACCGATCTGCACCTGTGGTCGGCGTCAGCTCCAGTTGACCGAGAAATTTTGTCAGCGCGTTTCACGAATTCGACACAAATCAATCCACGATAGTGGGCGCGACGGTACTGACAGTATCGCGATGAGTGTCGGTCAGAGCCACAAGCTGCTCGTCCCGACCGAGCACAATCATCTTGGACTCATAGGTCCGGTCTCCATCCTCACCCAGCGCAGGTGCGCGCGCTGAGATCCCCGGCCTTTCCTCTCCCACGAACGATCACTCCGGTCACCGGTCCGGCATCTACCCAAGCAGTCGAACCGTATCCCTAGCGAGGGTTCTAGGAGCGCAGACGCCGCGCGAGCGCCCTTACCGGTGCACGCCGCTCTCCCGTCGTACATACTTCCGAAGCATCCGTGGGCCAACCTCTGCTCCATACACGTTCCCGAAGGCATCCACGGCCACTCCCTCGGCTGCGCTAGTACCGGAGTTGTCGGGATCCGACTCAGGATCGGGAATGAACGCAGTCACGAAGCCTGTGCGCGCAGACCCGATGTAGATCCCACGGCGCCACCCGGCGTTTCGGCCCGTATTCGACTCCGAGTCGGCTGAGTAAAGCACGTCGTTCTCGTCGATGAATAGACCGCTTGGGCGACCGAACTGGTGCCACGTCTCGAGGTGCTCCCCACCCTGAGTGAAGATCTGCAGCCGGCTGTTGGCCCGATCGCCGACGAACAGCCGACCTTGCGAATCCATGGCAAGCGCATGTGGGTCCTGGAACTGCCCATTGCCCGTGCCTGTCTCTCCCCACTCCATGAGGAAGTTGCCCTCCTCATCGAACTTCACGACTCGGTTGTTTCCGTTCGCGTGGTGCCCATCGACCACGAAGATGCTCCCATCCGGAGCGACGAGCATGTCCGACGGTCGGAGAAACTGCGTGCGGCTGTTCCCCGGATTGCCTTTCTCTCCGAGGCGCATGAGCACTTCACCCTCGGGACTGAATTTTATGATCTCATGCCCTCGGCCCGCGGGCTCAGGACCGTATCCCACAGCATCCGCAATCCAAACGTTGCCCTCGCGGTCCACATGTAGTCCATGCGGCCAGTAGATCATGCCACCGCCAAAGCTCGTCATCAGGTTGCCGTCGAGGTCGTAACGCAGAATCGGATCGACGTTCGAATCGGCACATGAGTTAGCCCCACAACGATCAGCGACCCAGATCGACATCCCGTCGGGCGCCGGATAGATCGCACTCGTCGAGCCCCAGGTTCGACCATCTGGAAGCTCAGCCCAAACCCCGGCCACGGTAGCATATGGGTTCGGCGAGACCATCTGGGCGGTCCCTTCGGCCGGAAATTGGCAGAGCAACAGGGCGGCAAGTGCAAGTCCAGTCATACCGTGGCGCGGAGCGAACATCGATGAGACTCCAGTCATGAATCAAGCTGAGGGCCTCAGGTTGTCATCCTCTAGGCCTCCGCGCCAGCCTGAATCGACTCGTCGTCGGCCCCCGCCGAGTCCCCGCCCTGTCCCGCACCCTCCAGTCTCCCGAAACCCGCCTTGAGCAACCAGAGCACGCCGGCGATCACGAGAAGTAAGGCCATCCACCTCATGAGCATGACGCCGAAGGAGACGTTCAGCACCGGAGCAGAGAAGTCGTATTGAAGCAGCGCCCCACCCCTTTCCAGCATCCAGTGCCAACCTGTATGGGCGAGAAGTGCCGACAGCGCCACGACGCCCATGACCGGGGGCAGCCAACGCCTGAACAGGAGTTCGAGCACCGGGATAACGAGCGCGAGCACGAAGAGTTGACCGAACTCGACACCGAGGTTGAAAGACAGCAGTGAGGTGACCAGGTGGGCACCCGCGAACTGAAGAGACTCCGACAGCGCAAAAGAGAAGCCAAATCCATGGACCAACCCGAAGGCGAAGGCCACCATCCACCGATTGCGAAGCGTCGAACCGACAATGTTCTCGAATGCCATGAACACGATCGAGAGCGCAATGAGAGTCTCGATCAGCGGAGGAAACCACAGCGCGTTAGGCGCCATGCCCAGGGCCGCCGCGATCAAGGTGATCGAGTGCGCCACAGTAAAGGCCGTTACAATCGGGACGAGGGCCCGGAAGCGGCGAATCGGAATGACCAGACAAAGCAGAAACAGGAGGTGGTCGATTCCGTCCAAGATGTGCTGGAATCCGAGGACGATGAACCGCCACGCCGCCTGGTGCCATCGTGGATCGAGCCGCACGAGACCGGGGAGGCCGGAGAACTGGAACGCCCGCTCGGCTCCCCCAGCGGGCTGGAACCGGAGCACCGTTATGGTCCGAAGTCCGAGATGCCCCAGACCTGACTCGATTGAAAAATCAGACTGCTCAGATTCGATAGGCCACTCGAGGAGAACGTCCACCATGGCCTGTTGAGGCGGCAACTCAATGCCCGCAGGCAGCACGCCCGATCGTAGGTTGGCAAGCGCCCGGTCATAGGTAGCAAACGCCCTGTCACCAGGGCTGGATACCCGGACTTCTGTCGCAGTGGGGCGACCCAGGTCTTCGCCGTTCTCGAGCATCGAGACGTAATCCGTGATCCACAGGTCGACTGCCTCTCGGACCATCTCGCCAGATTCCACAATCGAGAGGTAACCCGGCCCCTCTACCGGAAACTCATAGTCTCGGAGAGATGCGAGAGGTGCCCGCAGCAACATCCGCAGAACGCCGGCCTCCGGCCTGACGAAGGCTTGGATCGTCACATCCGACGGAATCTCGTGAGCCTCTCCCGACCAGGTAGGGAGTAACAGCACGAGTGCAACAAGGACCGCGGCGACGCGGCGGTTCGGAGGAATCACAGACATGGCCGCGAAGCTACCCGTGCCCGTAACTCAGCAACAGGATTGCCGAGCCGCGATTGGCGGCGTAGCCTTTCCTTCCTTGCGGGGCACGGCGTCCCGCTCGCCCTTCAGGAGAACGGTGATGGAGAAGCGTACTCTGCTCCTCGGCGTGGGTCTCGTGGCTACGATTACGGCGCTTGCCTGCGCCTCAGAAGCCGTCGACAACCTCGGCGCTGATAATGTCGGTACCGCGGGCATGGCCCCCATGTTCGAGGTCGATCCTTTCTGGCCCAAGCCTTTGCCGAATCACTGGATTCTCGGAAACGCAGTCGGCGTTGGCGTAGACTCCCGTGACCACGTCTACATCATTCACCGTGGCGCAATGTCACTGAACGAGCGGACGGAAATGGGCTCCGGCACGAACCCGCCGACCAGCGAGTGCTGCACCGCGGCACCTCCGATCCTTGAGTTCGACCCGGAAGGCAACCTGATCAATGCCTGGGGTGGCGAATCCACTGACGAATATCAGTGGCCGGCATCGAATCACGGCATCTCTATCGATCCGAACGACAATGTCTGGATTGGCGGAAACGGCGCGGGCGACAGCCATGTGCTGAAGTTCTCGCGCGACGGCGAGTTCCTGGCCCAGTTTGGGATTCCGGAGCAAGGTGCGAACAGCATGAGCACCGAACACTTCGGGCGCCCGGCCAAGATTTCGTTCAACATGACTGGCGACGAGGCTTACATCTCTGACGGTTATCTGAACAAGCGCGTCGCAGTCATCGATGCGAACACCGGTGAGGTGAAGCGCTTCTGGGGGGCCTACGGCAACGAGCCGAGCGACGAGGGCACCGGACGCTACGACCCCAACGCCGAGCTCATCCAGCAGTTCCGGACTCCGGTGCACTGCGCGGAGCCGTCTGAGGATGGACTCGTCTACGTCTGCGATCGCCCGAACGACCGTCTCCAGGTATTCCAGACCGACGGGACATATGTAACGGAAACCCGTATCGCTCCGGCCACGCTGGGCGACGGATCGACATGGGATATCGCGTTTTCTCGTGATCCCGCTCAGACCTACATGTACCTAGCCGACGGCAAGAACATGAAGGTCTACATCATGGATCGGCAGAGCCTCGAAATCCTCACGAGCTTCGGCGACGGCGGTCGTCAGCCGGGGCTCTTCTTCGCGGTGCACTCCATAGCGACGGACTCTCAGGGCAACATCTTCACCACAGAGACCTACGAAGGGAAACGCGTCCAGCGCTTCGTCTACAAGGGAATCGGTCCGGTGTCGGCCGAGAACCAGGGTGCGCCATGGCCGGTGGGCGACTAGTCAGAAACAGCAAGCCCTAACCCGAACGGGGCGCGGTGGAGTGACTGCCATCGCGCCCCGTTTGTCGTTGTGCCTTGCTCTGGCCCTGAGGCCCGTCGGGGCGTCCCACGACAGTGTCACCAATGGCGGTGACAGCTTCTCTAGCTCCCTATCAGCCTCCCCGGGTCCGCCCATGCCCGCCCCGGGATCTGCCTTCCCCTCCAGGATCAGGCCGCTTGTCGGTTCCACAAGCCGAGGTAGTTTTCTGGCTATCACCCAATGAAGGTCATCTTTAGCAGGAGATCCAATGCGCCGTTTTTCCACCCTCCCCGTGCTGTTGATCGCCGTCGCCGCGTGCGGCGGCGAGGAAGCCATGAACCAAGCTGCGTCCAGTGAGATGGATGTGGCCTCCGGGGACCCGCTTGAGTGCTATCTGGCCCGAGGCACCATGGCTGAGGCAACGGAACGCCCGAGTCCACTTCGCGAGACCGACTTCTCAGTCGGCGGCCACGATGGCCTGCTCTGCTACGGAGCTCCTTCCGCTCGCGGTCGTGGCATCATGGGCGAACTGGTCGTCTACGGTCAGCCTGAGCGTATCGGCGCCGACGAGCCCACCACGATCCACCTCTCCGGCCCTGCGTCGGTTGGTGGCGTGGATCTCGAGGCGGGCAGCTACTCGATTTACGCCATCCCGGCAGAAGACGAATGGCAGTTCTTTATCAACTCGAACTGGGAGCGGTGGGGCGTTCCGATCGACGAGAGTGTCCGTGCTTCCGAAGTGGGTGTCTTCAGCGCACAGCCTGAGCACATCGACGAGTTCGTCGAGACTCTGACGTACAGCTTCGTGCCGATGGCCGAGAACACGATGGGTGACGTAGTGCTGCAGTGGGAGAACACGCAGGTGAAGTTCCACGTGCACCCCGGTGCCTGACCGGTACCGTGCTGGTGAAGTCAGAGCTGGCTTAAGGCCAACCTGAGCAGTACAAGCGAAGGGCCCTCGACCTCACGGTTGGGGGCCCTTCTTTCTAGTCCTCACGCTGCATGACAACAGTCCTAATCGGATACGGGATCTCGATGCCCTCCGTGTTATAGCGCTTGTGAAGGCGCTTGATGAACTCATGCCGAATCGGAGCCTGGCTCCGGATCTCCCGCACCATCATCCGAGTCTCGAGGTTGATGCTCGAATCTGCAAACGTGTGGAATACCACAACAGGGTCCTCCGTGCTGATGCCGCCATCGATCTCCTCCAGCACTTCTTTGGCGACCTCCATCGTGACCCGCTCCACCTGATCAAGATCGCTGTCGTAGCTCACGCCCACCTCGATGCTGACCCAGAGGGAGGTTCTCGGAAAGCTGAAGTTCTTTACGATCGACGACGCGAGGAGCGAGTTCGGCACCACGACCAGATTCCCGTCCGGAAACGTCTGGATCGTGGTGTTCCGACCCTTCACGTCGGTGACCCAACCCCGCTCCCCTGAGCTGAGCTGGACAAAGTCCCGCGTCCGCACCTGTCGTGACAGAATGATCTGCACGCCCGCGAACAGATTCCCGAGGGTATCCTGCAGCGCGAGAGCGACGGCCAGTCCACCGATTCCGAGGGCGGTGATCAGCGGGGTGATGTCGATCCCGAGGTTCTGCAGGATGATGAAGATTCCGAGTACACCTACAGCACCACGGGCCAGGCTCACGACAAGCGTCGGTGACCCGATGGGACCCTGGGCTCCCTTCGACAACATCTCAACGACGCCGCCCGTCAAACGCATTCCACCAACAGCGACCGAGCCGATCAGCACCACCATGAGACCGCTGCTCATGAACGCCGCCATGCCCGGTGGAACGTCGCCAACCGTGCTCGCGAGATAAATCCCGGCAGCCGCCAGCCAGACAGTGGGAAGCCGCTTCAGCGAGTCGACGACAAGGTCGTCCCATTTAAAGCGCGTGTTCTTCGCGAGCACGTGCAGACGGGCCATCACGAGGCGTTCGACGATATAGCCGAGCAGGAGTCCGCCCAGAACGAAGACGCTGCGCTGCACCCAGGGATCCTGGAGGAATTTTGTCATGACTGGATCATGTGGTAGTTCGGATCGCTCGGCTCTGCAGAAGTCCTGGAATAGGCACGACTAGCCCTCCAGGATTCCTAGTGAGAACTTCGCGCGTCGTCGCATGAAAGTGAGGGAACCCCCTCCGACTCGCGTAGAGGGTTGGGGCGTGATCGAGCGGCAGGGCAGACGTGTAGCACCGAAATCACAATGCGACATAGCGCCGTACGGAGCCACGCCCAATTGCCCACTGAACGTGACGGAGGTAAAAGGATCCCTCCATTTTGCCAGCTGTCCTCTGGGGCCGGATGGCTCGTCTCTCGAGCCCACGCCACCATCGCGGCAGCGTGGCGGCCAACCCACAGACTCAGACAGTTCAGGACCGAGTGGGTGTTACTGCCGATGACGCGGACCTCGACGTGGAAGTCCTCATAGTGAAGCATGGTCGCGCATGCGCATTCCGCAATGTCATCCGGCCAGATCCTGGACAGCAACTTCAGGTCCTCCGGAGAAATGGTGTCGGATCGGAGTGATCCGTGAGCCACACGGACCCATCCAGCAGCAGGTAAGCCGTGTCATCCTCGCTGTCACTCTGCTCGATCAGAATCTCGCCGGGCCCGAACACTCGCTTCTCCCCTTCAGTACGAAGTGATTCGCGCTCATCGGGTGTGAGATATCGGAACGGGATGATCTGCTGGAGCATGGTCTTCGACCGCTGAAGCCAGAGGGGCTGAGATGCGGAAGAATAGGTGCCAGTGGCGGGGTGGCGCACCCGAGTCGTCTTGATTTTCTTCCGGGCAATGAAATTGAGATCGATGGCCACCCGCTGGGGTGCCGGGGTGGCCCTCACCTTGTTTGCGGGACTCGCGCACGAAGCACTTGGCCAACAGACGCCGAGCAGTTTATCTGCTGACATGTCCCTGGGGCAGACCGCAGCTGAGGCTTCTGGGATCGTGGATCTTCAAAGGCTCTCCGGGCCAATCACGTTCGACGGCTTCAGCGATGAGGCGGCATGGCAGGACATCGAGCCGCTATCGTTGACGATGTACGAGCCGACCTTTCGAGGCGCGACCGATCGACGCATCCAGGTGCTGGTTGGATACGACAGCGTCGCTGTCTACATGGCGGGGCGCTTCTATCATGACGACCCCGATGAGATCCGTGCCTTCTCTCTGACACGGGACCGCTGGAGTGGTGACGACGGGTTCGGGATCCTGTTCGACACCTTCAACGACAACGAGAACGGCGTACGCTTTGTCGGCCTCCCTCTCGGGGCGCGAATGGACATGACGGTCACCGGCGGTGGCGCTCAAGGAGACAGTGGTGGCAGAGGCGGGTCAGGTGGTGGCCCGCGCAGCAGCTCATGGAACGCTTTCTGGGACCTCGAGACTCAGGTGACTGAGGAGGGATGGTTCGGAGAGATCCGCATCCCCTTCTCATCTTTGCGCTTCGAGACCGAGGCCGATGGCTCGGTCGTCATGGGCATGATGGCCTACGCGTACGAGCCAGGTGAGGCGTCTCGTTGGACGTTCCCTGCTATTCCGCAGGACTTTCCCTATACCCAGATCTCCGCTTGGCAGGACGTACGCCTCGAGGACATCCAATCGTCCAGTCCGATCTACGTGATGCCCTACGCCCTGACCGGTGGAACCCGAGCCTCGGTTCTCAACGAAGCCAGGGATGAGTGGAGCTACGAAACCAGAGAGCAGTACGAAGTCGGCGGCGAGGTGAAGCTCAATCCTACGCCGAACCTCACGCTCGACCTGACGGTCAACACGGACTTCGCCGCCGTCGAGGCAGATCAACAGCAGGTCAACCTCACCCGTTTCTCACTCTTCTTCGACGAGAAGCGCCCGTTCTTCCAAGAACGTGCAGGCATCTTCGGCTTCGACACCGGTGCAGACCGGGGAACGCTGTTCTACTCGCGCAGAATCGGCCTCTCCGAGGATGGCGCTCCGGTCCGCATCTACGGCGGAGCCCGTATGGTGGGTCGCATCGGGACATGGGACCTCGGCTTCATCAATATGCAGACACAGGCCTACCTGACCCGTGCCTCTGAGAACTTCGGGGTACTCCGACTGAAGCGACGGGTGCTGAACGAGAACTCGTTCATAGGGGCGATGTCGACGAGTCGGATCGCCGCCGACGGCCGTTACAACGTGACGTACGGAACAGACGGCCTCTTCCGGCTGGGCTCGGACGAGTACTTCACGCTGAAGTGGTTGCAGACCTTCCAGGGAGGCGATGCGTTCCTCGATGCGGCGCCATCGGGCTCCGGCGCAGGACGAGTCGTCTTCGACTGGACCCGTCGACGTCTCGGCGGGCTCAGCTACCAGCATTCCTTCACGTACTCCGGCGCAGGATACAATCCAGGCATCGGCTTCGAGTCGCGGCAGAACTTCACCCGAGGCCAGAGTGACTGGAACTATCAGTGGTTCCCCAACGAAACGTCGACCTGGCGGAGGGTCTGGGTCGGGGCCAAGAACAACCTCTGGGCCCGCAACGCAGACGAGGAGGTCGAGACCGGATTGATCTCACCCTTCATCCAGCTCGAGACGAAGCCCGGTATCACTTTCAAGCTGGCCGCAAACTCGCAATACGAAGATGTGGTGGAGGACTTCAATCTCTCCGACGGGGCCACGATCCCCCGAGGCTCCTACTGGTTCACGGAAGGAGAGGGCCAGTTCCGTGCCCCACGCGGATGGACCGTTCGACCGAATCTCACACTCACTGGTGGTCAGTTCTTCGACGGCACGAGGGTCGCCATCGGCTCCAACCTGTCATGGAGTGTCAATCAGCACCTGGAGCTTCAAGGTGGATGGGAGTGGAATCGGATCGAGTTCGAAGATCGCATGCAAAACTTCGACTCAAACCTCTTCCGGTTGACTGCCCGCGGCGCCGTCAACACGAAAATCTCCGTGGATGCGTTCGCGCAGTACAACTCACTTAATGACCAACTGGCCATGAACACGCGATTCCGGTACAACTTCCGCGAGGGTCAGGATCTGTGGTTCGTGTGGAACGAGGGCCTCAACCTCGAGCGAGAAATTCTCGGGGTGCCCACGCTCCCACTTGAGAGTGCTCAGGCACTGACGCTGAAGTACACACACACTTTCATTTTTTAGTCCCGTGTCCCTCGAGCAAGAAATCGCTAGGCGCCGCACCTTCGCCATCATCAGTCACCCGGATGCCGGAAAAACTACGCTGACGGAGAAGCTGCTCCTTTATGGCGGTGCGATCCGCACCGCTGGCTCGGTCAAAGGACGGAGGGCGGATCGGCATGCGACGTCCGACTGGCTCGAGATGGAGCAGGAACGTGGAATTTCGATCACCGCGAGCGTTCTGCACTTCGACTACGAAGGCTTTCGAATCAACTTGCTGGACACCCCGGGGCACCAGGATTTTTCGGAAGACACGTACCGGGCGCTGACGGCCGCCGACAGTGCGATCATGCTCCTCGACAATCGGAAGGGTGTCGAGGAGCAGACACGAAAACTCTTCAGCGTCTGTCGGAAGCGACGGCTGCCGATCTTCACCTTTGTGAACAAGTGTGACCGCGTCGGAGAGGACCCCCTCGGGCTCCTCGACGACGTGCAGGTTGAGCTCGGCATCGACTGTTTCGTGTCGACATGGCCGGTGAGAAAAGACGGACAACTCATCGGCGTGTACGACCGCTCGCGGGAACGTGTCTGGCTGTACGAGAAGACTGACGACCATGGGAAGTCGCGACCGAACGCGACGCTGCTCGAACTCGAAGCACCTGAGCTCGAAGCGGAGCTCGGGGCCAAGGCCGTCGACCAGTTGGCCGAAGAGATCGAGCTGATTTCCGTTGCGGGAACACCCGCCGATCTCGACGCCGTCGCTCGAGGTGAGGCGAGTCCGGTCTGTTTCGGGAGCGCGCTCACAAATTTCGGGGTCGATGTTTTCTTGGAGCGATTCCTCCAGCTGGCACCGCCACCTGCGGCCCGCGAGGGATCCGAGGGCACGATCGACCCCGTCTCTCATCCGTTCTCCGGGTTCGTCTTCAAGGTCCAGGCGAACATGGACCCACGACACCGCGACCGCGTCGCATTCCTCCGTGTGTGCTCCGGCCAGTTTGCCGAGGGCACCGAGGCCGTCGTCTCTCGAAGTGGGAAAACGATCCGCCTGGCCCAGCCTCAGGAGTTCATGGCTCGAGAGAGAACGCATAGCGACGCCTTCGCGGTGGCAGGGGATGTCGTGGGGCTCCTCGACCGTGGATCACTCCGGGTGGGCGATACCGTCGCCGTAGGGGGCCAGATCGAGTACGCAGGTGTCCCCCGCTTCAGCCCCGAGCACTTCGCCCAGATCCACATCGAGGACGCACTCAAGCGGAAGCACCTCGACCGTGGGCTTCGCCACCTCGCGGAAGAGGGCACGATTCTTCTTCTGTTCGCGCCCTCGCTGACTGGACCGGTGCCGATCGTGGGCGCAGTCGGCGTGCTGCAGTTCGACGTCCTCCTGGACCGGCTGCAACGAGAATACAGCGTCACGGCACGCCTCGAACGGCTCCCCTTCCATTGCGCTCGATGGGTGACCGGGCCGGATGCCTCCATCGACAAGGTGGCAAATGCCTATGGTCGGCGTCGGGTCGAGGACGCTGACGGGGCTGAACTGATTCTTTTCGACAACGAGTGGACGCTCCAGCGCAGTGTCGAACAGGAGAAGGAACTGACGTTTTACGACGTCCAGCCGCGGAGGCCGGCGGGCGCCTAGTATTAGCCCCGCTGCCGCCGACGCTTCAGGAATCCGATAGCCGCCGGGACGGCGACGAGCCATAGTAGCCAGGACAGGCGCTCTCCCCAGCTGAGCATCCTGAAATACTCCCACGTCAGCCACGGCAGCGTGGCCACCATTCGTATCGGCGATCCGTTGTGGTAAGGCATGCGCCGCTCAACGACGAGAACCGCGCTCCGCCGATTGGCGTGGAGCACTTCATCGATGACCTCGCCCAGTTCCACGGGTGCCATATCCGGCCACCCTGGAATGCTCATCACACTCCAGGACGCCACGGTACGCCCCCACCCGTGAAGGTTGGCCCCGCCTATCAGTGCCAGATCGAATGAATCGGCAGCCGCAATGATCTCGGCCCGCTCGGCTCGGACCTGCTCCAATCCTCGGGGCGAGCCGTCGTTGATCTCGATGCCGATCATCCCAGAGGGAGTCTCCTCCGTTAACGGGATCAGATACTTCAATGGCCCCGGCATCGTGTAGAAGAGTGTTGGCGGTCGCTCACCTCGCGCGTGGGCAACCTCGAGTGAGTCGGCCTCCATGTATACACTGTCCGCATCGAGTGCGAAGAGATAACGATCCCGGGCGCCGAGGGCATTCGTTGGCCTCAGGTGAATCCTGATTTCCGCGCCCTCGAGAATGACGGTCCGCTCACCCGCTGTCGCCGGATTGTTCGCCGCCGACTCGTCGAACCCCTTCCACGTGTAATGATCCGTCACGTAGGCCGCGTCAAAGCCACCGGCCTCATGCCACCCCCGATTACCATCGGCAGCGAAGAGGCTCCAGCCGTCGTGAGAGTGGAGAGTGTGGGAATGGAAATCGATGGATAGCAGGTCTGCGTCGGCCAAACGCATTCCGGTCATCGGGCGAGGCAGGACCATGGCCGCCAGGTAGAATCCGAAGAGCAGAACGAGGGCTATTCCGGCGCGCGTGACCTCTTTTCCAATCCGGATAGGAAGCGCTGGCGGACGTGAGAGGGGCTGTATCCGGGCACGGCTGAGGACTCGCCAGCGCAGCGAGACATACAGAAGGACAAGGGTTAGCAGCACGGCGTAGTGCTGGGTCAGCGTCAGCAGAGAGAGCGTGTCCCAGGCCCCGAAGAGCGGGGCGCCGAGGAGGTACGCAATGGGTCGCGTCTGGTGCGCGAAAGACACCGCGGACCCGGTGACTGCGTCCTGCAGCGGGGACACGGACAGGGCGGCCGACACGACGAGCACAACAGCCAAGGCCAGACCGCCCCAGCCAGGGTGGGCTCGCACCCAACCTGATTCAACACCTCGTGAAATCTGCGACCTGTGACGCGTCACGTACCTTCCTCCAACGCCTGTTGTGGCATACCGTTTCGTCGCTTGTTCATCGACCCTTTTGAAGCAGCTGATTCCGACTCCGTCCGGGCCACGCGGCCTCGCTGAGCTAGCGGTCCTCGCGCTACCCGGCGCGGATACACTCGCGGTATCCGGGCAGGAGCCCCTCGGGCTTCAAGGCGCCAAGCTCGTGGGTGCCCGGTCCGGCCGGCACAAGCCGCCCAGCACAGAGAAGCTCGATGAGGCAGTCGAGGGCTGCGTGCGGACCGCCCGAGGACAACCCGCTAAACGCCTGACCTGTTAATTCAGCAAGGCGGGGCGCATGGTGCACCCGTCTGTCGTGAGTCAGGGCCTTCCGCCAGACACAACGGCCAGTGGAATATCTCCAAAACCCCTGCGCTGTGGATTCTGACGGCCACGGGTCTCAGCTCGCACATTCTCGCTCGCGTGCTCAAAGAGTTCGGGAAAGGTCACAATGCCGTTCCTATTGAGGTCGGCTTCGCCCCGAAGCCCCTCGAGAAGTAAGTGCGTGAAGACTCCGTGCCCGTCCCACCTCTCACCTTCATGTGGGGGGCATTCTCTAGGTGCCTTCACGCAAGCGCTCCAGCGCAAGCTGTGCATCACGATGAGTCGAGTGGATTTCCAGTGTGGCCTCATAGTGCTCGATGGCCTGCCCGAAGTCCTGTTCGTCTTCGTAAGTAACGGCTCGGCTGAATTCGATGGTCGCCCGAATTGGAATCTCTTCCACTTCGGGTCGTTGCGACGGAGCCGTGAGGTTCAGCGCCTTTCCGAAGTCGTCCGCGAGATCGACGACGACCGAGAAGAGCTCATTAGTGGTGGCGGACTTCTTCATGGCCGTAAGGACCTCAGAGGTTTCCACATCCACCGCACGAATGTCCATACGGAGGTTGTCGACGATGCTAGTGACGGCACCGAGCAGTACATACTGCATGCCCAGCAGCTTCCCGATCTCGACCGCTTCTTCGACTCGGCCCGAGTAACTCAGGTCCATCTCGCGAATCAGATCATTAATTCGCTGACGCTCGACAATACGAATCCCCTCACGCGAGCTGAACTCCGTAGCGAGCATTGCAGTCACGGCCTTGCCCAGCTGCACCGATGCGCCGCCCTCACCCATCATGAAGCTCTCAAGGTCCATGACACCCACGGTCGGGATATCCTGGGCTGCGACGGGTGCAATGGCCACGATGAGTAGCGAGGCCGCGAACGCCGCCGGCAGCACTATGGGGGGAATACGCATCCGGTTCTCCAAAGCAGGGACGAAGCCCTGTGAACATCACTCGGAATGGCAAGAAAGGCGGGCAATATGGACATTTGTCCTTTGTCCACCGTTTCAGGTCCTCCTACACCTTAGGGTAGTACCAAAGGGGGCGCGACAAGATTCACCATGGTTCACTGCCTCCCGTTTTATCTTGACAAATGTCCGCCGCCCCCTATTAGCTTGGCCATGATTCACCCCCCAGAGAGCTTTTTCGCTCTCTATTTTCTGTTCACTGTCGGACTGGGCTTCACCGCACGGGCGGGATTCCGAAGGTCGCATAGGTCGACATTTCCCAGCTGGAGCGATAGATCGCGGCAGCGCACGAGGCCGGAAATAAGACAGCGCGCAGCTATCCCCTTCGGATCCCTGGAGGGAACGAGCACTTCCCGAAGGCGCGCGCCTACTTTGGTTCGAGTAGACACTCCCGTCGGCGCGGACGGCAGTGTCCTCAGCATGGACTTCAGGGGCACCATGCGTTGGGGGGGGGCAGGAAAGAGTTCCCCTCATGCCCTGATCGCTTCAGGCGCTTAGAATGGGCGTCCAGCCCTTGGGTCGGCTGCCCTTTTTTGTCCCATTGCCCAGCCGAAGCACGCTATGTCCGAGATTCGCCGTATCGCCGTCAACACAGGTGGCGGAGACGCCCCCGGTCTGAACGCCGTCATTCGTGCGATCGTCCTGACGGCCGAGCAGTACGGGTGGGAAGTGCACGGAGTTCGCAATAGCTACGACGGCCTGTTCGAAGAGGACGGGGTCGTGCGACTCGACCGACGTGCCGTAGCCGGAATCACGCACCTGGGTGGCACCATCCTGGGCACGACAAACAAAGGAAATCCATCCCGATGGCCGGTGAGGGCAGACGACGGATCTGTCACGTATGAGGATCGGACCCAGCAGGTCGTAGACGAGTTTGCCCGACGAGAGATCGACGCGGTGATCGCCATCGGGGGAGACGGGTCACTCGGTATCGCTCAGCAGCTCGCGGAGAAGGGTTTGAAGATCGTTGGCGTGCCGAAAACCATCGACAATGACTTGGCCGCCACGAACCTCACGTTTGGCTTCACGACCGCGGTCGAGACTGCAACGGATGCCATCGGGAAGCTACACTCCACCGCGGAAGCCCATGAGCGGGTCATGGTGGTTGAGCTGATGGGGCGTACTACCGGTTGGATCTCACTCTATGCAGGCGTCGCGGGCACCGCCGACGTGATTCTGATTCCGGAGATTCCATATGACATGGAGTCCGTCTGTCGGAAAATCGAAGCGCGGTACACCAACGGACCCAAATTCGCCATTGTGGTGGTCGCCGAGGGCGCCTACGCCAAAGGGAGCGAGCCCCTCTTCAAGCAGACCGCCGGGGGCCAGAAACGACTCGGGGGCATGGCAAGGCTCGTATCAGACGAGATCCACGAGCGCACCGGTCGCGAGACCCGTGAGCTAGTTCTTGGGCACCTGCAGAGGGGTGGTGGGCCCAACGCATACGACCGGCTGCTCGCGCTTCGTTTCGGAGCGGCAGCAGCTCGGCTTGTCGCAGCAGGGCAGTTTGGAACGATGGTCGCCCTGGACCTGTCCCAAGTCCTCGCGGTCCCCCTCGAAGACGCGGTGGCGAAGATCAAGGTGGTTCCCCTCGACTCCGACGTCGTGGAGACCGCGCAATCGCTTGGGATCTGCCTCGGCGATTAGCACAATCCACACTGGCTGCGGGCACAAAAACTAGATGAGTTCAGGTACACGCAAGGAGAGGTAAGCATGATGAGCTTGTTCAAAAGGATCATCGGGACGTCGGTCGCGACATTGTGCTTCGGCGCGGCACTGGTCGCGGCCCCTTCAGCCGTGGGTGCTCAGTCCGTCGCGGACTATGTACCCCTGTCCGTTACGGCCCAGTCATTCCCTCTTTCGATCCGCAGCATCATGCGGGCGGAGTCGAACGTAGGGCAGGCACCGTCTCAGGTCCGATGGACCGACGACTCACGCTGGGTCTACTTCCAGTGGCAGCCGGGTGGCCTTGAATGGAACGAGGGTCGATCACTCTACCGCGTAGGCGCGGAGGGAGGCGCGCCTGAGAGAGTCGACGACGCAGAAGCGCGCTCCCTCGCTCCTCTCCTGGCCGGCGGAGACCTGTCACCCGACCGCTCGAGGCGTGTCGCTTCCGTGTCCGGAGATCTTTACCTGATCGACCGCAGTTCACTCGATGTGCGAAGGCTCACTCACACGGAAGACGGAGAGGGCCAGCCGCTCTTCACAGCGGACGGAGAAGGTGTGCTCTTCCGTCGAGCAAACAACGTGTACCGGATGACGCTGGACAGTGGCGAGCTGACGCAGATCACATGGATCGCATCAGGCCCTGCCCCGGACGAAGACGAAGAGGCCGAAGGGCAGAGGGGATTCCTCGCAGCGCAGCAGACCCAGTTGTTTGAGCACATTCGACGTGGGAATGCCGCAGAGCAACGCACGGACTCGATCAGTGAGTTGGTTGCCTCCACAGAGCCCGAGACCGCATACCTGAAACGCAACGAGCGGGTCCAAGGGCTCACACCTACCCGCTCTGGTGACTATGTGCTCGTTCTAGCCGCGACAGAGGCACAGGACGCAGTCCAGACAATCGTACCGGACTGGGTCACGGAGGACGGCTACACTCGCGATCTGAACGTTCGGACGAAGGTGGGCGACAACCAAGGTGCCTCACGGGCTGGCGTCCTCAACGCCGCCACCGGCGTGATCTCCTGGGTCAACGTGTCTCCCGAGGGCTACGAGGCCGAGCATGACGTGCGTGTGTTCAACGCGGGCTGGAACGACGCAGGCACGAAAGGCTTCGTGTTCGCGGTTTCCTTCGACGACCAGGATCGTTGGCTGTGGGCCGTCGACGCGGCTTCCGGAGAGCGGACGCTCGTGGATCATCTGCACGATGACGCCTGGGTAGCGGGGCCATGCTTCTCGCAGTGCGTGGGCTTCGTGCCTGGTACGGACCGCATCTATTTCGTCAGCGAGGAGACGGGCTACGCACAGATGTACGCGGTGAACTCCGATGGATCGGACAAGCGAGCTCTGACCACGGGTCAGTGGGAAGTGCTCAGCATCACCATGCCGGAAGATCGGAGCACTTTCATCCTGCGTACCAACGAAGGATCTCCGTTCAACGAGCACATGTGGACCATGGAGTTCGACGGGTCCGATCGTGAACAGCGCACGGAGGGCGACGGGCGCTTCAACGCGACGCTCTCACCCAACGGGCGCAGAGTCGCGCTGGTGCACGATGTCGCGAACCATCCGCCAGAGCTTTACCTCGCGGACGCCGGAGACCTATCCGATATGGGCGCCGTGACAATGACGCCCACCGACGAATGGATGTCCTTCCCTTGGATTCAGCCGGATATCATTCAGTTCGAGGCCGAGGACGGCACGATGGTGCCCGCGAGGATCTACCGACCCGAAGACATGGGGGCAGAGTCACACGGTGGCGCAGTCATCTTCGTACACGGTGCGGGTTACCTGCACAATGTCCACAACTATTGGTCGTCCTATTACCGCGAGTACCAGTTCAACCAGTTCCTCGCGGCGAGCGGCTACACTGTCCTCGACATCGACTACCGTGGCTCCGCAGGTTACGGTGCTGAGTGGAGAACCGGGATCTACCGGTGGATGGGCGGGAAGGACATGTCGGACCAGGTAGATGGCGCGCGCTACCTCGCGGCCAACGAAGGTGTCGACCCGGCACGCGTGGGCCTGTACGGAGGGTCGTACGGCGGCTTTATCACACTGATGGGGCTATTCACGTCTGGTGACACGTTCAAGTCCGGTGCAGCGCTTCGCTCCGTCACGGACTGGGCACACTACAACCACGGCTATACAAGCCGGATTCTGAACCTGCCCACAGACGACGTCGAGGCGTACGAGCAGTCGTCGCCGATCTATTTCGCCGAGAACTTCCAGGCGGACCAGCACCTCGTCATGCTCCACGGCATGGTCGACACGAACGTGCACTTCTCGGACGTGGTTCGTCTCTCCCAACGGCTCATCGAGCTAGGGAAAGAGAACTGGGAGATGGCGGTATATCCGGTCGAGAATCATGGCTTTGTAGAGCCTACATCCTGGACCGATGAGTATCGCCGGATCTACGAGCTGTTCGAGCGAACCCTTAGGGGCCCCGACTGCACGAGCGCCGGTGGCTTCTGCACGGTTCGCGGCGGGGTAGGTCGCTAACCCATGACGCACATTAGGAAACAGGTTGGCTGGCTCGCTGCGGAACTGGTCAACTCCGTGGCCGAGCGCCGAAGAGTATTCGGGGAGCAACTACAGGCCGCAATCGCGCCGCTCGACGAAGAGTGGGCGACCGGATGATTCGCCCTGGATCGATCGCCAACACCTTCACCGTTTCTTCCACAACGCTTGCGCCCCCACTTCGACTCGGGGATTCTTGCCATGCTCCCCCCCCTCAATCCGGTCCGCGCCCTCACGCATGAACGAAACCGAAGCCACTCCTGAGGCCACCCCGTCGCGCTTCCAGCGCACGCTCATTCAGGTGCTGGTCGTTCAGGTCGTCGCCCTCACGCTCCTTGGCCTGCTTCAGGTCTTCTATACGCGCTGAGGTCGATCACAATGCATTGGATCAACTGGGCCATCGTCGTCGTCTACCTGGCGTACGTCGTCATCGATGGCATCAAGAAGTCGAAGGACACCGACACGATCGCAGGCTACTTCGCCGCCAATAAGAGTCTTCCCTGGTGGGTCGTCGGACTGTCGGTCATGGCCACGCAGCTATCGGCGGTGACCATGATCGGCTCGACCGGTCAGGGAGCGACCGACGGCCTGCGTTTCGTACAGACCTATTTCGGGCTTCCGCTGGCGATGGTGATCCTGGGGGTCACGATCGTTCCGATGCTCCACCGGTCGGGTGTATTCACGGCATACGAGTTTCTCGAGCGGCGCTTTGATTCGAGGACCCGGTCACTCACTGCATTGCTCTTCCTGCTGTCGCGCGGGATGTCCGTGGGCGGGATCATGGCGGCCCCGGGAATCGTCTTCAGTGCAATCTTCGGGATCCCACTCATCTGGAGTGTCGCATTAATCGGCGTACCGACGGTCCTGTACACGATGGTCGGTGGTGTACAGGCGGTCGCCTGGGCTGACGTGAAGCAGATGGTGCTGATCGTAGTCGCGCTCGTTTCCATGATGATCGTGATTCTCATTCAGATGCCGATCAATCCGCACGATGCTCTCCAGATTGCGGGGGCGACGGGACGACTCGAGACGTTCGACTTCTCCCTCGATTTCAGCGAGACATACACGTTCTGGACTGGTGTCCTTGGTGGCACCTTCCTGATGCTGTCGTATTTCGGAACGGATCAGAGTCAGGTGCAGCGCTACCTCACGGCGCGCTCCGTTGACGAGGCCCGCAGCTCGCTTCTCATGAGCGCATACTGGAAGATTCCTCTTCAGGCGCTCGTGCTGCTCGTGGGTGTCGGCGTCTTCGTTTACTACCAATTCGTGCGACCGCCCCTGCTCTTCAACCCGGCACACGAAGCCGCCGTGAGCGCTGAGCGTGGCAGTGCATACGAGGCTCTCGACGCGCAGTACGACGCCGCGTTTACATTGCGGGAGTCCGCGGCGCTGACCGTCGCAGATGCGGCCGACGAACCATCCGCCGAGGCTGCCATGGAGACCTTCTTGGCTCGGGAAGCGGATATGCAGGCGATTCGTGGTGAGGCACTCGCTCTGGCCGAAGAGGTCACGGGTGAGTCTTCCCGTGATGTGAACTACATCATCCCACGTTTCGTGCTTTCGGAACTACCGATCGGCCTGGCCGGGCTCTTCATCGCTGGTGTAATCGCGGCTGCGATGTCGAGTATTGCCGCCGAACTCAACTCGCTGGCAACGACGTCGGTCATCGACTTCTATCGAAGGTGGCTGAAGCCTGAGGCTGAGGACGCGCACTACCTCAAGGTGTCTCGCGGGGCGACGGCGTTATGGGGCATATTCGCGTGCGTCGTAGCAACGTACGCGGCAACTCTGGGATCACTGATCGAAGTGGTGAATCGCTTCGGGTCATTCTTCTACGGATCGATCCTCGGGGTCTTCCTGCTCGCGATGATCCCCCGGGCCGGCTCGAACGGAGCGTTCTTTGGACTGATCATCGGGATGGGTGTCGTTGGGTATTTCAACTTCATGACCGACGTGGCCTACCTGTGGCAGAACGTCATCGGCGCAGTCGTTGTGGTCGCCGTCGGGATGGCGTTCAGCGCAGTCGGAGTGGACCCAGTGGACCCACAGGAAGCCTGATTACGACCCTTCCGGAACGGCAGTGGCGTCGACAGAGCCGACATCTCTCTCCACAAGGATCGCCTCGAGCCATTCAGCTACTTGGCCATGGAGGTCGTTCAGAATCGCCAAGTGACCGGAGATGTCTTCGGTAGCTTCTGGGTCCGGTCCCCGCCGCGATGATTCGATTCATCGCGGAGATCAGGTCATGGCTGACGTTGGCGTAGGACTCATACGCTCGTGCGACCTGAATGACCCCGTCATAGTAAAGGTAGGGGCCAGCCTCGCTGGACTGCGCGGCGGCCAGGCAGATGATGAAGTCTCAGGCAGCTCGAAGCTGCCATCGTTCACCAAAACACCGAGGTCGCCGGTCGCAACGACCTGTTCGGTGCGTCACTCCTCCACACTGAGCGCGACCATGACGGCGAAGACGATCATGCCTGCCTCAACGAGGAGTCCCGCCACTTTCTGAACCGGGGAACGCCGCTCTACTATTTGCCCCTGCCCCTGACCTCGAGATTCCATCGAGTCACCCAGCGCTGCAAGTTCCCGGTGATCGTATCCAGCGCGAGTGGAAACGCTGAACCCCGCTGGTCGATTTCAAAGCCCCCGGGAATTCGCGTCATATCAACGTTTCCGTGCGCAGGCTGCCATCGGGTCTCGAGCTTCGCCTCAGTCCCAACCTCCAGACTGCCGACATGCTCGATGAATCGTGCTGCGGCAGCGGCGGCACCCGTCCCGCGCACCATCGCCACACCAAGGGTCAGCATGGGTGTTCCCGTCTCGGGGATACGGTAGTGGAGCCAGTCGTCTCCAGCCGCACGGGCCTTCTCGACCTCCACTCTCGGCAGAATCGTCAGCAGCGCTTCCTGTCTTTTCAGTGCACGGATGGCGTCAGCCGGCTCGGACACGTAACGCCCGACCTGACTGTCGAGCCTGCCGAGCCACTCGAATCCAATATACTCGTCGCCTTCATCACGAATGGCCTCGGTCACCATCGTGCCAAGGAAGTAGGCTCCGTCATCACTCCGGCTGGGGTCGAGGACATAGATCTGGTCGACCCAGCGATGGTGAAACAGGTCGAGCCAGTCCGTTGGGGCCCGCACCAAGGTCATCGCCTCGCGATTGAATGCCACCACGAATGGGGTCACGAGCGTCACCTGCCATAGACCTTCCGCGTTGGGTTCGCCAACCCCAGCTTGGCGGACCCATCGAGGCCGATGCGGCGCGAGCAGACCGGCGTCAGCGGCCCGTTCAAGCGCGACCCCAGGCGCACCCCACCACACGTCGAAGGGGGGAGGGTCAGCCGCCAATTGAAGCTCATGAAGCGAGCCAGCCACCTCACCCTCGGTGAAGCGCACATCGATATACGGATAGATCTCCTCGAAAGACGATTCGACGAAGTCGCGCAGATCGTCAGGGAGCGTCGTGCGCACCACGAGCTGCGTGCGGTCGTCCGGCCCACAGCTCATGGCCATCAACAAACCGACGCCCATACCCACCAGCGCGATCCGAGACCTCATCTCCTGGGCCAGGAGCCCCTCGAACAGCCTCACCGCCCCCCCTGGAACACGCTCCATTCGGCGGCGTCTAGCGAGATCAGATTCGCAAAGAGTCGATAGGCGCCCGGTACCTGTCCGGCCCACTGTCGGAAAAAGGAAAGAGCGGCGTATGCAAAAACTCCATCGCCAACAGAAGTCACAAGGACGGATCCGTATCGTGGCTCCTCTCCCGCGTCGTTCAGGTCGAGCAGCGGTACGTACCGATCATCCCACACCGACGCGAAGTAAAGCCCCCGCTCCTGCACCCAGCCCTCGAAGTCGGCCGGTGTGATCCGGTTCGGAGAGGTAAAGAGCGGCGCGTCCGCATCGATCATCCGAACCGGCGCGGTCTCGTCGGCAACCCTCGGTGAGCCCCGACCCACCTGCAGATCATAGGGAGCCAGGCTCCCGAGGGAGCCACGGTTGTACTGGACGACGACCGTGCCGCCCTCGCGTGCGAACTCGAGCAACTCACCCGCGGCAGCCTGAAGGTCAGGCCTCGTCTCATACGCCCGGACACCGAGCACGATGGTCGTGAACTCAGCGAACGCTCCATCACGAACGCTTGTCTCGTCAAGCAGCTCAACCGGCGCGCCCATCTGCCGGATCGCCTCCGGTCCGTCATCACCCGAACCCATGATGTACCCGACGCGAAGGCCCCCTGCGACCGCCACAGGAACGACGGATATGGTCGCTACCGCAGGAGTGAAGAGGGCCGCACGCTCGATGTGGTCGTAGTCGACCAGCGAGTAGCCCTCATCGAAGGTGTTGCCCCCGGTCGTGGTCGCCGTGACCTGGAAGGCGTGCTTCCCGGGAGCCAGCGTTCTCGGTGGCGTAACCTCGAAGGTCATGGGCCGCTCGGCCCCAGCCTCGCCAAGGTCGAAAGGCAGTGACGCGGGCGACACCGTCCATCCGGCGGGCGCCGCCATCGTGACAGCCCCCGTACTTCCCTGATCCGACTCTGACCGCACGACGACTGAAACCGACCTGGAGCCAGTGCGGCTCTGAGGCCAGGTAACTCCGGCCGGAGAGACGTTCACCGACACCTCTGGAACGACCAGAACCGGCTTCTCGAATTCGCCAAAAGCAGGATCAACTCCCACGAAACGCCAGTCCGCCTCCATGCTAGTCCGGCCCGAAGGCGCGGTCACGCCGGCCAGAGCCCCATAGTCGAAGGTCGCATGAGCATGAACGAGCGCCGGATCGCGCGGCAGACCCCAGAGATCTGGTTCGTCCGGCCACAGGTAGCGTGCTCCGTCGCGTGCTTCCCGCAGATAGTAGAGTCGAGAGAGGTTGGCCTCGGCTGGCACCTGCACCTGATAGACCCAGGTCGCGATGCCACCTGGTTCCAAGGTACCCACCGCAGAGAGGCCCTCATTCTCTACGACCTCGGCGGTCCACCCCTCGGGCATCTCTAGCTCCAGCTCTGGCGCCGCGAGTGTGTACCCACCGCCGTTCCATAGCTGCGCACGTACACCCACGGTCTGTCCCGGCACCAAGAGGTCATCCTGGGACCGCAGTTCGAACGACACTCCCGTGGCGGCCGTGATCGCTCGCTGGACGACGGCGCCCTTGGCTGCGGTCGCCTGTTCGAATTCGACGTCAGCATCAGGCCCTGCTGCTGCACGCGCCATTCCGAGGTGAGTCATAGCCTCCATCAAGTGCGGCGCGATCGCCTCTGGGTCGAGGCCGAACCCGTCCTTCGCGGCCTGGACCGAGGTGCGGTACATCTCTAGATGCCGACGCGCTTCTTCGCGGGCATCCCCGGTCAAGCCGGCGGTGAGACCCACCAAGGTGGTGTCCACGCCCGAGAAGATCTCTTGGCCCTCATCCTCGACGCGACTCTCGACGAGGATCACGCCAGTCAGGCGAGGTCCAGCGGGCTGAGCAGCTCCCATGTCTTGTGACCGATGCTGACTCCGGCTCTCCATCGACAGCTGCAAGAGCGAACGACCAAGCAGCGGATCGAGGACACCGGTCTGGACGTCGATGGAGCCGTCGTCGGTGTCGGCAGCACCGGGGAAGAACCTTCTGCGAGACGTCTGATAGAGCTTCTGCGGCTTCCACGCTTCGACACCGAGCGAGAGTTGCTCGGGGAAACGGGAGGGATCTCCCGCGGCAGCGAACGCCTCGCGGGCCATGATGCCTGCAGCCTGATGCTGCCCATGTCCATCGGCTGGGGTTCCGCTGAAGACGGAAACGATGACCTGAGGGCGGTACTGACGAACCACCCAGACGACCTCCTTGAGCAGTTCTTCACGCGGCCACATCGAGAACGCCTCGTCCGCGCTCTTCGAATAGCCGTAGTCGAAGGCACGGGTGAAGAACTGTCGGCTACCGTCGCGCTCACGCGCCGCCATAAGCTCCCCCGTACGCACGATGCCGAGACCCTCCCAAAGTTCGGGGCCGATCAGATTCTGTCCACCATCTCCCCGGGTGAGGGCCAGGTACGCGGTCTCGGAGCCCCAACCACGTGCGAGCGTCGTGAGAAGGCTCGTGTCTTCGTCGTCCGGATGCGCTCCGACCATGAGAACGCGCTTCACACCATCCATCTGACGAAGCAGCAGTCCTGTTGCGACCGTTCCCGTCCCCTCCAGGCGCTGCCCACGCACAGGCGACGGGGCCAGGATGACCGCGACCACAACTCCAAAGGTGGCCGTACGAAGACGACATCTATCGATCCACTGCATCATGCACTCCCCACAAACGACTCAGTCCAACCGGGATCACCAGCAGACAGCCGGCGATCAGGCAGAAAGATAGGACGGCATTCCTGATTATGGAGACACCCAGTGGAGAGCAACTGCTCGGGCAGCCGCCCTATTTTCGCTCCCACGGCAGGGCGAGCGAAGCCGGCGCACGAGAGCTTCCCATCCACCCGGCGAGGGCCGCAAGGGTCAAGACATAAGGAAATGCGAGGAACAGCTGGTACGGCACGTCGAGGCCCAGAGCCTGAAGAAAGAACTGCAACGCCGAGGTGCCTCCAAAAAAGAGAGCCGCAAAGAGCACCAGCGCTGGATTCCAACGGCCAAGAGCCACCACCGCGATCGCGATGAACCCCTTCCCGGCGCTCATCCCCTCCGCAAACGTGCCCGCATGCGCGAGGGACAGGTGAGCTCCTGCGATCCCGGCCAACGCCCCACCGAAGAGCGTGGCCAGGAATCGAACACGCAAAACCCGCACCCCCGCAGCCTGTGCGGCGTCGGGCGCCTCTCCCACCGCTCTCAACTCCAAGCCTGGAGCAGTGCGGTAAAGGAAATACCAGAGCGCCGGCGCAAGCAGGTACGCCAGATATGCCGTCGGCGCTTGCCCGAACAGCGGCGAGCCAATCACCGGAATCTGAGAGAGCAACGGGATATCGAGCGGGGCAAGTGTCGGCAGAGACAGTGCGGTGCCCGTTACGCCGAAGCTTGCCTGATAGATCGCGCCCGTGAGGCCGAGACCTCCGATCGTCACTGCGGTCCCGGTGATGATCTGATCTACTCCAAGGCCTACTGCGAAGGCCGCGAAGACTAACGCGACCGCGAGACCAGCTAGTGCGCCCGCGACAACGCCCACGCCTGCGCTCTCGAACGCCAGGGCGCCCATCGCGCCACCGAGGGCGCCCGCGATGATGGAGCCCTCCAGCCCGATGTTGATCACACCACTGCGTTGAGTAATGGTCTCGCCGAGTGCGGCCAGAGCGAGCGGGATCCCCAGGCGAACCGATGCCTCGAGAAAGAAGACCATTTCGATCTGGCTCACGGAGCGCGCTCCGTCAGGCGGGCGCGCCGGACCCGATCGAGACCCAGCACTGCGAGGATCACCAGCGCCTCGACGACACCTACCCAGACCTGTGGGATACCAGCATCGCGCTGCATAGCGCCGGCGCCCGCCTGCATGGCGCCGAACAGCACTCCTGTGACGATCACGCCGATCGGGTCGAGTCCTGCCAATAGCGCAACGGCAATGGCGGTATAGCCCCAGCCCGGAGAGAAGCTCTCGAGCAGCGTGTATGTGACCCCGGAGACCTGCACACCACCCGCGAGTCCGGCGATCGCGCCGGAAGCGAGAAAAGTGATCGCGAGGACGCGCGTCGTGCGAATGCGGCCTGACACCCTGGCGACCTCCGGAGATGCCCCGAGAGCTCGGATCTGAAAGCCGAGACGGGACCTGCGCATCAGGATCGCCATCGCGATCGCGAGGATCACCGCCACAGCGAAGCCGAGGTGGAGTCGTGTACCGGGCAGAAGCGAGGGAAGGCGCGCAGCGGCGGGGATCGCCTCGGACTGAGGGAACACTCCCCGCGCCTCCTGCAATGGGCCGTGCACCATATACCCAGCAAGGTGGATGCCGACGTAGTTCATCAGAAGAGTGGTAATGACCTCGCCTACTCCGAATCGTACTCGCATGACGGTCGGCACTGCTGCCCAGACCGCGCCGCCGAAGGCCGACGCACCCAGTACGATGGGCACCAACACAAGGCCCGGCATCCATGCCAACGACAATCCTGCGGCCACCGCACAGATCGCGCCCGCGTACAACTGGCCTTCCGCTCCGATGTTCCAGACCCCTGCGCGGAACGCGAGCGCCACGGCGAGGCCGGTGAACGTGAGAGGCACTGCTCTCACCAGAGTGATGGAGACAAACGTCCTCCAGCTCCCAACCGAGCCGTTCACCAAGGCTGCTGCTGCCTCGACTGGGCTATGCCCCCCTGCTAGGAGGAGGATCGACCCAACTACTGCGGTAAGTGCAACCGCACCTGCCGCAATAAGAACAGGCTCCCATGCCCTCGACCGCGAGCCGGCCTCGTCACTCATCTGCTGGACCGGAGAGCATCAACGCACCCACGCCCGTTCGGGTTCGCTGATTGCCGGGCACTTCGCGTAGCACACCCCGAGACATCGCGTAGACGCTCGTCGACACATCGAGCACCTCGTCCAGGTCCGTACTGATCAGGACGATCGAGACGCCGACTGAGGCGAGGCGCCTGAGTTCGGCGTGCACGAAAGTCGCAGACACGATATCCAGTCCCCGTGTGGGGTTCTCTGCCACGAGGAGGTCGGTTGCCATAGCCACCTCCCGCCCCACCACGACACGTTGCTGGTTCCCGCCGGACAACGCCCCAGCAAGGGTTCGTGTAGACGTCGTCACGACTCCGTGGAGTTGAACGATGCGGTCAGCTTCGCCGCGAATTTCGTCCCAACGCATCCACGGGCCGTCCAGGTACTCATCCGACTGATGAAGGGCCAGTGCGACATTCTCTACGAGATCAAACGATGGGATAAGACCCTCTCTCGAACGGTCCTGCGGCACGAATCCAATGCCGGAAGGAAGTCGAGCACTACCGCCGTCGGGGCCCTGCCGGCCTGCCAGCACGAGTGCGAGCTCACGCTGTCCGTTCCCTTCGATCCCGGCGACCCCGAGGATCTCGCCGCGGCGCATCGTCATCGAGACGCTGTCGAGACGTGTGACGCCATCGATCAAGACCCGGACGTCCGTCAAAGATCCGACAATCGTCCGCTCTTCCTTTGGGAGATGTTCGCCACTTGCACCGTTCGGCTGAGGTGCCGGCACCTCGACCTCGCCGCCAACCATCGCCCGGACCAGGCTCGGCTCGTCGAAAGCGTCCGCTCGATCCGTGGCGACCGTCCGCCCATCTCGAAGCACGGTAATCCGATCAGCAACACCAAGCACTTCGCGCAGCTTGTGCGCTACCAGAACGACCGCACACCCCTCAGCAGCCATCGTTCGAAGGAGCGCAAACAGTCCTTGGACCTCGGCTGGCGACAGCACCGCCGTGGGTTCATCGAGCACAAGGATGGTCGGCTCACGAAGGAGCGCCTTGAGGATCTCCAGGCGCTGTCGATCTCCGATTCCGAGGCTGCTCACTGGCTCATCCAGTGGCACCCGCAGACCGGTACGTTCCATGATCTCGGCAACCGCATTGCCGACTGTGACCGGCGTCCCAGAACCTAGCGCTAGGTTCTCCAGACCGCTCAGCGCAGGAACGAGCGTGAAATGCTGATGGACGAGCGCGATGCCGTGCCCCCAAGCATCTCGCGGGGTGCGAAGCATGACCGACTGGCCCTGAATCTCTATCTCACCCGCGTCAGGCTGAATCATCCCGCCGAGGATGTGCAAGAGCGTCGACTTCCCCGCACCGTTCGCGCCCAACACCCCGTGGATCTCAGCGGGTGCGATCTCCAGACTCGCGCCGGCCAGGGCTGCAACCGACCCGAACCGCCGCTCGATACCGCTGAGCCGGGCCAGCGTGTCCGTCACCGCACTCCGGCCTCGCCCTCGACGAACGCGATTCGCGGCACTTCCAGATCGCCTGACTCTATGCGGTTGCGCGCATCGGCGATTCGCTCGAGTACGCCCGGGCCGAAACGATCGGCCAGCTCCGGGTTCACGACAAAGTCGATGACCCGATTGTTTGCTCCCGCATAGATGGCAACGCCCCGGACCTCGCCGGCCTGCCATAGCCGGGCGGTTTCCAGAAACGCCTGGGGAATACGAATGACCGCACTCCCGAGAATCACGTCAGGCGCAACAGCGTTCTGGTCACTGTTCATGCCGAGTGCCCAGACAGTGCGGCCCTCGGCTACCGCTTCGCGCACTGCCTGGAAAATCGCGAACGAACCCGCGTCGAGGTTGTGGATGAGGACATCCGCCCCGCGACTCAGCTGTGCAACGGCAGCTTCCTTGGCGGCGGCCACGTCGTCCCAGTCTCCGGTGAACGATTCGAGAATTTCAACGTCGGGCCTCACAGATCGAGCGCCGGCCTCGAAAGCCCGGAACGTTCCCTGAACAGGCGGAATCGCGAGCGCGCCGACCATCCCTATGATGCCGCTCTCCGTCGTCGAAGCTGCCGCCATGCCAGCGAGGTACGTCCCCTCCTCCAGTCGGAAGATGAGGGGCACGACGTTCGACGAGATCTGCCCGCCACCCGATACGATGAAGGTCGTGTTCGGATAGAGTTCACCGGCACGCATCGCTGCATCCTGGTACTCAAAGCCGTGAGCGAAAATCAGATCGTATCCTGACTCCGCATACGCTATAAATGCCTCGTCGAACTCCGCAGGGGTCGCCGTCTGCTGATGACTGACTTGCGCCCCTAGCATTTCCTCGATGAGCAGCAGCCCGTCATAGGCCCCTGCGTACCACCCGGCATCACTTACCGGACCGGACGTGAGGAGCGCGGCGCGAAGGGGCCATTGGCCGTCAGGGGTGTTCTCGCCACCACACGCGACGGTCGCGAGTAACAGCCCAACAGCTATGGAGGCAGGGAACTGGGGCATGGTTGAAGTAACTCTCTTCTTGTCGGACGTTCAAAGCGCTTGGTATGTTCGGGCCGAATCCCCGCCAAGGCGAGCCCACTCCAAGGTCGTCGCCTAACCCCACTTCGGAGACAGCATGTCAGAGCAGCGCGGCAACTGGACCTCAAACGCCGGCTTCATTCTCGCAGCAACGGGAAGCGCCATTGGCCTCGGCAACCTGTGGAAGTTCCCATTCATTACTTGGGAGAACAACGGCGGGGCCTTTGTACTAGTCTATCTGCTCTGCATTGCCGCGGTAGGCCTGCCGATCATGATGGCCGAGCTACTCATCGGCCGGAGCGCCCAGAAAAGTGCGGTGGGCGCTCTCAAGGAGGCCGTCGGACCGGCCTGGGGATTCGTCGGCCTGTGGGGCGTGCTTTGCGGGTTCACGCTCCTCAGCTACTACACGGTCATTGCCGGTTGGTCACTGTTCTTTTTCTTCAAGACCGCCGGATGGATGGTTGGCGGATTCCCCGAGAGCACGTCACTCGGGCAGGTATTCACTGAGCAGTCTGCGAATGGTGGGCTCCAGCTGGGCCTGTCGCTGGCCTTCAGCATCGCTACGGTTTCAGTCGTCTATTTCGGAGTTCAGAAGGGCATCGAGAAGATCGCGCGGCTCTTCCTGCCAGTTCTGTTCGCAATCCTGCTGCTCCTCCTCTTCACGTCCTTCGCAATGGAGGGATCCGGTGAGGCAATGGCGTTCATCTTCCGCCCGAGCTTCGGTGAGCTTGATCGCGGGAGTATCCTCGAAGCTCTCGGCCACGCGTTCTTCACGCTGTCACTCGGCATGGGGGCGATGATCACCTACGGGTCTTACATGGCCAAGCACCAGTCGATCGTGAAGGCATCCGCCATCATCGTCTTGCTCGACACGGTGATCGCACTGGTCGCCACGATCATCATGTTCACGGTGATCTTCACCGCGGGCCTACAGGATCAAGTGAGTGAGACCGGTACTGTGGGAATGCTCTTCATCTCGCTGCCACAGCTCTTCTTCGCGGAAGGTGTCGTTCCCTTCGGGCACATCCTCGCGCCGCTCTTCTACGTACTCGTGGCCCTCGCCGCGCTGACGTCGACGATGTCGCTCCTGGAGGTGGTCACATCGTACGTCATTGATGAGCACGGCATCCCTCGGCAGAAAGCCACACTCATGTGTGGTGCCACGGTGTTTATGTTCACCATCCTCGCGGCCCTTTCGTTCGGCGGCGCGTCGTTCGCGACAAACCTTTCGATGCCCGGGCCAATCGGCGACCTGTTCTTCGCTGGTAAGACGAGCTGGTTCGGCATGGCTGACCACTTCGTTTCCAACTGGATGCTGCCGACAGGCGGTCTCGCGATCACGATCGCCGCTGGCTGGGTGCTGACGCGCGAGGTATCGGAGTCGGAGCTCGTGGACGAGACGACACCGAGCTGGTTCAACTACTCCGCATGGCGGTTCTTCATCCGCTACGTGGCTCCCGTGGCAATCTCCGTCATCGTCGTCGCGGTCATCTTCTTCGGAGTGGACTTCAGCTAAGCGTCGACGCCGGGGCCTGGCATAGGGCTCGACCGCAAACGAAAGAGCCCCCGTCCGGACGTATCCGGGCGGGGGCTTCGTGCGAACCGGGCACCCGGGGCGCCGTCACCAACAGCAACCAGCGACTCCCGTCCATTGGGCGTGCAGCTGTCTAGTTCACGACCGGAGGTAGTCGTCGCACCACGCCGACCGGCACCTCGAAGTCATCTGTCTCGACGTATGCAGCCAGTCCATCCGGACCGAACGCGGCCGGGATCTCGGTCGCACCCATCGGGAAGGTGCCGACGTACTGTCCGGCGGGTGTCAGGATATCGATCGGACCCTCCTCCGTCGGCTCCTTGCCCCTGCGCTGAACCCAGATCTTCCCGCTCCAGCTCGCGTCGACAGCCATAAGCACCGGCAGTTCGGGATAGAACGTCATCTGCTTGATCCCGTCCTGGCTCACTTGCTGCCTACCGCCGCCCGGACCGGCAGTAATCATTTGCACACGCGGCCGCTCACCGAAGGTCTCCCACGTTTCCCCGTCGAACGAGCCGATCCGGAAGACCTCTTCGAAGTCCGCCGACATCGCACCGTCCTGTTCTGGCAGATCGATCATCTCCTGAGCGCCAACCGACGACGACACCATCCCACACGCGATCGCGATCGCGCCCAGCCCCACCACACAATAATTCCTCGCCACGACTTCACTCTGTTTTCGAGGTTACCGCTGTATCTAAGACAAGTGTAGAGGATCGAGGTCCGGAGAACGGTTGCCAGGGGACTTGCTTCGACTTCGACGGTGGGCACCTTTCATATCCCATCAGATCCAAATCACGGAACACGCATGATCAAGGACCTGCTCGACAGAGTCATCGAAAAGCGCTCGACGACACTGAAATTCGACGGACGCATCCTCTACCTCCTCGACGACGCCGAGTTGGTGAAGGCGCAGTTGTACGAGCGCCAGGACATCGACCTCACGTCAGAGTTGAAGAGCCGCCTGCGTGACCAGATCTCCACCGACGAGATCACCCCGGCCTACATCTGCTTCTTCTACGATGAGACACTGGGTGATTTTCCGTATCTCGGTCTGCGCACGACGAACCAGACCACGGGTGACCCCGAGTACCTCGTGGAGCGAAATGCCGTTCGCAATGGGGGCTTCGTCTGCTCCGTGGCCGGGAAGCGGCGCGGCAAGGGCAGCAGCCGTGAAGCAAGCCCGTACGCAGAGCTGCACGCGGGTATCCAGGTCGTGATAGCGGAGAGCATCGAGCGCATCTACAACGAGAACTGTCAGAACCTCGGCGTGCTCGCGACCAGCGACTTCAGCATGATCGATCGGATCAAAGCAGGAGATGAGATCCAGCTGTCGGAGTTCACCGAGGGCAAGGATGAGATCACTCGCCAGATCATCGAGTATGGGGGTCTGTTCGAGTTCAACGTGGCGCGCCTTCAAGGGAAGGTCACAATTCCGGTCACGGCCTCGATGCAGGAAGACGCAGCTACGACGCGGCCAATGACGCTCGCGGAAAAGATCTTCGCCAAGCACCTCGTTACAGACGCTACCAGTGGCGACACCGGGGTGCCGTGGGTGCAGCCTGGCGACGCAGGATTCTTCCAAACCGATATCCGATTCAGCCATGAGTACGTGACACCGATGGCTTCGATCTTCTTCGAGGACAAGGTTGGTATCGACGCGAAGGTTGTGGACAAGGACTCGATTCTGTTCTTCCGCGACCACCTGACCTATCTGGACAAGGTGATGAGTCAGGAGCGGATCGAGCAGGGACTCCTGGAGGTCGCGAACGAGCTTGAGGTGAAGCAGCGCGAGTTCTCCGTGAAGCAGGGCGTGAAGCTGTACGGCGAGCAGATGGGCAAGCAGCTCGGATCGCAGGCAATATGCCATTCGAAGATTCTCGAGTCGTACGCGGAGCCCGGCATGCTCATCATCGGGACTGACTCTCACACGCCACACGCGGGGGCGATTGGAGCAGTCGCGTTCGGTGTTGGAACGACGGCGATCTTCAATTCATGGATCACCAAGGACGTCCGCGTGAAGATTCCGGAATCGTTCAAGGTGGTCATCAGCGGTGAGCCGGCCGAGAACGTGACGGCCAAAGACTTCATGCTCGAGATCCTCCGCCATCCGTACATCAAAGATGGAGAGGCGATTGGACAGATCATCGAGTACGCGGGTCCCGCCGTCGAAGCACTCAGTGTTGACGAGCGCGCGACAATGGCGAACATGGCGGCTGAGGTTGGGGCGTTCACCGGAATCATCGCTGCCGACGAGAAGTCGGTGGACTTCATGGTCAATGAGCGGGGGATGGACCGCAGGAGGGCCATGGAGCTGATCGAAGGAATGCAGTCCGATCCGGGCGCCGAATATGTGAAGATCATCGAGATCGACGCATCGTTGATTCGTCCGATGGCAGCGCTTCCGAACGACCCGGGCAACGGTGTCTTCATCGACGAACTGGGTGACGAGCCCATTCGCATCGACATCGCGTACGCCGGTTCGTGCACCGCGGGAAAGAAGGAGGACATGGACATGTACGCTCGAGTCTTCGCTGAGGCAGATACCCAAGGGCTGTGCGTGCACGCCGACGTCGACGTCTTCATCCAGTGTGGGTCGATCGAGGTTCGCGAGTACTGCCGCGAGCAGGGCTACATGGCGCTGTTCGAGAAGATGGGGGCCGAGTTCATCGAGCCCGGGTGCGGCGCATGCATCGCTGCCGGCCCCGGCGTCACGACCTCCCCCGATGAGGTCTCGATTTCGTCGCAGAACCGGAATTTCCCGGGACGATCGGGTCCCGGAAACCTCTACCTGGGTTCGCCCTACTCCGTGGCCGCCAGCGCGGTCGCAGGATACGTGACGAGCTGGACGCCGGGCCAGACCATCGAGCCGGTCTCAGCTAGGAAGCTCGCAACCGTCTGATGGTCCACTCGTCTCGCGCAATTTCGGACTGAGTAGATCCGGGGGTGGAGGGCACCGACGCTGGGTCACTGGATGAGATTCGCGCTGTTCAAGCCGGCGGGATTGAAAAGTTTGAACGTGAGGAAGCAACGGCTCCGCAGAGTCTCCTTCGAGAGCGTGGTGATGCGATCGACAAGAAGGCGTGGGCCGAGGGCTGGCTCCTGCTCTTTGGCTTCGGTCCGGCAGCAGCGGCAGCGATTGCTCGCGCGCTCGTAGCGGGCGGACCCGATCTGATCTAGCCGTTCGTTGGCCTGGGATCGGCCGTTCAGATCTTCCGCATCTGGCAAGAGCGCAAACGCATCAAGAAGATAGAGGTCGAGCTGCTCGATCCGATTGATGGGTCCTGACAAGATCGACATCACGGACGACCGGCTCGAACGTCTCTGTGAGCAATACGAGTCCTCTGCCATGTAGTTAGCCGCCAACCGCTTGCCGGTCTCGTGAGCCCGTTCTAGGATCTGCCCCCGCTACTGGGCGGACTGAACCGGGATTGAGGAGCACGAGAATGAAGCGAGTACACGCATTGGGCGCGCTGGCCCTGGCCTTCCTGTGGACCGGCTGCGCAGCGAGCGACGACGAGGCGGGCGAAGGTGGAGCGATGGCCGCAATGTCGAGCGCCGATCGACTCAACCCTGTGATAGCGCTACATGAGGCTGACCAGCCAGTGTTCGGACTCTACGCACCCAGTCCGGGCGGCGGACGCGGACGGGGCGGGGCACCACCACCAGTCAAAGAGCCGGGCGTGCGAGCCGCAGAGACACTCGCTTATGGAATGAGCGACTATGTCTTCGACGGTAGTATGGAGCGCGGAGTTGAAGAGGCCCTGCCCGCCTTTACGGCATTCGCGGATGCACTGCACGAGGCCGGGGCGAATGCTCGTACGAATCCCTTAATCGTGAAAATGGCCAAGATCTCAGATCAGGCTCAGGCCACGCGAGACGTAGCCCTCGAGCTCGATGCCGGCGTCAGTGGCGTGATGTTCGTCGAGGTCGAAAGTGCAGGAGAAGCCCGGATGGGCCTGGACGCCATGCGCTACGAATCCCAAGGCGGCACACGTCCCAACCGGGTAGGAAAGGCGCCTGGATATTGGGGTGTGACCGAGGACGAATACCGAGCCAAGGCAGACCTCTGGCCGTTGAACCCCGAGGGTGAGCTCATCAGCTGGGTCATCGTCGAAAGCCACGAGGGACTCGCAAACGTACGGGAGATTGCGGCCGTTCCCGGCATCGGCGTGCTCTGGCCAGGTGCCGGAACACTGCGTGGGCTGTTCTCGACCACCGACGCAGAGGGCACCCGAACCCTCGATGAGGAAGGCTGGGAGAACGCGATTCAGCAGGTTCTATCCGCCTGCAAGGAATTCGACATCCCCTGTGGCTTCCCGTCCAACGCCAGCGACATCGAAATGCGCATGGATCAGGGCTTCAGTGTCTTCGTAATGGGCTGGGGTGACAGCGGCTTCGCGACCGTCGAAATAGGCCGCTCGCTCGCGGGACGTTAGCTGAAGGGGGCCGTCTGGCTCAGTTGAAAAAGAGGTCGGACGCCGGTCAGGTGTCCGACCTCTTTTTCATGACTCCGTCGAGGCTGAAGTCACCTCCACCAACGACCGACATGACCAGGAAGGTCATGCAGTAGACGGCTGCAAGCTCGCCACCGTTCTCCCAGTGCCAGAGTCCGCCGCCGCCGACATGCTGATACCAGTAGGCCACGGCCATCTGGCCAGACAGAACGAACGCCACGTACTGGGTACGAAGTCCGAGCACGATCGCGATACCACCAAAGCACTCGAGGCCCCCCGCCACGCCCCTCAGGCTGAAGTAGTCGACAGCAGTCCCGCCAAACCAACTGAACAGCTTCTGGCCGCCGTGTGTGAAGAAAGTGAACCCGACGACGATCCTCCACGTGTTCTGGGCAACAGGACGCAGCTTCTCGAGGAGAGCGTTCATAGTCTACTCTTGGCGGGTTGAGTTAAGCAGAAGGGAATACCCGTTGAAGACACAGGCTCCCGTGCTATCGTTGGACGCTCACCCCCCGTTGCTGGAGAGGCAAGAACGTGAAGATGCGCAAATGCACCCGATCGGAAGGACTACTCCTCGCCGTGGGACTACTGTCAACCGCCTCCTGTGCCTCTGGCCCACTCATCGTCGAGTGGCATCAGACAGGTCCAGTCGAGTACGGCATGGATGTTCCGTCGCTAGAGCGAGCGATCGGATATCCCATCATGGCACCCGGATCCCGCGCCGAGGATTTCTGCGCCATGGTGCCACTCACCATCGGCGTCCAGGAAGTGTATGTCATGATCGGGGGCGAACAGGTCGTTCGTGTCGACATTGAGGAACCGGGCCTCCTCACCCGTGAAGGCGTGGGCGTCGGAGACCCGATCGAGACGGTCATGGCCGCCTACCCGGACGCGATCCAGACCGAGCACGAGTACGTGGAAGGGTTTTACCTCACGGTCTCAGCCCCTCCTGAAGACGGCCCTGAGATTCGCCTTGTCTTCGAGACGGACCAGACCCAGGTGACAGGATACCGTGCCGGCCTTCTGCCCTCCGTGGGGTGGATCGAGGGCTGCTCCTAGCGCAGCTCTAATTCGCGAACGGGTTCGAGAAACGCGGATCTGGCAGTAGCGCCTCGGCGGCGAGAGCGGGCATGAGGGACCCCCGGGCGGCGTAGCCATAGCCTCGCTTGAAGAACGCCTCACTCTGATACACGAGAGCCTGCTCTCGTCGCTGAACATCGAACGCGGCGTCAAAGAGCGCTTCGATGTTTGCAACTGTGACCTCACGGGCGGGACCACCATCGATCGATCGGCTCTGGCCATCCGGATGCCGCGACCGACCGAAGCGTGAGGCGAACCATCACATTTCTTGGCTTCATGCCCCGCGGCCATCACATCTGTTGCCGCGCTCGGTCCAGGACCATCGTTCTTCAGTGCTACTCCACACGCCTCCATCCTGACGACGGACAGGGCTCGTTCATTTCGTCCAGTCCCCAATGAATCCACACGAAACCCTCGGCGCGCGCTATGCGATCGTCCTCGCACTCTGTGCGACTCTGGTTGCGGCGTTACGGCCGACCAGACCGCGTACGGTGACACTGACGCCCCCGAGGTGATTTGGCGCAAGGGGCCTCGGCTCCCCCAGCCGATCACCAACAACACGGTGGCCGCCATCGAGATTGATGGGAAGATTTCGGTCTTCTCCTTCCTCGGGCTGGACTCGACAAAGGTCTGGAGCGGCGTAACCAACGCAGCGTATCGGTGGGACGTCGGAGTCGATCAGTGGGCCGCCATTGATCCGGTCCCCGGCCCCGGTCGTCTGGCCGCCACGGCCCAAGTCGTGGACGGCCGGATCTACGTCATC
>Ga0308018_10000120_pt1 | contig 41003 bp, 37 predicted proteins | sample Neamet282_FD_203130 | JGI IMG/M metagenome (GOLD analysis project Ga0308018, IMG submission 203130) | Marine microbial communities from water near the shore, Antarctic Ocean - #282 | ecosystem: Environmental > Aquatic > Marine > Unclassified | place: Southern Ocean | collected 2014-10-01
CTTGCCATCAACACGAAGGCAAGCACCTGTTGTGATGCGCTTAAGTAAGTCCTCACCCATGGATTCAAAATCAACCACGGCCTGCAAATTGGCAAGGCAGGAGCCATCATTGAGTGCAATGAAGCGTTTGGAGCGGAAGGTTCTGACCCAGGCTTGAACCTGAATGGTTTGCCCTTGAGGGCTTGTGGTAAGGATTTGGTCGATGCGCGGTGTTGGCATGGTCTGTGATAGAGTTCTTTCAAGACAAAGGTGCACTTTTTCCGGCATTCCGACCCCCCTCAAGGGATGAATGCATCGAGAATCTCTGATAAAGCTTGATTCAAAACGAGTCAGATAGGTAGCGTAAGGAAACGTTTTTAACATTAATTGTTTCCCGTGGGCATTCCCGATGTATCTTCGCCGCCCATGAGTCCATTAACCCAAGATCATCATCAAAGCATTTTGCAGCGCGCCTCAGGCTTATTCAAGCGCTGTGGCATCAAAGCTGTGACTATGGACGACGTGAGCAAAGACTTGTCTATTAGCAAGAAAACCCTCTACCAGTATTTCAAAAACAAGGGTGACCTTGTGCAGCAGTCCGTTGCTTATGTATTTTTACAGCGTCACAACGAGGCCCTTGCCATTCAAGCCAAGCACGACAATGCTGTGGATGAATTGATTGCACTGAATGAGAATATTATTCAGACACTAGAAAAGCATACCCCAATGATGCTTTTTGCTCTAGAGAAGTACCACAACAAAACCTATCAATGGCTCGTTCAAAAGCGCAAAAGCGTCACGCTTAAGATCTACTCATCGAATCTCAAACGCGGCATAGATCAAGGCCTCTACCACGGACAAGTCACCATGCGTGATGTCTCCTACCTGCGATACAGCCAAATCACTGTCCTAATGGAGGATGATGATTTGACCAACGACATTCCGCTCAGAAACACCTTGCTGTCTTCCAGTCTGGATCTCTACATCAGGGCTATCGCTACGCCTCAAGGTCTTTCCTATTACCGAGAACACAGCCAATCAACCATAGCTAACCCAGAGACAATCAAACCCCTGTCATGAAACAACTACTCTTGCTATCAGCATTCATCATGGGCACACTGCTGTCCGCGCAAAACCCTATCCAGCTGAGCTTGAAGCAAGCCCTGGCGTTGAGTGAAACCAACAATGCAGACGTCCGTGTGCAATCACTTGAAAAACTTGTAGCAAAAAAGGTCCTGGCGCAAAACATCGCCATTGGCTTGCCTTCCGTGTCTGTTGGCGGCAACTATGTAGATAACATCGACTTGCCTTCGCAGTTTTTTGACATCAATCAGGACGGCGTGATCGATGAATTGAAGTTTGGAACCCGCTACAGCTCAGCAGGTCAGCTATCCGTCAACCAGTTAGTCTTTGACGGCTCTTACTTTATAGCTGTGCTGGCAGCTGATGTCCTCAAGGGCATAGCTGACATCAGTTACGAGCAGTCTGTAATCAATGCACGCACAGCCACGGCAAAATCCTACCACATGCTTGTCATTCTTCAGGGCAATGTTGACAATGTCATGAAGAGCTTGCGAATTGCTGCAGGCGCTGTAGACGACATGCAGGCCATGTACGATGAAGGCCTTGTCGAGCAAAGCGACGTGGACCAACTTGCCTTGAACATGGGGCAACTAGAGTCTGCCCTGGCCTATGCTAAATCCATGCATACAGTGAGTGCCAACTTGCTCAAATTACAGTGTGGACTTAGCGAGGATGTGACGCTGCAACTGACAAGTTCCTTGACGTCCCTGATGCTGGCAGCCAATCAAGGCCGTAGTTTGCTTGACAAGCAATTTGACGTGAACGGCCATGTGGATTACCGCGCCCTCGCAGCGCAGCGCTTGGGACAGTCCTTTATAATGAAGAATGAAGCGATTCAGTTTCTTCCAAAAGTTTACGCGGGCTATGCCCTGAGCCAGCAATATGTAAGTGAGGGCGCCAATGTCTGGGACGTGAGTGGCATCTCAGCCAACAACAATGTCTTCAGCTCATGGAATGTTAGCGCAAAATGGGACCTGTTCACCTCAGGTAGGCGACTGGCTAAATTCCAAGAAGAGCAAATCAAATTGCAAGAGATCGACATCCTTTTGGGCCAAACAGCACAAGCCCTTGCTATCCAGCAATCTACGGCTAAAGCTGAATTTCAACATGCGCTTGCTGACTACCAATTGCAAAGCCGCAATGTCACGATGGCAAAGTCCATTTTAGATGACACCCAAGTCAAGTTAAAAGCTGGCATGGCAACATCCATGGCTTTCACCCAGGTGCAAAGCCAGTACCAGCAAGCCTTATCTGCACAGCTGTCTGCCGCCCAACAGGCACTGAATAACCACGTCCATCTCGAGCAAGCGCTCGGGCAATCAACCCATTCATCTCTCAACGACTGAACCCATGACTACAAAAATTCTATCCACCCTAGCGCTGGCAGCTTTGCTTGCCTGTTCGCCTGAAGCGCCCCAAACAGACCTTGCTTTACTTCAACAGCAACGCGACTCTATTGCCATTTTAGCTTCTGGTCTCGATGACAAAATCAGCCAGCTTGATATGTTAATTGCGTCACAAGACAGCAACAGAAACCTCAGCACGGTCACCACCACCATGCCTATAGTTGGAGCATTCAACCACAGCTTCAAGGCCTATGGTTCTGTTCATTCTGACCAAAGTGTCACGCTCTACCCTGAAATGGGCGGCAGCATCACAGACATCCACGTGCGTGGCGGTCAGCGCGTGAAGGCAGGGGACCTTTTACTTTCAGTTGACAATGCCATGATTCTGGCCAGCCTTGAAGGGGTTAAGTCGCAACTCGCATTAGCTCAAGCCCTATACGGGAAACAAGCGTCACTATGGGAAAAGGGAATTGGCAGCGAAGTCCAATTCCTGCAAGCCAAAACTAATCAAGCAAGCCTTCAGGCCCAGCTGACTAGTGTCACTGAACAACTTCATATGACAAAAATGGTAGCGCCCTTTGCCGGCACCGTTGAGGAGGTCATGGCCAATGTGGGTGAGTATGCAATACCTGGCCAGCCTTTGATCCGCTTGGTGAGCCAAAGCGGTTTGCGGTTAGACCTGCACGTGCCCGAGTCTTACATCAGTAAGCTCCATGTCAATGACCGAGCTGTCATGCGATTTGACGCCTTGGATAAGCTCGTTGAGGGACGTATCAGTCAGGTTGGTGGCTACATCAATCCCGGAAGTCGCACCTTCCGCGTCTCTGTAACCTTGCCACAGTCAAGGGACTTCAAGCCCAACATGATGGCTTCAGTCGATCTCTTTGACTATGCCGTTGACAGCGCACTATTCATTCCAAGCCGTCTGGTGCTCCAAAGCACAGAGGGTGATGATTTCACCTACGTGTACCAAGCCAATGGCCTGAGTGGCCTGGTTGTCAAACGTGCCTTGTCAACAGGCATCAGCAATGCTGAACACACAGAAATTTTCAGTGGATTGAAACCCGGCGATCAGCTCATTGACAAGGGCATCCGTTCGGTGCAAAGTGGTCAGCGTGTCAAGCAACTTACAAGCAAGTAAACCATGTCAAAGCAATCGCAAACAAGTCGCTCTTTTGGGCTAACCAATTGGGCCGTTGACAACCAAGTCACCGTCATGGTGTTGACTGTCATCATTTTGATCGCAGGACTTATGTCCTATGTAGCCATGCCTGCTGCATCCTTCCCTGATGTTGATCAGCCAACTATTTTTGTAAGCACGCCCTACCCCGGCAATTCACCGGTAGATATTGAACGGTTGATCTCTCGCCCCTTGGAGCAGGAAATCAACACGCTTTCTGGTGTAGATAAAATCAGCTCTACCTCTCTTCAAGGGTTTTCCACCATTGAGGTGACATTCAACTTTGACGTGCCTGTTTCTGAGGCGCTCAGCAAGGTAAAGGACAGAGTGGACGCCGCCCGATCAGGGCCAGATTTCCCCAACGATCTGCCTTTAGACCCAAGCATTCAAGAGCTGAACATCTCTGAATTGATGCCAATCATGAACATCAATCTGTCGGGAGATTTCACCTCAGATCAATTGCTCGTCTATGCAGAATACCTCCAGGAAAATCTAGAGAACCTATCTTCTATTTCAGCTGCTGATATCCGCGGTATCGATGCAAAAGAAGTTCGCATATTGATGGACCAGCACCGCATGGAATTCTTGCAAATTAGCTTCAGAGATGTAGCTGACGCAATTGAAATGGAAAACCGATCCATGTCTGGCGGAGACCTGCTAGTGGGCGGCTACCGCCGCAACGTTCGCATCATTGGAGAATTTGAATCCCTAGAAGACATCCGATCCATCATTGTCAAGCATGAAAAGGGCAACATCGTCTACCTGCGTGACATTGCTACAGTAGAATTTGACGCCATTGAGCGCGAAAGCTATGCGCGTCAGTTTCAAGACCCCGTAGTCACCTTAGACATCAAAAAACGTTCTGGAGAAAACCTCATCTTGGCCTCAGCGTCCATCAATGAATTGGTAGCTCAGGCTCAAGCAGATTTTTTCCCACCCAACCTGCAAATTGCTATAACTAATGATCAGTCTACACGGACCAAAAATCAGGTCTCTGAATTGGAGAACTCCATCATTTTTGGTGTCCTATTGGTTGTTTTGGTATTGACCTTTTTCTTAGGCCTGCGCAACGCACTGTTTGTTGGTATTGCCATTCCGCTTTCCATGCTGTTAAGCTTCTTCATCCTCAACACAATGGGCGTAACCTTGAATTTCATGGTCCTCTTTGCCTTGGTGCTATCCCTTGGGATGTTGGTTGACAACGGCATTGTCATTGTAGAGAATGTCTACCGCTTCATGAGCGAAGGATACAGCGCCATTCAGGCTGCTAAAATGGGCGCAGCAGAAGTGGCGACGCCCATTATCGCCTCCACAGCAACTACACTTGCCGCATTTATTCCTTTAGCCCTGTGGCCTGGAATGATTGGGGAATTCATGAAATTCTTGCCGATGACATTGATCATTGTGTTACTCTCTTCTTTGTTTGTTGCGCTGGTTATCAATCCCGCATTGGCTTCAGTCTACATGAAGCTGGAAGAGAAGGCTATGGACAAGGCCAAATGGCTTCGCATTGGCCTAATTGCTAGCCTGGTTGGCCTGCTTATCAACCTTGTAGGTGGTTTGGTGTTGATGGGGAATCTCATCTTTGTTCCCGGCCTATCGATATTGTTCTACATCTTCGTGCTGGATCCAGGCACTGCCTATTTCCAAAGCAAGGCTTTGCCTCGATTGGAGAAAGGTTACAATACAATGATTGCCTTCGCCCTTGATGGCAAGATGGCCATCAAAGTTTTCGCTGGCACCGTGGTCCTACTTTTTCTTTCCATTATCCTGCTTGGCATCTTGCCTCCAAAGGTGACTTTCTTCCCTGATGGGCAGCCTAATTTGGCCAACATTTACCTGGAATTACCTGTGGGCACAGACATCGAAGTCACCAACACCTTGACCAAGCAACTGGAAGCAGAAATTGTTGAATTGATGTCAGTGTACACCTATGATCGCGATGGCAAACCCTACAATTATTTGGTTGAGTCTATTGTAGCTCAGGTTGGCAAAGGAACTGGCGATCCCCAGGAAGGGCCTTCACAAAACGCCACACCGCACAAAGCAAAAATCATTGTCGCCTTTCGCGAGGCTAAGCTTCGCGTAGATGGCGATGGTCAGACCTTTGTTTCAACCCTAGCGCTGCAGCGCATTCGCGAGCAACTGTCAGAAGTTCCAGGCGCATCCATTGTGGTAGAAAAGGACCAAATGGGTCCTCCGCAAGGCGCTGCAATCAACATGGAGGTCACTGGCAACTCCTACCCTGAAGTGCTAGCTCAGGCTGAGCGCCTCAAAGCAATGATTGAATCATCAACTGTCACAGGCTACGATGAGTTAAAGCTGGATATAGTCAGCGGCAAGCCAGAGTTGCCAATCACGGTGGACCGTGCAAAGGCTAGAAGCCTTGGCATTTCAACCAGTCAGATTGGTGATGGCCTCCGCACAGCGTTGTTTGGCAAGGAAATCAGCCGTTTCAAAACTGATGATGATGACTACCCCATCAATCTGCGATTTGCCAATAACTACCGATACAACCTGGAGGATTTGATGAATCAACGCATCACCTTCAGAGACCAAAGTTCTGGCAAAATCGTACAGGTGCCCATCAGTACGCTAGCTACAGCTAGCAAGTCAAGTACCTTCTCTGCCGTGAAACGCAAAGATCTCAAGAGGGTCATCACGCTCTATTCTGGCGTGAGAGAGGGCGCTAACGCCAACGAGGTAGTTGAGTCCATCAAAACCCTGCTGGCAGATGTGACTTACCCAGAGGGCATCTCTATGAGTTTCACCGGGCAACAAGAAGCACAGGCAAAAGAAATGGCCTTCTTGTCTAAAGCCCTTTTGGGCGCGGTATTCATGATTTTCTTGATCATGGTGAGCCTGTTCAACTCTGCCAGAATTCCGATCCTAATAATGGTGACAGTGATTCTTTCATTGATTGGTGTCTTCTCTGGCTTGCTCATTTTCCGCATGGAGTTTGTGGTCATCATGACCATGATTGGCATCATTTCTCTGGCGGGCGTCGTTGTCAACAACGCCATTGTCATGGCTGATTATGCCGGGCAGCTACTCAGCAGAAAAAAGGAGGAGCTTGGCATAGAACCGCATGAATATTTGCCTGTGAGCGCCTTGGCTGAGCCCCTTGCTCAAGCAGGTGTGACCCGCTTGCGACCTGTGCTATTGACAGCTATCACAACCATCCTTGGTCTGCTGCCCCTGGCAACTGGCATGAACTTTGACTTTTTCAGTCTATTCACGGAGAACGATCCACAACTCTACTTTGGTGGAGATAACGTGGCATTCTGGGGACCCATTTCATGGACGGTCATCTTTGGATTAACCTTTGCCACCTTCCTAACCCTTGTCATTGTTCCCGTGATGCTGTTCTTGACTGAGCGTATTCGTTCCAAGCGCTACTATCGAAAGATAACAGCAGCATAGGGCTACCTTTGTGTCATGACGCTTCCATCCCTTGAAGCTTTGCGACAGATGTCACCTGACCAGCTGAGTCAGGTGGCAACTGACGCGGTAGCTCGCATGATTGCATTGACGCAGCGAAAACCTGGCCACATGGCATCTAGTGCCGGAGTTGCGCAGCTCACTGTGGCCCTGCATGCGTTATTGGATAGCCCACGGGATTTGCTGATTTGGGACGTTGGCCACCAAGCCTACATCCACAAATTGCTAACCGGCAGAGAAGGGGTTTTTTCCAACAACCGTGAGCCTGATGGACCAAGTGGATTCCCTAAAAGGGACGAGTCTCCCTATGACGCATTTGGAACGGGTCATTCATCCACTGCTTTGTCTGCCTTGATTGGCATGGCGCGTGCTGATGCATTGCAATCGATTTCGCGAAAGCGCGTTGCCGTCGTTGGCGATGGCGCCTTTACTGGCGGGATGATCTACGAAGCCATGAACAATGCAGGGGGTCATGGTGATGATGTCCTTCTGATTCTCAACGACAATGGCAAGGCCATTGAAGACAATGTCGGTGCATTGCATAACCACAAACGCTACCAAGCTTTCGCAGATTCGCTAAACTGGTCTTACCTGGGTGATGTGGATGGGGGCAACATGGTCGACCTGTTGGCTGCTCTTGAGTTGGCCATGGACCGCAAAGGACCGCGCATGATCCGCGTTCTCACCCAGCGACCCAGCAGTAAGGACCTAGGCATTGCGTCCCAGGCCCCATCAACGAACACATTTCAAAAGGCTTTTGCGCGCAGCTTGATTCAGTTAGCTCAAGAAGACAAACGCATTGTGGGGCTCACAGCAGCCATGGCTAACGGTTGTAGTTTAGACGATTTCAGGGCCGTTTTCCCCGAACGGTTTTTTGATGTTGGCATCGCAGAACCTCACGCCATAACTGCCGCTGCCGGGATGGCCACACAAGGCCTCCGACCCGTTGTCAACATGTACAGCACGTTTGCGCAGCGCGCTGTGGACCAGTGGATTCATGATGTGGCTTTGCAGCGACTTCCGGTGATTCTTTGCTTGGATCGTGCGGGCATTGTTGGTGAAGATGGCGGCACCCATCATGGGGTCTTTGATCTTGCCCTGTTTCGTGCTGTGCCACACACGGCCATATGGGCGCCACGCGATGAAGACAGTTTGCGGGAAGCCATGCAGCAAGCCGTGGCTTATGGTGGGCCGTCTATCATTCGTTACCCCAAAGGCCAGATGCCCGATTTGCCTGAGCCTGCACAGCGGGGTAATCAAGCAGATGTCTTCCAGATGGGCACCGGGGTGGTCCATTGGTGCATGGGGACCACCATTGTGGATGCCTTACGCGAAGCCGCACCTACGGACTCTGTGGTTGACCTTCGAATGATCAAACCCATTGCACCAGCGCTTTTAGAGCGCTTTGCAAAGAACCATTACCAATGGATTGTTTGGGAGGATGCTCAAGCCATCAATGGCCTGGGGTCTGCACTGGCCTCCTGGCTAGCAGAACGAGGCATTCAGGGCATTCAATGCCTACGAAAGGGATACCCAGACCGCTTCATTGGCCATGGTCCAAGAGAAACATTGATTGCCGATAATCAGCGGTAAATAGCTGTGCTATTTTTTAATAGCCAAGGGCCTCGCGAACGCGTGCCAAGGTAGCTTTAGCCACAGGGCGGGCACGATCTGCACCCACTTTCAACGCAGCATAAACCGTGTCTGGGTTAGCCATGAAGTGGTCAAAGCGTTTGCGCTCATCAGCAAATCGGCTCAACAACAAATCCAACAAGGCCTTTTTTGCGTGGCCATAGCCATAGCCTCCTGAGCGGTAGTTTTCCTGCATTTCTGCCAGATCTTCTGCTGTGGCAAGCAGGGCATACAGCTGAACTACCGTGCAGATGTCCGGGTCCTTTACCTCATCCAAGGCCTTAGAGTCGGTGTTAATGGACATGACTTGTTTTTTCAACTGCTTCTCTGGCAAAAAGATGTCAATGACATTGCCGTAACTCTTAGACATTTTCTTGCCATCGGTGCCAGGAATAGTCATCACAGAACTGTCAATGCGTGGCTCAGGGACAACAAGGACTGATTGGCCTGTCTGATGGTTCAGGGCCTTTGCCATGTCGCGGGTCATTTCCAAATGCTGTTTCTGATCCTTACCAACAGGAACAATGTCTGCATCGTACAACAAAATATCTGACGCCATCAACACCGGGTAATCGAACAAGCCCGCATTGACGTCGGCCAAGTTGGCCGCCTTATCCTTGAAGCTGTGCGCGTTGGCAAGCATGGGGAAGGGTGTGAAGCAGTTGAGGTACCAGGTCAGCTCCGTGCATTCAGGCAAATCACTCTGTGCATAGAAGACCACCTTGTTCACGTCCAAGCCACAAGCCAGCCAGGCAGCTGCCGTGGTCAATAAATTTTCCCTTCGAGCAGTGGCATCCTTGACCGTAGTCAGGGAATGCAAATCCGCAATGAACAGGTAGGCGTCATTGCTTGGCTCATTGGCCAACTCAATGGCAGGCAAAATAGCTCCCAGAATATTGCCAAGGTGCTGTCTCCCGGATGATTGAATGCCTGTGAGTATACGTGCCATGTGACAAAGGTATTCGGGCAGGGCTCATGGCGCACTTTGTTTCAAATAAAAAAGCCCAGCACGAATGCTGGGCTTTCAGTCAATTATCAGATGGGGTTAGCCATTCTTAATCGGTAGGTGCGGATTTTGGATCCATCCAGCAACCCATGATACAACGTTATAACCCACATTGTAGATCGCGAGGTACACATAGAATGTCGCCAAGAACATGATGGCATTCACCATCGTGCTAAATACGCCAACGACGTGGTCCCATTCCCAGGCACCTGAGAAGGATCCCGCGTCACTACCAACAGCATAAAGGCTGTTAAAGTCAAAGGGTATTTGCGCGGAAATCGCATCACTCACCCAAGTAACCGGCGTGGTCAAAGCACCAACAATCTCAGATCCGCCACCAAGTGGGGCGTAAACCGTTGCGCCAAAAATGGTTGCAACAGCCATACAGAGAGCCTGCGTGAAAATAAACAAGGCACCCAACTCACCCACAAGGCGAATGTTTGTGCGCATGACATCCTTTGCAAGGAACTCAACCATGCTGCTATGGCCACCGGCAAAGCCGTCGCCGCGAACACGGATCACGTTGGAAATAGCAAATGCTGCAACCAAACAAATCAATGTGGTTACAATACTGCCTGCGATACCCATCCCATCTGCATTGGAGAAGAAGTCTCCAGCGCCGTCAATGATGTCAACCAACATATAGGCCGCCATCGCGACTGCCAGTATGGAATAGATGGTTTGGAAATAGCTACGAACGCCGTCGTTGCTGTCGAAGCCGTCAAGGGTGTCACCCACTCGAGAGCCTAATACGCGACCTGCCACTTGTCCGGGCAAATCGAGAACTTTTTGAATGATTTCATTCATGATATTTAGGAATTTTGATTTGCATGAATTTATCAAAATCTTCAAACATGGCCATGATTGGCATTATTAAAAAATGCAAATATTTCCCCTGGAGCCCTGCAGCCCTTTCTGTCATTGACCTGTGGAACAGCGAGAGATGTTCATAACTTTTGATTGAAGAAGGGACATTGGCTGGGGCCCTTTGGCGCTGATTGTCAGCTTATTGCCTCAAAATCATTCGAAAACCCTTGCCAGCAATGGCTTTCTTGATGGTTCAAGCAAGCAGAAAGACTTTCTGGCAAAAAATGCCAATGGCTATCCAATTGGCCGTGGTTTTCAACTCGATTTATCGAATCAAACGGACATTCAATTTTGCCACCACATCCAGGCCCGTACTGTCATCCCGAATCGGTGCAAATGAATGCCACAATTGGAGGGTTTCAGCATCCAAGTCTACATGAAATTCCAAGGTGTCAGGGTAGTCGTAAAACCACAGCACCTGGCTCAGGCTATCAAAATCGTAGATGCCCGTTCCGCTGTTCAAGTAATGAATTGGCGTGGTGCCAAGAAGGAATGTGGCCAGGAAGTCAATGTGGTAGTTGGCGACATCGGTGTCATTGATGGTCTCAAAGTTGAAGAAGCCTGTGACAGAGTCCGCATCGCCTTTGAAGTGGGCCATTGTTGTGGTGTCAAAGGGATTTGGCATGTCGCCTTCGTAGCTGACGGCCTCAAGAATCCAGCCTTGCATCAGTCGCGGCAAAAACGGTCCGCTAGCTGGCTCCGGCAGGGGGTCAGGGCCTGGTGTGCGGGGGCACCCTGTCAGCATAAGGCCAACCAGGACCCATGCCATGAACTTTGCTGCGAGGGGGGCTTGCTTAACCATTGATGTCAATGAAACGTTCAACATCCTTGATCTTTCCAAAGACGACCAACTCATCACATTCTTCAATGATGGTGTCATCCGATGTCTCATGTTTTACGTGGGCCAGGTTGCCATCACTGTCTTTTTCAATCACCGTAACCAGGTTCAATTGGTATTTGTTGGTGAGGTCAATGTCCTTGATGGTTCTGCCAATGGTCAGTTTGGGGGCCTCCACTTCAACAATCTCGTAATCGTCCGGGAGCTCAATGCACATCTTGAAAGAGGGGTGCATCAGACGCTCTGCCATGTTGTTGCCTACCTCCTCTTCAGGGGATAGAATTTCCACATGCATGTCAACACCTTCCGCTTCGCTATTGGCCAGTTTTTTCAAAATGCGACGCTGGGTCTTGCCATGGGCGCGGGCAATGATTCGCTTGACCTTCAACTCCATGAGCTGTGCCACCGTTAGCATGGTGCCCTCAAAGTTTTGCCCGATGCTTACCACCACAGCATCCATGTCCTGAACCTTCTGAGCACGCAAGCTTTCTAGGTCAGTTGCGTCCATGCGGACGGCGTAGGCTACATGGTTTTTGATGTTCTCAACCTTGTCCTCGTCGATATCAATCGCGAGAACTTCAGCTCCTTTTTCGGATAGTTTCCGGCATATCGCTGAGCCAAACTGACCCAGTCCAATGACGGCAAATTTGTCTGTCATGATCTTGGTTTTCTGCTACAAAAGTACGGAAAGGGAAGAGTCTACGTCATGCAGCAAATCTTGGATGTCCTCAATACCTACACTCAGGCGAATCAATCCATCGGTGACACCCGTGGCTTCACGCTGTGCTTTAGGGATGGATGCATGGGTCATGGATGCAGGATGGCCAGCAAGGGATTCAACCCCACCAAGGGATTCGGCCAATGTGAACACCTTCAATGCGGAGACAACTGACACAGCATCTTCGTGGTTATCGCCCTTGACTACAAAGGAAATCATGCCGCCATAGCCGCGCATTTGCCGCGTGGCCAAGGCGTGGCCCGGGTGGCTTTCAAGGCCTGGGTAAAATACCTTTTCAACTGCTGGATGCTCATTCAAATGGGCCACAAGGGCTTTTGCATTGCTCATGTGCCTGTCCATGCGGACGTGAAGGGTCTTGATACCTCGCAGCACCAGGAAACTGTCCATCGGTCCACAAATTGCTCCCGTGGCATTTTGGATGAAGGCCAATCGAGCGGCAAGGTCATCGTTCTTCACAACCAAAGCGCCCAGCACCACATCGCTGTGGCCCCCTAGGTATTTGGTTGCCGAATGCAAAACAATGTCTGCGCCAAGGGTCAGTGGCTGCTGCAAATACGGGGTGGCGAAGGTGTTGTCCACCACTAAAAGGGCGTCAGCAGCTTGTGCAATGGTTGCCATGGCGGGGATGTCAATCACATTGAGCATGGGATTGGTGGGCGTCTCCACCCAGATCATTGCCGTTCGCTCATTGACCAAGGAAGCGACCTGCTCCGATGAATCCATGTCCACAAAGTGAAATTGAATGCCAAATGGCTCATAGATTTTCACGAATTGCCGGTAGGTCCCTCCATACAAATCGCTGCATGAGATGACCTCGTCGCCTGGCTTGAGCAATTTCATGCACGCGTCAACCGCGGCCAATCCACTGCCAAAGGCTAAACCATGGCTGCCTAATTCAATGCTAGCTAAAGCCTTTTCCAGGGCATGCCTGGTGGGGTTAAGGGTGCGACTGTACTCATAGCCCTTGTGTTGGCCGGGGGCTGTTTGCACATAGGTGGATGTCTGATAAATGGGCGGCATGACAGCGCCTGTGCTGGGATCAGGTTCTTGTCCACCATGGATGGCCAAGGTGCCAAAGTTTTGATTTTTCATGGCTGCAAATTCGGACATTAATGACTGAAATAAAAGCCCAATGCTCGAAAGGTGAAAAATGTGGACTTTTGACCCATGCAAGGACGATTGGCACCATCCCCTTCTGGGCACTTACACATTGGCAATGCATCCAGCATGCTGCTTGCTTGGCTGGATGCTCGGTCAAGCGGTTCTGCGCTGATGATGCGCATGGATGACTTGGATCCCCAGCGCAGCAAGATGGCCTTTGCTGAAGCCGCCTTGGCAGACCTATCATGGATGGGACTGAACTGGGACGGGGAGGTTCTCTACCAGTCCGCAAGCCATGATCGCTACCGATCGGCCTTGCAGCAACTGATTGACCAAGACCTTGTCTACGCTTGCAACTGCAGCAGGAAAGCCATCCAGTCAGCCATGCAGGATGTCGTCCGGGCACCCCATGGCAAACCCCTGGCTGGCTACCCTGGAACCTGTGCCAACAAAGCCTTGCCCCTGAATGGCGGTCACGCCTTGAGGTTTCGCTGGTCCGGAGACCCATTCGTTCTCCAGCGGGCAGATGGGGCCTGGTCCTACCAATTAGCCGTCGTGGTTGATGACGCCCACCAAGCCGTCAGGTCTGTGGTCCGCGGCATGGACCTCAAAGAAAGCATCCCTCCCCAAGAAGCGTTGATTGAAGCCCTTGGCCTTGAGGGGCCAACCTATTGGCATGTGCCCTTGTGGATGGGTCCCGATGGGCACCGATTGAGCAAGCGGCATGGCGACATGGCCATCAGGGATTTCAAGGCGAGGGGCTGGACCCCAGAGGCTTTGATTGGCTGGATCAGTCATGGCTTAGGCCTCAATGAGCAAGCAAAGCCCTTGTCCGCTCAGGAGCTGTTAACAGTATTTGATCACCAACGTGTGAAAAGCCAACCGGTACTGCATGAAGAGGTTTTACCTTTGTGGGCATGATTGTATCCATGACTGGCTATGGTAAAGGCCAATCCCAAGACGGTGATCAAAGCATCACCGTAGAAATTCGTTCGCTCAACAGCAAGGGTTTAGACCTAAGCCTGCGACTACCAGCCACCTACCGCGACCGTGAAATGGCTTGGCGAAAGCGCGTGGCCGCTGCTGCGGAGCGCGGCAAGGTTGAGGTCAATATTCACCGCAGACAAGAATCAGCAAGCCACACAGGCTTGGATGCCGACTGGCTGCAGTCCAGCATGCAAACTTTGCAGTCCATTGGCGGGGACATCTCCAATGAAGCGGCTTTGTCCATGGCACTCAAATTGACCAAACCGCAACAAGCGGAGGCCTTGTCAGACAGCGAATGGGCCGCCGCAGAGCAGGCCATAGATGAAGCTTTAGTCAACTTCCATCAATTCCGTCAAAGGGAGGGAGAGGCCATGGCCGATGATTTGCGCGTTCATGTGGCAGCCATTCAAGCGGGTTTAGATCAGGTTGGCACCTACGAGTCTGCACGCATTGAGCGAGTGAAAGAGCGGTTGACCAAGCACCTTGATGAGGCAGCGCTGAACGTCAACCAAGACCGATTTGAGCAAGAGCTCATCTACTACGTAGAGAAGTTTGACATCAATGAAGAAAAGGTGCGGTTGCAAGCACATCTTACGCATTTCCTTGACACATTGAAGGATGGCTCTGGCAGAAAACTGGGCTTTTTAGCTCAGGAGATTGGCCGCGAGGTGAACACCCTTGGCAGCAAAGCCAACCATGCAGACCTTCAGTCCCTGGTGGTGTCCATGAAGGAGTCCTTGGAAAAAATCAAAGAGCAGTCCCTCAACGTCCGATGAGCGCCCATCAGCTATTGATTCTCTCCGCGCCCTCTGGGGCAGGGAAAACCACCTTGGTGAAGGCCATGATGGCCAATTTTCCCTGGCTAGCCTTCAGCGTATCAGCTACAAGTCGCCAGCCTCGAGGCAAGGAAAAGGACGGTGTAGATTACCACTTTCTCAGCCCTGAGGCCTTTAATCAACGCGTGGAGTCCGGTGACTTTCTTGAATGGGAAGAGGTGTACCACGGGGACAAATACGGCTCTTTGAAGTCGGAAGTGGAAGCCCTGTGGGCGCAAGGGAAAATGGTGGTCTTTGATCTGGATGTCATTGGCGGGCTGAACCTGAAAAAGCAGTTTGGCGATCAAGCCTTTGCCCTGTTTATCCAACCCCCCAACCAGACAACATTGGCAGACCGACTCAGAAAGCGCAACACGGATACCCCAGAAAAAATTCAAGAACGCCTCGCTAAGGCAGACAAGGAAATCGCCCTTGCCGGCGCATTTGACCACATCATTGTCAATGACAATTTACAAGTGGCCATTGATGAGCTGAACCATGTGGTTGCATCCTTTGCTCACCCCGACTTAAGCAAGTGACTGCTATGAAGCCGCGCATTGGGTTATTTTTTGGCAGCTTCAACCCCATTCATCGCTCGCATGTGATTGTGGCCACAGCTCTGCAGCAGTGGGCTCAGCTTGATCATGTTCGGCTGGTTCTCACCCCGCACAGCCCCAACAAAAGCAAGGATGACCTGCTGGAAGACCAGGAGCGATTAACCATGGTGGAGGCCGCATTGGCAGGCATGGACAACTTGAAGGTGGAGCGCATCGAACTGACCTTGCCACAGCCTAACTACACCATTGACACGGTCCGCGCCTTGATGGACAGGGAGCCTGACTGTGACTTTGTTCTGTTGATGGGTGCTGACAATTTGCTGGGCTTTGCTCAATGGAAACAGTCGGAAGACATCCTGAAATGCCTGCCTTTGTTGGTGTACCCAAGGCCACATTACCCTTTGCCTGATGACAGTCCGTGGCACAACCATCCCCGCGTCACGCTGGTCCCGGGCAAGGCCATGGAGCGCAGCAGCAGCAACATCCGAGAGGCCCTGAAGTCTGGCGCAAGCATCCAAGGCGAGGTTCACGACACCGTGGCCGACATGCTTCACAATAAGGGGCATTATACCCAAGAATGATTCAGTAAATTTCCCTCATGGAATCCAATGAGGCATCTGTCCCATTTTTGCGCCGCGTTGCCAGGGATTTAACCCGCCAACACCAAGGTCAATTACACCGCTTAGGCATCATTTTGCCATCGCGTCGGGCAGAGCGATCCCTTCGCCATGCCTTCTCATTGGAAGCCGATGGCCCCGTGATGTCACCTGGCATTTGGTCTATTGAATCGGTCATGATGGGCTTCGCTGGGCGGCGACCTGTCAGCCCTGTGGAGCAGCTGCTCGCCCTGTACCACGTTCACCAAACTGAAACTGATGCGGAAGCTTTGGAGGACTTTTTGAAGTGGGGCCCAACCCTGCTCCGAGACTTTGGTGAGATTGATCGGCACGGGGTGGACGCGCAAGCCTTGTACCGAGAGCTCAAAGAGGTTGAAACCCTGGCAGAATGGGGGCTTGATCTACCCACTGATTTGATGCAGCGGCGGCTGGATTTATGGTTGAAGATGCCCCGCCTCTACCAAGGCTTTCATCAGCGGCTAGCCGCAGAAGGCTTGGGGACGCCTGGCGAGTTGTTCCGCTCTGCCGTGAGCGATGGTGACCTTGAGAAGACATTGACGCAGTGGATGGACAAGCAAGGCGTGAGTCAGGTAGCTTTTGTTGGCTTCAATGCCCTGACACCACCAGAAAAAGAACTGATGGTCACGGCGCATCAGCACCTAGGCGCAACAGCCTATTGGGATGTTGACAGCCATTATTTTAACGACCCGCAACATGAGGCTGGCGAAGCACTGCGGGCATTGCATCAAAGCCTGCCTAAGGGTTTGTGCGGGGACTTTGATGCAGCGCACGGCTACTTCGCCACCTCAATAGCAGACTTCCACAGCCACCAAGCACCTGGCGCTATTGGGGTAGCAAAGGCCGTGGGTCACCTACTGGAAGCACACCTCAATCAACATGGCTGCATGGATGGCTGCGCCGTGATTCTTCCCGATGAATCCTTGCTTGTTCCCTTGCTTCAGGCTCTGCCACAGGGCATTCAAGAGGCCAATGTCACCATGGGTCTCATGCTCGAACACAGCGCCGTTTACGCGGGCATTGACGCCTTTTTGCAGTACCATGAAACCCTTGAACAGGGTCGGGGAAGCATGCCAAGAAAAAGCCTTGAGGCCACCTTGGTTCATCCCATTTCCGCTGCCTTGGTGGGTGACGAGAAGGCCCTGGACCAGGCCTTATGGTCCTTCCGAAACAGCCGGAGATCCCACTGGGACCACGCAGACATCACCAACCTTTTTGATGAGGCTCAACCCATGTGGGCAAAGTCCGACAAAGCCAGTCAGTGGCTGGACATGATGCGAAAGCGCTTGCTTACACACTTGACAACCCTGACGCAGGCCTGGGATGTTGAACCCGGTCGCCTCTGCGCTCAAGCCATGGCGCAAACGTTGGACTGGCTACCTGAAGGGCAGATTTCTTTTGCGACGCTGCGGCGGCTTTTCAAGCAATTTGCAGCGCAAAGCCCTGTAGCTTTTTATGGCGAACCCTTTGATGGGTTGCAGGTATTGGGCTTGCTTGAATCGCGGAGTCTGGATTTTGAAACTGTCATCATTGCGCCTGCCAACGAAGGCAAGCTGCCTGTCGGCCGGGGTGATGCCACCTTTTTGCCCAACGACCTTAGGCGGGCGTATGGCTTGCCTATCGCCAGCGACAGAGAAGCCGTCACGGCCTACCATGTCTACCGCCTGCTGCAACGGGCAAAGCATGTTCACTTGGTTCACAACAACGAGCCTGAAGGCTTAGGCAAGGGTGAGCCCAGTCGTTTTGTGGTGCAGATGGGCATTGAGCTGACACGCTATGCTGGCATCCAATGGCATGAGCATGCCACGGTGCTGCCTGTCATGCCTCCCATGATTCAGCAACCCTTTGTTTTGCCACGCTCACAAGGCACCATGGATCGATTGGCGGGTCAGTTGATGCATCGCGGCCTGAGCCCTTCAGCCCTGCACCAATACCTGCACCGACCAGAGGATTTTTACCAACGCTTTCTATTGGGGGTGTACCAAGAGGCGGATGTCTTGGATCGCATGGCGGGTCATGCCTTGGGTAATGTCTTGCACAAGGTTCATGAGAAAGCCTTCCTCCAGTGGCAATCCACCGAGCAATGGCCCGAACCCAAGCTTGTCACGGCATGGACCACGGAAAGCCTTCTTGCGCATTTTCCAGGATCCGGACGGCAAGGGCCGCATGTGTTGACCCACAAAGTGGCACATCAGTTGGCCAGCAATTATTGCCGCGAAGAAGGCAAGCGCATACAACATCAGGCAGATCGACCCTCGCCCTGGACCATTCACGGTGTAGAAAAGAAACTGCAGGCAAGGCTTGTCGTGGACGGCAGGGACATCCTGTTGAAAGGCAGTGCCGATCGCATTGAGCAATGGCCTGATGTGACTGTGATTGTGGATTTGAAAACTGGGCAATTCAAGCCAACTGAGCTGGGCATTACCTCAGCGGATCAATGGCAGAAATCCAGCAAGAGCAAAGCCCTGCAGCTCATGTTTTACATCTGGCTTCTAGCGCAGCAAGACGGGCTAAACGGACCTTGGATGGCAGGCATCGACGCTTTAAGGCAGCCTAAATCACCCGTCAGTTATTTATCCATCGATCGATCTACAATCATTGACAAGGATGCGGTAAATGCCTTTGAGTCTGAGGTGCTGATTCCCTTGATTCGGGAAATGCTGGCCTCAGTTGCGCCGGTTTGACAGCATGCGGGCAACGTATTTGCCAATGATGTCAAACTCTAAATTCACGGAATCCCCCACCTGCAACGCGCACAAATTGCTGTGCTCCCAGGTGTAGGGAATGATGGCAACGGACAAGCCTTCGCTTGTGGATTGGACCACCGTCAGACTCACCCCGTTGATGGTGATGGATCCTTTGTTGACCGTAAGGAAATCCTCCTTGCTTGGGTGGCTGATGTGCAGCACATGGCTTCCGTCCAGCGTTTCAATGCGACTCACCTGACCCATGCCGTCAACGTGGCCCTGAACAATGTGCCCATCGAGTCGACCATTGGCCTCCATGCAGCGTTCCACGTTCACCAAATCCCCCATTTGCCATTGACCAATGGTGGTCTTTTTCAGGGTTTCTTCAATGGCAGTCACCGTGTAGGTGCTCTGTCCATTTGCTGTTGACCCAAATGCCACCACCGTGAGGCAGCAACCATCATGAGCCACTGATTGGTCCACCTTGAGCTCAGCTGCTAAAGGGCTTGAAAGCTCAATATGCACATTGCTTGCGTCGTGGGTGATGGCGTGAACGCCAACGGTATTTTCTATGATTCCTGTGAACACAGGGCGAAGGTACGATGCCTACCTTCGTAACTATGAAATGGACAGCACAACCCACAGCAAGCCATGGTGCCTCAAGGGCCCTTTGTCAACCCACGATCCAAGCCCTGAAAGCTGCCGGCCTGAGCGAAGAACAGTGCAGTATTCTTAAGGGGAGAGAAGCCCGTGGCATCAAAGGATGGACGTCTTTCCCAGGTGAAGACGCTGGCCTCTATGCCTGCATGATTGATGTCGATGCCCGTGACGCAGAAGGCTTGCACAAGCTGAGGCAGGCTGGGGCTGACCTTGGCAAGTTATTGGCTTCAGACAAAGTGGATCACATTCACGTAGACGCTGGGAAAGGGGGCGATACCGTCGCTGAAGGCGTTGCCTTGAATAGTTACCGCTACACGGATTTGCTTGGCAAAAAAGCCAGCGAAGCATGGACGCTCAAAGGCATCCAGGTGGCTCATGGGTCCAAGGACCAAGCAGACCTGTCAAAGGCTGTGCACATCACGAGGGATTTGGTCAATGCACCTGTGTGGAGTTTGACCGCCATGGACCTTGCGGATCAGGCAGAGAAGCTGGGCAAAGACCATGGCTTCCAAGTCACCGTGCTAGGCAAATCTCAAATTGAGTCCTTGAAGATGGGCGGCTTGCTTGCTGTGAACAAAGGCAGCATCGACCCACCAAGGTTTATCATTCTTGAGCACAAACCCGAAAACGCAAGCAACGACAAGCCCATTGTTTTGGTAGGCAAGGGCGTGGTGTATGACACCGGCGGCCTCAGCCTCAAACCAAGCCCCTTCATGGAAGACATGAAATGTGACATGGGCGGTTCGGCAGCTGTGATTGGTGCCTTTTGCGCCATGGCCTCACAGGGCTTGAACAAACACGTGATTGGCTTGATTCCCGCCACGGACAACCGGCCTGGCGGCAATGCCGTCACGCCCGGAGATGTAATTACCATGATGAGCGGGCACACTGTTGAAGTCCTGAACACGGACGCAGAGGGACGCCTCATCCTTGCAGATGCCTTGCATTACGCAAAGAAATACCAGCCAAGCTTGGTCATGGATCTAGCCACCTTAACCGGTGCTGCAGCTAGAGCCATTGGGCGACAGGCTTCGGTTGCTATGGGAACCGCCTCCGACACAATCATGACAGATTTGGTTACCAGTGGTTTTGACTGCCATGAGCGTGTGGTGATATTCCCTTTCTGGGATGATTATGCGGATTTGATCAAAAGCGAGATTGCTGACATGAAGAACATTGGTAGCGCTGAAGCTGGCGCTGTCACAGCAGGCAAGTTTCTTGAGCACTACACCGACTACCCCTATGTGCACATTGACATTGCTGGACCCGCCTTTTTGGATGCGCCATGGTGCTACTTTGGTAAAGGCGCGACAGGGGTTGGCGTGCGCCTTTTGATGGCCTTCCTTAACAGACAAGACTGATCTGGAATGCAAGCAGTTGTGATTGGCATCAGTTGTGGCGACCTCAACGGCATAGGCCTTGAAGTCACGCTGAAAGCCTTGCGCAAAAAGTCAGCAGCCCTTGAATCCGGTCAGCTTGAGATTCGCCTGTACTGCCGGGAAGATGTATTGTTTGCCTACCATGCTTTGATGCCCGATTTCCCTCCGGTGGGGGAAGCCATTCAGGCCGTCAACCCATGGCAAGATCGCGCCATCAACCTACAGCCGGGTGCCCTCCGTCCTGAGATGGGCCAGGCAGCCCTGGACAGCTTTTCCATGGCGTGTGATGACCTGGAAAGCGGACGCATTCACGCCTTGGTGACAGCTCCCTTGCACAAGGCAAACTTGCCTGCGCAGGATGGTCAGCCCTTCAGTGGCCACACCGGCTACTTGTCTCAACGATTCCACGGCAAGGCCTTGATGGTCCTGTCAGCCGGCACAACACGCGTGGCCCTAGCCACTGAACATGTGCCAATCAAGGAATTGGATGCACTGCTGGGGCCTGAGCTGCTCACAGAGAAATTGCACGCCTTTCATCAGGCCCTTCAGGTCGACTTTGGTATCAGCAATCCCTCGATTTCCGTGCTTGGCCTGGACCCCCATGCTGGTGATCATGGCGCCATTGGCGAAGCTGACAAAGCATGGGTCAAGCCCGTAATCCAACAACTGCAAGATGGTGGCATGTCCATCTCTGGGCCGCAGCCCGCTGATGGGTTTTTTGGTCGCAAAGGGCATGAAACCGTTGATGGCGTCATGGCCATGTACCATGACCAAGGGCTGATCCCTTTCAAGCTGCTTCACTTTGGCCAAGGGGTAAACAGCAGCCACGGGCTTTCCCATGTCAGAACCAGCCCTGATCACGGGGTGGCATTTGACATTGCGGGCGAAGGCAAGGCCGACGCCGGAAGCATGCTAGCAGCCCTTGATGCAGCCATTGCCATGGTGCAGCAGCGCAAATTTTTCCATGGCCAATGATGCCACTTATAAGGGGATAATGGCGTATATTTGCCGCCCCAAAGCAAACTGATTGTGAGAAAGCGCGAAACGGTCCTGACCTTCTCTGGTCTCTCTCTCGGTGAGCATGCTCTGGAGTATCATCTCGATGATGCGTTCTTTGCTTCTTATGAAAACCCGGACCTTGAAGGGCTTCACTGCCCGGTCAAGATTTCAGGCTCGCTGCTCAAGGCCAACAACATGTTGACGTTGAACCTTGCATTTGATGGACTATTGGATTGCCAATGCGACATCAGCAACGAGCCCTTGTCTCTGCCGCTAACAAATGCCTACCAGGTGATTGTTCGTTTTGGCAATGCCTTTGACGATAGCAATCCGGATCTCATCATTCTCCCCTTTGGAGAGATTGAGGTGGACTTGAGCCAGCTGTTCTACGAACTGGTGGCCCTTTCCATCCCCATGAGAAAGGTCAGACCTGACCTGGTTTCAGACGAAGACGAAGACGATTCATTGGATGACACAACGTATTTGAGCAATTGAATTAAAGTAGACTACCATGGCACATCCTAAAAGACGCCAATCCACGACACGCCGCGACAAGCGACGCACCCATTACAAGGCTGAAATGCCCCAATTGGCTATTTGCAAAACCACGGGCGAAGCCCATTTGATGCACCGCGCACATTGGTTTGAAGGCAAGATGTATTACAAGGGCAAGGTGGTTATTGACAGCACGGAGGAAGCTCAGGCATAATCCGTTTTTATTGATTTTATGGCCGTTTTAGGTCATTTTTGCGCTAATCCGAGGCTTTTTGCCTCGGATTTCGTGTTTTTAATCGCACCTTTGCTGGCTAAACAACTACGGAATGAACCAGAAAGAACTGCAAGCCTTCATTAAATTTGTCTCCAAATCTGGCATCTCAGAGGTCGCCCTTGAAATGGACGACTTCAAAGTCACGATAAAAACCGGCACAGGAGAAGCTGTCCTGGTCCAAGCCCCAGCCGCTGCTGCACCTGCTGCATTGGCTGCACCTGCTGCACCTGCTGCTGATTCCCCTGCCGCACCTGCTGCTGCGGATGAATTCGCCCACTGCATTGCCGTTAAATCACCCATGATTGGCACTTTCTACCGTCGACCGTCGCCTGACAAGGACATCTTTGTCAACATCGGTGACGTTGTTGCAGAAGGCGATTGCGTTTGCATCATCGAGGCCATGAAGCTCTTCAATGAAATTGAAAGTGAAGTTGCTGGTAAGATTGTCAAGGTCTTGGTTGAAGACGGCTCGCCTGTCGAGTACGACCAGCCCTTGTTTTTGGTTGACCCCTCTTAAGCCATAGCTATGATCAAGAAAATCTTAATCGCCAACCGCGGTGAGATTGCCATGCGCATCATTCGCACGTGTCGCGAAATGGGCATCCAAACGGTGGCAGTCTATTCTACAGCAGACAGAGACAGCCTGCATGTTCGTTTTGCAGATGAGGCAGTGTGCATTGGACCCCCAGCTTCTTCAGAAAGCTATTTGAAAATCGCAAACATCATGGCGGCCGCTGAGGTCACCAACGCAGATGCCATCCATCCCGGTTATGGCTTCTTGGCAGAGAATGCCCATTTCTCCAAAGTCTGTGCAGACAATGGCATCAAATTCATTGGCGCCAGCCCTGAGCACATTGCCCGCATGGGGGATAAGGCTTCAGCAAAACAAACCATGAAAGAGGCTGGCGTTCCCTGCGTGCCTGGTTCAGATGGCTTGTTGAAGGATTTGGATGAAGCAAAGAAAATAGCAAAATCCTTTGGCTACCCAGTGATGATCAAAGCCACGGCAGGTGGTGGCGGTAAGGGCATGCGCGCTGTGTGGTCTGCCTCCGAGATCACCAAGGCCTGGGAAGATGCCCGGCAGGAGGCTAAGGCCTCCTTTGGCAATGACGCCATGTACATGGAGAAGCTCATTGAGGAGCCTCGTCACATTGAAATCCAAATCATTGGGGATTGCAACGGCAACGCTGTGCACCTGAGTGAGCGTGATTGCTCCATTCAGCGACGCCATCAAAAATTGACCGAAGAGACCCCTTCGCCTTTCATGACGGATGAACTCCGTTCTGCCATGGGCAAATCTGCTATTCTCGCAGCAGAGCACATCAAGTATGAAGGTGCCGGCACCATTGAATTCTTGGTTGACAAGCACCGCAATTTTTACTTCATGGAAATGAACACGCGGATTCAAGTTGAGCACCCCATCACCGAAGAAGTGACCGACTACGATCTGATTCGTGAGCAAATCAAAATGGCCAGCGGTGTTGTCCTTTCTGGCCGTAGCCATGAACCGAAGCAATGGGCTATTGAATGCCGAATCAATGCTGAAGATCCGCACAACAATTTCCGGCCAAGTCCAGGGAAAATCACGGCATTCCATGCCCCCGGTGGCCATGGTGTTCGCGTCGACACCCATGTGTACGCGGGCTATACCATTCCACCGAACTACGACTCCATGATTGCCAAGCTGATTGTGACAGGTCGCAATCGCAGCCAAGCCATTGAGCGCATGAAGCGTGCCTTGGACGAGTTTGTGATTGAAGGCGTAAAGACCACCATCCCTTTCCATCAGCAATTGATGGTGCATTCAGATTATGTGGAGGGCAGCTACACCACCAAATTCATGGAAGACTTCGAGATCAAATAGCCTCGAAATTTGCAATACAATAGAGCATCAATCATGGCAGATCGCACAATCACCAAGGGGTTCATTGACCCAACCTTTCAGGTGCGAAATCTGCTGCAACGCTTTCTTGGCCTGCTCTACCACAGCTACTACTACATCTTGATGTTTGTGAGTATCATTGGCCTGTTTCCCTGGCTTTTCTATTACTCCAAGCACGACAAAGACTTCCCTTCCTTCTACCGCTTTGGCCGCTTGTGGTCCGCATTCATCCTTAACGGGATGGGACTGGTCAGAAAGGTGACCTATGAAGCAGACATCCCCTGGGACAGGCCCTATGTGGTGGTGGCCAACCACAGCAGCGAACTGGACATCATGGTCACCTACCGCTTGGTGAAATCCCCCACCGTTTTCATTGGCAAGATTGAATTGACCCGCATTCCCCTTTTTGGGTTTTTCTTTAAGCGTTCAAGCATCTGTGTGGACAGAAAAAGCTTAGCAAGCGCCCGTGAAGTGATGGCCCAATCCTCAGACTGTTTGACAAGGGGCCTAAACATGTGTATCTACCCCGAGGGGGGCGTACCAAAAAACCCTGCCATGCTGCTGGGTCCCTTCAAGCGTGGGGCGTTCAAGCTAGCTATCGAACACGGGGCTGACATCCTTCCCGTCACCTTTGGTGGGCACCGTCAGCATTTCCCTGACCTGCTGAAAGGCGGCAGACCAGGCGTCATTAGGGCCACGGTACACAAGCCCATTGCGACCAAAGGAATGACCCAAGGCGATGCGCAAGCGCTGAGCAATAGGGTTCATGACGTAATTTTGTCCCAGTTGAAAACCTACAGAAAGCTTTCATGAGCATCCAACAAGCAGACATCCTGAAACTCGCCCACCTCGCCAGATTGAAAATGACCGAGGAGGAGGCCACAGCCATGCAGGCTGATATGGTGAAAATACTAGAATTTGTCAGTCAAATTGAAGCCATGGACCTTGATGGTGTGGAGCCGCTTGTGTACCTATCTGATCGGGAGAATGTACTTCGCGATGACCAATCCAATGAGGCCATGACACAAAAGCAAGCTCTGAGCAATGCCCCAGATGCCAACAGTGACTACTTCAAGGTCCCTCGCTTCATGGACAAAAGCTGAACCATTGTAAGCCGGGCCCATTGCAAAATGGGTTCTTTTTTGGAAAAGTCTGACAAGTAAACTTGTCATTTTGCCATAATACCTTACATTTACGACAGGAAATCATCGATTTTCATCACACCCACACTGCGCCATGTACGACAAAATCCTTCTTCCCCATCGCTTCAAGGCCATTGGCCTGGTGCTCTTCTTGCCATCCCTTGGGCTAGGCCTACTGATCATGCTGACCGACTTGGAGTTTGCCTTTTTGGATGCGAACGTTCTCAGCCTCTACTACCACCCATTCATGGGTGAGGCTAGCTGGTTCAAGATGGTCAAAAACAACCTGACCAATGAAATCGTCGCAGTAGCCTTGATACTGGCTGGCTTGATGGTTGGATTTTCCAAGGAAAAACAGGAAGATGAGTACATCGCCAGCCTTCGCCTGAGGGCATTGCAGGAAGCCCTGTGGATCAACTACGCTGTGCTTTTGCTTGCCATGGTCGCCATCTATGAGCAGCTCTTTTTTCAAGTCATGGTAATCAACCTGTTCACACCCCTGCTGTTTTTTATTGTCCGTTTCCAGTGGGCCCTGCATCAAATGCGTCGCCACCATGAAGAATAAAGTCCGAATGCATCGCGCCGATCACGGCGTGAATCAAGCAGCTTTAGCTGATGCCGTTGGCGTGAGTCGCCAGACCATATCAGCCATTGAGCAAGGGGACTACAATCCCTCAGTGAAATTGGCTTTGCGCATGGCCGACTACTTTGGCCTTGATGTCGAAGACCTGTTCCAGCTCTGAGTCGGATAGTGTAATTTCGCCGGCATGCGCAAGAACAACAAAGCAGCCGTTGGCTTCATTTTTGTGACCCTGCTTCTGGACGTGATTGGCTTAGGGATCATCATCCCTGTCATCCCCGCATTGATTCAGGAATTGACAGGCTCTACCCTATCTGAAGCCTCGCAATATGGCGGTTGGTTAATCTTTGCCTATGCCTTTTTTCAATTTGTCTTCGCCCCCATTGTCGGCGGCCTGAGTGATCGGTTTGGCCGGCGCCCGGTCCTCTTATTCTCCCTGTTTGGCTTTGGAATGAACTACCTGTTGCTCGCCTTTGCGCCAACCATTGCATGGCTGTTCATTGGCCGCATCATTTCTGGCATATTTGGTGCCTCCTATTCAACAGGTGCAGCTTACATCGCAGATGTCAGTAGCAAGGAGAAGCGGGCACAAAACTTTGGGTTGATCGGTGTGGCCTTTGGTGTGGGGTTCATCATTGGACCAGTAATCGGTGGTGTGTTGGGTGAAATTGGTTCTCGAATTCCATTTTTTGCGGCCGCAGGACTTTCCATCATCAATTGGCTCTATGGCGTCTTTGTCCTGCCTGAATCCTTGCCTGAATCCAAGCGCCGACCCTTTGACTGGAGAAAGGCCAACCCCATTGGATCATTGATGGCGCTCAAGCATTACCCAGCTGTCGCAAGCCTGGTTGGCACCTTTGCCTTCATCTACCTTGGGTCTCATGCTGTGCATGGCACATGGAGCTATTTCACCATGGAAAAATTTGCCTGGTCTGAGTCCATGGTTGGCTACTCTTTAGGTGCCGTTGGCATTGCCAGCGCCATTGTGCAGGGCGGCTTGATTCGTGTCATCATTCCAAAAATTGGCGAGTACAAAACCCTGATTTTTGGCCTGTTGATGAACCTGATTGGCCTCCTTCTCTTTGCCTTTTCGCCCACGGGTTTTTGGATGTTTGTCTTCATTGCGCCCTACTGCTTGGGCGGCTTTGCCGGCCCAGCCTTACAGGCTATCGTCACCAAGCAAGTGCCCGACAATGAGCAGGGCCAGCTGCAGGGAACCCTGACGAGTACCATGAGCGCTACGGCCATTGTGGGACCCCTCTTGATGACCAGTGTTTTTGCCTACTTCACCTCAGGCGATGCGCCTTTTTACTTCCCAGGTGCCGCCTTTGTGGTGGCTGCTGTGTTTGTGGCTATTGCGTTGGTGATCATCGTCAAGCGAGGCGAGGCGAAGACGACGGGGCAGGAGCTTTGATCAGTCTATTGAACGACAATACGTATCGGTAGTTCCCCGCTGTGCATTTCAGCAATCACCTTGATGGAGTCCATGCTGAGGTCATTTTTGGTCTTCGTCATGTAACTGGTCAATGTGATGAATTTCCCAGGGAAGACGATGCGATTCTTTGCGGAGAATGAACCGATTTCTTCACGGTTTACCGAAAGGTATACGCGCATCATGGCACCCACGGCCGTCCCTTGAATGATCTTGAATCCTTTAGGGATGTCTTCATCAACGCGATTAACAAGTACCCAGTCATCGTTAGGTTTTTCCAAAATCAACACGTCACTTGAGTCAATGATGCCGTAATCCATCAAATTGAAGCTGTCAGGGCTATGGAAATAGACATCAATGTGGTTTTCAATGACTGGATCCCCTGATAGCTTATCGCATGACGTGATCGTCAAGGCTAAAAGGGCGACACCAAACAAATGAACAAAACTGATTGACCTCTTTACCGTCGTTAACTCATGCATGACCTCTGTGGGTATTCATTGGTTCAGTTCACCCACCCCAACAGCATGATGCTTGTTGGTGATATTCACTGACCAAATGGTGATTTTATTTACCAAACCTGACCAATTACCATGCCATCAGCTTAGGCAAGATCCATGATTCGGTGGCCCTTTGCCTGCAGCTGTTTGCCTGAATTCGCAACGGCGGGTTATTGCTTCTTATCTCTACCATCTTGATGTATCAAAGGCGTTCAATCCTTCACCGCCTCAGGGTTCACAATCAGTAAATTGCTCAAAGACGCAATGGCCAATGACAGGCCTGCCAACAACATGGCATTGATGGCTGAATCCCCAAAAAGGAAGGTGTAAATAGCCACCAAAGATGTGGCTGCCACGATTTGCGGGATGACGATGAACATGTTGAATAGGCCCATGAATACCCCCATTTTCTCGCCATCAATGAAGCTGGATAGCATGGCGTAGGGCATGGACAATATGGAGGCCCATGCGACGCCAATGGCCATGAATGCAAAGCCTAAATAGTCAGGGCTATCCATCCAAAACATGCTGAAAAATCCCAAAGCGCCAACCATCAATGAGGCCATGTGCAGGTTGCGTCGGTTGATCTTTCGTCGCGAGGTGTACAGGGTCAACAACAGGGCAAAGGCCATGGAGCTCAAGCCATACATGCCCATGTTTGCTCCCACTTGGTCTGCCGCGTCATTGTATGCTTGGCTGGCCAACTGGTAGCCTTCAATCACCTCGTCTGACGCCACATTCAAGTGGATGGCTTGGGGCTTTGGGGCGTTGTACACATGCGCTGTCAAGGCGGGTGTCGCCATGGACCACATGGCGAAAAACGCAAACCAGGAAAAAAATTGCACAAGGCCTAAGCGCTTCATCGTCAATGGCATGTTTTGGATGTTGCTCAGGATTTCTCGGCCTGCAACAAGGGGGTTTTTCGCGTTTTTCTTTGCCTCTTCAAAGGCCTCCATGTCCTCTGGAGGGTACTCATCTGTCGTGAAGACTGTGATGAGCATGCTGGCGATAAACACCACGGCGCCCACGGCGAAGGCAACCTTCACCGACATAGGGACCACGCCGGGATCAGCCACATTGCTGACACCCATTTTGGTGATGAACAAGGGTAGATTGGACGCCACCCAGGTGCCAATGCCAATGATGAGGGTTTGCATGACAAATCCATAAGACCGTTGGCTGTTTGGTAGCTTGTCCGCCACCAGAGCCCTGAATGGCTCCATGGAAATATTGATGGAGGCATCCAACACCCACAAGCTACCTGCTGCCATCCACAAGACCGATGAATGAGGGACAGCAAACAGGGCAAGCGAACTCAGCACTGCACCAATCAGAAAGAAGGGCCGCCTTCTTCCCCACCTGGCATGCCAGGTCTTGTCGGACAAATAACCAATGATTGGCTGAACAATCAGGCCAGTTAATGGTGCCGCAATCCACAGCATGGGGATGTCATGCTCATTGGCGCCTAGGGTTTGGAATATCCGACTCATGAATCCGCCTTGCAGAGCAAAGCCAAACTGGATACCCAAAAAGCCAAAGCTCATGTTCCATATTTGCCAAAATTTGAGTTGAGGTTTATGCGTACTTGACATCCAATTGGTTTTAGGTGGTCTAACTAATCCTTTTTGCTCCAGCGGTAAAGCCTTGCTGGCTTGTGATCTACGCCTGTCTGCTTTTCTTCCAAGGGAATAACCCAATTGTCATTGATGACTTTTTTGCGAAAATTTCGCTTGTCAAAGGCGGTTCGAAGGATGGCCTCATGCATTGACTGCATCTGTGTGAGGGTGAATTTTTCCGGCAAGAGCTTGAAGCCAACCTGCATGTCTTTCAGGGCCTTTCTCAAGGTGTCCAATGCTTGTTTGAAGATGTCATTGTGGTCAAATGCTAGAGCGGGGATGTCATAGGTATCTGTCCAAAAAACCCGCTTGGCAAAACCTGATGCTGATGGATTGAAATCTTCCATTTTCACCAAGGCATAGTACGCAATGGTGATGACCCTTGCTTCAGGGTTGCTCCGATGTGTTCTCAGCCATGGCAAATCATTGGTGTTGCTAACGCGATTGGGGTCACCAAAGGCGCCACATTGTCGCAAATACAACCCCGTCAATCCGGTCAGCTCTTTGAGCACCCGGGAGGCTGCTTCATCAAGGCTTTCCTCGTCCTGCAAATGATCACCCGGCAAGGCAAACCGATGGTCTTGACCAAGGTCTTCTTGCTCAATCAAGAGCGCGTTGAGCCTCTGGCCATCAAAGCCAAAAACGACACAGTCTACAGAAACATTGGGATTAATCATTGAGCGAGCATAAATGTACGAAATACACTTAGCCGATAGTCATGGTCTCTGAAATCAACCTTCGTGTACAAAATACACTTTCTACACGATTAAGTTGTACCTTTGAAAACCATGAATACCTCCATCCAACATATTGCCGTCATCACTTCCGGTGGCGACGCACCTGGAATGAACGCAGCCATCCGGGCCGTTGCCCGGACTGCGTCCTACCATGGCCTCAAGGTCAGCGGCTATTACCGCGGTTACGATGGCTTGATGGAAGGGGATTCGATTGGCATGAGTGCGCGAAGCGTAAAAAACACATTAGCCATGGGTGGAACCTGGCTGAAATCGGCCCGATCTGAGGCCTTTAGAACTGTTCAAGGGCGGGTTACTGCCGCTAAGACATTGCAGTCTGATGGGGTTGATGCCCTGGTGGTGATTGGCGGTGACGGGAGTTTCAGGGGCGCACAGGCCTTGTCTGAAGAGCACGGGGTTCCCGTGATTGGCATTCCCGGAACCATTGACAACGATTTATATGGCACGGATCACAGCATTGGATTTGACACCGCTGTCAACACCGTGATGCACGCCGTGGATAAGATTCGCGACACAGCTAACAGCCACAATCGCTTTTTTTTGGTTGAGGTGATGGGGCGAGACTCCGGCTTCATCGCATTGAGCGCAGCCATTGCAACTGGCGGCATGGATGCCATTTTACCTGAGGTTGAGTACAGCATTGATGAACTCTTTGAGACGGTCAGGCAGGGCGCCAAGCACAAAAAAACTTCCAACATTGTCATTGTCGCAGAAGGATCAACCATTGGAAACCCTGCTGAATTGGCTCAGGCCTTGGTGGCAGAGTTTCCTGAACTGGATGTCAAGGTGAGTACCTTGGGTCACATGCAGCGCGGCGGATCCCCCAGCCACCTGGATCGAATCCTAGCTGGACGATTGGGTGTTGGCGCAGTGGACGGCCTACTTGACGGGAAAAGCCAGGTCATGGTTGGCCTTCAGCAAGGACAACTCAACTACGTGCCCTTTGAGAAGGCTTGCTCACAGGGCAAGGATCTCAACCTGGATCTCTTGCGTGTTGCAGACATTCTATCTATTTGATCATTGCAGCCCTTGAATCTGTTTGATAATCTATTAAATTCACACTCATGAAGCGCATCGCAATCAACGGGTTTGGCCGCATCGGCCGGCTCACCTTTCGTAACTTATTACTGCTTGACAACGTAGAGGTTGTCGCCATCAATGACCTCACAGACATCCGCACCCTAACGCATTTGCTCAAGCACGATTCTGCTCAGGGCGCCTTTGGCGGCAGCGTAGAGGCTGGCGATGGCTGCATTGTGGTCAACGGCCAGGCAATCACCGTAACCAGCGAACGGAGCCCATTGGATCTGCCATGGCAAGCCATGAAGGTCGATTTGGTGATCGAATGCACGGGGCTGTTCACGGACCAAGCAACCTTGGATCAGCACCTGCAAGCGGGTGCCGGCAAAGTGCTGTTATCTGCCCCGGGCAAAGGCGGCATCAAAACTGTTGTCAACGGGGTGAACGACGAGACGCTCACTGCGGATGATCTCATTGTCAGCAATGCCTCTTGCACCACCAACTGCTTGGCTCCTATGATGAAGGTCTTGAATGACAGCTTTGGCGTGGAACGTGCCTACATGTTGACCGTGCACGCCTACACCAATGACCAGAACATCTTGGACGCGCCCCATAAGGATTTGCGTCGGGCACGAGCTGCCGCCTACAACATCATTCCAACGACCACTGGTGCAGCAACAGCAGTGGGTCTGGTCTTGCCCGAATTGGCTGGGCGCATCCATGGCTATGCCATGCGGGTTCCTACCATCACAGGGTCTGCCACAGATGTCACTGTTGAGCTGTCACAAGACGCCTCTGCTGAGGCCATCAATGCCGCCATGAAGGCGGCAGCTGAAGGGCCACTCAAGGGCATCTTGCAATTCAGCACAGAGCCCCTTGTTTCCTCTGACATCATAGGCAACAGCCATGGCTGCATCTTTGATAGCCAACTGACATCTTCACAAGGAAACTTGGTGAAGATCATGGGCTGGTACGATAACGAAGCTGGTTATGCTGCCAGGTTGGCGGGCGTGGCCAACACCTTGCTCAACTTCTGAATAGGCCTCACATGATCATTATTGTAGAAAGCGGATCAACCAAAGCCGACTGGATATTGCTCAACGGGGATGGCAGTGAACGCAAGCGCTGGAATTTGATGGGGTTTAATCCCTACTTTCATTCCTCAGCCACGGTTGAAGATGCCTTGAGCAGCCACCATGAAATCCCCCAATACGCACAAGATGTTGAGCAGGTCTGGTTCTACGGCGCAGGCTGCAGCTCCGACAAACTCAATGCGGTTATTGGAAAGGGGCTCAAGCGGGTGTTTACGCGAGCAAGCATCCATGTCGATCACGACTTGAAGGCTGCCGCCTACGCCACCTATGCTGGCCAGCCACACGTTGTATGCATCCTTGGAACAGGCTCGAACTCCTGCTTTTTTGATGGCCAAACCATCCGTGAAGAAGTGCCGGCGCTAGCGTACGTTCTGGGAGACGAAGGCTCTGCCAGCTACATTGGCAAACGCCTCGTGGCAGACTTTATTTATGGCCGTTTACCCAAGGCTTTGATGGCTAATTTTTCCGAGCAATACGATACCGACATAACGGAGATCTTGCAGCACGTCTACAACCAGCCCCATGCCAACGTGTACCTGGCATCCTTTTCCACCTTTGCCGGACAGCACGCGGACGATCCCTACATTCAAGCATTGGTCAAATCGGGCTTTGACCAGTTCATTGACATCCATATTTGCTGCTTCCCTGAAGCTTTAGCTGGTGCGCCTGTGAATTTTGTTGGCTCTGTCGCTAAGGCTTTTGAGCCCTTGTTAAAAGCCTGCTGCGAGGCAAGAAACCTCAATTATGGCCGCACCCAAGCAAAGCCTGTCAACTTGTTGGTTGACTACCATCTCACCGTCAAACAGGTATTGAAGAAGCCAACCCTCTCATGAAAGCGGGGCTGATTTTTGACCTGGACGGCGTCCTTGTTGACAGTGCAGCCTTCCATTTCAAAGCATGGCAACGCATGGCTGAATCCCTGGGGATTGCCTTTGACCTTGAGGCCAATGAGCAACTCAAAGGCTTATCAAGGGCGCGATCCATGGACAAAATCTTGTCCTGGGGCGGCTTGAGCATGACAGGGGAAGACAAGGCCCGCCACATGGCTGCAAAGAACGCCAACTACCTGGATTTGGTGGCTCAATTAACAGCAAAAGACACCTTGCCTGGCGCGGAAAATTACTTGCGTGAAGCCCGTCGCTTGGGACATCCCATTGCCTTAGGCTCTGCCAGCAAAAATGCTGGATTCATTTTAGAAAAAGTTGGTCTCATGGATTGCTTTGATGCCATTGTCGATGGCAACGTCGTCGTCACCTCCAAGCCAGACCCCGAGGTTTTCCTCACGGCAGCAAAGCTGCTGAAAAGGGCCCCGGAAGACTGCGTCGTGTTTGAAGACGCGGTGGCTGGACTGGAAGCGGCAAAACGTGGCGGCATGAAAACCATTGGCATTGGCGACCCCAGCGCCCTGTCTGCGGATAAGGTAGTCCCTGACTTGGCTGCCTTAGGCCCCGTGTCTGACAGCCTTCTGGCATTCAACTTCAACGGGCAAGCCTTATGAAGCCTCAAATCCTGATTCATCCCTGGAAAATCATTCAAGATCAATGGGATCCTTTGCAGCAGCGCATGGCAGAAAGCTTGTTCGCGATTGGCAATGGACGCATGGGCCAGCGCGCCAACCACGAAGAAGACTACTCGGGAGAAACCTTGCAGGGCAGCTACATCGCTGGCCTGTATTACCCGGATAAGACCAAGGTTGGCTGGTGGAAAAATGGTTACCCCGATTACTTTGCAAAGGTGCTCAACAGCAGCAATTTCATTGGCATTCATGTTCGTGTTGATGGTGAGTTGTTGGATCTCGCCACCGCGACAGTGGTCAGCGAATTCAGGAGAGAGCTCGACATGCAGCATGGCCTACTGACACGGACATTCACGGCAACCTTGTCCAATGACATCCAAGTGGAAGTGATTGCCACGCGCTTGCTGTCCATTGTAGCGGACGACATGGCTGCCATCGCCTACCAACTGCGGACGAACCAAGATGCACAGGTTGAGATTGAGCCCTACGTTGACGCAAATGTGATCAATGAAGACGCGAATTGGGAATCAACTTTTTGGGAGCCCCTGTCTCAGCGAACCGACAAGGAACATGCCGTGGTTCAAAGCAAAACCAAGCGGCTTGACTTCCATTTAGCTGTAGCCATGCAATGCCAATTGAGCTGCAATGCAGAAGGCCATTCCGGCGACAAAACTGCCTGTCCCTCATGGACCTACACCTACCAATCCACGGCCAACAAGGCAGTGACATTGCACAAATACGTGGCTGTGTTGTCCTCTTTGAATGCGCCCATTGATGACCTGTCTCAACTGGCCTCAACGCAAGCAATTGCTGCGGCGAAGCAGGGGTTTGATGCCATCAAAAAAGCCCATCAAGCCGCTTGGCTGAGCAAATGGGCAACAGCAGATATTGTCATTGACGGCGATGACTCCGCACAGCAGGCCATTCGCTTCAACATCTTTCATTTGCTGCAAACCTTCACCGGGGTTGATCCCCGACTCAACATTGGCCCCAAGGGGTTCACTGGAGAGAAGTACGGCGGGTCAACCTACTGGGATACTGAAGCTTACTGCCTGCCATTTTACCTGGCGTCATCTGACATTTCCGTGGCAAAAAACTTGCTGAATTACCGCTTCAATCATTTACCGCAGGCCATTGCCAACGCAGAGAAATTGGGCTTCAAAAAAGGCGCAGCCCTCTACCCCATGGTGACCATGAATGGAGAGGAGTGCCACAATGAGTGGGAGATCACCTTTGAGGAGGTTCACCGCAATGGCGCCATCGCCTATGCGATTTACAACTACATCCGGCACAGCCAAGACTGGCATCACCTCACCGAAGGGGGCTTGGATGTGTTAACTGGCATTGCTCGATTCTGGGCGCAGCGTGTGAACTGGAGCAAAGCAAAGAAGGCTTACGTGATGCTTGGCGTAACAGGGCCTAACGAGTACGAAAACAATGTCAACAACAACTACTACACCAACTTCATGGCGCAGTGGTCTCTCAATTATGCGGCCGAGTGCTGGTCCTGGGTTGAAAGCCATGAACCAGACGCCTATGATCGATTGCGCAAGGCTTTGCTGTGTGACGGTGATGAGTTGACCACTTGGAAATCGGTCGCAAGCAAGATGTATTTTCCCTACGATGAGACATTGGGCATTTACCTTCAACAAGATGGGTTCTTGGACAAAGTTATTGAGCCTGCAAGCGCCTTGGATCCCAAGGATCGACCCATCAACCAAAACTGGAGCTGGGATCGCATCCTTCGATCATGCTACATTAAGCAGGCTGACACCTTGCAGGGCATGTTCTTTTTTGAAGACAAGACCTCCTTGGATAGCTTGAAAAAGCACTTTGATTATTACGAGCCCTTGACGGTGCACGAGTCCTCACTAAGCCCTTGTGTTCACACCGTTCTGGCCTGTCGCCTGAACTACCGAGAACAAGCCATGTCGCTCTATGAGAAGACCGCAAGACTTGATCTTGACGACAGCAACAATGAAGTGCATGAAGGGCTGCATGTGACAGCCATGGGTGGCACATGGATGAGCTTGGTTTACGGATTTGGCGGAATGAAAATCTTGAATGACGGCTTGCAATTTGACCCTCAATTGCCTGAAGGGTGGGCCCGATTGACCTTCCCATTGAACTGGCGAGGGGCATTATTGACCGTGTCCATTGACCGAGATGGCGTGTCCATTGACAACCAGAAGGGGAACCGCGTTGCCTGCCATGTGCACGGTCAAGCCTTTGATCTTGCCGCGGGTCAATCCATCCATCAACAGCACCCAGCATCATGAAGTGGGGCAGCGTTTATTTGCTCGTTCTGGCAACCTTGTTTGGTTGCGAGCCGCCTGCCAGCAGCTTGGACTACACGACTTCAAGCAACAGCTTGGGGTACCTGCCTGTGCAACTCTCTGCATCTGTCACCAAGGTGTATTTGACAGATTTTGTCTTGACAGCCATTGACAGCGTTGATTGGCCTGATGGCTTGACCGTTGTCGGCGGCAACCCCGACTCTTCTACCGTACAAGTCAAGGGGCAGATGGCATCGGCAATGGGCCTGATGCGGATACACAGCGACCAGGGGAGCGTGGATGTGCTCTTGAAGCAATCACAGCAAATGCCCGTGGTTTTTCAATGGATGGGCGACCCGGGCAATCATGTGACCCTTTTTGGGAGCTTCAATGGCTGGGACAAGGCAGCAATTCCCATGACCTACCAGGACAGCAGCTACCAAGTAACGCTGACCTTAAGCCCCGGCAATCACCAATACAAATACCTGGTCAATGGGCTTGAGACCTTGGACGCCACCACTGACCGAGTCGCCAATGGCATCGGAGGAGAAAATCACCTGCTTGCACTCGTTTCAGGCGCCAAGGCCTGCTCAACACTGAGCGTGCGATCCGTGAAACAGGTCGGCGATCAACAGGAGGTGGTGCTTGATGCCCTGCCGGAAGATCAACAGGTTATTGCCCTCTGGGATGGCCATGCCCTGCCCATTGAATGGATGAGGCTGGACGAGCTGGGTCGTTGGCACATTCGCATGCCACAAAACATGGGTTCAGGTCAGCGTCACCATTTAAGGCTGTACAGCCACAACGCCGGCAACTGGTCCAACGATGTGCTGATTCCATTTGGCACAAAGGGGGCTGTCATGACATCGGATGAGCTTGCAAGGGATGATTGGGAAGCAGCCACCTTGTATTTCATGATGGTTGATCGCTTTGCCAATGGTGATTCAAGCAATGATGGCGGACTGCATCGCTCAGATGTTCTGCCGCTTGCCGACTACATGGGTGGCGACCTCAAGGGCATTGAGCAGCAGGTGGATGCAGGGTTTTTTGAAGAGATGGGATTCAACACCATTTGGCTGAGTCCTATTGGGAAAAACCCTCAAGGCGCCTGGGGTTTGTGGAACAAGGGTGGGGTGACCACCAAGTTTGCAGGCTATCACGGCTACTGGCCAGTGAGCGCAACCCTGCCAGACCGTCGCATGGCAAGCCCAGCAGATGTGCATGACTTGCTGAAAGTAGCACATGATCAGGGCATGAATGTCCTTTTAGACTATGTTGGCAACCATGTGCATGTGGACCATCCCGCTTACAAAGCACACCCTGAATGGGCCACAAGTCTGTACTTACCCGATGGCAGCATGAACACCGAGCGCTGGGATTCCCATCGATTGACCACGTGGTTTGACAGCTTTTTGCCAACGCTGGATCTCAGCCGCCCTGAAGTGGTTGAGCCCATGACAGACTCAGCCCTGGTATGGCTCACAGATTACGGTTTTGATGGCTACCGCCATGATGCCACCAAGCATGTGCACAGTTTGTATTGGCGAACCTTGACCAAGAAACTTAAAGCAGCAAACAAAAGCGGCAAACGCCTGTTTCAAATTGGTGAAACCTATGGCTCGCCAGAGCTGATTGCCAGCTATTTGAGCAGCGGCATGATGGACGCACAATTTGACTTCAACACCTACGATGCCGCCGTGCAATTTTGTGGCGACCTGGGGGGCAGCGCCATGAATTTGAAGTCGACACTTGAGGCCAGCCTTGCCGCTTACGGTCACCACCATTTGATGGGGAACATATCAGGCAACCAAGACAAGCCTCGGTTTATTTCATTGGCTGATAGGCAGGTGAGGCAGGATGAGGACAGCAAGCTTGCCGGCTACACACGATCTATTGGCAAATCAAATGCCGTAGGCTACCAGCGATTGGCTTTGCTCCATGCCTTCAACCATGCCATCCCTGGCGTACCTGTTGTCTATTATGGTGATGAGTATGGCATGCCTGGCGCCAATGACCCTGACAACCGCAGGATGATGACTTTTGGCCCCTACAGCCCCCTTGAAGAGGCCCTCCGAAACCAAGTGAAAACCCTTGTTCAGGCCAGGGGGTCAACCATGGCATTGCTCTATGGCAGCACCCATTGTGTGGCTGCGAATGAGCATGTACTGGTCATCACTAGGCGCTACTTGAATGAGCGAATCACCATCGTCCTCAACCAGGGTCCCGCATCCTTCACCATGGAGCACGACATGCCTGACCTGAGGGTTCTTGCAGGTGACGCTACCATTGGCAGTGAATCATTCCATGTCGGGCCCCATCAATTTGTCTATTTGAAATCCAACCATTGACCATGAAAGCACTCAGTTTACTTGTTGCAGCCAGCCTGCTTCTCGCCTGCCAGTCCCCCGCCGATAATGCAGACAACGATGCGAACCAAAGCCCTGCAATGGATCACGCCGCATGGACGCGTCAGGCCAACGTCTATGAAGTGAATATCCGCCAGTACAGCCCTGAAGGGACGTTTGCTGCCTTTGAAACCCACCTGCCTCGGCTGGCAAAAATGGGGGTCAACACCCTCTGGCTTATGCCTATTCAGCCCATTGGGGTGGCAAAGAGGAAAGGCGTTTTGGGCAGCTATTACTCCATCAGAGACTACAAGGGCATCAATCCGGAATACGGCAATGAAGCAGACTTCGCTCGCTTGGTTGAAAGCGCCCATGCGCTTGACATGAAGGTTATCTTAGACTGGGTTCCCAACCACAGTGCATGGGATCACCCTTGGATGACAGAGCATCCAGATTTCTATTATGTGGACCCGGAAACTGGTGAGATCAGCAATGGCCGCAACGACCACAATGAGGCAACAGACTGGACCGATGTGGCTGAACTGGATTACAGCAATCTCGAGATGCAAGAAGCCATGCGTCAAGACATGCTTTATTGGCTGGAGCAGTTCCACATCGATGGCTTTCGCTGCGACATGGCTGGCGGTCAGACGGAGGCATTCTGGTCAGAAACCATCCAAGCGTTGCGCGACCATAGCCCAGAGCTCTTCATGCTGGCAGAAAGCAATTTTCCTCAAATGCATGACGTTGGCTTTGATGCAACCTATGGCTGGGAGTTTCACCATTTGATCAATGAGGTCGCGCGTGGCGACAAGGGCACTGACGAGTTGCACCATTACATCCTTCGCGATGCGGACAAATTCCCTGAGGATGCTTACCGGCTATTGTTCATTGACAACCATGATGAAAATTCATGGAATGGCACGGTGGCGTCCCGGTTGGGAGACAATGCACATGCAGCCTATGTGCTTTGCGCCACATTGCCAAACGCCGTCCCCTTGATCTATTCGGGCCAAGAGGTTGGCCTGAATCACAGCTTGCGTTTTTTTGAGCGCGACACCATCGATTGGTCCCTAGACTCACAGGCAGACTTTTATGGCCTCATGAACCAGTTAAACAGCACCTTGCCAGCCTTAGCTAATGGCGCCAATGGCGGCACGTACCAAGCCATCACCAGCAATCAACATCGGGTCTTTGCCTTTGCTCGGAAGATGCAAGACAGGGACGTAGTCATGGTCGTCAACTTCAGTGACAAGGATCAAGACATCACGATACAGGGTGCGCCTTCCGGCAATTACCACGATGCTTTCACCGGCGAAGGGATGCGTTTGTCAGTGGATGAGTCCAGCTTTTTCTTGCCCGCGCATGGCTATGCCTTGCTTGTGAATGACGGTGGCCATTGATGGCTCCCTTTTTCAGTCAATAACTTTCAGCAATTTCCCTACCTCAACAAAGGCCTCAATGGTTGAGCTGATCTGTGCCTCGGTGTGTGCTGCACTGAGCTGAACCCTGATTCGGGCTTGGCCTATCGGAACCACAGGGAAAAAGAAACCAATGACATAGACGCCGCGCTTGAGTAGCTCATTGGCAAACTGCTGAGACAGCGCTGCGTCATACAACATGACCGGGACGATGGCAGACTCGCCGTCTTTGAAGTCAAACCCCGCTTCTCGCATGCCCGCCTTGAATTGCTTCACGTTGCCTTCCAGCTTGTCGCGCAGGTCAGTTGAACCTTCCAGCAGGTCTAACACCGCCAGTGAAGCGCCAACAATCGATGGCGCCAATGAGTTGCTGAACAGGTAAGGGCGTGATCGCTGTCGAAGCATGTCAATCAAAGCGCTTTTCCCCGTCGTGAAACCGCCCATCGCGCCACCCAAAGCTTTCCCAAGGGTGCCTGTGATGATGTCAACACGGCCTAAGACGCCGCGAAGCTCTACGGAGCCCCTACCGGTCGCTCCAATGAACCCCGTGGCATGGCATTCATCCACCATGACCAAGGCTTGGTATTGGTCTGCCAGATCACAAATGGCATCCAGCTGTGCCACATAGCCATCCATGGAAAAGACCCCGTCGGTGACAATGAGCTTGGTGCGTGAACCTGCCTCATCTGCAGCCTTGAGCTGTGTTTCCAGATCTGCCATGTCG
>Ga0308018_10000124_pt1 | contig 40811 bp, 29 predicted proteins | sample Neamet282_FD_203130 | JGI IMG/M metagenome (GOLD analysis project Ga0308018, IMG submission 203130) | Marine microbial communities from water near the shore, Antarctic Ocean - #282 | ecosystem: Environmental > Aquatic > Marine > Unclassified | place: Southern Ocean | collected 2014-10-01
CCAGTAACCCAGTAACCCAGTCTTGGCACCCCGAGACCCGTCAGTCCCGTAGCCCGAAGGTCACCAGAGCGTGCCCGGAGATCACCGAGACATACTGTTTTCCATCGACCATGAACGTGATCGGTGCCATGACGATCTGCCCCCCGAGACTCGTCTTCCAGAGCAGCTCCCCAGTGCGTGCATCAAGCGCATGGAAGTGTCCCTCTCGACCACCGGTGAAGAGCAGATTCGATTCGGTCGTCAGCATCCCGCTGTCACTCACATCGAACTGGTCATACTTCCACACGGGCTCTCCCGTGTGCGGATCCATCGCCATCACGGTCCCATGCCCAACAGCGTCGGTCCAGGTGTTGATGGGGGTATCGCGACCGATACCGATCGCTGGAGCACCGGGAGCCGGCGTATTCACGCTGAAGCCACCGCCGAGGTACATGCGCCCCGGTATGTACTCCGATTCTTCTGGTGCGTAGATGGTTGAGTAATCCTCCCACGCCGCGAAGTAGAACAGGCCCGTGCGGGGGCTGTACGCCGGTGGATACCAGTTCGTCCCACCCTGGTTGCCTGGCCACGTCGGCATGCCCTCAGGCTGGGGAGTCGGAATCGGTCGTCCGTTATCATCGAGACCGCTCGACCAGTTGACCTTCACGAACGGTGTCCCGGACAGGAACTCTCCGGTGATCCGATCGAGCACGTAGAAGTAGCCGTTGCGGTTGGCCCACAGCATGAGCTTCCTCGCCTCGCCGTTCCAATCGGTATCGACGAGAAGCGGCACCTGCACCGCGTCATAGTCGTACCCGTCATTCGGCGTGAACTGGAAGTGCCACTTGAGCTCGCCTGTATCTGCGTCGAGCGCGACGACCGCATCGGAGTAGAGGTTGTCGCCAGGCCGCTGGCCCGGATTCCAGTCGGGCCCCGGGTTCCCCACCCCCCAGTACGTCAGATTCAGATCGGGATCGAAGGAGCCCGTGATCCAGACCGGTGCGCCCCCGTGCTCCCAGTCGTCTCCCTCCCACGAATCGTGCCCCGGTTCGCCCGGTCCGGGAATCGTGTAGAACCGATACACTTCTTCTCCCGTCGCTGCGTCGAAGGCCGCAACGAATCCGCGGATGCCGAACTCACCGCCACCCACGCCGACGAGGACTTTGTCCTTCACGACGAGCGGGGCCATGGTGATCGAGTAGCCCAGCGCCGGATCTGCGAGGGACGTCTCCCAAAGCAACTTCCCATTCGTCCGATCAACCGCCAGCAAAGTCGCGTCGAGCGCGCCCATGAATACCCGATCGTCGAGGATTGCCACGCCACGGTTGTTCGCGCCACAGCATACGCGTGCCTCGTCGTCGTTCGTGTGGCGATACTGCCAGAACACACTCCCGGTCACGGCATCGACAGCCATGATGTCATTGGGCCTCTGCGTGATGTACATAATTCCGTCTGCGACGATCGGATTCGATTGCCACGCACCGAAGACATGATCCTGGAGCATCCATTTCGATTCGAGTTCTGCCACGTTGGCCGGCATGACCTGCGTGAGGCTGCTATAACGCTGGCTTGAATAGCCACCGTTGTACGTGAGCCAGTTCTCAGGCGTGTCGGCCGCGTTCAGGATCTGTTCGTACGACACCTGCGCAGTTAGGGGTGCGGCACAAATCAGGAGGGTCACAGCGACCCCCGTCCACGCCGGCGCTTTCATCGGACCCCCTGGAGTGTCATCAAGTAACCGATCACCTCGGCAACCTGCTCAGAAGACAGTGTTGTCGGTCGCATTGTGGCCTGTTGGCTCACTTCGTATTCGACGAGATCAGCTTTGATGAGGGACCGAAGACGGCCGTGGGAGTCGATCAATTGCACGGAGTAGGTGTCCTCGTTCAATCGACGACCTTCGACCGTTTCGCCGCTTCGCGTCACTGCCCGAATCGGTCGGTTGATAGGAATCAGAGAGCCGTCCGGATCCAGAAGCACCCGTTGAAGCGCGGCCGGAGTGCGAATCGCACCGATGTCGCTGAGGTCCGGTGCGGTCAGAGGCCCCGCCCCGTTTACTCGATGGCAAGAGGCACAGTCTCCTCCACCGGCGAATAGCGCCCGTCCTGCTTCCGCGTCACCGATTCTCACTGCCACGCCACCGGGATCGAACCCAGCACGAATGAACGCGACCAGTCCGTTGAGCTCTTCCTCACTCAGGTCGAAAGCAGGCATCCGGCCGCCTCCCACCCCCGAAGCCACGACAGCGCGGATGGCATCATCCGAAGACCCCCGGCGGAACTGACCGGTTCTAAGGTTCACGCCGTCGACCTCATCTCCGTTCGAGCCATGACAGAGAGCGCACTCCGCAGTGTACAAACGCGAACCATTCTCAATGTCCGTGGTCGTGTACCGATGGTCGTCGAACCCCTGGGCAGAGAGCGCACCGCCAGAGTGTGAGGGCACCGCCACGCCGGTGATCCACATCGCTAGACAACAGGCACTCACACGCAAGATATATCTCATCTTCTACGTCGTGACGAGGGGGACAGGGTTAGAGCCTCGCCAACATACAGAGTCAGCCCTGTGCTCGCGCAAACATCAAGGGAGACTGGTCAGGCTTCGGATGACCTCAGCTCCTGTCGATTTTGAATTCGTCGTAACCAATGTCACTGCACGCAGAGCAAGGTCTTCGTGCAGGGGGGCGGGAGTTCGGCCAGTTGACGTCGGCTGAGCCGGTGGTCGAGGGGCAGCCAGGTCAGGCCTGGGCCTTCCATGCCAATGTGGGTCAAGCCGTCACCATCGACCTGATCTCCGACAGCTTCGACAGCTACCTGCGCGTCCTCGGCCCGGGGCTCGGGACGCTTGAGAACGATGACGGCGGTGACGGTATCCATTCCCGCCTCGAAGTCACGTTCCCGGAAAATGGTGCGTGCCTAATCCACGCCTCATCACTTGGCGGGGACACCGGAATATTCCCGTTGCGAATACGCTGAGTTGCTCGCATTCCCGCGCCGGGATTCTCTGGCGGGGCCGGCCCGGAGGGTCCTGGACGGCATTCTCTGAAGTATGAACGAGTTTCGCACAGACACTTTTGTGTGTTTTCAGGTTGACACCTCCATCGGTTCGGGCGAGCATCTCCATACTGCATTCGCATAAGGCAACAGCATCATGGAGGTAGCGACCTGAATTTGAGGTCGTTTTCTCTTGGGAATGGTGACCAAGTGGGTCACAACCGGTGCGGAGGATCCGCGCCACAACAAAGCAGTCGGGAAGTACGTTCATCGTGGCTCCGACTCGAACAACCAAGGAGCGCATACGATGCGTACCCAGGGCACAGTAAAGTGGTTTAACGACCAGAAAGGCTTCGGCTTCATCACTCCGGCGGACGGCAGCAAGGATTGCTTCGTTCACCACAGCGCCATTCAGGCCGAGGGCTTCAAGACCCTCGCTGAGGGCGCTTCGGTAGAGTTTGATATCGTCGAAGGAGCCAAGGGTCCGGCAGCGGAGAACGTTGTCGCCCTCTAGGCACTGGTCAGTTTGATCGATGCCTAAAAATGGGCCGTCCCGAGCAATCGGGGCGGCCCATTTTCTTGTATGTACGTGTCCGTAACTCAGTGCACGAGGTTCCGCCCACGAGGAACCGGCGGATGCGGTAGCCAAGGCCACTCAGGACCGAGAAGTCAGGACGAGTGGATAAGAGGAACGCCTGTTCGATGTCGTCAAGAACCACGAGACGACTCGGACAAGGACTGGAGCGTGAAAAGCTTCTGCTAGACCGCGGGAAGGATTGAGGTCAGCGCAGTGGCGTCTGCGCGGAGGCGAACTCCTCACCGGGCGAGCCAGCGACGGTTCGATTGGCGGACCCGTACACCCAAGCTGCCAAACGCGTCAGCAGCAGACTTCTGTACGGGGCGACGCGTGCAAGCCGGGCCGCGTCCGGGGCCCACCTACTTGGTGCACACGGGTCGATCTCGGTCAGCGGCTGCGATTCGGCAATGCCCTTCCCCCTCAGGAGTCGGGCTCATGGTGGCGGTCTGATTGAGACCGACCTGGAAAGCCGAACCTAAACGTTGAAGCGGAACAGCATGATGTCGCCGTCAACGACAGTATAGGCCTTCCCTTCGGACCTGAGCACTCCCTGATCACGAGCCACCTTCCACGATCCGACCTTCTCGAATTCGTCGTAATGGATCGTTTCTGCGCGAATGAAGCCTCGCTCGAAGTCCGAGTGGATGGTCCCAGCGGCCTGAGGCGCAGAACTCCCGACTCCGGTGGTCCAGGCCCGACTTTCGTTCTCACCCGTGGTGAAAAAAGTCACGAGCCCCAGCAGGTCGTAGCCAGCTCGGATCAGTCGATTCAAACCGGTCTCCGCGAGCCCTAGGTCCTCCAGGAATAATTGCCGGTCCTCCGCCTCCATCTCTGACAGTTCAGACTCAAGCGCACTGCAGATCGCTACAACGGCTTCTTCCTTGTCCGATGCCGCCGCGTCTCCAGCAACCGCCTCTCGGAGGGCTCGGACCCAGGCGTTGTCGGCCGCCGGCAGGTCATCCTCGGACACATTGGCCACGTAGAGTACCGGCTTCGTGGTGAGCAGCTGGAAGCCTTTCAAAATCGGGAGATCGTCGTCCGACAGGTCCGCAGAGCGAACGGGCTTTCCCTCGGATAGTGCTTCGTAGGCTTTGTCGAGAACCGCCTTCTCACGGATGGCGTCCTTCTCACCAGACTTCGCCTTCTTTTCGACCTTCTCGAGTCTCCGCTGCACAGTCTCGAGATCCGCGAGAGCCAGCTCTGTCTCGACGATCTCGCGATCGCGGACCGGGTCGACCTCCCCGAGCACGTGGGTGATGTCCGGATCATCGAAGCAACGGAGGACGTGAGCGATCGCGTCGACCTCTCGGATGTTTCCGAGAAACTTGTTTCCGAGACCCTCACCCTCAGACGCGCCCTCGACGAGCCCCGCTATGTCCACGAACTGGATCACGGTAGGGATTCGGCTCTTCGTCGCACCCAATTCGTGGATCCGGTCCAGACGAACGTCAGGAACCTCGACGATTCCGACGTTCGGCTCGACGGTGCAGAACGGGTAATTCTCAGACGGCGCACCTGCTGCGGTGAGCGCGTTGAACAGGGACGACTTCCCCACATTGGGGAGTCCGACGATTCCGACCTTAAGCATCAGTAGAGGGGGTGGTGATACCTGGAGCGGCACTGAAGGAACGGTGCCCGAGAACCTGAGAGGCTAGTGGCAACCGAGGGCGGGTTCAACGTCCATCCATCCACTCACTTGCTCGGGCGGCGTGCCCATCGAATACTCCGCGGTCCACCGCCAGGTGGAGTGCTGCCCGACCAGCCGGAACACCAACCAAATGATCGTCCGCTTTAGCCTGTACTCAATCTTCAAGAACCTGCGCTTTGCGGACCCATTTCTTCTGCTGTATCTGCTGCATCTCGGTTCGTCCTTCACCTCGATCGGACTTCTGCTCGGCTTCGGAGCGATCACCACCGCGGTGCTTGAGGTCCCCTCCGGGCTCCTTGCCGATCAGTGGGGCCGAATCAAGTCCGTGGCAACCTGTTTCCTCGCATATGCGTCGTCGTTCTCGCTGTTTCCATTTGCAACTACAGCCGATGACGGAGAGCGCCTGATCTGGCTGTACGCTGCCATAGCCTGCTTCAGTCTTGGCGAAGCACTTCGAACCGGGGGCCACAAGGCGATCATGCTCGACTGGCTCGACTCGGAGGGTCGGACGGGTGAGGCCACACGCATGATCGGGACGACGCGCGCCTGGTCCAAGGGGACGACGGGAGTCTCCGCCCTGGGGGGTGGACTGATTCTCTTCCTGACCGGTGGCTACGCCTGGCTCTTCTACCTGTCAGCCGTCGCAGCCGTCGGCGGATTCGTGTTGATGCTGACCTACCCTGCGAGTCTCGAGGGCGAGAAAACGAGGGAACGCCGAAGCGCCAAGAAAGCAGTGGAAAGCACCGGATTGCTCGAACGCTTCCGGAAATCAGAGTCGGACCCAGGATTCGGACGACTGTTCGTCGAATCGGTGACGTTCGAGAGCCAGAGCAAGCTGATGCTCAAATACTATCTTCAGCCATGGCTGAAGCTCACACTCGAGGCAGGGGGCCTGGCGATTATCGGCCCGGGAGCCCTCTCTATCGGGGCGTACGAGTTCGTGCGGAACAGCGTTGGGGGTGCAGGTGCGCTGGCTAGCACATGGCTGGAGCGGATAGCAGGTGGGCAGGGGGCGGCCCTCACGCTCGCATACCGAGGAGCGCTCATGATCAGCCTGGTGCTGATCCTTTGCCTCTGGGTCGACTGGCTGGTCATCGGTCTCATCCTGATGCTCGGCCTGACGGTGCTTCAGAACGGTCGGCGCCCGATCTTCGTGAGTGCGTTCAACGAAGTGATGGACAAATCGGCGCGCGCGACGACGCTATCAATCGAAAGTCAGGCGCGGTCGGTGGTCACTGCTGTGCTGCTCCCGATCACGGGCTGGCTCGCAGACCAGTTCGGCTTGATCGCGGTCTGCCTGGCACTGACTGGTGTGCTGCTCTCCGGGCTCGTCATGGGCAGAATGTGTCAGCCGACCCCACAGTCTACTCCGACCGGATCGCCGTAATCGGGTCGACTCTCGTGCCTGCCCTAGCCGGGATCAGCTGGACAAGAGAGCGGTGAGCGTAGCCACACCTCCACCAGCGTCACCGGGTCTGTTGGACAGGAGGCTACGCGGTACCAGGAGCGACGCGAGGGTGTTCCGATTCCCAGGGGAGAATTCGACCACCACGGCCAGTCCGCCTTCGGCGGCCAGATTTCGGTATCCCACATCATCCACGACGCCGATCACCCGGGTGAGGAGACGCTTTCGCGTCTTCATACTCCATGGTCCACGGTGCTGTAGCGGAGCGCCACGATATAGTGTGTCTTCCTCCCGGGACCCAAGCCGCTCGCGGATCCCAGGTGAGGAGGTTAGATAGCCCACCTTACCGTGCGATCCCGCGCTCACGGTCCGTACTCCCGAAGGAAGGTCTTTCGTGTTCACCCAGGAGTCCCTCGAATACAAGCCGATTCCGCTTCCTCATCGACATGACATGTCCGCCGAGGAGATGCGGGATGCTGCACGTAGCTTCTACGCCTTCATGCAGCGCAGGCACACGATTCGCGACTACTCGGACCGGCCGGTCGACCGAGAGGTCATTGAGCAATGCGTCCTGGCCGCCGGGACCGCCCCGAGCGGAGCGAACCATCAGCCGTGGCATTTTGTCGCCATCTCCAACCCTGACCACAAGCACCGCATTCGGCTCGCCGCAGAGGCAGAAGAGGAAGGCTTCTATAGCGGGGGGGGCAGTGAGGAATGGCTCAAGGCGCTTGAGCCTGTGGGCACGAACAAGGAGAAGCCGCACCTCGATGTCGCCCCATGGCTCATCGTGATCTTCGCCCAGCGGTACGGGGTGTTCCCGAACGGCGAGAAATTCAAGAACTACTATGTGCCCGAAAGTGTCGGGATCGCCACAGGCTTCCTGATCAGTGCGCTGCACCACGCCGGCCTCGCGTCGCTCACGCACACGCCCAACCCCATGAAGTTCCTGAACGAACTCTGTGGCCGGCCCGGCTCCGAGAAGCCGGTCATGATCCTCGCTGTGGGGCATCCGGGGGAGACGGCCACGGTGCCTACCGTAGCGAAGATCAAGAAACCGCTCGACGAAATCCTCACGGTACACGACTAGGCACCGCGGATGGCCGATATGCCAGCCAAGCCTCCGGTTGGCTTCGACCTTACTCGAGAGGAATTCGAGCGCATTGGTCGCCATGTTCTCGACGCTATGTGGGAGTCGGTAGAACGAGGTCAGGAAGATCCTATTCTAGCGCAGGCTCCTGGAAGTGAGATCCGGGCACTCTTCGACGAGCCTCTGCCTCGAGCCGGAGTCCCAATCGACGAAGTGGTGAGCGCCTGGACCGAGAAGATTCTTCCACACTGTCGTCACAACGGACATCCACGATTTTTCGGGTACGTAGTCACGTCACCCGATCCGATTGGTATTTTGGCCGACGCGATGGCCTCGGCCATGAACCAGGGCCTCACTGCATGGCGGTCAGCACCCGGGGCAACGGAGGTCGAGCGCCTCGTTCTGCGCTGGCTCGATGAGCTGGTCGGCTTCGCTGGGAGTGGGAGTGGACTTCTAACCAGTGGCGGATCCGCGGCCAACTTTCACGCTCTGGCTTCCGCGGCTCACCGGGCCGACCTGGCCGACGCACCTCGCCACAGGCAGACAATCTACATGAGTCGCGAAGCTCATGTATCGATGCGTAAGGCAGGGCGAGTACTCGGGCTACCGGAGAGTCAGATCCGGCTGATCGACTTCGATGAACACCGACGGATGCGGCCGGACGAACTCCAGAAGCAGATCCGGAAAGATCGAGCACAGGGCCTAGTCCCGGTCGCGGTGTGCGCCTCAGCAGGAACGGCGAACACGGGGGCGATTGACCCTCTCGACACGATCGCTGACGTGTGCGGCTCAGAGGACATCTGGTTCCACGTCGACGGCGCCTACGGTGCTCCGGCCGCAGCGACGTCGCGCTACGAGTGGATGCGATCCGCCTTTGCACGTGCAGACTCTCTGTCGCTGGACCCTCACAAATGGCTCTTCGCGCCCGTCGACGTCGGCTGCCTTCTGGTGCGCGATGCAGACTGGAATCATCAGGCTTTCGCTTGGGAAAGCGAATACACCAAGGTCACCCAGACTGACTCGATCGAACGCTTCGCATTCTTTGATCAGGGCATCGAGATGACGCGCCGATTCCGAGGGCTCAAGGTGTGGTCCATTCTGAAGGCGAGAGGAGCGGATGGCATCACTGCGGCGATCGATCACGACATCGACCTTCGCACCGCTCTCGACGCACGGGTCGAGGCAGAGCCGGACCTCGAGCCACTGGGCTCGGAGCTGAGCATCAGTTGCTTCCGGTTCCGGCCGCCCGATCTATCGGACGCAGAGACAGACGAGTTGAATCGGACGATCCTGGAAACGATCGTCCGCGAGGGGGCAGCCTACATGTCCCCGACGTACCTCGACGGTCGATACTCGCTCCGAGTGTGCATCGTGAACTTCCGGACAACGCCGAAAGACATCGACTTCCTGCTCGATGAGGTCCTACGGCTCGGAAAACACCTTCGGGACAACCTGCTCCCCGCGTAGAGCCGCAACCGGAGACACCCTCCAGGCTCGTCCCGCTGGCACCATGCGCGCGAGCGCGCTCATGAGTTCAGGGACCGCCGGGATCCTCCGTCGTCACCCGCGGCCGGTCTGGTCGCAAATGTTCATCGAACCACTTCATGATGACCTTGGACACTTCCATCTGCAGCTTCGGTTCCTGTGGCCCGTGCGGAGTCCTCGGCAGGACGATCATCTCCGTCGCCACCCCGAGACGACCAAGTGCCCGATAGAATTCCTGTCCCTGGGCGAACGGAACGCGAAGATCATTCTCACCATGGATGACCTGTGTCGGCGTTGTCACGTTGGCGATGCGGTACATGGCCGAATGCCGCTCATATCCCTCGTAGTCCTCCCAGAACTCCACACCGTCCATGTGCGCGACGATGTACTCGCCGATGTCCGTCGTTGTCACCATGCTGACAAGGTTCGGGAGCCCGGCACCCATACTCGCAGCTTTGAATCGATCGGTCCGCGTAACGGCAAACGACGTCATGTATCCGCCATAACTCCATCCCATGAGAAGCAGGGAATCGGGGTGCGCCACGCCCATGTCAATCGCTTCGTCCACCCCGGCCATGAGGTCGTCCATATCGCCATAACCCCAGTCGCGCACGTTGGCGAAGCGGAAGTCGCGGCCGTAACCGGTGCTGCCCCGAGGGTTAGGACGAAGCACCGCGTATCCCTCCTGAGCGAAGTACTGGATGTTGTACGTGGAGGCGCTCCCGGTGAACGACTGAGAGAACACGCCGGATGGACCGCCATGCACGTTGAGGATAAGCGGATAGCTCCGGCTCGGATCGTAGTCCACCGGATAGGTAAGGAGGCCTTCGATGTCGAAGCGCCCATCGGGTGACCTCCAGGTGAGCAACTCGGTGCGGCCGAGCACGGGCATCTCGAGGCCAGCGTGAATGTCCGTGACCTGGCTGGGTTCGAACGCCCCGACGGACGAGACGTGAACATCGGCTGGCGTGTCGACCGTTTGCCAGGAGAACGCCATGGCGTCCGCGCCTGCTGCGAAGGACGCTGCACCCATGACACCGGCCCCGTGAGTAAGTTGGCGCGCACCGCCCCCATCTGCGGGCAACGCGGTGAGGTGCCGAGTCGTGCCGCGGGCCTCCAGCACGAGAACCGACGATCCATCACGGGCCCAGTCGATCAGGCCACCACTGCGGTCATGACTCTCCGCCAATTTTCTCGGCTCTCCACCACCTGCGGCCACGACGTAGACATCGTTGAGCCCTACCCTCTGCGCTTCAACCCCGGACGACATAAAGGCGACCCAGCTTCCGTCCGGGGAGTACCGGGGACTGCTGTCCGTACCACCCATCGTCACGAGGGCTGTTGCCTGAAGGCTTCCGTCCGCCGGAGCCGTCGAGATATCCGACGCACGAGCGCCCTCATCCAGACGTGGATCAGCCTGGTGCCCGAACGCAAACGTCCAGCCATCTGGTGACCAATCGAAACTCGCCACGTGGAACGCCCCTTCCGTGTGGCGGATGGCCTCGGCAAGCTCAGCACCCTCGGGATCGAACGCGACCGAGTAGATGTGATTAAACTTGAAATTCTGATCGACGAAGATCGGATCCCGCTTCTCACGTCGGGCCGTTTTTTCTTCTTCGGTGTCTGGGTCACGCATCAAATAGGCGATTCGGTCCCCAGACGGAGACCACTGGTAGCTGCCTGCACCGGCCTCTGCGCTCGTGACGGGAAACGCCTCTCCGCCGTGGACAGAGATTGCCCAGATCTGGTTTCGCGCACCTTCCTCGTCTCCACCGTTTCGAACCGTGGTGAACGCCAGCCATTCGCCGTTCGGAGAAAACGCCGGATTCCTCGCCGAATTCTCTCCCCGCGTGAACTGCGCGACCCCAGATCCATCGGCGTTCGCAAGCCAGATATGACTCAGATATTCAGACTGCTCACCTTCTATCAAGGGCACGCGCACGACATACGCGATGCGAGATCCATCGGGGGCGATCGCCGTCTGCTGAATCACATCGAACTGCATGCTCTGCTCAGGTGTCCAGCGAAGCTCGTCGGTCTCTTGCGCGGACAAGGGCGAAAGCGTGGCAGAGAGAGCGGCGAGTGCGACAGACGCACAGGATAGACGCATGGGAAATCTCGGCTACAGAGGGTCATTTTTTCTACTGAGAACGTAGGGAACCCAACGGTACTGCGCGACCGCGCCGCTCGAGCATCAACCGGACCGAGCGTGCGATTGCGGGGGTATCGAACCTTATAAAGGTTGTGTTCCATGCCGGTCTCTTCCGCCCACTTGCCGATGCCCAAGCGCCGCCACGAATTCATTCGATCCGCGATGCTCGCGACGGCACTGTCTCTGCTCGCCTGGCCGGCCTATGCAACGGCTCAGGATGAGTCGATCGACCCGGAGAAGGTGCTCGAAGAGCTGCACGACCTCCAAGAGGACTTTGAACGTTTCCGAGAGAGCCGCACTCCCGTCGAGATGGAGCGGAACGGTGGTCTGTGCGACGAAAGGATTGGGCGGATCTGCATCTGGTTCGGCGGAGTGGAAGAGAACTTTCCCGCCGAATTCCGCGAGGTCCGTCAGGCGCGCGTTCAGTTCATTCGCGACCTCTCCGATGGTCTGGCGATGGTGCCTGACCCATGGATCATCGGGCAACTCGTCCACTACCTGGTGGAAGGCCAAAACGTGGACGAAGGCATACGGGTAGCCGAAGTCTGTGGCATCGCCGAAGAGTGGTGGTGCTCGGCACTCGAGGGCTACGCGCTGCACATGCGGACGAAGTACCTCGAATCAGAGGAAGCCTTCCGCGAGGCACTTGCCTCGATGCCCGAGGAGGAACGTCATCGCTGGACGACACCCGAGTACATCTTCACAGAAGATGCCGAAAAGGATTTCAACGCGGGCTCGGCCGAGGAACGGGAGGCACGGTTCGAGCTGCTGTGGCTGCTGTCCGACCCACTGTTCCTTTTCGAAGGGAACGACCGACTGACGGACCACTTTGCCCGTCTGGTGGTGGCAAGAAACCGGTCTGACGCAGTTGATCCGCTCGGACTCGAATGGGACGACGACCTCAAGGAGACGCTGGTTCGATACGGCCGCAACACGGGGTACAGTCGGACGCACAATCCCTCGCGAATGCTGAGCGGTCGCTTCAACGACACCCGGCGGATGCTTGGGCATCACCATCCCATGAGCCGCGGATACCTCTTTCCAGAAGACTTCCTGGAGTCACCGGCCGCCATCCCGCCTGAAAGCTGGATCACAGCGCCGCGTGAGGCCCGCACCTGGTATGCTCCGCCCTACGCTCCCGACCTTCGCGCGCTGGAGACCCAGGTCGGGCGTTTCCGTCGCGATGGACAGATGCTCATTGTCGGGGCGTATCGGCCCACATTCGTCGATATGGGGGGAGAAGGCCGCATCGTCTCGGCTTGGAGTCCGGAGGGGGGAGTAAGCGGCCCGCCCTCCACAGGCATGTTCATGGTTCCGCTGGACGGGCGTGCCCCGCTGTACGCGCGAGGGCGTGAGGCCGAGGGCGTCATGACCATGAACGTCCGTCCCGGTAGCTACGTCAGCGGCCTGGAGGTTGTGAACCTCCAGGACAGACAGGCCTGGCGCGCTCGCCAGGGAGTGGTGCAGCGCCCTCTGGAGCCGGGGCTGGTCGACGTTTCCGACCTCATGATCCTCCGGTCGGGCGTGCCTCTGCCGGAGACGATGGACGAAGCAATTCCAAATGTACGCCCCGGCGTGCGACTGATTCCGGGCGAACGCTTTCCCGTTGTATGGGAAGTCTACGGACTGCGAATCGCCGAGCCGGTTCAGGTGACGATCGGGTTCAGCCAGGGCCGGCCTGAATTCCTCGAACATGTTGGCGACTTTCTCAGCGTGATCGAACCAGAACGCGCCATCGAGATCACGTTCGAAGACACGGGGCCGGATCAGGTCCAGGCGGCATTTCGATCGATCGAGCTGACGCTACCCGACCTGGAGCCGGGTGAATACACACTGCACCTGCAACTCAACCTGTCGGGCAGAACCCCCGTGATCACCAGTCGGCCGATCATCGTAGAGCCTGCTCCCGATGAGGGGCCGCTGGACCGCGACTAGAATGGGCATCAACAAGGAGGCCCGTTCACATGCAGCGTTACCGACTAAGCCTTCGGTCTCGTCGCGGTCGTCTTCGCACTCGAAGTGCGGCTCGAACTTGAATCGGTTGTCGCGCCACAAGACTGAGCGTCTCGGCGAAAGTCCGAAGCCGAACCCTGTCGTGCCCCTTCCCTCGACATCGGTACGATCGCCGCCGACCCGCTAGTTGAGGCCCTAGCAGCTCTGGCAGTTGTCGTTATTCATGGCCCCGAGGCTTTCCAGAAGAGCGATCGTCTCAGGGAAGGGCTGAACGCGCTGCCGAGGGCCGTTCGCCATATCGACCGTGGTCTCGCCACGGCGGCTGATATAAGTCACGTCTGCCCCCTGCGAGACGAGATACTCAATGAGCTCGTTGTCGCCACGCGCGGCAGCGTGGTGCACCGGCGAGTAACCGTTGTGGTCACGGGCGTTCACGTCGGCTCCGTGCTCTTCAAACAGATACTGAACGGCAGGCAGCCAGCTGTCCGGTGCGTGTGCGTGGGAATTGGCCGCGAAGCCCTCACCGTACCCGACGCCCGATGCAGCGTGGATCGGATACACGGCCGGTCCACCGGTCGGCACCGGTTCGAGATCAGAACTGTCCTCACCGCCACCGCGCCTGAAGCGTCGCGAGGGGACCTTTCGAGTAGGTAGCGTTGCATCCGCTCCCCACGCGACCAGCAACCTCATGGCCTCGAGGTCGGTGGCGTACGCCGCTCGCCAGAACGCAGTCGCGCCCGAGAAGCCCACTCCGAGCTGATCGAAATTGAACGACGTATACCAGATATGACGCTCAGTCTGGTGATTGATATCCGCCCCGGCCTCCATGAGTGCTATCATGAGGTCGAGATAATCCGTTTCCTGCTGCTGGAACGCCGAGGGCTGCGGATAGGCGGCCTTTGGGCCCCAGCGGCGGTTGAGCACCGTGAACAGCGCCGCAGAGCCATCCTCAGCGACTCTGTTCGGGTCTGCACCCGCCGCGAGAAAATCCATCGCGAGATCGAAGTTCCCGTTGATCGTCGCCATGAGGAGCGGTGTCGTAGCATCACCTGCGGTAGGCTGATCCAGTTCTGCTCCGTATCCCAGCAGAAGATCGGCCGCCTCGACACGCCCGTCTCTCGACGCGAAATGGAGCGCCGTGAAGCCACCCTCCATGCCAACCAGGTCGTTATAACCGAGTGCGCGCTCGGCCGGAACCGGGACGACTGGCGGTATCCCTGGCTCACCCTCGGCCTCGGTCGAATCCGGAGCCGACTGGGTTGCTTCATCAGGCGACGTTTCGGGCTCAGCCTCATCCTCGGGGGCCCCTTCGCCGGCAGCTTCTTCTGCCGAGGCTTCCCCCTCGGCGGAAGATTCCGCAGGCTCCGCTTCCTCGGCCGCAGACTCCTCAGCCGGCCGGGCCACCTCCTCTTCTTCTTCCAGCGGTCCCGCGCGAAGGCGCGACGGATCGACAGCCTCTTCCACCTCGGCGTCAGGGACCCCGGCCTGCTCGGCGTTCCGGCGAGCGGTCACGAGTTCCTGCCGAGCACGTCGAGCCGGTCGGTCCCCGGAAGAGATGGCGACGTAGTCCACCACGGCACTGGTCAGCGAGACATCAGCACTCGCTTCGAGCAGAGCCTTCATCGTCTCGAGTCGATTGAAAGCTGTGGCCCACATCAGTGGCGTCTGCGCATCCGCGGTGGTAGGCGCGTCGACCTCGGCACCGTACTGGACGAGTGCCTCAACGGCACCAGGCCTGCCCGCCGCGGCCGCGAAATGGAGAGCGGTCACACCCGTGGCGGTCACGGCGCCAGCATTGGCCTTCCCCTCGAGCAATCGTTCGATGGCCCCAGCCTGGCCAGCGCGGCTCGCAAGATGGAGAGCCGTATAGCCACCCAGTCTGGTGGTGGACTCAGGGTTGGCACCGGCGTAAAGCAGGACTCCGACAATGTCCGGCCGACCATTCATCGCCGCCCAATGGAGGGCGCTCATGCCATCGCCCTGGGCAGCATTTACGTCGGCCCCGTTTCTCAGGAGCTGCCGCACTACGTCCGCGTCCCCTCGCTGCGCCGCGTCGGCAACAGGTGCTTCCGCGTTGGCACCCAGCATAAAAAGTGCGAAGAGAAGTGCCGGCATCTTCATCATCGGAGGCCGGCCTCCGATGACGCCGGAGGTGCCGTGAATGAGAAGGGCTCCGTGCTGTTTCCGAAGCTGTCCACATCGTTCATCCCCAGCATGTGCATCGTGCTGAGCAGGACGTTGGCCATTGGGGTCCCGTCCGGCGCCATGAGGTGCATGCCACCCTTGGCCAGCCTTCCATTCGCACCACCCGCCAAGAAGAGCGGGCAACGCTTGTGGTTGTGAAGATTCGGGTCGCCCATCGGGGAGCCACACACGATCAACGTCTTGTCGAGCAGGTGCGTGTCCCCTTCGACCATCCCCTCGAGCTTCTCGAGGAAGTATGGGAGGAGGCTCATGTGGTAGGCGTTGATCTTGTTGAACTCGAGCACCCGCTCCTCGTTGCCGCCGTGATGCGAAGCTGCGTGGAAGCCGGACGTCACGCCGGACTCGGGGAATACGCGACCCGAGACGTCACGGCTCATCTTGAACGTGATGACGCGTGTCATGTCCGACGCGAACGCCATCGCCTGCAGGTCGAACATCAGCCGGACGTGGTCTCCGTAATCGTCCGGCACACCTGCGGGGGCTTGGGCCAGCTCTCGCTCTTCGCCACTCATGTTGCGGGCTTCGATCGTTTGAATACGCCGCTCGATCTCTCGAATGTTCGTGACGTAGCGATCCATCCTCTGTCGATCGCTCGTCCCCAGAGTGCGATTGAGCGATGCCAGGTCTCGCTGCACCCAATCGAGGATGCTGCTCTCGGTCCGGCGACGCTGGGCGCGCTCCTCAGCTGTCGCACCCCGTCCGAACAGCTGATCGAAGGCGACACGGGGGTCCCGGATCATCGGAAGCGGCTCGGACTCGCCGGCCCAGCTCACGGTGTCGGTGTAGACACAGGCGTATCCGTACGCACAGCCGCCCGCCTGATCGACGTTCTCGATACACAGCTGAAGAGAAGGAATCGGGGTGTCCTGCCCGAAGCGCTGTGCATACACCTGGTCGAGCGACGTGGCGACCCGGACGTCCGAGCCTTCCGTCTGCTTGGGATGAGCCTGGGTAAGAAATACGGCACTGGATCGGAAGTGGTCGCCCCCGATCTCGCGGGGAAGTTCTGCCTCGGCCCCGACGACATCCGTGTTGCTCACGATCGTCAGGTATTCTCGGTACGTGTCGAGCGGATAGAGGGCACTCGGTGTGAGATCGAAATTTCGACCGACATCAGCGGGCGACCAGAGATTCTGCGTCATGCCCCACTCGTTGCACCCGGCCGCCCCATGGACCATCTCGATCCCGACGAACCGTGTCGCATCGACTTCGGCAGCCTTTGCCGCCGTCATTCGCCCGACAGGCATCATCGCATCGAGGAACGGAAGCGCTACACTCGCACCCATCCCGCGTAGGAACGTGCGGCGTTCGATGTACTTCTTTGTCAAAAACATCGTTTCGATCTCTTGTTTCGGATCTGCGCTGATCTAGTTCTCGTTACTGCCTTGATGCTCGGCCCAGTCTTCTTGTTGTTCGACACCGTCATCGGCCACCGGTGCGGCACGGCTCATCCGGAAGGCCGGGCTCTGTACGACACCCAGGATGTAGTGAGATATCCGATCTCCATTGTCGGCCGCCTCCCGCTCCATCGCCCGAATCGTGGGCATGTCGTAGTACTCCACCCGTCGACCCAGCGCGTACGCCATCAGGTTCTTGGCGAGCGTCCTCCTGAACACGGTCGGCCGTTTCAGAATCGTGTTTCGCAGCCCTGCCGGCCCGTCGATCGGGGTGCCGTCGTACAACTCACCACTCGGATCGATGGGGTTCATGTTCTCCTTGATCCGCCAGGCGCCCGTCACGTCAAAGTTGTCGAGGGCCAGTCCAATTGGGTCGATGACCCGATGGCATGAGGTGCACGCCGGGTTGGCCCGATGGCTTTCCATCCGTTCGCGCGTCGACAACTGGCGCGAGCCCTCGGTAGCAGCCGTCTCATCGAGCGTCGGCACTGCGGGCGGCGGCGGTGGTGGTGGGCTGCCCAGCAACACCTCCATCACCCATTTGCCCCGCATGACCGGCGAAGTCCGGTTTCCATGCGACGTCATCATCAGAATGCTTCCATGTCCAAGCAGCCCACGACGGTTCTCGTCGACTAGGTCGACCCGCTGGAACGCGGGCCCGGTCACCCCGGGAATGCCGTAGTGCTCCGCGAGCTGTTCGTTGACGAAGGTGTAGTCCGCAGTGAGGAGCTCAAGCACGCTCCGATCTTCCTGAACGATGGTGTGGAAGAGCAATTCGGTTTCACGATCCATCGCCGACTTCAGCTGGTAGTTGAAGTACGGATAGAGCTGTGCGTCCGGATTGATCTTCTCGAGATCCTGAAGTCGGAGCCACTGAGACGCAAAGCGTGTGGCCAGAGACTCCGCGCGAGGATCAGTGAGCATCCGGCGGGTCTGGCGCTCGAGTTCGTCGTCGTCAGCCAAGTCACCGTTTCGCGCGAGCCGAAGCAGCTCTTCGTCAGGTGGTGTCGCCCACAGAAAGAACGACAGGCGCGAAGCCAGGTCGGCATCGGCAAGATCATAGACCTCACCAGGCTCAACGCGATCCGGGGCCTGCTCCAGCCGGAAGATGAATCGAGGGCTGGCAAGGATGGCCCAGATCGCGTTCCGAATCCCGATCTCGAAGCCACCCTGCTCTCGTCCTTCTGCAAAGAAGAACATCAGCTCCGGAATTTCCGGACCGTCTAACGGACGGCGAAACGCCTGCTCCGCGATGCTCGAGATGATCTCTTCGGCACACGGCTCTTCTTCGTCTGCCGAGGTGGGTCGGCAGCTGAAGACCCTCTGCCTGGCCGGCGTGTCGGAGACACCCGTTACGGTGAACGGGCCGCTGATCGACAAGTCTCTGAGGTGCGGGACCGTCGTGACTCCGTACCCCACGCCCATGTTCGGATCGGCCAGTGTGAAATCCAGCGGGGTAATCAGGTCCGTGACCGGGCCTTCACGCACCTGCAGGAACGCAGCCGAGATGTGCTGAGGGCCAGCTCGAAGGTGGATCGCCGGAGTCTCGACGCGCAGGCCTGTGGCATCCCCTTCCGACATGAATCGATCGATCTCGAGCACAGCCACGCGCTCGCCATTGACCGCTATCTCCATCTCCTCGATTCCTGCCGTCATCCCGAAGAGCTGTCCGTCGGGGCTGCCGTGAAGGTCGAGCTCAAAGATGTACTCACCGTCAGCCGGGAAGTTATGCGTCACCGAGATTCCGCCACGCGTGCCCATCGGCGTGCCTTCTACGTGCCCCACCTGGGAGACCGTCTTTGGAATCTTGTAGACCGTGGTAGCGGGTGAGGCAGCGGCATCGCCGACGGCATCACGGCTGACCTGAGCAGCGGCACGCATATAGCTCTCAAGCAAAGTCGCGGAGAGAATTTGCGTGTCGGCAATGTTGTCGAAATTGTCGCTCAGCGTCTCGGTCGGGAGATAGGCAGAAGCGTCAATATCCAGGGCAAAAAGATCCCTGATCGAGGCTTCATACTCCGCCCGATTGAGTCGCTGGAACGTGCGGCGGCCCGGATTGGGGTCACGGCGGGCGAGCTCGTCCAGTCGGTCTTCGAGACTGGCGGCAAGCAGCGCCAAGCTGTCCTCCGGAGGACGACGCACACCTGCCGGAGGCATCATCCCGGCACGGAGCTTATGGATGATCTTTTCGGCGACCTCCGCGTCACCTTGGGGCGATCCGACATCGAACCCCTCGAGCGACAAATCTCCGCGGAGTCGCCGTTCATTGTGACACCGAACGCAATACTCCTCGATGACCTCGTTCAGGGTCTCATCGAGCGCACCCTCGTGGAGGACCGAGCTGGCAATTTCGCGCACCGGATCACGTGCCTCGACCCGGCGTTCCCCTGCGTGGTTCGCCAAGCCGACTAACAGCACTGCGACCGCCAACATTCCCGTATGAAAAACGTTCATTCCGTCCTCAAGTCACTCCATGGCCCGATCACGAGAAACGGCGCCGCTCAGCCCGAAGCCCGTGAACACCTCTTGCCTTTCGAAAATGTGACGTGAGTGGGATTCCCACCAGACTCTCGAGGTCGGCCTCAGTCGCTCTCTGTCCGTGCACTTCTTCCGCAAGTTCGTAAGCGGAAGCTCGTCAGTGGTGATCCGCACCAGCTGGCTGAGCCACTCCCGATCTTCCAATACAGCACCCTGCGTGCGAACCGACGGGTGGGCGGGACTCCCTCCCGTCGCACCCTAGCGCTCCCTTGGCCGATTTTCGCAGTGATCTAGCTTCCTCGCATGAGCGAATCCGCGACAGACAACGAAGCTGAGGGAATGAGCGTCTCTGATACCCGGTCCGCCACGAACCTCGCCGATGCGATCCGTGCGGCGGCAGACGTGCTGGAGCGGCTCGTCGATGATCGATCACTGCTGGCCTCCGTGGACAAGGCTGACCAGCAGCGGTTGCTCCACGCAGCCGGAAAAGTCTGGACTCCGGACGAAACTCGCCGGCGCCAGCTCACCCGAGCCCTCGCGAAACAGAGGAAGGCCGAGGCGACAAAGAAGGGCGAGGAGCTGCTCGAACAGACCGGCATACGCACGCTACGGCGGCGCCCGACGTTTACCACGCCAAATATTTACCCGCCTCTACCGGCAGGCGCACCGCTCGCCGCCGTCGAAGGGAATACGGACCATCGGGCGCCTCAACGACAGCATTGCTACGTGTGCAAGAACCACTACACGGAGTTGCATCATTTCTATGACCAGATGTGTCCACCGTGTGCGGAACTGAACTACCGGAAGCGTGGTGAGCTTGCCGATCTGTCTGGCAGAACAGCCCTGCTCACGGGCGGCCGAGTCAAAATTGGATATCAAGCCGGAATCAAACTGCTCCGGTCGGGGGCTGACCTCATTGTCACGACGCGCTTTCCCAGAGACGCCGCGGCACGCTATGCGGCGGAAGAGGACTATTCGGAGTGGGGAGATCGACTTCAGATTTACGGCCTCGACCTTCGACACACGCCGAGCGTTGAAACCTTCTGTTCAGAGCTACTGAACACGCGAGACCGGCTCGACATCATCATCAGTAATGCCTGCCAGACGGTACGACGCCCACCCGAGTTCTATGCACACATGATGGAGAACGAGGCTGCGGCGCTCGACGCGCTGCCATCCGGGGTGCAGGGCCTGCTGGGATCCTATGAAGGGCTCCGGGGCCACGACATGCTGCCCGACGGCAAGCGACCTTCGATCGACACACACGACCCGGACCTTCTCAATATCCCGGGAATCACACACGCGGCAGAGCTCTCTCAGATCCCTCTACTCGCGGAAGAGCGGGAGGCTCAGGATGCGCTGTTTCCAGTGGGAGAGCTCGACCAAGACCTCCAACAAATTGACCTCCGCGAAACGAACTCTTGGCGGATGCTCATGGCCGATGTCCCGACCGTGGAGCTTCTCGAGGTCCAGCTCGTCAACGCGGTAGCACCGTTCGTGCTGAATGCACGACTCAAGCCGCTCATGCTGAGGAACAACAACCGAGACAAGCACATTGTGAATGTCTCCGCGGTCGAGGGGCAGTTCTATCGGAACGCGAAGACGACGCGGCATCCACACACGAACATGGCCAAAGCGGCACTGAACATGATGACGCGGACGGCAGCTACCGACTACTACAACGACGGCATCCATATGAATGCGGTAGACACCGGCTGGGTAACGGATGAAGACCCTGAGGCCATCGCCGCGAGGAAGACCGAGATGCATCGATTCCACCCACCGCTCGACATCGTCGACGGCGCGGCGCGCATCGTGGATCCGATCATCAGCGGTATGAATACCGGCGAGCACATATGGGGGCAGTTCCTGAAGGACTACGTACCCGCCGACTGGTAGCCGCGGGGACTTCCCGGCGGGCAGGCTACCGCGAGTATTCACAAAGATCGCATCACGATGGGGGGACAGGATAAAGAGTCTGGAAATGGGTCGATGCGGGTCGGTCGTGCTGATGTTGGCGCTGGTGCTGACGCTGAGCAGTTGCGCGACGAACCTTCGGACAGGGGCCGTCGGAGGTGCAGCGGCCGGAGCCGTGATCGGCGGAACCGCCAGCGGGAGCGCACGCGATGCCATCATCGGCGCAGTGATCGGCGGAGCGGCGGGTGCAGTGATCGGTGGAGCGGCGGGTGCAGTGATCGGTGGCGTAATGGACGCTCAGGCCGAGGACCTTCAAGACAAGTTGCCAAACGCGAGGGTCGAAAGAATCGGCGAAGGCATCGGCGTAACCTTCGATTCCGGAATTCTTTTTGACGTAGGTCAGTCGACCCTTCGGACCGCCGCACCGCAGAATCTTCGAGAGCTGGCAGAGTCCCTGGAGGACTATGAGGGCACAAGCGTCCTTGTATTCGGCCACACCGATTCCACCGGGGACGTGGAGCTCAACCAGTCGCTCTCGGAGCGGCGAGCGGACGCGGCACGCACCTTCCTTCTGGGTGCCGGCCTGGATAATGACCGAGTTTCCGCGGTGGGTCGAGGCGAACAGGATCCAGTCGACACGAATGAGACAGAGGCTGGTCGCCAGGCCAACCGTCGGGTCTTGATCGCGATCTACGCCAGTGAAGACATGCAGGCTGAAATGATGAGGCGTCACGGCGGGCTCTGAGTCGCAGGCGCACCGACCCGAGCCGGGATCGGTGAGCCTGCGACTAACCTCCTGGCCCTTTTGGGGGCAGATATTTCGCTTGCAGGTCGGGCTCTTCCTGTACGGCTTCGCCCTAGCGTTGATGCTCGAGGCGCAGATCGGACTCGACCCCTGGTCTGCGCTCCACCAGGCCCTGAGCAGCCGCTCGGGACTCAGCTTCGGCCGGATCTCTCAGGGTATTGGCCTGCTGTTGATCGTATTCAGTCGACTCGTGCTCGGCGTGCGACCCGGCCTGGCAACGATCTGCAACATGCTGACGGTGGGGCCCTGGATCGACCTGATGCGCGAAGTCTCGTGGTTTCCTACGGCCCCGACCTACGCCCTCGGAATCGTGCAGTTCGTCGGTGGGATTCTCGTGCTGGGGCTCGCAACTGCCGTCTACATCGGAGCCCGGCTCGGGGCAGGCCCGCGAGACGGCCTCGTCATGGGGCTCTCGCGGAAGATCGACCGGAGCCTACGAATGACGAGGAACTCCGTTGAGATCACCGTGCTGATCGTGGCCGCGCTGCTGGGGGGCTCAATTGGACTGGGGACAGTCCTGTTCGCCGGACTGATCGGCCCGACCATGCAGGTCGGTCTAAAGATTTTCTCGGTCTCCCATGATCCTTCTCCCGACCGATCGCCCGCCTGACGTCACTACATGCCGAGATCTTCGAAGCGATCGTTCCCAATGCGGTAGCTACGCCAGTCTTGGTAGTCAAAGTGCCACCACTCAATCTCATACACCGCGAAGTCCTGCGCCTCCATCGCCTGTCTGAGTAGCTCTCGATGCCATCGCTGGCGGGTCGTACCGCCCGGGTAATCAGGGAAGGAGCGCGGTGACATCTCATCGTATCCACCGGCCATCTCGATCGGCAGGCCCGTAGCCAGATCGTACAGCGTGAGATCCACCGCACATCCCCGGTTGTGCCGCGACCCGCTCTCCGGATTGGCGACAAAGATCTTGAGGTCCTCCGGCGTCGCGTCCCAGAACATTTTCGTCACATACCACGGTCGGTATCCGTCGTGGATCAGCAACCCATAACCCCGCTCGCCGAGCCAGTCATGAGCTCGCTCGAGCGCCTCCGCAGCTGGACGTTGGAGGAACGCTCGCGGTTCTGAGTAGAAGACCTCACCCATGAAGTTGTTCGTCGAGGCGTAGCGCACGTCGAGGGAGATCGTGGGATCCAGGGAAACAAGCTCGACCAGATCAGAGTCTCGGAACGCTCCGTCTTCGACGGGCGGACTCGCTGCGAGTGCCTCCGCCCTTAGCTCCTCCGGATTGCGCACAGGGGTGATCTGGAAAGTGCCCCCGTCCTCGGCACCCAGAGAGATCCGCTGAAACACACGATCCCCGAGGCTGATGCTCTCGGTGCGGCCCTGCTCCGACGTCTGGACGGTCACCACCGCCGAGCCAGGCGTTCCGAAGGTTCCGTCTGTCCTCGACTCCAGAAGAACCGCAGCCCCTTTCCAAGGGAGAAGGACGAGGCCCCCATCGTTCTCCAGAATCGACATTGTGTCGGATCCCTCCAGATACTCGCCGATGAGGTGACGGAGGGCCTCGGAGACCGCGGGCGGCGAAACCTCATCGCCACGCGGCGGCTCAACATCGGCACACCCGTTCAGCATGCCCCCGCTGATTGCCACAATGACGAACGGAATCGATCGGGTTCTCACTCGCATGTCGGCCCTGCTCCATAATGTTCTCGGAAAGCGGGGCTAAAGCTTACCCCGCAGCGGCGAAGACAGAAAGCTCTCGACCCCAGGCACGTCTTGCCCTTCGCCGGGCCGGTCCGCCATTTGAGGCCCCGCTCAACGTCCCGATCTGGAAATGCCTCATGCGGTCATCCGACTCTGTAACGCGACGCACCATCACAATGGGCCTCAGTCTAGGACTCGGCCTCGGTCTCGCCCTCGCGGCATCTGCCGACCTGACGGCCCCACTCTCGGCTCAGAACGTTGGCTCGGAGCAACTGACGGCCCTGCAGTTCCGCCATATCGGACCGACAGGAAACCGGATCACATCAGTCGCCGGAGTAATCGGCGACCGATTCACCTACTACGCCGGCGCGGCTTCCGGTGGTCTCTGGAAGACCGACGACGCCGGCCTGAACTGGCGCCCGATGTTCGATGACTATCCCGTCCACGCCATCGGCGAGATCGAAGTCGCTAGTTCCGACCCGAACATCGTATGGCTGGGCACCGGCGAGCCGTTCCTTCGTTCGAACGTTTCGATCGGGAATGGCGTCTGGAAGTCGACTGATGCGGGCGAGACATGGACGCATATGGGGCTCGATGCCACCGGGCGTATCAGCCGGATCATCGTGCACCCAACCAACCCCGACATTGTCTACGCAGCGTCTGTCGGGCACGGGTACGCACCCCAGCAGGAACGAGGCATCTATCGGACCATGGATGGAGGGCTGACGTGGGAGCACATCCTGTTCGTCGATCAAGAGACGGGAGCGAGTGACCTGGTCATGGATCCCAACAACCCCCGGATTCTTCTCGCCGGGACATGGCAGATCGCGCTGCGGACGTGGACCCGCACCTCCGGTGGGCCCGGTAGCGGTATCCATATGTCTCGTGACGGTGGCTCTACGTGGACAAGGCTCGAGGGACACGGGCTCCCCACGCGCGAGGTCGGCAAGATCGCGCTGTGCATGAGCGCGGATGATTCAGATCGTATCTATGCACTGATCGAAACGGGTGATGGTGTGCCGTGGGCAGAGGGCGATACCGACGGCGGCGAGCTGTGGCGGTCCGACGACGGCGGCACCAACTGGCAGCTCACCAGCCACAATCGGGAGCTCGCCGGGCGAACCGCTTATTACACGCGGTGCGAGGTCGCTCCGGACAACGCGAACGAGGCCTACTTCATCGCGGCCGCGTACAGCACGTCGCTGGACGGAGGGCTGACCTCAACCGCGGCTGGCTTCCTCGAGGGTCCGAACTGGGACCACCACGACATGTGGATCGACCCGGCCAACCCCGACCGACAGGCCGTCAGCGGCGACGGTGGGATATCGATCTCGGAGAACCGAGGGGCGACCTGGTTCCGAGTCCAGCTTCCCGTCGCTCAGATGTACCACGTGACCGTGGACAACGCGGTTCCGTACAATGTGATGGGCAATCGTCAGGACGGTCCGTCGGCAAGGGGTCCATCGAACGCTCGAATGGGTGGCATGTTCGGTCCCGGAATCATCCCTCGCAGTGCGTGGATCACGGTCGGTGGCGGTGAGAGCGGATTCGCGACGCCCGATCCGACGGATCCGAACATCGTCTGGTCCAGCGCTTCGGGTGCGGGAGCAGGAGGAGGGATCGTCGTCCGCTGGGACGCCAAGACTCAGCAATACCGGGAGGTGGAAGTCTGGCCCGAAACTGCGATTGGTCATCCGGCAGACAGCGTGAAGTACCGCTTTCAGTGGACGTTCCCACTCCTCATCTCACCGCATGACAACAACACCATTTATGTGACCAGCCAGCACGTCCATCGCACGCAGAACGGCGGACAGAGCTGGGAACTGATCAGCCCGGATCTCTCAACGAACGACCGTAGCAAGATGGGCATCAGTGGCGGGCTCACACCGGACAACATCGGAGTCGAGTACTGCTGCGTGATCTACGCCTTCGATGAGTCACCGCTCGAAGCGGGCGTGCTTTGGGCGGGCACGAACGATGGACTCGTTCAGGTGAGCCGGAACGGGGGTGATTCGTGGACCGACGTGACCGGCAACATTCCGAACCTTCCTGTGGATGGGGTCGTGAGAAGCATCGACGCTTCGCGCTACGAGGCCGGGAAGGCATACATCGCAATCGAACACCATCAGGTCGGCGACTTCGCGGCGCGCGCATACAAGACAGACGACTACGGCGACAGCTGGACTCAGATCACCTCAGGCGTCGACGACGGGGTTCTGAGTTACACGCGCAGTATCCACGAGGACCCGGTGCGACCGGGACTGCTCTACCTGGGCACGGAAGCCTCGGTGTACTTCTCGCTCGACGACGGGGACAGCTGGCGTTCGTTGCATACCAACATGCCCCACTCACCGATGTACGGGCTCGTCGTACAAGAACACTTCAACGACCTCGTGATCGGCACGTACGGTCGCGGCTATTGGATCCTCGATGACGTGACACCACTTCAGCAGATGACGACCGAAATCGAGGCAAGCGCTGCTCACCTCTTCCGCCCACGCGCAGCGTATCGCTTCCGGCCCATTTCCGGGCAGTACGCGATGTTCGACGATCAGACCGACGGAGTGGATCCACCTTACGGTGCCTCCATCAACTACTGGATGGGAACAGACGGCGAGGGTGACGCCGAGATCGATATCTCTAACGCTGCCGGCGAAGTAGTCCGTACGCTCTCTAGCGTGGCCAGTCCCGGGGTAAATCGGGTCTGGTGGGATCTCAATGGCGAGCCGTCGGTGCTCCCTCGACTCCGAACGAAGCCGCTGTTCGCGCAAGACATCCAGCTCGGTGAAGATCGCGAGCGTCCCTTCCCTGGTGGCGGGCCAGCAGGAGCCGGTGGGCCGCCCATTCTCCAGGCGCCGGGTACCTACACCGTCACTCTACGGGTGAATGGCGAGACGTTCACCGAGTCAATGGAGGTCAGGAAGGATCCGAACTCGGAGGGCACGCTGGCGGACATTCAGTTTCAGATCGCGATGCTGGAGGATCTTCATGCGGACGCGGACAGCGCGTCAGCGATGATTTCAAGGATCGAATCCGTACGGCGTCAGGTTCTCGACGCCCGCGACATCCTCACCGAACAGGGTGGGCAGGATGAAATCATCGCGGCCGCGACCGCGCTCGATCAGACTCTTATTGAAGTGGAAGAGGGCCTCTTCCAGATGCGGGCGACTGGCACGGGACAGGACGGCGTCCGCTACCCCTCACGCCTGATGGAGCGACTGGGATATCTGTTCAACACCACCTCGATCGGCGATTTCCCCCCGACGGACCAACAGGGTGAGGTTCACGTCATCCTCAAGGAACGCCTCGCTTTGATAGCGATAGCGCTTGATGCCGTCCTCGATGACGACCTGGAGGAGTTCAATCGCCTGCTCCAGTCTCTCGGTATGCAGATCGTGAGTTGATCACCTGACCACAGACAAAATGACCCGCACCGACGACGCCGATGTACTTGTCGTCGGTGCGGGCATCTCTGGCCTCACCGCATCCCGTGAGCTCCTGAAGCTCGGGCTGACCGTCGTGCTGCTCGAAGCGAGAGCACGGGTGGGGGGACGGCTGGCGTCGCTCGACACTGGAGCCCGAAGGTCAGGCGACCAGCCGACGCGTGGCGTCGAACGCGGTGTGGATGGACACAGCGCCTCCATCTCATGTCATTTTTCCGATCGTGCCCGACGCCACCTAACACCTGAACCCGACCACTCGATGAAAATCACTTCGTCACGACACCTGTCGACCCTAGTGCTTTCGGTTGCCCTCTTCGCATGCGGTGGCGCCGATGGCGAGCAGTCTGAAGCGAGCTCAGGAGTCGCTTCAGCCGATACGATTTCACTCCGCTACCTCGGAGCTGCTGGATGGGAAATGGCGGCTGCAGATGGAGAAGGAACTCGCGGTCCGGTCGTGCTCGTCGATCCGTATCTCACGCGCGCCAAGTATGGTGCCAGTTCGAGCTGGGATCCCGATGACCCACGGCCGACGTTCACGCGGACCGACACGCTGTTCAGCGACACGGAACTGATCGACGCTGAGATCCCCCGGGCCGACTACATCCTCGTCCAGCACTCGCATCCCGATCACGTGATGGACGTGCCGTACCTCGCGCACAAAACAGGTGCCGTGGTGATCGGGCACGAATCGACGATCAACATCATGCGAGCCTACGGCGTTCCTGACGGCCAGCTGATCACAGTCCGAGGTGGGGAGGACTACGACTTCGGCGATGTGTCCATTCGTGTTATTCCGAGCCTGCACAGCCCACTTGGTGACAAGCGCTACTACCAGTCAGCGTCGGTCGAGGATGGCGTCACCCGACCTCTGCGGATCAACCAGCTCGTTGAGGGAGGTTCTCTCATGTACCTCGTTCGAATCGCTGGCCACGAGGTCATGACGATGGGCTCGATGAACTTCGTCGAGAGAGAAATCGAAGGGATCCGGCCCGACATCGCCCTAGTCGGGGCTGCCCCATCTCATCTCGAAATCACCCGCTACACACCGCGGCTGCTCGAAGCGACCGGCTTCCCGGCCGTGGTGATGCCCACCCACGCCGACAATTTCCAGGCGCCGTACGGCTCCTCAATCGCTTACCGCACAGAATGGATCGAGTCATTCGCAGCAGAAGTGAGGGCGGCGGACCCTCAGGCTCAGTTAATCCTGCCGCGCCACCTAGAACCTATACGGCTCTCCATCTCGGGTCGATTTTCCGATCCAGGTCCCTACCGGGAGAGGCGCTGAATCGCCTGGCCGGAGCGTAGCACAGCCCCGGAGTCCATCGTCCTCGCCCGCAACGTCGGCGAAAAAGTAGCGACAGCACCAGCGGCCAGGAGTGCCCCAGACGCAATGAGCAGGTTCACGGAGTCGGTCGGGTCGACGCCGAACAGAATCCTGCCCGAGTGGTCACTGGTCCGCGTGCCGTAACGTCTGTGCGCACCACAAAGCGTACCGCAGATAGCAGCGGACTGGGATTTCGCCAAGCGGCACCGGGGGCATAGCTTCTGTCTCTAATCGACAGGAACAGTTTGTAACTTCTCTTGATTAACCAGAGCTAGAGGGATTGCTACCCTCGTCAGCCTTCACGCCCAAGATCGATCTTCTATGCACCAATCAAGATCGTGATCAAGGCGATGCAGGAAGTCGAAGAGGAACCTGGGGCGTCGAGACGGACCGGACTGCCGAAAAGGATTTGAATGGTAGACGATCAGACGCGGGTTATCGGGGTTGATGTAGCGCGCGCCGCTGCAGTGTTCGGCATGGTGGTGGTCAACTTCAAGACCGTCATGGTTGTCGAATCTGCTGGGCCCGACTGGCTGGTGTGGATGACAGGGCTACTCGACGGACGGGCCGCCGCAACGTTCGTTGTGCTGGCAGGCGTAGGCATCTCCCTCCACCATATCGATTCCCACCGATGCTAAGTAATCGGAAACACCTGGTCGTCGCGATACTGCTCAGCCCGCTGGGAGCAGGGGCCTGCGCTAGTAGCGGCGGAACGCCGGAGCCATCGAGTTCGGCCGCGCCGGACTCCACCCTCGCTCGCCTGGAAGCTCTCTACCACGCCCGGGCAGACAGTGCGTTGATGGAGGTCAACGAGGCGGATGTGGCGTTCATGACCGGAATGATCCACCACCATTCTCAAGCGTTGGTGATGTCCGCGCTCGCTCCGACCAATGGGGCAAGTGAAGCTGTGCTGCGACTGACCTCCCGGATCACCAATGCGCAGACCGACGAGATCAGCGTGATGCGACGCTGGCTCACCGACCGTGGGCGCCCCGCCCCAGAAATCGGCCAGGGTAGCCTCATGATGATCACGGGTGCCGACCACAGTATGTACATGCCGGGAATGCTCTCGCAGCAGCAGCTTGGCGATCTGGCGGTCGCTCAGGGCACGGAGTACGACCGTCTTTTTCTCACCTACATGATCCAGCACCACAACGGCGCAGTCGAGATGGTCCACGATCTTTTCGCCAGCGATGGCGCCGCCCAGGACGAGTTCGTCTTCAAGCTCGCCTCTGACATTCAGGTCGATCAAACGACGGAGGTGGCCCGCATGCAGCAGATGCTGGACGCCATCCGCAACGATCCCAACAGCTGACCACAACATCCTCATTCAAAGGGACAACCGAAAAATGAATCCGACTGATTCACCGCGGCACGCCACAAGGGGTCTGCTAGCGCTCTCCCTCATCGGGCTGATCACGCTTGGCGCGTGTAGCGGGCCCTCGTCGATCTCCTCGGGGTCGGCCGGCATCTCGCCCACCATGGCGCGCCAGCCTTTTTCCATGACGGCACCAAGCCCGGACCCACGGATCGGCCTAGGAGCCGGGCTGTTCAACGCCGAAGAGGCCGTCTGGAACTTGAACGTCGTGTCCAAGACACCACCGCCCGAGCGCTTCATTGGGGCGACCAACTCGGACCTCGCGTTCAAGGACAACTACGCGATCCAGGGCAACTACGACGGCGTCCAGATCTGGGACATCTCCAATCCGAGCGCACCGACGACGGTGATTACGTTCGTCTGCCCGGCGTCCCAGAGCGACGTGTCCGTGTTCGGTGACCTGCTCTTCGTATCCGGCGAGGGCATGACCGGTCGACTCGACTGTGGTGAGCAGGGCGTGTCGGAGGCCGTCAGCCACGAACGCCTGCGCGGTATTCGAATCTTCGACATCACGGATATACGGAACCCGCAGCACGTTACGAACGTCCAGACCTGCCGAGGCTCGCACACGCACACCGTGCTCGAAGACCCCGATGATCATGACAACGTGTACATCTACGTGTCTGGTTCGGCACCCGTGCGACCCTCTGAAGAACTGGCTGGCTGCTCGGACGCGCTCCCGAACGACGATCCGGACTCGGCACTGTTCCGCATCGAAGTCATTCGTGTGCCGCTCGCTCGTCCTCAGGACGCGGCCATTGTCAGCTCACCCCGCATCTTCAACGATCTGGCAGCACCGCCGACCCACGGTCCGGCGCCGGACGACCTGGCTGCTATCGCCGAAGCAGAAGCATCCGGTGCGTTCATCGCCGACTTCGGCGGACAGGCGATGGCACTGCCGCCTCAATTCACCTCACCGATTCTCGACAGCATAATGACCGCCCGCGGCGGCTCAACCGTCACGGCCGCAGATAGTGCAGCGCTGCGCGGATACATCCCGACGATGGTCGCCGTCATGATGGGCGGAGGTGCAGGCGAAGACCGTGAAGAGATGGGCCCGACCCAGTGCCACGACATCACCGTCTATCCAGCGATTGGCCTGGCCGGCGGCGCATGCGAAGGGTATGGCCTCCTTCTCGACATCAGCGATCCGGTTGACCCGACGAGACTGGCAGCCGTCGCAGATTCCAACTTCTCGTATTGGCACTCGGCGACGTTCAACAATGACGGAAGCCAGATCCTCTTCACCGACGAGTGGGGCGGTGGTGGTGGTCCGAAGTGCCGCGCCACCGACCCGGTGGAGTGGGGCGCGAATGCCATCTTCTCGCTCGACGGCCAGACGATGGACTTCAAGAGCTACTACAAGCTCCCCGCGGCCCAGACATCGTTCGAGAACTGCGTGGCGCACAACGGATCACTGATCCCGATTCCAGGCCGGGACATCATGGTGCAGTCCTGGTATCAGGGCGGCATTTCCATTTTCGACTGGACCGACCCGAGCAACCCGGTGGAACTCGCATTTCATGACCGCGGGCCGTCCGACGCCAACACGATGGGTCCAGGCGGAAGCTGGTCCGTATATTGGTACAACGGTCTGTTGGTGAGCTCGGAAATTTCCCGAGGGCTCGACATTTTCGAGCTTACGCCGAGCGCGGGACTTTCTCAGAATGAGATCGATGCCGCGAACTCGGTTCGGCTCGACCACCTGAATTCCCAAGGTCAGCCCCAGTACGTATGGCCGCACACGTTCTCGCTGGCGCGGGCGTACGTTGATCAACTTGAGCGTTCACGAGCGGTCTCCTCTGCATGGGTCACAGAGGTACGAGCCGCGCTGACCGCTGCCGAGGCGACCTCGGGGTCAGCGAGACGGTCCGCTCTGTCGGGTCTGGCCGACACTATCGAAGGGCAAGCATCCGAATCGGCGGACGCCGAGCGGGTTCACATGCTCGCACGTGCGGTCGAGGGACTGGCTGGCGAAAGCTGATATGCGACTGGGAGTGGGTGGGGTCGCACTCACCCACTTCCAGTTTCGCCGTACAACATGATCCCGACCCTGCGCCTGCTCACATGGCGTACAGCAAGACAGCTGCAAGACCGCTACGTCAGTACGTTTCGCAGCCGCGGCCCATCTGATTCGCGGCTACTCGAGGTAGGAGTATCCCTCGACAGCCTGATCAAAGAATCGTCGAAGCACAGTTCCTTCGGCGCCGCTCAGGGTTCCCTGCTCTACGGCACCTTCGACATCCCGCAACAACGTTTTGCGAAGTGCAGGGGTGTCGTACTGCACGTACTCGAGGACCTCGCCCACCGTGTCTCCGTCGACGACGGCATCGACTTGCCATCGGCCCTCCGACCCGAGTCCGACGTGCACCACGTGGGGGTCGCCGAGCAGGTTGTGAAGATCCCCCAGTGCTTCCTGGTACGCACCGGTCAGGAAGACCCCGAGATAGTAGGGCTCGTGCGTACCGTCCGGAGCGCTCAAGGGATGGAGCGGAAGGAGGCCCACCGGCCCATCGGCGCCAGCGAATCGATCAATGCGGCCGTCCGAGTCACACGTGATATCTGCTAGCGTAGCCCTCCGTGTCGGCTCCTCATCGAGGTGGTGAATCGGCATGATCGGGAACAGCTGTTCGATGCCCCACGAATCGAGCAGTGACTGAAAGACGCTCACGTTCGCGAAGTAGACATCGCCCAGCAGGGCCGAGAGCCCCGCCAGATCTTCAGGCAGGTCGTCACCGAGTCTGCGCACGACTGCGTGACCGGTGGCCCAGTAGAGTCCCTCCGCAGCCGCGCGCGCGAGGATGTCCATGTGGCCAAGCGAGAACAGGCTCTTCGATTCCTCGAACGCGTGTTCGGCGTCCGCAAAGATCTCCGCGAGATCGTGCACCTCGAGCGCTTCGTCCTCAAGGCGCTTGTACGCGGCGAGGAGGTCGAGCAGCGGTTGGGGCGGGCTCTCCTCGGCGAGCGCCCGGGCGAGTCGATCATGATCGGGTTTGTCCGGATACCTTCGCGCGCCCAGCACATCGAAAACCAAAAGGCTCGAGTGCGCGACCAGGGCCCGCCCCGACTCGGTGACGATGTCCGGATGCGCGATGCCAGCCTCGTCACAGATCGTCTGAATTCGGTGCACTACATCGGCAGCATACTGTTCGACGGTGTAGTTCACGGACGACGCAGTGGCCGTTTGAGAACCGTCGTAGTCGACGCCCATCCCTCCGCCGAGGTTGAGCGCCTTGATGGGCGCACCGAGGCCGACGAGTTGCACGTAGAGATGGGCGATCTCCCGGACCGCATCCTTCACCGTGTGGATGTCGAAGATCTGGGACCCGATATGGCAATGGAGCATGTACAGGCCATCGAGCATCTCGACGCGTCGCAAATGGTCGACCGCATCGAGCATCTCGGAGATCGTGAGTCCGAACTTCCCACGAATGCCTGCTGAGGAAGCCCAGCGACCGATCCCGCTCGTCGTGAGCCGCGCCCGCATCGCAATCTTCGGTCGCACTCCGTGAGCAGCGGCAAGCTCCGTGATCATCCTGAGTTCCTTCGCCTGCTCAACGACCGGAATCACGTTTCGACCCATCTTCGACGCGAGAACCACCGTCTCGATAAACTCAGCGTCCTTGAAGCCGTTGCAGACGAGGGGCATATCGCTCAGGCCCGCGGTCAGGCCCAAGCCTGCGATCAGCTCTGGCTTCGACCCTACTTCGATCCCGAAATCGAACTCCGACGCGAGGGTGCGAACGTCTTCGCAGAGATGGCGCTGCTGGTTGACCTTGATCGGATAGACCCCCTGATAGCGTCCCGAGTAACCATTCTCACTGATCGCTTCATCGAAGGCCGAACGGATCATCTGCATGCGGTGCTTCAGAATATCCGGGAAACGGATGACGACGGGCGGGTGCAGGTCCCGAGCCAGGAGTCCCTCGACTACATCGTGAAGGTCGATGGCAACGGCGGGATCGCCCGTCGGATACACCTCCACGGTGCCGTGAGACGAGACTCCAAAATACGGCTGCCCCCAATGTTCTACGCGGTAGAGCTCGGCGGAGTCAGCAGGCGACCAGTCGTCCATCGAGCTCATGGCGAGGAGGGGACCGTCAGTTGTCCCCACCTGCGGGTACACTCACCGGCTCCCCCACCGTCTTGATGATATGCACCAGGAACTTTGCCGTCTCCGTGTGGCTGGCGTTCTGAGACACCATGTGTACACTGGCCGGGTCTTCATAGAACATCTCGCCGGGGCCCAGGTTGACGACTTCTCCCCCCGCCACCTGCATGTTGATGCGGCCCTTGAGCACGTAGACGAAGACATGCGCGTTGTGCCGGTGCGGTGGCGACTCCTGACTCGGAGCCAAGTTCACCTCTACAACCAGCATCTCCTGGTTATCTGGAAGCGGCGGTAACGGCATGTTCAGCACCTGAGCTTCGGCCCGTCCGACCAGTAGGCCGAAACCGAGGCCGAGCAGAAGAGCGGTAAGCTGGACGGCTCGTTTCATGGGAACAGCTACCTGAGATGCGGGATCAGTTCGTGGGTGCCTCAAGACATTCACGGGTCATCTACTGATACGCGAGCCCCGCATAGAACTGATTCCATCGGTGTCGGAAGCCGTGGCCTTCGTTCGTGCCCTCCAGACTGACTTACCTGGTGGCCGTTCGCTCCGACTGGCTCGACCATCTGTCGGGGCTCGACCACGGGCGCCCTGGGGTCGTTCGCTTCATCTCAACCCCTTCGCGGTGATCAGCCGACTCGACCCCTGCGGGTAGCGCACACGGAGGGTTTCGCCACATCCTGGTGACCGCACATCCCATCACCGAGCCTACACGTGACCACCCTACTCGCACTCGAAGACATCAAGCCACTCATCCATGCTCCCGAGTTAATCACGGAGATGGAGGCCGGGTTCGTACTCTACTCCGAGGGTCGTGTCACCGTCCCTCCGGTCGGGTTCCTTCACTTCGACGACCCGCCGGGAGACGTGCACATCAAGTACGGTTTCGTAGCCGAAGACGAGTACTACGTCCTGAAGATGGCCTCGGGCTTCTACGAGAACGGAAAATTGGGGCTCCCTGATAGCAACGGGCTTCTCCTCGTATTCAACCAGAAGACCGGCGCCCCTGAGCTCATTCTCATCGACGAGTGCTGGCTCACGGACATGCGAACCGCCGCAGCCGGAGCGGTCGCGGCGAAGCACCTCGGCCCAAGTGCAGCGCAGCAAATCGGGATCGTCGGAACCGGTGTACAGGCCCGGATGCAACTCGAAATGCTGTCGGAAGTGACCGACTGCCGGAAGTGCGTCGTGTGGGGGCGCGATGCAGAGAAGGTGGAGGCGATGATCGATGAACTCCGGAGTAAGGAGAGCATTCGGGACTGGGGCCTGGAGATCGAGGCTGCTCTGACGCTCGACGACCTCGTGACTTCGAGCGACCTCATTGTGACGACCACGTCCGCTCGTGATCCCCTGATCCGAGCAGACCTCGTTCAGCCGGGCACACATATAACAGCGATGGGATCCGATGACCACGGGAAACAGGAACTGGAGGCCGAGGTGCTCGCCCGGGCTGACGTGGTGGTGGCGGACAGCGTGGCGCAGTGCGTCGACCACGGCGAGTGCCACTTTGCAGTTCGCGAGGGCATCCTCGGCGAGGATGCCATTCGTGAACTCGGCCAAGTCCTCCTCGACCCGGCGCTCGGACGCACGAGAGAGGATCAGATCACGGTCGCGGATCTGACCGGGGTCGCGATCCAGGACATCCAGGCCGCCAAGATGGTCGCCCGAGCCCTGAAGAATCAGACCGCAGAGAGGACCTCCACGTAACTACGGAGACAGGCCGGGACCAGATCATTACGTCCTAGTGCACGTAGCTGCCCGCATTCACATCAAACGTCCCACCCGTGGCGTGGTCGGCGAGTCCGCTCGCGAGCAGCACGATCAGGGGAGCCAGGTCGGCTGGCTCCGTAAGCCGGTCCAGCGCCAGGTCATTCACGACGCCCTCTTCACCGTGCGCCTCCAGATGACCCTCCGCCATATCAGTCCGCACCCAGCCAGGGGCGATCACGAAGGCGCTCACACCTGATTTTCCAAATGCGCGTGCGATGCTCCGCGTCAGGGCCACGACACCGCCCTTCGATGCAGCGTAGGCGAGTGAGTCCGCATTGTCGCCCCGGAACGCCGCACGAGATGCAACGTTGATAAGGCGACCTCCGCCATGCTCTTCGAAGTGCCCGACAGCGAGACGGCTCAAGATGTCGACCGCTCTCAGGTTCACCGCCATCGTCCGGTTCCACGCGTCCAGCCATTCCTCGCCAACGCCATCGAACGGAATGCTCAGCGCGATACCTGCGTTGTTGACCACCGCGTCGACTCGCCCATAGGCCTCGACGATGTCCGCGAACAGGCGCTGACAAGCTTGTGGATCCGCGAGGTCCGCCTGGAAGGCTCTCGATCCATTCCCAAGTGAAGCCACGAGTTCGTCGGCTGTCGCCTGGCTTTGCCCGTAGTGAACGGCGACACTGGCCCCCGCGCCCGCGAGGCCCTCAGCCAAGCCCCTGCCAATGCCCCGGCTGGCTCCTGTAACGAGTACGGTCTTCCCTGTCAGATCGATGTGCATGCGGCCGTCCAGTTGAGGATGAGCGCGGATTCTGGCGAGTCCGATACACGTCCGTCAAACTTGACTTGCCTCAGAACCCCGGATTCATCGCCGACATCGCCTGTCGAGCAATCGCGCTGGCTCTGAGACCAACGAGTTTCGGAAACCTCAGGCCCGCCCGTACACCCGCACCGATACCGTCCACCTCGCGTCCTGCCCCGTCGTTTTTTCCTGCGACCGACGACTCTGATTCGTGTCGGTTGGATGTCAGCCAGAGTCACTCCGTTGCCCGGGGACCACCTAAGAGGAGGGTCTCAACAAGACGAACAGCCCCCGATTCGCTGGCACCAGCACCCTCTGAGTATCAAGGTTCTGAGCAGTCTGCAGCCCGTCCACTGCGGGAGAAAAAGCGTCCAAGGCGCCGCCAGCACCGGGCAAGATCTCGCCATCGATCTCCAGCGTCACGATCTCATCCTGATCAGACCACGACGCCAGCGCGACCAAGATTCCGTCCGAGCGCACATACGTCGTGGCTAGGACGCGAGGATGGTCGGTTCGGACCGGTGCATCGTCGATCCAGTAGCCCTTCATCTGACTCTCATCGATTCCGAAGTCGTCCATAAGACCCCACACGGGCCGCGGATCGACGTCGCCGTATTTCCTCGCGGTCATGCCGTATAGCATGCCGCGGTAGGGGTGCCCTCCGTCCTGGAGCATCTCTCCCATGAGGCCGAACGGGAGCCCCGACACCTCGGTCATCCAGTAGTCCTCATCGAGGTCGTATTCGAAGTACTCCCCGAACCAGAGTCTTGAGATGAACGGGAAGTGCTCCATATAGAGCATCGCGCTATTCGTATACCCGTCCCGCGGATTGAACTGATTCGCCGAATGAAGGTCGATCACGACTTCGTCGCGATGCTCCTGTAGCACCGAGATCATTCGCTTCACAGTCTCGCGGCTGAAGGCGATGTCATCCAGATACAGGCCATCGATTTCCTGGTTCTGGGCCAACCAGTTCAAGCCTTCGACATAGTAGTTCGTCCAGCGGGAAGTCCCCTTGTTGAGCATCGCCGCGTCATCGACCCGCCAAGCGTGCCAGGCCGAGTGGTACCCATCTTCGAGATGCTCCTGCATCCACGAATGGCCGCCTCCCTCTCCGTCGTTCAGGATCTCCTCACCGAGGCTGCGTAGTGCATACAACTCATGCGCTCGGTATGTGAGTTCTCTGATCGTGTCGTACAACTTCACCTTGATGCCTTTCGCGTGGGCCTCTGCGATGTAGTCGGTCTGAGCATCGAGATTGAAGAAGGGATAGTTGATGAACGGATTGATTTCGTTCGCGTGATGGATATTCACGACAGTCCCGCCCCACGCCTGGACCGAGTCAACCGGGACGTACTGATGCACGAATCGGGTGCGGAAGTGCGCCCCGGTGTCGATCGGCTTGAACGGCGTGATCAGGAAGCGGACGTTGTAGTGCAACTCCTCTCCCGCGGACATGCTGCGAGGGCCTGAGTAGTTCGTCGCGGTCACCGCGCCTGGCGTGGTTTCAATCCGGATCCCGCCCTGTCCGTCGTTCGACCACGACGCTGGCATCCGGAGGGGCTGGTTCTGATAGAAATTCGTGTTCAGCGGGCGCTGGTAATCGTCGTCACGCAGGACGTACTGCAGCCCCTTTTCGATGCCGCCGAGCCAGACCCCTTCCTGATGGTTCTCGATCCCCCACTTCCAGTCCACGGAGTCGGGTCTTCTCCCACCCTTGTGACCGAGGCCCAGCATGTAGTCAGCGGCCTCGGGCTGAATCGCGACGGGCAACGCGAGTTCGTCGAGATTCACGTCCTCCAAGGCCCGCCAAGTGACCCGGTAGTCGAGCATCCCGTCATACTCGAGGGCTCCCTCCACTCGCATCTCGAGCTGTGTCGATCGGTTGGTGGTCTCCCACTCCACGCGACCTCGAGCGACCTGGGTAACCGTATACGCACTCGACTGCATATCGACTCGTTCTCCGCCTGAACGCACGTCGAATGACAGGGGCTGGGCCAGGATTGGCTGAGATGTGTCGAGAAAGTGCGTCAGTTCAGGAGCGAACGCGCTGTAGATGCCATCCGGTAGTCCGGAAGCACCCAGCTCAACCATGCGGCCCAGCACTTCCAGCGCCTTCCCATTTACCCGGACGGGATGGAAGGGCGCGATTACGAAATCAGGATCCGTCCCGACCGTGGAGTTCAGCCACGACAGACGCGTCATGAATTCAGGATCGTCGAACCCGTGGTTGCCTGCGACCTCGGACTGAACATCGATGGTTACCGTGACCTCCTTCGTGCCGGCAGCAGCTGTCGTCACGGTCACGGTCCCAGTATGGAGCCCAGCCGACTCATCGGCCGGGACCTGCACACCGAGCCAGAGTGGCTGCACGCTCCCTGCCTCAACATCGACCCTCTTGTCAAAGTGCTCGCCCTTCTCGTTCACACCACCACAGTTCAAGCACGTGAGCGTCTCCGCCCACGACGCCGGGAATCCGTCGAAGGAAACGTCCACGTCACTCAGGTCCTGGGCACCGGCGACGACTGCAAGCTGGAAGGTGAACGCTTCATCACGCAGCACCTCGCTTTGAAACGCATCCGTGTGTCCCCGCCCGGGCCAATGCTGCGGGAGGAATCGCTTCATCCGAACCGGATAGTCACGGTGTTCGGGAACGAGCGCCCAGCCATCCGGAGCCGCCGCTACGAATGCGCTCGCGGCATCCGCCCCTGCGACGACTTCCATGGGGAAGAAGCTGTGGAAATCGTCGACAGACTGGATATGGGTTACGCGAGCCTTGGGTAGCGTAGCGGCGTTACCATCGCTGACAGTCGCGGACCAGGTGACATCGGGCTGGGAGAGAGATGCTGGATATGTGACCGTCGGGTAATAGCCGCCCGTGGACTCCCACGGCATGTAGTAGATGTGGTAAGTACTCGATCCCGCGTTCGGCTGAAACGCGACATCCCCGGACCCATGTTCGAGGCGAAGCGGAAGAACGTTCTCCAGCGCCTGTCCGGAGCCGGCGTCGACCACGACGATCGCCTTAGACTCCGGAGCTCCATCATGGCGACGCCACGGAATGGTCGCGACGACCACATCTGCCTTCGATGCGTCGACTGTAACTACCGCGCGGTGGTTTCCCCACGACGTCCCGGCATCCCCGGCCGGAAGGTGTGGCTCCCAGTTGCCCGCCTCAAACACTACTCCGTCGATCACGTTCGAAATCGGTGCGGCGGCGAAGGGAGTACCGACCACAGGAATGGGTTCGGCACAGGCAGTAAGGCTGATCAGGAGTACGCCAAGAAGGCGAGGTTGCGGGAGGCTTCGTGCGGTCGTCATGGCACCGTCTGTCGCGAGTCGATCGGGTCGCACATGGTATGGCCAGCCCCTTGAGGGGCCAACCTCGTACGTGTTCAGCCAGTCGCTTGTCGGGTGCACCCGTAGACGAAAGCGGGCGGCATGTTAAAGAGCGTGAAGCCCACTTCAACGTCGTCGAAGCGCCGCGAGAGACGCCTCCTCTGGCTCAGTCCGTACTGGTACTGGAGAAACCGCCCCTCGGGCACCAGCGACTGGTGGACGGCCTCCAGGAGGCGGTCCACCACGTCGTCGTTCATGATCGCAAGGGGAAGGCTCGACACCACCGCATCGACAGATTCGACGCCCTCTTCTTCGAGGACTGTGGGAAGCGTCGTCGCGCATGCCTGCCGGACAGTCAAACGGGAGTCCCGGATTTTCCTCCCATCCTCAACGAAGGCCGGATTGATCTCCAGCGAGATGAGGCGAGCGTCAGGGCGCATCCGCCGGAGCAGCTCCCTCGTCACGCATCCGTTACCAATGCCAAATTCAGCAATGGCGGTCGCGGTAGAGAAATCCACGCCCTTTACGAGGCGGTCAACGAGGTAGCTCGAGCTCGACATAACCGCACCGGACGTGCGGAGGTGCTGGATGTACTTGATGGAGGAGCCCTTCGTCGCACGCTCAGATTCGGAGGCCGAAAGGATGATGTTCGTTGCTGGGGACCCGCACCAGTCCCCGCCTGCATTGAAGCCCGAGACACTGGTTCTCACGCTGCATGTTGACCCCACCGGACAACCTTTTCTACACCTGCTACATACTCGCTGGTGTCGGGGTCTACGGGGCCATTTCATATACGGTGGGGCAGCGCCGGCGCGAGTTGGGGATCCGACTCGCGCTTGGTGCTGAATCGGGACAGGTCACAGGGCAGGTCGCTCGCAAGGGGATGCGTACTGCCGTGATCGGGGTCACCGCCGGCCTCCTGGCCGCTGCGGCGGGAGCGCAGGTACCGGAGAG